>WNFR01004402.1_pt1 | contig 14459 bp, 12 predicted proteins | sample 5400221 | NCBI WGS metagenome assembly WNFR01 (sample SAMN13153357, study PRJNA577476) | soil metagenome | isolation source: 40 cm soil under Madrone tree | place: USA:California | collected 2016-06-14 | reverse complement strand
CCAGCTCACGCGCGGTGGGATCGCCGCGCGCGTACAGAATGCGCCGCTGACCGGTTGGACTGGGCGGTCCGCTGTCCCGCCCTATGCCGCAGACGCGGAGATCGCGCCACCAGAAGTCACCCTCGGCGCGCCGCGCTTCCGCCCGCACCGCCTGCTCGAGCCCGTCGAAACGAGTGCTCCCTCCGCCCCCTTCGGCCGTGACGTAGACATAGGTGCGGTCCCACGGCAAGGCGACCACTTCGTGCTTCTGAAGCGTCGCGGCGTAATCGCGCAGCGCGCGGTCGCGCGTGACGAGGAGATCGACGCCCGCATCGAGCAGGTCGCGCGCGTCGCCGCTCGCGGCGAACTTGAACACGAGCGTGTCGCCGCGCGGCGTGTGCGCGCGGATCTCCTGCGGCGTGGTCGTCGCGCTGGTTGCCCAGTATGATCCCGTCCCGATCGGCCAACTCGAATCGGGAGCGGGCTTCGTGACTGCGAGACCCGGATCGCCCAGCACCGGCGGCACGTCGTCCTTCTCCTTGGCGAACGCGACCGTCACGACGCTCTTCTCGGGCGCGCTCAGCGTGTATCCGGCGCCCCCGTGGCCGAACACGATGTCCTGGGCGGTGACCGGTGCGCCGTCCCAGAACTGCGCGCCGTCCCGCAAGCGGAACGTCCAGCGACGGCCGCCGTCAGCCTTTTCCCACTGCGCGGCGAGCTCAGGACGTACATGTCCGTCGCAGTCGATACGCACCGGCGTCTCGTACAGGTGGCGAAAGACGATGCGTTCGGCGTCGTTGCGCGCGAACGGGGCGTGGCGCGGGTCTACGGCGTCGCTCAGCCCGATGGTAATCGTGGGAGCGCGAGCGGAGACCGGGCCGGTCGAGAGCAGACAGCCCTCTTCGGGCGCCGGCTGCGCGCCTTCGCCGGCTGCGGCAATGGCGCCGCTGCGCGGGTGGGCGCAGGCCGCGAAGAACGCCGTGACGATTGTGAGTGTCGCACGATGCGCTAGCATGAAATAACGATACACTACACTATCCCTGCATGGGATTCGCACGCAGCCTCCTCCTGAAAGCATCACGTAGCCAATGGCTCGCACGCCAGCTCCGCGAGCGCCGCTTCTTCCAGCGCGCGGTGAAGCGCTTCATGCCCGGCGAAACGCTCGAGGCCGCGCTCGAAGCGGCGAACCAATTCGCGAAGGCCGGTCTCGGCACCGTACTCACGGAGTTGGGGGAGCAGGTCACGAACCGCGCCGAAGCGGCCGCGGTCCGGGATCATTACCTCGGTGTGTTCGAAAAGATTCAGCGGCGCAAGCTGCCGGCGCACGTTTCGGTCAAGCTGACGCACCTCGGTCTCGAGGCGAGTAAGGAAGGCTGCGTCCAGGATGTGCTGAAGCTCGCTGCACGCGCCGAGCAAGCGCGCTCGGTTCTGTGGATCGACATGGAGGAGTCGCGCTACGTCGACGTTACGCTCGAGGTGTACCGGCGCGTGAAGGCGGAATACAAGGACGTCGGCGTCGCAATGCAGGCGTATCTGCGGCGCACGGCGGCTGATCTCGAAACGCTCTTTCCGCTTTCGCCCACGATCCGGCTGGTCAAGGGAGCCTATAACGAGCCGGCCGAGGTCGCCTTCCCGAGCAAAAAGGATGTGGATGGCAACTACTTCAGGCTCGCGGAGCGACTCCTGGATGAGGCGCTGCGCCAGCGCGCTCGGCCGATCTTCGGAACGCACGACGCCCGTATGATCGGTCGCATTCAGCAGGCAGCCAACGCGAAGCGGGTCGACCGCTCCGGATATGAGTTCCACATGCTGTATGGCATCCGGGCGGACGCTCAGCGCACGCTCGCGGACGCGGGGCACGTCGTAAAGGTCCTAATCAGCTACGGCAGCGCCTGGTTTGCCTGGTACATGCGACGGCTTGCCGAACGCCCCGCGAACGTGTGGTTCGTGCTCCGAAACCTCGTATAGATTACGGACATGGCCACTGCCGCAGTCTCCCGCCCAGGAGGACGAGAAACCCGCGATTCGGTTGTGATCCGATTCGCCGGCGACTCGGGCGACGGGATGCAGGTGACTGGCAGCCAGTTCACGCTCGAGACCGCCCTCGCCGGCAGCGACTTCTCCACGTTCCCCGACTTCCCCGCGGAGATTCGTGCCCCGACGGGGACGACCTTCGGGGTGTCGGCGTTCCAGATCCACTTCGGCGGCACCGACGTGATGACGCCGGGCGATTCGGTGGACGTCCTCGTTGCGATGAATCCCGCGGCGCTGACGGTCGAGATGAACGATCTGAAGGTTGGCGCTACGGTCATCGTCGATACCGACGCATTCAACGAGCGTAACCTCAAGAAAGCGGGCTATGCGAAGAATCCGCTCGAGGACGACTCGCTCGCCCGCTATCAAGTTCTCAAGTTCGACATCACGAAGCTCACGGCCGATGCCGTCAAGCCGCACGGGCTTTCGTCACGCGAAGCGCATCTGTGCCGCAACATGTGGGCACTGGGCCTGCTGCTCTGGATGTACGGCCACGAGCGGACGGCCACCCTCGAATGGCTGCAGCGCAAGTTCGCGAAAAAGCCGGTGATTGCGGCCGCGAACATCGCGGCCCTCAATGCCGGGCATGCGTTCGGCGAGACGGCGGAGATGACGGAGCACATGGTCGGGTACGTCGTCCCGAAGGCAGCCGTCCAGGCGGGGCGCTACCGCACCGTCAGCGGAACGGAGGGCCTCGCCTGGGGGCTCGTCGCGGGGATGCGGGCCGCGGGAATCGAGAAGATGGTCTTCGCGGGCTATCCGATCACGCCGGCATCCGCCCTCCTCCACACGCTCGCCAATCTGCGCGCCTACGGCGTCGTCACCTTCCAGGCCGAAGATGAGATCGCGGCGAGTGGCGCGGCGTTGGGCGCATCCTATGCCGGTGCCCTCGGCGTCACGTCGAGCTCCGGGCCCGGGATCGCGCTCAAGACCGAAATGCTGGGACTCGCGATCGCGACCGAGCTGCCGCTGATCGTCATCGACTCGCAGCGCGCCGGCCCATCCACCGGCATGCCGACCAAGGCCGAGCAATCGGATCTGTTTCAGGCGGTGCACGGCCGCAATGCCGATGCGCCGCTCGCGGTCGTTGCGCCGACGTCCACCGCCGACTGTTTCGATATCGCGATCGAAGCCGTGCGCCTGGCCACGAAGTTCATGACGCCGGTGATCGTCTTGAGCGACGGCTATCTGGCACACGCCGCCGAGCCGTGGCGGATCCCACATGAGGCGGAGCTGCCGCGTTTCCCCGTCACGTATCGGACGGACCCGGAAGGCTTCCATCCCTTCCTGCGCGATCCCGAGACGCTCGCCAGGCCCTGGGTCAAGCCGGGAACGCCGCAGCTCGAGCATCGCATCGGTGGCCTCGAGCGCGACTATGACTCTGGGCACATCTCGTACGATCCCGACAACCACGCCCGCATGACCAAGGCGCGCGCCGATAAGATCGTGGGAATCGCGAACGACATTCCGCTGCAGACCGTCTCCCTGGGTGACGATCACGGGAAGCTGGCGGTGGTCGGCTGGGGCTCGACGTTTGGGGCGATTCATCAGGCCGTGAAGATCGCGCGCGACGAAGGCCGGGACGTGGCGCACATTCACGTGCGGTACCTGAGTCCGTTCCCGCGCAATCTGGGCGACTTGCTCAAGCGCTACGATCGGGTGCTGGTGCCCGAGATGAACAATGGACAGCTCGTGAAGCTGCTCCGGGCGGAGTATTTGGTCGACGCGGAAGGATTCAGCAAGGTCACCGGAAAGCCGTTCCGGGTAACCGATATCGTGCAGCGGATTCGCGGTGGCGCTCCGCCGCCCTCCGAGGGAAGCGGGTTAGGAGGCGAAGCCGGATGACCGTCACCACGATCACCGACGCGCAGCTCGCGCCCAAGGACTACGCCTCGGACCAGGAAGTCCGCTGGTGTCCGGGCTGCGGCGACTACGCGATCCTCAAGGCGGTGCAGAAGGCGTGCGCCGACATGGGGCTCGTACGCGAGCGCACGGTATTCGTGAGCGGCATCGGCTGCGCGGCGCGCTTTCCTTACTATATGTCCACGTACGGCTTCCACACCGTGCATGGGCGCGCCCCCGCGATTGCGACGGGCGTCAAGCTCGCCAATCCCGAGCTCGACGTCTGGGTGATGACGGGCGACGGCGACGGTCTGTCCATCGGCGGCAACCACATGCTGCACGTGCTGCGCCGCAACGTGGACCTGAACATCATCCTGTTCAACAACGAGATCTACGGCCTGACCAAAGGCCAGTATTCGCCGACATCGCGGCGCGGCACGCGCTCACCCTCCACGCCGCTGGGCTCGATCGAAAACCCCGTCTCGGCCTGCGCGTTCGCGCTCGGCGCGGGGGCGCGCTTCGTCGCCCGCTCGATCGATACGCTGCAGCCGCATCTCATCACCACGCTGAAGCGGGCGCACGCGCACCGCGGCGCGTCATTTGTCGAGATCCTCCAGAACTGCGTCGTCTTCAACGATGCGGTGTTCGAGAATATCACCGGCAAGGAAGTCGCTCCCGATGCTCAAGTACTCGTCGAGCACGGCAAGCCGCTGCTGTTCGGCAAGAACAAGGAGAAGGGGCTGCGACTCAAGCCGGGTAAGCTCGAGCTGGAAATCGTTCCCGCCGCACCCGATGTCCTCGTCCACGACGAGACCAATCGCCCATTAGCCCAGCTATTAGCGGCTTTGGAGCCCCCCTTCCCTGTTGCCATGGGTGTGCTCTATTGCAACCCAGGCACCTCATACGAACGCGAAGTGGTGGTCGAAACCGGCGGCAGCCTGGACGCACTGCTGAATAGCGAACGCACTTGGGAGGTGGTCCCATGATGACCGTTGCGAATCGCAGGCGGGGCACGGAGCGGCGGGTCAAAGAAGCCCCGGTGGACCTCGAGCGCCGCAGCGGCCTCGATCGCCGGCTGATCGTTGAATCGGCGACGGCGCAGATCCACGCCGTCCTCGAGCTGCTCACACAGCTGGCGGATCAAGGCGCGTTACGCGACGACTCGCGGCGCCTGCTCGACACGTCCATGCTGCGGCTGCGCTACGCCCTGGAGCAGATGGAGCCGGAGTAGCCGTCGCGCGAACGCCACGCAACCGGCCGCCTCCCGAGGGCGGCTGTTGTGTTTTTAGCGGCATATCGCTTGCAGGTCTCTCGGCATATCCCCTGACACCCGAGGACCCTCATGCACAGGTGGCTGATCGCGACAGGCGCGTTGCTAGCCCTAGTGGCGTGCGATAGCCGCAATGTCGCGGCACCGGACCATCCGCTCCCGTCGGCCGCGACCGTGGCCAGCGACGCGGCCATCTACATCGTCAATTTCGACGAGACGCAGACCACGCTGGATGCGGTGACGAACGGGATCTTGAACGCGGGCGCCGGCGTCGTGCAGTTCGACAACTTCTCGATGGTCGCGGCCCTCGCAACCCCCGGGCAGCTCCTCACGATCGGCACACTCCCCGGCCTCGAAGGGATCTACGCCAACAAGCAGCTCGAGTACTACATGCTGCACGAGAGCGTGCCTGCGATTCGCGCCGATGCGGTGCATGTCGCCGGAATCACCGGGAAAGGCATCGGCGTCGCGATCCTCGACTCGGGCATCGACGGTGCCTACAACGCCGATGTCGCGTACCCGCAGTACACCGTACAGAACGTCAAAGTCCTCTACAATCAGAACGATCTCTTCACCTTCGGCAAAGACGCTCCCAAGCCGATTCGGAAAGGCGCGACGCTGGCCGTCGAGAACCTGCCCAATTCCGAAACCTCCGTCGGCCACGGCACGCACGTCGCCGGCATCGTCGGAGCGCGCGGCACTTCGTCCAACGGCTATTACACGGGCGTGGCTCCCGGCGCGAATCTGATCGGCATCGGCACGGGGGACATCCTATTCATCTTCTGGGCGCTGGCGGGCTTCGATTACATCCTCGATCACCAACAGCAATACAACATCAAGGTCGTGAACAACTCCTGGGGCACGAGCGGGGCGTTCGACCCCAAAGACCCAATCAATGAAGCGACCAAGAAGGTCACGAGCCGCGGGATCACGGTCGTCTTTGCGGCGGGAAATGACGGGCCGGGCCAGAACACGTTGAACCCCTACAGCGTGGCGCCGTGGGTGATCGGCGTAGCGGCCGGCTGCAAGATCGGCGTCACCGATCCGACCAATTCCGAAGCGCACTGTATGCTGGACGATGGCTCGAACCCACTCGTGCCGACGAACAACGAGCCGCGCGCGCACGTGCTCGCCGACTTCTCTTCGCGCGGCATCCCGGGTGATCCGTTGTACCATCCCGACATTACGGCGCCGGGGGTCCATATCGTATCGACGCGGGCGTCTACGGGGACCGTGCTCAACGGCGATGATGCCAATCATGACGTTCGCATTTGCCAGATCAGCGCGACGAACCTCGCGTTCTACACGTGCGCGTCGGGCACCTCGATGGCTTCGCCGCACATCGCCGGAGTCGTGGCGCTGATGCAGGAAGCAGCGGGTGGGACGCTCAATCCGGACCAGGTACTCAACGCGCTGACATCGACCGCCAAACCGCTGCCCGGGTACGGGACGTGGGAGGTGGGCGCAGGATTTGTGGATGCATATGCAGCCGTGATGAAGGTCCGGAAGTAAAAGGCGCGGACATGCACTACTAGGCCACAGACGCACCGCGGTTTGACGGGCAACCGGTCGCAGGCGGTCTTGTCCCACGGACGGTTACCGGTCAACCGCTGTGCGTCAGTGCACCTAGCTTTCGCATGTCCGCGCTGTCAGTGAACCTCGAGTAGCTTTCCGGTCATGACCGACCGTCCTGCCCTCCTCCTCGACCTGGACGGCACGCTCGTTGACAGCGTCTATCAGCACGCCATCGCGTGGCACAAGGCGCTCGAGTTGGCCGGCATCAAGCTGTCGGTCTGGCGCATCCACCGGCGCATCGGGATGAGCGGTGGACTCCTGGCCGATAGTCTGGCGCGTGAGACCGGGCATGAGCTGAGCGAGAAAGACGCGGCCAAGCTCAAGAAGGCGCACGCGCGACTGTTTGCCGCGCAGCTGCGCGACGTGCGTCCATTGCCGGGCGCGCAAGACCTCGTGCGGCATCTCACCAAGATGGGCGTCTCGTGGGCCGTCGCGACGAGTGGCGCGCTGGCGAGTGCGCTGCCGCTGCTAAAGCTGGTGAACCTGCCGCCGGGCGTTCCGGTGATCACCCGCGACGACGTCGTGCACGCCAAGCCCAATCCCGACCTCTGGATCGCCGCCGCGCTCCGGCTCGGCGTGCCGATCGAATCGGCCATCGCCGTCGGTGACAGCGTCTGGGATTTGCTCGCCGCGCGCCGTGCCCGCGCGCTCGGCGTCGGAGTATTGTCAGGCGGCTACGGGCAGGATGAGCTGGAACGCGCAGGGGCCTACCGGGTCTATGAAGACCCGGCGGACCTGCTGCTGCACATCGATGAGCTAGGGATTCGTGTTGACTAGCGATTCAACCAGTACGAGGCCTTGATCAGGAACGTGTTCCGCGGATAGGCGTTGAAGAGCTTCTTGAAGTCTCCCGTCACATCGCGCGTTCCCGCCGTTGGCTCAAAGTCGTCCCGCCCCTGATTCCAGACCAGGAACAACGTCGAGCCCGGTTTATACTCCCACCGCACGACGAAATTCGAGTTGAAGAACTTGATGTTGAAATCGCCCGGTCCCGGACCGGTGAACGGCTGGAAACGAGCGTCGTAGCGGCTCGCGCGCGGCGTGCTGGACAGCTCGCGCACGTTGGACCACCGGCCCTTGCTCACGAAGGGCGAGGCATACACCTGCACCGTCAGGGTGGGGGTGGCGGTGTAGTCGATCCGGAACGACATCGACGTGGTCACTTGATCGAGGTGTGCGAACAGGTAATGCGTCGTTCCCGTCGAGTCCGTGAAGGGGTTCAGATCCTGCGCGTCACTGATGTTGTGCGTGGCGCTAAAGCTCAGCGAGCCGCGGAACTGGGACGACACCCGCAGGTCGACCTGCGGATTCACGTTGGTCGACTGGGAGCGGCCGCCGTCGCCCTTGAAGTAGTTCATGAAGACTTGAGGGACAATCGCGGCACGCTGGTCGTATTGGAGGCCTATCCACGGGGCGATGTACTGATCGACGCGTGCCGCCGGACCGCCGCGCGCGCACCGATCGCAGAATACATTGCCCAGATTGCCGAGGGTCCCCCCGGCATGGATCCACCACTGATTCTTGAACTGGCCGTGAAAGTTCGTGTTCGCGGCCCGATCCGTCGGCAGCCCGTCGCCCGTCGTCCAGAATTGCCACCAGTTGAAGTTCCAGAACGCCCGCTGGAACAGCTTGTTCGGTTTCTGCCAGTTGAAGGAACCCCAGTTATTCCATCCCTGCTGATCGGACCGGAACAGGATCCCCAGGTCATTGATCTCGAAGCCGGGCGAGCGGCGCATGTAGCTCGTTTGAAAACGGATGAACCCGCTTTGTTTGGTCAGCAGCAGCTCCTGGGCACTCCCGCCGAGTGACGTGCGCGTGCTGTCGAACGTGACGTTGTCGTCGGGTCGCTGATAGTTGTGGGTCGAGTTGCGCTGTGTCCGGGCGATCGCGGCCGGAGTGCCGGCCACGGTGCTCAGGTCGAATGAACCGGAGATTTCGTAGTTGTCATTGTGGAACCGATGCCGGAAATCGACCGCGCCCACATACGCGCGGCTCCGCAAGAAGTCCTCGCTCCATTGGTCCAGGCTACGGTTCACCGCCGTCGCCATGAAACCGATGCCGCTCTTGCCGTTGCGGTAGTCCTGCTGCAGGCGGAGGACACCGTAGTTCGTGAACGGCTCGATGGTGCGGTCACCCGGTCCAGTCGCCCGCTGCGTGACACCTTCGACGGCGCCGATCGTGAGACCACCGGGAAGCCGACCCGTGATCTTGGCGGCGCCAAGAATCCGGCTCGCGTTCGGTGACGTGGCGTCGCCGTACACTCCGCGGAGCTGCGGGTCGCGACCCACGCGGCGGGAATAGAACAGCCCTTCCCCGCTGCAGTTCACGATGTTGCAGTTCACGCTGAAGTTGAAAATGCCGGTGCCTTCGACGAAGAATGGGCGGCGTTCCTGGAAGAACGTCTCGAAGGACGTCAGGTTGACGACGGATGGATCGGCTTCGACCTGGCCGAAGTCAGGGTTCACCGTCGCATCGACCGTGATGTTGGACGTGATGCCGTATTTGATATCAGCGCCGGCGGTGTACTGCTGGTCACGCTCGAATCCGGGCACCGGCACGTTCTTGACCACGGCGTAGGGCGCGAGCTCCAGGCGGCGCGGGGCCGCGAGACCCTCGAGCCCGACCAGATCCCCGAGCTGCGAGACAAAGCCACGGCGCGAGGTGCGGTAGAGCGGCCAGCCCACCCGCTCACCGCCATGCCGATCGATGTCCCGCCAGATGGCAAACCCGAACGTGTTGCTCGGCGCATGGGCGTACCGGAGCTGCGACAGCGGAAAGCGGAATTCCGCGGTCCAGCCGAGCGAGTCGACCTGTGTCGCGACTTCCCAGACACCGTCCCACGCGTCGTCTTCCTGCTGGTCATCGCCATACATCGCATAGTCGCGCTTTACGCCCCCTGGGTTCACGGCAAACTCGAAGCCGGTGCGGCGATCATGGTAGGAGTCGATGACGATCTTGATTTGGTCACAGCAGATGCGGACGTCGCGGCGGGCCAGGAGCTTCTTGATACTGTCGGGATGCGAGTCGAAGGCGCGGACGAAGACGTAAAGGTTGTGGTCGTCGTAGGCGACCTTGGCCTCGGTGGGGAAGCTGGGATTCGCGTCTTCGGTGGGTAGAAACTGTCTGAAATCCTTGATGACCGGCGCCAGGCGCCAGACTTCGTCGCTATCCTTCCCATCGATGACGGGCGGTGTTGCGGCACGGCGCGCCACGGCGGTCGTGGCGTTCGGCGCCGTCGGGGGCGGCGGGGACGAGCCTGACTGCAAAGCCAGAATCACGGCTGCGATCGGCGTCAGCGGCATCATGAATTGTCCCGGGAGATGAGGCTATTCCTTGGATGTTACGATTCGCCAAAAGGTTGGTTTCGTGATACCTTGCGCGGGCCCCAAAACCTCAACTTTGACTCGTTCTTGACCTTTACCCGACTCTGGGCCGACCGCCGCGCCGGCACGGACCGCCGGGCCGAGCCCCGGCGGCAAGCCGTGATCGGCATGGCGGAGGAGCGGCGGCACGTCGTCGACCGGCGCCGCGGGTCGGAGCGGCGCAGCACGCTCGATCGCCGCGGCCGCGCGTCGCGCGCGCCGAACGCCGAACGGCCGGTCGAGCATGTGCGCAACGCCCTGCAGCTGCTGCGGGAAGTGGCGTTAGTCGGCGAGTTGTCGGCGGGGCCGAGCGAAGACCTCGGCGCGGCCATCGAACGCCTGCACCGCGCCGTCGGTCTGCTCGAACGTCAACGACGGTGATTACTACTTCTTGAACAACGCGAGATACTGCCCGTAACCTTCCGCTTCCAGACTATCCTTCGCAATAAATCGCAGCGACGCCGAATTGATGCAGTAGCGTAGCCCCGTGGGCTTCGGCCCGTCATCGAACACGTGGCCGAGGTGCGAGTTGGCGTGGGCGGACCGCACTTCGGTGCGCTCCATGAACAGCGAGCGGTCGGTCTTCTCCTGGACGTTGCTCGTGTCGAGCGGCCGCGTAAAGCTTGGCCAGCCGGTGCCGGATTCGAACTTGTCGGTCGAGCTGAATAACGGCTCACCGGATACGACGTCCACGTAGATCCCTTCCTTATGATTGTCCCAGTACGCGTTCTGGAAAGGCCGCTCGGTGCCTTCATGCTGCGTGACGTCGTACTGCAATGGCGTCAAAGTACGCCGGAGTTCGGCGTCACTTGGTTTCGTTTTCAATGTATAAGTCTCCCGTGTCCCGTTTCCCATTGCTCGTGTGCTGACCTTCCCCGCTTCATCCCCCCAGATCGCACTCAGCCGCCGATCGCGGCCGCACCCGGTGCGATACATCCCATACCGCGCCGGGTTCTTCTTGGCGTAATCCTGGTGGTACTCCTCGGCCGGATAGAATGCACCGGCCGTCAAAACCTGCGTCGCGACGTCGCGGCGGAAGCGGTCGATGATCTGCTGTCGCGACGCGCTCGCCGCGCGCCGCTGCGCGGCGCCGCTGACGAAGACTGCCGTGTGATAGTTGGGCCCCGTGTCGCAGGCCTGCCCGTCCGTCTGGAACGGGTCAATGTTGTGCCAGAAGGTCCACAGCAACGTCTCATAGCTGACCTTGGCGGGATCGTAGACCACCTGCACAGACTCGAGGTGGCCGGTGTTCCCCTGCACGACATCCGTGTACGAGGGGTTCTTCGTGGTGCCGCCCATGAATCCCGACGTTGCCGAGATCACGCCCGGCAGATCGTCGTAGGCATGCTCCATCGTCCAGAAGCAGCCACCGGCGAAGGTGGCGGTATCCACGGCTGGCGCGACCGGCGTCGTCAGGCTCAGCGCGAGTAAGAGTGCAATGTTCATGGGCTGATTATGACCGGACAGCCGTTTCCAGGGAAGTGGCGCCGGCGATTCTTAGAGCATTCTCATCCTTTTCACATTGCCCGCGGCGCACAGCGGGGGGTACGTTAGCCTCGTGCAAATCCTTCTCGTCGAAGACGATCGCGATTTACGCCGCTTTCTGAGCAAGGCGTTTCGCGAGGAAGGCTACGGCGTCACCGAGACCGACTCGGGCGATCGCGCATTGGAACGCGCGCTCGAGGGCAAATTCAGCTGCGTCGTCCTCGACGTCATGCTGCCGGGCCGCGACGGCTTCTCCGTTGTCGCGGAGCTCCGCAAGCGCGGCGTTGCGACGCCGGTCCTGCTGCTCACCGCCAAAGACGAGCTCGAGTCGCGCGTGCGCGGGCTCGAGGGCGGAGCGGACGATTACGTCACGAAGCCGTTCGATCTCCCCGAGCTGCTCGCGCGGGTGCACGCCCTCATCCGCCGGGCCGAGTTGCGGCACAAGGATGCGACCCTCACGGTTGGCGACGTCACGCTCGACCCGCTGTCACGACGCGTGACCCAGGGTGATCGAATTGTCGATCTCTCGCCCCGCGAATTTGCGCTGCTCGAGTTCCTGATGCGCAACACAGGTCGCACGGTGTCGCGCTCGCGGATCGCAGAGGCAGTCTGGAATTACAAATTTGATCCGGAAACGAACGTCGTGGACGTGTACGTCAATTACTTGCGCAAGAAGTTGAGTTTCGGCGGACGGACTGCGCCCATTAGAACGGTCCGGGGCGTGGGATACCGGCTGGAGGCCGGTCGCGGTGAGTGAGCGAACTCTCAGTCAGGTGCTCACGCGGCGCTTCAGCCGCGTCGCATGGACGGCGCTCGCGGGCTACGCGCTCGTCGTCGTCCTGCTGTTCGCCGTCGCCGCCGAGATGGCGCTGCGCCGCTCGCTCGAGCACTCGGCCGACGTCATTCAGTCGCTGCTCGGCGCCTACCACGACTCCACGAGCGCACCCGGCGGGGTGATGCCGTCCGCGCTCGCTGATCAGCTCGTGGGCATGGGTGGCCAGGTGGTGATCACCCGCACGACCACGAACGCGGGAGGCATGCCGCAGGTCTTCTACCTGTCCCCGGGAATGCCCGCCAAGCGGCTGGAGGGTTTGGCGCCGGACGCGTCACCGGAGCAGATCCGCATCGCGTTGGTAGCGGCGATCACGCAGAAGGCACGCTGGCAGTATCGCGTCCTGCATCGCGCGATGGGTGAGTTCGATATCTACGTCGTCGCGAGCCGGCAATCCTACTTCGTTCCCCTCGGCGTGCTCATCGCGGCCGCTGCATTGTTGCTCCCGCTGGCGGCATTCGCGGCCGCTCGCGGGGCGAAGCAGGCCGTCGCTGCGGGACTCGAGCCGCTGGAGCGCGTCACCAGCGAAACGCGCGCGATCGGGCCGTCGGAGCTGGGCACGCGACTCACGAGTCCTACCGGCCAAGCCGAGGTGACGGAACTCGCCGAGAGCATCAACCGTATGCTCGAGCGCGTCGACCGGGCGCACCGCGCGCTGCAGTCGTTCACAGCGGACGCGAGCCACGAGCTGCGCACCCCACTGACCCATCTGCGCGCCCAGGTACAATGGGCGTCGGACGAGGGGCGCAGCGAGGGCGAGATTCGCGAGGCGCTCGGCGCGATGGAACGCGGGCTCGACCGCACCACCAAGCTCGTCGAAGAGCTGCTGCTGATTGCCCGCGGCGAGAATCGCCAGCTGGCCCTGGCGCACGCGCCGTTCGATCTCAACGCCGTCGTCGAGGAAGTCCGGGAGATCACCGAGGCGATGGCGATGGACAAGAAGCTATCCGTCGAGGTGACGCCGGCCGACCACGTCGAGGCGCTCGGAGATGCCGATCGCACACGCCACATCCTGCTGAACCTGGCGTCGAACGCCGTGCGTTACACGCCGAGCGGCAGCGTCACGTTCGCGATCCTCCGCAACGGGAGTGAGGTTGGCGTGAGTGTGCGGGATACCGGGCCGGGTATCGCGCCCGAACACGTGGAACGGATTTTCGATCGATTCTTCCGTATCGATCAATCGCGCAGTCGCGACCTGGGTGGAACCGGCCTCGGCCTCGCGATCGCGCGATTGCTTGCGGAGCTGCAGGGGGGAAGGATTGACGTGGGATCCACGCCCGGCCGGGGGAGCGCCTTCACCCTTTGGCTCCCCTCGGCTGAGCGCGTTTAGTTACATCGCATCGGCAAGCGGGGCTGCACCGAAGTTGACGCTGAACCGCCGGCACCAGATCGACACCGCGTGGTACTTGGTCAGGTCCAACCCTTCGGGCACGTCGTAGTTCTGATCGCCGATGTTGCCCTTTAAAGCTCCCAGATCCACGATTCCGGCCCGCTTCGCCGCGTCCTCCTTCTGGACATCGGCCGCGGCGACGAGATACACGCGCACATCGGGGCCATTCGATGTGCTGAACTCCGTCAACCGCAGCACGCGACGGCCATCATCGAGCCGATAAATCGTCGCCTGGCCCTTGGTCTCGTGGGCGTTGGTGTGGAATCGACCGCTGACGAGCTTAACGGGTTCCTTCGCGTCCGCCATCTGCCCGTGGTCCATGGCGCCCATCGCCGACGAATCCATCGCCGCGTGAGCCATCTGCGGTGATTGGTTCATCGTCGAGGATCCGTGCATCATGGAGCCGGATTCCTCTGCCCCGGGGAACGACTCGTTCACGGTCTTACTGATCACGAGCGCGTCGGGCCGGAACAGATACCACAGCAGGCCACCCGCGACCAGGGCCGTGCTGACGAGGATGGATCTACGCTTTGTCATGGTAATGCCTCATTTGTCGAATGTTGGAGTGTCGGAATCAGAACGCCGCGAGTCCCTGGATGCCTGCCGGCAGTCCGCCGACCGGACCGAGAGCCCTGAGGCTTCCGTCGTTTTGGATGCGGAACGCGTGAATGGCCCGCGCGCCGCCAGTCT
>WNFR01015905.1_pt1 | contig 14460 bp, 14 predicted proteins | sample 5400221 | NCBI WGS metagenome assembly WNFR01 (sample SAMN13153357, study PRJNA577476) | soil metagenome | isolation source: 40 cm soil under Madrone tree | place: USA:California | collected 2016-06-14 | reverse complement strand
TGGCGGCCGTGCGCTTCGCGCCGACGGGGCTCGTGCTCGGCCGCCTGGCGAGCGGGCGCATCACGCACGTGGCCCTCGGCGCGACCGACCTCGTCATCGATCCGGCGCGCGCCGAGCCGCTGCAGGCGATCGCGCGCGCAGCGGCGGCCGTCCGGGCGGTCGCGCCGGAGGAGGAGGTGCTCGCCTTCCCCGCCTGCGGGATCGTCCTCTTCGTCGCGGAACGGAGCCCGGCAGGGCCGCACGACTACTTCTTTCCGGGCCGTCCCGACCGCGCCGAGGCCGATGCCCTGGCCACGCGGCTGGCCGCCGCACCGCCGCCCCTGGCGGTGACCTGCGCCGCTGCCGATACGGCGCTCGCGGGCGCGTGGAACTACTACCCCGCGCTCGTCGCACTGGTAACCTCGCGCTACCACGAGGTCCTCGCGGCCCCGCCCTTCGCCGTCCGCGCGCGCGATCGGTCTCCCGGCTGAGACGGCCGCGTGCCGCCGCGCCCTGGCGCCGGTGCGCTTTCCCGCGCCATTTGCTCGCGCGCTCGTGCGCACCCCCCGCCGAGAGACCCTCCTGGCGGTCTGCGGCTTCGTGCCGCTTGCGGTCGGGCTGCTGTGGGTCCTCGCACAGGACCTCCGGCCCGCGCCTCTCTACCCGATGATGAACGCCGCGGACTTGGTGGCCGTCGTAGATACGCAACCCGTCACGCTCGAGTGGACGCCGCCGCGGGCGCCGAGTGCACTCGTCGTGCCGGTCAGGCTAGGGCAAGGGAACAGGCTCCGCGCGCATTGCCGGCGCCGCCGACGACCGTGAGCTCTCGAGCGCGTGGCTCGAAGAGTCGACCCTCCTGATCGCGCTCACGGTGCTGCGAGGCACGCTCCGCGTTTCGCGCTCGGTGAGCACGCAACCGTGCACATACGCGACCGTGCACCCTTGCCGGGGCGATGGCCGCGGCATAGGCTGACGGGCGAATAGCGAGCCTCTGATGGCGCCGCCGTTGCTCCTGCTGGTCTCTCTTATCCTTGGGTCGACGCTGTGCGGCGAGGCAGCCGCAGCGCGGTGTCGGCTATGCGGCTTCGGCCCATCACAGGCGTCGCAACCGCACTGCATCCCCAACGCCGGCATCGTGGGCTTCAACTCTGTGCCGCCGCACACGCCGGCCTACTGGCAGGTCGACGCAGCCCGTCGCCCCGGGCGAAGGGGTCGTCTCTCCGGGCGCCTGCAGGTTTGGGCCGACTACACCGCGGGTCGCCCGGAAGTTCCCGGTCTACCCGGGGGCTGTGACGCGACGGACGGCATCTGCTTCGGGGCGGAGGCCGAGTTTCGCGGTCGAGTAGTTGGCGATCGGTTCCACGGCGTCGCCCGCTATTCGGATGGCGCGCAGTGCGAGTTTGACGCCGTTCTCGACTTCGGGCTCGGCAGTGCCACGCCGAACGGGTATGTGTGCCGTGCGCCGTCGGGTGAGGTGGTGTCGGAGGGGCCGCTACGCGTGCAAATTCTGAGGTTGCTCCGCTGCCGCCGCTAGCGGCGTTCCTGCTCGCTGCCCGACGCGGGCGAGGCGCTGAGCTGGCTACGTCGTAGCTCGACGCCGTGAGGCAGCCCACTAGCCGAGCAGCCTCTGGCGGGCAGACTCCGAGATCGCAACGACGGCCGGGTGCTTGAGCTTGCGCTCGGCCGAGATGGCATAGAAACGCTCGCGCACGTCTTCGGTTCGGCCGATCCGCTGCACGCGAAACTGACGCCGAATTTCGGGCTCGATGAGCGAGGGAGCGGCGAAGATGCCGAGGCCCGCCTGTCCGAACACCATGAGTAGTGCGCTGTCCTCGAACTCGCTCACCGCCGTTGGCCGGATGGCGTGCGCCTCGAACCACTGCTCGAGCGACCGCCGGAGGGTCGTATTCTCGATGGGGAGGAGGAACGGCGCGCCGTCGAGCGAACGCGGGAACCCACGCCGATGGGCGCGCGCCAGCGCCTCGGTCCCGAGGAACGTGACCCCGCACTCACCGAGCAAATGGTTGAAGGCGCGGACCTTGAAGGTCGGCTCACTGGGACGGTCGGCCAGCACGACGTCGATCTCGTGCACCCCGAGCTCCACCAGCAAGCGTTCGACCTTGCCTTCTCGACAGACGACCCGGATCGGCGACCCCAGGCTGAACGCCGGCTTGAGGAGTCGATACGCGACGAGCTTCGGCAGGACATCGACGACGCCCACCGTGAGGCGCAACGGATGCCCTGTGGGACGGTCCTTGACGGTGTCCAACAGCTCGCGGCCCAGTGAGAAGATGTCCTCCGCATAGCGGAACGCGACTCGCCCGACATCGGTGAGCACGAGGTTCCGACCGGCGCGGGTGAAGAGCTTCTCGCCGAGCGACTCCTCGAGCGCGCGAATCTGCGCGCTCACGGTGGGTTGCGCAAGCTGGAGCTTCTCGGCCGCCCGGCTGACACCGCCCTCGCGCGCTGCGAGCCAGAAGTACAGGAGATGGTGGTAGTTGAGCCACTCCACGCGTGAGGTTCCATCGCTTCTAGCGATGTGTCACACGCAAATTATCTCTTTGACCGATCGGGCGACAACCGCCTATCGAGGCCGCTCCGGGTGGACCTGGCAGTCGTCCGGCTCGCCGGCATGTTCGCTCGAGATCGTCGCTCGGCCCCGCACGTGAAGGCCAAGGAGAAAATGGAATGCTGCAAAGGATGCGCGTGGTGCTGGGGTTCGCGCTGATGGTGATGGGCGCGCTCGGGACGCTGGCGGGTCCTGTACAGTCAAAGCAGAGAAGGGAGACCCGATCGAATCGCCCGTTGGCTCCCCGCTCTGCTTCAGCTCGTTATCGCCCGGGCGGCGAGCTTGCGACGGGCCTTGGCATTGGGGTGTCCGAGCAGGCGGGCCCCACACGGGGCGGGGATGCCTCCGGCGAGCCCCGGGTCCTCGAGGACGGAGGGCTACGTGCAGCCGTCGAGTCGCTGACGCAGCAGCTGGTCGCCGAGCAGCTCGGCGTCGATGCCGAGGAGCTGGTACCCGAGGTATCGCTCACGGACGATCTCGCCGCGGACTCTCTCGACCTCTTGGAACTCACCCACGTCCTCGAGTCACAGCTCACCGTCGCGCTCCCGCAGCGCAGGCTCGCTCAGATCCGAACCTACCGGGATCTCGTCGACGCCGTCATGGAATGCTTCAACGGCCGCCAGCGGCGTGAACGACTGATGTCGCGCCCGTTCTCGGTGACGGCTCGGGTCGTCCCCGGCGGGAACCAGTCCACCAGCCTCGAGCGTACGGGCGATCTCACCCCGTATGACATGGAGGTGATCGCGGAGGACGCGGCGCGCGCCGGTCGAGGCGCGCGGCTCGAGGTGATCATGCCGGCAAGCGCCGACGATGTGGACCTCGCCGTCATCCAGGGCGAGCTCGCCTGGCTCGGACGCCGCGGCGTCGACGTGACAGTCCGTCGCGCGCCGGCAACGAGCGCCTGAGGAGGGACCAGTGCGAAGCAGGAGCCGTCGGCGGACTACTGCTCACGGCCGCAGCGCGAAGAGCAAATCGAGCACGACGAAGCTCGCGATCACCAGCCCGACGATGATCCAGAGGATGGCCTTCTTCGCGCCTGTTCCCGCAAACGGCATGTGCCGAAAGGATCGACGAAGGCGCGCTTCGGTCCGCGCCTGGGGCGCCTTTGTAGCGCCGGCGAGACTTGCGGCACAAATGGAAATTCCGAGGCGCGAGACGTTTGGAAAACCGAGCCCAGGTCCCTTCGGGGCGGGACCATGCTCGCCGAGCGCGAACGCATGATGAGCGAGCCACCGCCGGACGCCGGTCGCACCATCCGCGCATGGCGCGAGCGCATCGGTTTCACGCAGGAGGGGCTCGCGAACGCTCTCGCCGTCGCCTTCTCCACCGTGAGTCGCTGGGAGAACGGTCACGTGAGGCCGAGCAGACTCGCCTGGAAGGCACTCGAACACCTCGCCGCCGAGCACGGCGACCTGCTCCTGGGCGAAGGTGAAGGAGCAGCATTACCGCCACTCGTCCGCTCCCCTGTGAGTTGATCAGTCTGCCGTCGCTTCCGAGGAAGCCCTGAGGAGCTTGTCGCGCTCCACGCCCGTGATTGCCCGTCGGCGCCAGCCGGCAATGGGGGGCGAAGACCGCCGTGCTGCAAGAGTAGTCAGATATCCCGTCTACATTGGACGGGAACACGACGCGGCGGCCATCCCCACGGCGTTCTTGCCGTGCCGCTTGACGGCATACATGGCCGCGTCGGCGGCCCGGAAGAGCCCCTCCGCGTCGGCGGCGTGCTCCGGGAAGGTCGCCGCCCCGACGCTGGCGGTGACGGCGGAGAGGTCGACGTCCGAGCCCTCGAGCACGCGTGTCTCCGCGATGGCGGCGCGGATCGACTCGGCGACCCGGCGCGCCGTCGCGGCATCCGCGCCGGGCAGGATGACCACGAACTCGTCGCCCCCGAAGCGGGCGGCCAAGTCGCCGGGCCGGAGCTGGCGCGCGATCGTCCTGCCGACGAAGCCGATCGTCCGGCTCCCGACCAGGTGGCCTTCGCCGTCCACCAGGGCTTTGAAATTGTCCAGGTCGAGGACGAGCAGCGAGAGCGGCCCCCCGCGCGCCAGCAGCTCGGGAAGCATGCGGTTGAAGTGCCGGGTGTTCCCGAGGCCCGTCAGGTCGTCGGTGATCGCGGCGAGCTGCGCCTCCCGATAGAGCGAGGCATTCTCGATCGCAATGGCGGCGTGGTCGGCCAGCGTCTCGACCAGGCGCAGCTCTCCGTCGGTGAAGCACGAGCCGTCGAGCTTGTTGATCACCTGGATCACGCCGAGCAGCGCGTTCTTCTTCACCACCGGCACGCACAGCATGCTGCGTGGCACGAGACCCGTGCGCTCCGCCAGGCCGGCGTGGTGGCGCGGATCGCGGCTCGCGTCGTCCAGACGCAGCGGCTGGCGATGGCGCGCCACCCAGCCGGCGATGCCCCGGTCGCAGCCGAGGCGGACGCCATCGATCACGCCCGACTGCAGGACCCGCGAGGCCCTGAACTCGAGCGCGCGGCCCTGCGGGTCGTGGAGCAGCAGCGAGGCGGCCTGGCTGGGGACGACGGCGGCGACGCGGGCGAAGAGCCGGTGCAGCGCCGCGGCGTCGTGCGACAGCGCCTCGGGGCTGACCCCGTTCGCCAGCTCTGCGGCGGCACGCTCCAGACGCTCGCGGTCGGCCGCGGTGAAGGGGAGGCCATCGTAGTGCGTGCGCAGCTCGAGCGCCCCGATCACGCGTGCCCCGTGGCGGAGCGGCACCGCCAGCACGCGCTCGTCCTCCGCGAGCGTGCTCTCGCCGGTGCATGCGGCCCAGCCCGCCGCGCTCGGCCCGCCCGTCGCCGGCAGGCCGAGGAGCGCGCTCTCCTGCAGCGTCTCGGTGGCCGAGAAGACCAGCTCGTCCCGCTCGCGGTCGTAGAGGAGGAGCGAGAGACCCTCGGCCGCGGTGAACGTCTTGATGCCGTCCAGCACCGCGCGCAGGATCTCGGGCAGCTCGAGCGTGGAGGTGAGGGCGCGCAACGACTGGTGGACGGTGGCCAGCTCGTGGAGCTGGCGCTCGAGGGGCTGGTCGGGCGGCGGTGCGGGCATCTCTCCGCCGGCGGTTACCACGGCGCGCCGTGCGGCCGCCACCGCCGCGCGCCTCGCGCCGTCTCTGCCCGCTTCAGGTCGCCACGACCCCCAGGCGGAACGACCCCGGGGCGGCGGTGGGACCGACTCCGGCGCGCGCGATCAGCTGGTCCCCGGCGGGGATGTGGCGCTTGAGCTCCGGCATCACCTCGCTGGCGAAGAGCCGCAGGCTCGACTCGGCGAGATCGTAGGGCATGCCGCCGTAGCTGAAGACGCCGTTGAACGCCTCGGCGCCGGTGCGCTTCTGGATGTCGAGCACCTTCTCGTAGCATTGTTCGGGCGTGCCGTAGATCTGGAGGCCGAGGAAGAACTCCGTCATCGCGTCGACTCCGCCCGGCGTGGACACCCGCTCCTGCACCTCCTTGTAGGCCTCGTAGCCGCGCATCTTCGTCAGATGGTCGCCGATCAGCTCGTAGTGCTTGACGACGGAGCGCCAGTAGGCGCCGATGTAGCGGCGGCCGAGCTCCTCCGCCCGGCCCGGGTCCTCGTCGCAGAACGTCCAGCCTCCGACGATCGGCGGCGGCGCATCCGTGCCGTTCACCTCGCTGTAGACCCTGCGGTAGTCGTTCAGCTCCCTCGCCACCATGTCCCACGGCTTCTGCGGGATGATCAGGAGGCCGATGCCGAGCCCGGCCATGATGACCGAAGACTCGGGCGAGACCGCGGCGGCGTAGGTCCGGCCGCGAAACGACTTGAACGGCCGCGGTCGGAGCTCGCGCCGCTTCTGCTGCACGAAGCGGCCGTCGAACTCGCAATAGCCGCGTTCGAGCCCCTCGAGGATCATCTGCGCCGCCTCGCTGAAGATCGCGCGGCTGTCCTCCTGGTTCACGCCGAACCCTTCGAACTCCACGCGCCCGAGCCCGCGACCGAGGCCGAGGATCAGGCGCCCGTTCGACATGTGATCGAGCATCACCACCTGCTCGGCCACGCGCAAGGGGCTGTGCCAGGGCAGCACCACCACCATCGAGCCGAGCTGGATTCGTTGCGTGCGCCCGGCGAAATACGTGAGGTAGAGGAGGACGTCGGGGCACATCGTGTAGTCGGTGAAGTGATGTTCGACGCCCCACAGCGATTCGAACCCGAGCGGCTCGGCGAGATCGCCGAGGCGCAGCTCGTTCCGGTAGACGTTGCGATCGGTTCGCCCTTCGCCCTCGCCTTGAAAAATGACGCCCATTCCGACGTGCATCGCGCACCCCTTCCCGGTGGCCGTGCGGCCCGCTTTCGACCTCGTGCTCGTTCTCCCCGACACCATAGACCTGGTCTCAGGGAAGCGTCCAGTATGAGGGGGGACCGGGGCGACGCGCGCGCTTCGCCCGGAGGACCGTCCCAGCCGTAGCCGGGACTTCCTCCTCGGGCGCTACGACGCGGTGCCCCGACGGCGGGCCAGGACTTCGTCGAACAGCGCCTCCATGGCGCGCACGTGGTGGCGGATGTCGAACACCGCGTCGACGCGCGCGCGCCCGGCCCGCCCCATGGCGGCGCGCCGCGCGGGATCGGCGAGGAGCGCGAGCAGCGCGTCGGCGAGCGCGCCCGCATCGCGCGGCGGCACGAGGAGCCCGGTCTCTCCGTCGACGACGATGAGGAGGGGGCCGCCCTCGCGCGGGGCGATCACCGGACGCCCGATCGCCATCGCCTCGATCAGCACGCGCCCGAACGGCTCGGCCACGACCGAGGCGTGGATCACGACGTCCATCGCGTCGAGGCAGGCGGGGACGTCGTGGCGGGCGCCGGTCAGGACCACGTGGCCGGCGAGGTCCGGGCGCGCGATCCGCTCGTGGAGCGACCGCCTCGACCACGAGATGCTGCCCCTTCCAGTCCTGGATGTGCCCGACGATGCCGGCGAGCGGCGCATCGGGCGGGATGCCGAGCTCGCGCCGAACGGCGGCGCCACCGCCGGGCGCGAACGCGGCCGTGTCGATACCGTCGTAGATGGTGAGGAGCCGGCGCGCGCGCAGGTGCCGCGCGCGGCAGTGCGCCTCGATCTCCTCGGTCATGCAGATGCAGGCCTCGAGCCAGCGCGAGGTGAGGCGCTCGAGCGGGCCGACGCGCTCGAAGCCCTTCTCGTGGCACACGACCGGGATGCGGCAGCGCCGCGCGGCGATCAGGCCGTCCAGATTCGCGCGCAAGCCGTTGGCGAGGTAGACGAGGGCCGGCCGCTCGCGCCGGAAGAGCTCGGCGAGCGTACGAGCGCGGGTGCCCACCACGCCGTAGAGGTTGGCGGCGCGGAGCCACATTCGGCCGAGCGGGCCCTCGGCGTGCGCGCGCGTCGGGCGGGGGAGCGGCGGCAGGACGTGCACGGGCAGGCCGTTGGCGGCGACGTGCTTCGCCTCGTAGAGCGCCAGCACGGGTTCGAAGCGGGCGCGGTCGAGCCGCGGGATCAGGTGGAGGATGCCGGTGAGCGAGCCCCCGACCACGCCGCCGGTGCTCGCCTCGACGAACAGGATGCGGCGCGCCGCCATGGTCGCGAGCCGCAAACGCTAATCGGCGGCGCCGCCGGGTGTCAAGCGAAGGGGAGCAGGTTTCTGGTAAAAGAGGTGGCCGCGATGGGCGTGACCCAGCGGGAGATCAAATGAAACTGGCGAAGAGACTGAACGGCGTCGAACCCTCCATGACCCTGAAGGTCGCCGCCAGGGCGGCCGAGCTGCGGGCCAAGGGGATCGACGTCGTGAGCTTCGGCGCGGGCGAGCCGGATTTCGATACGCCGGCGCACATCAAGGAGGCCGCGAAGAAGGCGCTCGACGGCGGCGCGACGAAGTACACCCCGGTCGAGGGGACCCCGCAGCTGCGCCAGGCGGTGGCGGCGTGGCTCAGCCGCGCGCACGGCTTCGACGTGGCCCCCGACGAGGTGATGGTCAGCGCCGGGGCGAAGCAGGTCATCTTCAACGCCTTCCACGCCGTGCTCGACGAGGGCGACGAGGTGATCCTGCTGGCGCCGTACTGGGTGAGCTACTCCGAGATCGCGAAGCTGGCGGGTGCGCGCCCGGTGCCGGTGGTCTCGCGCGCCGAGGACGGCTTCGTCGCGAGCCCCGAGGCCGTGGCCAGGGCGATCACGCGGCGCACGCGGATGCTGCTCATCGTGTCGCCGTGCAATCCCACCGGCGCGGTCTACGACGAGAAGACCCTGCACGCGCTGGCCGCTCTGGCGGTCGAGCACGACCTGTGGCTGGTGACCGACGACATCTATCGCACGCTGATCTACGGAGACGCGACGTTCGTCCAGCCGGCGACCTTCGGGCCCGAGGTACGCAAGCGGACCATCATCGCCGACGGCGTTTCCAAGGCGTATGCGATGACCGGATGGCGTATCGGATTCGCGCTGGCGCCGCCGGCGGTGATCGAGGCGATGGGCACGCTGCAAGGGCAGTCGACCACCAACGCGGCCGCGGTCAGCCAGGCGGCCGCGCTGGCGGCGATCGAGGGGCCCTCGGATGAGCTGGAGCGGATGCGCCTCGAATTCGACAAGCGCCGGCGGTACATGGTGCGGGCGCTGCGGTCCATCCCGGGCGTCACCTGCGTCGAGCCGAAGGGCGCCTTCTACGTCTTCCCGGATCTGTCGGCGTTCAACGGCCGCAAGACACCCGCGGGCAAGGTGATCGACGGCGATCCCGCGCTGTGCGAGTTTCTCATCGAGGAGGCGAAGGTGGCGGTGGTGCCGGGGACCTCGTTCTACGCCCCCGGCTACGTGCGCCTGTCATACGCGACGTCGCAAGCGAACATCGAGAAGGGCGTCGCCCGCATGGGCGAAGCGCTCTCCAAGCTCCAATAGATGCGCTGACGGCGCCGACGGTGCGCCACCCCCTCCGCTGCGGGCGCAGAGAGATCGTGTCGATGCGATCGAGCTTGCGGTGCCGCGGCCGGCTTGGTACACGGCCTTGTCCCGCGCGTGCCCTCAGCCGTCGGCCGGCCCGGCGGGCGCCATTGTGCGAGCTGTGCAGACCGCTGGCGAAGGCCGCCTTGAACGGCGACAAGGATCGGGAGACGGACGCACGTCCCCGCACGCGATCACCTTCGCCCTCCTCGCGATCTCCCCGGCGGGTGCGCTTCCATGACCTCCGTGCAAGTGCTCGAGACCACGCTCCGCGACGGGAGCTATGCCATCAACTTCTCGTTCACCACGGCCGACACCGCCGCCATCGCGTCGGGCCTGGAGGCCGTGGGGTTCCGGTGGATCGAGGTCGGGCACGGCGTCGGGCTCGGCGCCGGGGAGCGTGGGTACGGCGCGGCGGCGGCCAGCGACGAGGAGTACATGCAGGCCGCGTCGGAGGCCCTGAAGCGCGCCCGCTGGGGCATGTTCTGCATCCCGGGCATCGCCCGGCTGGAGGACGTGGACCTGGCCGCGCGCTACGGCATGGGGTTCATCCGCGTGGGGACCAACGTGACCGAGGTGCGTGACTCGGAGCCCTTCATCCGCCGGGCCAAGGAGCACGGCCTCTACGTTGCGGCGAACTACATGAAGAGTTACGCGCTCCCCCCCGCGGGTTTCGCCGACCTCGTGCGGATGTCCGAGAACTTCGGCGCCGACATGGTCTACCTCGTGGACTCCGCCGGGAGCATGTTCCCGCACGAGGTGGCCGATTACTATCGCGCCATCCGCAGCGTCACCGCCCTCCCTGTTGGCTTCCACGGCCACGACAACCTCGGGCTGGCCATCGCCAACAGCCTGGAGATGGTGCGGCAGGGCGCGGGCTTCGTGGATACGTCGCTGCAGGGCCTGGGGCGGAGTGCGGGGAACGCGCCCACCGAGCTCATGGCGGCGGCCCTCGCGCGCATGGGCTGCGAAACCGGCATCGACTTCCTGGGCGCGCTCCGCCTGGGCTACAAGTACGTGCAGCCGCTCATGCGCGCCCGCGGGCGCATGCCCCTGGACGTGGTCGCGGGCTTCGCGGGATTCCACTCGAGCTTCATGCCCAACGTGCTCAAGGTCGCATCCAGGCGGCGCGTGGACGCGGCGCAGCTCATCATCGCCATGTGCCAGCTGGACAAAGTCCATGCCGACGAGGCCGTCCTGGACGAGCTCGCTGCCGGGATGGAAGCCGCGCGGGGCACGTACCTCGACGACTACGGCTTCAGTCTGTACGTCGGCCAGGAGGAGAGCGGCCGCAAGGCGTGATGCGAGGTCCATGCGGGAGTTCATCGACCTGACCCATCCCATCGAGCCGGGCATGCTGACCTTCGGGACTCACTGGCACCCCCCCGTGTCGGTGGAGCGCCTCGGCCGGCTCGACGTCGAGGGTCGCGAGACCCGGCGCATCACCCTGGGAAGCCACACCGGCACCCACGTGGATGCCCCCCTCCACTTCATCGCCGGTGGGTCCAGCGTGGACGAAGTCCCCCTGGGGACGCTCATCGGCGAAGTGGCCATCCTGGACTTCTCGCGGCTCCGACCCAACGAGTCCGTCTCTCGCGCCATGCTGGAGAAGGTCCCCCTGGAGCGTCGCGTCCTCTTCCGGTTCGGCTGGGGTCGCCACTGGGGCGACCGGGCGCGGTACTTCCGCGACTGGCCGTTCCTGCAGCCCGAGGCCGCGCAGTACCTCGTGGAACAGGGCGTCCGCCTCGTTGGCCTGGACACCTGCTCGCCCGACGACAGCCGCCAGCCCCTCGACGGAGGCCCGGGCGACTCGCCGGTGCACAAGATCCTGCTGGGCAACGGCGTGACCCTCGTCGAGTACCTCGCCAACCTCCACCTCGTCGAGGATCTCGGGGGCTGGACGCTCATCGCGCTGCCGCTCCGCGTGCGGGGGTCCGACGGGGCTCCGGCCCGGGTCTGCCTCGTCCGCTGAGGTGGACATGGTCCCGCAACCACCCTCCGACGATGCGGTGGGGCACCTCCGGCGCGCCTTCGACGGGGACCGCGACCGCACCCTCCTCCTCGAGGCGGCCACGGGCGCTCGCCTCACCTACGGCCAGGTCGACCAGCTGTCCCGCGACCTCGGGGCTCGCCTCGCTGCGGCGGGCGTTGAGCCCGGGGACCGCGTGGCGCTCCTGCTGCCGAACAGCCCGGAGTGCGTGCTCGTGGTGCTCGCGTGCATGCACGCGGGGGCCGTGGCGGTGCCCGTCAACCCGAAGCTCCACCCCGAGGAGGTGCGGTACATACTGGGCAACGCGGAGCCCCGACTGGTCTTCGTCGGGAGCAAGCTGCGGGAGCCCTTCGCCCGGGCTCTCGGCGAGGTCCCGCCCGGCCGCGTGGTCGGGGTGGAGTGCGGGGGGCTCGCCAGCGCCCCCGCGGAGGGGCTGGACGCGTTGCTCCCCGCAGCCGCCGGCGGGCCGCTGCCCCGCTTCAGCCGCAGCGCGGCGGGCGACGTGTGCCTGGTCGTGTATACCTCGGGCACGACGAGCCGGCCGAAGGGCGTGGCGCTCCCCTACGCGGCGGTCATCGGCAACGCCCGCGCGTTCATCGCGCGGGTCGGCATGGGGCCGGAGCACCGCTTCTATGGCTACCTCTCGCAGGCGTACCTCGGGGGCCTCTACAACCTCTTCCTGGTGCCCATCCTCGCGGGGGGGAGCGTGGTGGTGGAGGACGTGTTCGGCCCGGAGGTCGCGCTCCGCTTCTGGGAGCGGGTCGCGTTGCGGGAGGTCACGGCCCTCTGGCTCGTCCCCTCGATCCTGTCCGTCCTGCTCTCCGTGGACCGCTCGGCCGAGGGGCCGCGGCTGTGCCGCGACCGTATCCGGCTGGCTTGCATCGGCACGGCGCCGCTGCCTACGGCCCTCCGCGAGGCCTTCGAGGACCGCTATGGCATCCAGCTCTTCGAGAGCTACGGTCTCTCCGAGACCCTCTTCGTGACCACGAACGCCCCCTCGCTCCCCCAGAACCAGGGCGTGGGTCCGCCTCTCCCGGACTGCCGCCTGCGCATCCTGGACGACGACGGCCGCGAGCTTCCTCCAGGGGCGGCCGGGGAGATCGTGGTTCGGACCCCCCACCTCATGACCGCCTACTTCCGCGATCCGCAAGCCACCTCCGCGGCCACGCGGGGCGGGGAGTTCTGGACCGGGGATGTCGGCTACCTCGACCCGGAGGGCCACCTGCAGATCACCGACCGGAAGAAGGACCTCATCATCCGCGCCGGGATGAACGTCAGCCCCCGCGAGGTAGAGGAGGTCCTTCTGGCCCATCCCCGCGTCAAGGAGGCCGCGGTGGTCGGGTTGCCGGACCCCCTTGCAGGGGAGCGCGTCGTGGCGGCCGTGGTCGCCTCGGGGGAGGTCACCGCTAAGGAGCTGCGGGCGCACTGCGCGGGCTTCCTGGCAGGGTTCAAGGTGCCGGAGCGCGTGCACTTCCTGGAGGACCTGCCACGCAGCGTCACCGGCAAGGTGCAGAAGCGGAGGGTCCGGGAGGCCCTCGGGTGAGCGCGCCGCGCAAGAGAACCCACCAGCCGTGGTCCGTGTAGTGGAAGCCGCGGCGAGGACGTCGTTGGAGTATCTGTCGGAGGTCCTGGCGGCGCTCTCCGAAGTGGACCCGTCTCCCGAGATCGCGGCCGCCGACGCACTCGACACGCTCGCCGACCTGGGCGTCGATTCGCTCGGCCTGATCCAGTTCGTTGCGGCCCTGGAGCGACGGTTCGGCATCCGACTCTCGCACGACGACCTCGAATCCCTGGGTACGGCGACGCTCCGAGAGGTGGCTCAGCTGATGAGAGCGGCCACCTCGGCAAGGGATGCGGGCGCGGTGCGAGCAGACGCGACGCGGCCCGAGGCTCGTCCGGGGGAGCCGCGCCTCGGCATCACGGTCCGAGGCTACCGCGAAGCCGACCGGGGTGCGCTCAGCCGGATATGCATCGAGGAGAGCAACCTCGGGACGCTCAAGAACCTGGCGCCCGTGTTCTTCCTGGACCCGTACTGTGATGACGACCCGTCGAGCTGCTTCGTGGCGGAGCTCGAGGGGGAGGTGGTCGGCTACTGGGTTGGAACGCTCGACGTCGACAAGCTCCGCCGCGGGTTTCCCGCGTACCTGATGCGAAGGTCTCGGGAGATCCTGGGACGGTACGGGCGTGCGTGGCGGGGGCTCTCGTGGCGCGAGCATCGCTGGTTCTGGCGGCAGGTTCTGCTGGAGCGATTCCCGGGTCGGCGCCGCTTGGCGTTCATCGTCCGGCAGGTCGGCGAGCTCTTCGGGAAAACGTACGTGCATTTTCAGCTGGACCGGGCGAAGGCGCCGGCGGGAACCGTCTTCGCCCTCGCCCGCGCATGGCTCGAGCATCTCCGCTCGCATGGCGTTCAGGGAGCCATGCTGCTCTCCGTCCCTGGAGGTCCCGCGGCCGTCGAGATGTGGAAGCGACTCGGCTTCGCGCCGCTCGAGATCACCCGCCCGAACGGCAGCCGCGTCACCTGGTTGCTGGCGATCCTCTAGTTTAGCGCCGGTCTGTCGGACGATCCGTGGAAGAGGCGGCCTTGACACTCGCGCCGCGGCGAGGCTAACCGCAATGGAGGAGGTCAGCTATCGTGTCGCGCACCGCAGCCCTCCTGGGCGAGCTTTGGAGCTTCATGCGCGTGCGCAAGAAGTGGTGGCTCGGGCCGATCGTGCTCGTGCTCGCGCTCTTCGGCGCACTCATCGTGTTCACGCAGGGATCGGCGCTCGCGCCCTTCGTTTACACGCTCTTCTAGGCCCATGTCGGGCCCCTCACGCGCGGACCTCCGCCGCTTCGGGCTCACGGTCGGCGGGGCGTTCGCCCTGCTCGCGCTCGCGAGCTGGTGGCGCGGACACGTGCTGCCGCCGCGCGTGCTCGCCGCCTTGGGCGTGCTGCTCGTGGTGCCGGGGCTCGTGGCACCGAGTGCGCTCGGGCCCGTGCGGCGCGTCTGGCTCGGCGCGGCTGCCCTCCTCGGCGAGGTGAACAGCCGCATCAT
>WNFR01004641.1_pt1 | contig 14462 bp, 13 predicted proteins | sample 5400221 | NCBI WGS metagenome assembly WNFR01 (sample SAMN13153357, study PRJNA577476) | soil metagenome | isolation source: 40 cm soil under Madrone tree | place: USA:California | collected 2016-06-14 | reverse complement strand
TCACGGTGCGTCGCATCGTGCTGCACTTGCCTCAAGCGTTTCCCTACCGCGATAGCTTCCATCGTCTCGCCCTGAGCTTAGGCGCGCAAAGCGGCTAAGTTCTCCCGCAGCGCTGGTCAGGAAATTTTACTCGTCGCGCCTCTACTCAAGGTGTCTCTTTTCGCGTCAAAAGCAGACTAAGAACCTCGTTAACAGCCTTAGAATCAGTCTTTCCGTTCAAGCAAATTCTTCTCTCGTCGCGCATCCTTTCGCAGTGACACAAAATTCGTCGCGAGGTCAGCTTTCATGAATAATGTGGGCTAGCCGCTGCAACACTTCGCGTAGTTCCTGGCGCAAACGGCTGAGCTTCTGGTTAAATGTAACTATTACATGCAGCATCGGGCGGGTCAACAAACAAAATCGTAGGCTGAGCCAAAAATGTACGGAGGGGCTAGCGAAACCCGCGCCCCTATTGGGCGCCAGCCGGATATGCGCTAGTGTCTGAACTGCAGAAAAATGAGAACTGTGGTTTTTTAATCGCTTATGGGTATTGTTCGCAGCGCGTATTCGTTTTAGCCTTTTCGTGTAGCTTTAATTTCGAAAGGTATTTTATGCTCGACTTGAAAGGCAACCGCATCACCTATTTCGGCCACAGCACTTTTTCTGTGACAACTCCTTCGGGCCAGGTAGCGCTCATCGACCCTTGGGTAAAGAGCAATCCTCGTTGCCCAGAAACTCTCAAGAAACTCGGCCGGGTGGACGCAATTTTTCTCACCCACGCACATTCCGATCACATGGGTGACCTTCTGGATCTTGCCAAACAATTTCGTCCCAAGCTGGTCGCAAATTTTGAGACCTGCCTGTGGCTCGCGGGCAAAGGCTTTGAAAAACTCATCTCTCCCATGAATAAGGGCGGCTCACAGCAAGTTGGCGATTTCAACGTCACCATGACCCACGCGATGCATTCCAATTCCATTCAGGATGACGGCGAAGTTGTCTACGCAGGAGAACCGGCCGGATACATCGTCTGTCTTCCGGGGGACGTCACGCTTTATCACGCGGGAGACACGGCCGTCTTCGGCGACATGAAGCTCATCGCGGAGCTCTATCGACCACAGATCGCGTTGCTACCCATCGGCGATCTTTTCACCATGGGGCCGCGCGAAGCTGCCATGGCCATTCGTTTTCTCGGCGTGAAAAACGTCATCCCCATGCACTACGCAACGTTCCCCGCGCTCACCGGCACACCGGACGCCTTGCAAAAGGAAACGAAAGATATTCCGGGACTCATCATCCACGCGCTGGAGCCGGGCGCCTCCCTCTGAAACTGAGTATGCCTTAGCTTGCGCTTGCAGCATTGGTCGCAACGAGTTCGGATTCACCTCGGTCGGGCGTGACTGTCTCGCGGTCGATGACTTCTTTTCTTGTGCGGCGAAGACCGAGAGCAGTATATAGTTGCGCGGGTGACTCCATGAGCGCGTTTGGCACGCTAACGACACAGGGTGCCTGGGCCTCTGGCAAGTTGCTAATCACCAGGCACGATGCCGTGCTGCCGCCGTATTGCATCAGGTGTGGACGCCCCGCCGAGCCTAATACTCTTTCCAAGAAATTCAGTTGGCACCCTCAATGGATATACTTCTTCATTTTGATCGCTATCTTTATTTACATCATTCTTGCTCTGACCATGAGAAAGTGCATTTCGCTGCAGATTCCGCTCTGTGCCGGGCATCTTGAAAAATACAGGGCGCTGCGGCTGGCGTCGGCGGTATTGCTGCTCGGTTGCATTCCGGAAATGGTTGGCGCTGGAAATTATTTGCCGGAACAATATATGGGATGGGGAATCGCGGCCGGATTTTTGGCACTGGTCGCGGGTTTGGTCTGCCTTATCCTGTTCAGTTCATTGCTTCACGCCAAGCGTATCGACCGACATTACGGCTATTTCTCCAGCGCCAGCCCGGCATTTCTGCAATTGTTGCCGCAACCGCCACCGGGAATGATCATCCCGCGCTAGAGTTCGCCTCCAACGTCCCCAGCAAATTTAGCGAAAATGCTTTAATCGCTGACCGCGCCGCTGTCGGCTCGGTCCCAAATACCCCTAGCGAAAGAAGTTTCGCGCGAAAAAGGCTAAGTTCGCCGGGCGCTCCGCCAGCCGGCGCATAAAATAGGGAAACCAGTCCTGGCCGTAGGGTATATAGAGTCGCAGCCGGAATCCGTCGCGCACCAGTTGGCGCTGCAAATCGGTGCGCACTCCGTACAGCATCTGAAACTCAAAATCGTCCTTGGAAATTCTCTTCTCCGCCGCGCAGCGAATGGTCGCGGCGATCATGCGCGGGTCGTGGGTCGCAATGCCATGATAAATTCCACTCGGCAACAACATCTGCATTAACTTCACGTAATTCGCGTCCACATCCTGTTTTTTCGGAAACGCCACTTCCGGCGGTTCTTTGTACGCGCCCTTGCATAAGCGAATTCGGCATCCGTAGGCGAGCAAATCGTTCACGTCCTGCTCGCTGCGGTAGAGGTAAGCCTGAATCACCGTGCCGACTGCCGGACTCTGCGAACGCACACGTTTCACCACGTCAATCGTCCGGGCGGTGTATAGCGACCCTTCCATATCCACGCGCAAAAAATTGCCGTACGATGCTGCCCGTTCCACGATCGAGAGCAATTGCCCTTCGCAGAACTCCGCGCTGATATCCAAGCCCAGCTGTGTGAGTTTGCAGGACACATTGGCATTCAAGTTTTCCGCGGCAATTTTGTCGAATACTTCCAGGTAAGCATCGCGCGCGCGCTGCGCATCCGCAGCCGTGGCGACATTCTCGCCAAGATAATCCAGGCTGACCATCATTCCCCGGTCGTTGCAAACTCGCGCTGCGGCCAGCGCTTCCTCCAGCGCCTCCCCCGCTACAAAGCGGTGCGACATTTTCCGGGTAGTCTTGTTGGAAGTCACCCAGCGTGCAAACGATTTGTTTTCGGATAGTTTGAGAAGCGTCGAGCGGACCATGGCCTCAGTTATTATGCCCGCGCCGCAGTGTCCTTTACGAGCGCTTACACGTGCTTGTGTTCTTCGAGGAACTTTTCCGCGTCAATGGCCGCCATGCAGCCCGATCCGGCCGCAGTCACCGCCTGACGGTAGCGGTGGTCTTGCACATCGCCCGCGATAAACACGCCCGGAATATTCGATAAGCTGCCGTGTTTCGCGATGAGATAGCCGTTCGGATCCATGTCCAGTTTGCCTTTGAACACGGTGCTATTCGGGTCATGGCCGATGGCCACGAACACGCCGTCCACCTCAATTTCGCGCGGGTCGCTGGATTCCGTATTGCGAAGCTTCAATCCACCCACCAATCCCTGAGGCGAAACAATTTCTTCGACCACATACGGAGTGACAAACTCCACTTTTTCGTTGGCCCGTGCGCGATCAATCATGATTTTCGAAGCGCGAAAATCATTGCGGCGATGAACCAGAAACACCTTGCTCGCATAGCGCGAAAGAAAATTCGCTTCTTCCATCGCCGAATCGCCTCCGCCCACAACGGCAATCGGCTTGCCGCGAAAGAAGTATCCGTCGCAGGTCGCGCAGGTGGAGACACCGCGACCAATTAATTCCCTTTCGCCCTTCAATCCGAGCAGCCGCGCCGACGCTCCCGCCGCCACAATCAGCGTTTTGGTCTCGTAGACCTGGCCCCCAGCGGTGATGCGGAATGGCCGCTTGCCCAGGTTCGCTTCCGTGACCGCTCCGGCTTTGAACTCCGCGCCGAAGCGCGCCGCTTGCTTCTTCATGTTTTCGATGAGCTCCGGCCCGAGAATCCCGTCGGGAAAGCCGGGAAAATTTTCCACGTGCGTGGTCAGCGACAATTGCCCGCCCGGCTCATGCCCTTCGAGCACCAACGGCTTCAGGTTCGCACGCGCCGCGTAAATGGCCGCGGTCAGTCCGGCGCATCCGCTTCCGATAATTACCACATTCTCCATTCGCTAATTTCTCCCTACATTGGATTCGCAGAGTGGCGCAAGGTTACAAACGCGAAACGGCATTGTAGCACCGCGGTTAGACTCACCCGCCATGCCACTGGCAGCCCAAAAAGTTCGCATTGACGCGCGATTTTCCTGTCGTTCAAGGTTCGTCGGATGAGTGTCACCAATCGTCGTTTTCCGCCGTCAAATAGCGTGAAGCTTCGCTCGTCGTTCGAGTAGAATTCTCCAGGAGACCTCTATCCCTATGGATCCGCGTTACCCGATTGGGAAGTTTCAGCCTCCGCTTGACGTTAACCCGGCGCTGCGCCAGCAAGCGATTGAAATCGTTGCCGAAACTCCCGCTAACCTTCGCGCTGCTGCCAGCGAGCTTTCCCCAACGCAACTCGATACACCCTATCGTGAGGGCGGCTGGACCGTTCGCCAGCTAGTGCACCACGTCGCAGACAGCCATCTGAACGCCTACATCCGCCACCGGCTTGCCCTGACCGAAGAGCAGCCAACCATTAAACCGTACGAGGAAAATCTGTGGGCGCAACTGCCCGACGCGAAAACGTCTCCTGTCGAAATTTCACTCGCACTTCTCGATTCGCTACATGACCGGTGGGTTCGACTTTGGCGATCTCACACTGCGGATCAATTCGGCCGCGTCCTTGTCCATCCCGAACACGGCCCGCGCACCGTGGACTGGCTGCTCTTCCTCTACGCCTGGCATGGCCGGCACCACATAGCGCACATTACCGAACTTCGCCGGCAAAAATCCTGGTAGCTTTCCGCTGAGTCCGGCCCAGTCCCCCGCTCCCCGATTGCACGGCGGTTTCGTCGTTGCTTCTTTGCTTCATTCTTTCTTTACTTCAAGTGCTTTCTTGAGTGTCTTGCCTTTGCGAAACCACGGCCGCTCCACTCGCTGCATATATCCCGGCAGCGTCCTTTTCTTGGCCATTAGCTTGTTTACCCACTCGCGCGCTTCGTCCGTGCGCCCCTGCGATTGCAAAAACCATGCATAGTTGTAGAGCGTTTCCGGCGTCGTCGAATATTGCGTGGCCGGTGCGAACCAGTGCGCCGCCTTTTCCATTTCACCGGTTCGCGCATAGGCATCTCCCAGCAATCCCGCCGCGCGGTAATAATCGAATTTCACGTCTGCGCAGGCGACCCGCTCCAGGTCCGGAATCGCGCCCGCATAGTCGCCCAATCCCAATACGCTCTTCGCACGTCCGTAATATGTGTGCAGCGTATCGTTCGCAGACGCATTCCCCTTGCGCGCTCCGTACGCTTCGATCGCTCTGGCAAAGGCTTCCCGTGCCTGCGCGTATTTCTTTTCTTCCAGGTTCAGCTCGCCTAATTCCTCGTAATTACCAGCCGAGGGATTGTCCAGAATCTCTATCTCCAGCTTCTGAATTCTCGAACGCCTCCCAAACCCCTGAAAAATTCCACCCAGCAGCCGCGCATCCGGCGCTACCTCCACCAACAAATATGCACCTGCCCCAATCGGCCCGCCGATCAGGATAATCCACAACCAATACGTCTCCGGCCGGCGCTTCACAAAGTGCACCAGCGCCAGCATCTGCAACAAAATCCCCCACGGATAATACAAGTGGCTCAGCCCGAACATTCCCCTTCCTTCCCTCACAGTGGCTGTATCCCCGCCGATTTGCCCTTCACTATAAGTCACCTGTCAATAGAAGCCATGCCTTTCCTCGGCCCTCGCGCTCTAGCTTTGCTTATGTGGCGGCCGCCTTCTGAGGCGAGCGCCTTGGACTCGAGCAAGCCTGCCGCTTTTCCGCTGTCCGCAACGTCGCCAAATTAAGTGCTAAATTAAGTGCCCGGTGACCGTTTTCCAATCCGGTGCTATCATCCTCAGGCTTTTCGGAGCCGCTCGCATGTCAACCATTTTCCTTCGTCACGGCGCACAAATCGCAATCACACTTTTGTTCGCCATCGCGCTCCCCGCCGCTGACGCCAAACCGCCTCTCCGCGTCGTCATCGCCGGCCTGGTTCACGGCCACGCCGACGGTTTCTTCTCTCACTCTCTCAAACGCTCCGACGTCCAGATCATCGCCATCGCTGAACCCGACCGCGCCCTCTTCGATCGCTACGCCGCAAAATTCCATCTCGACCCCTCGCTCTATCACGCCGATCTCGACGAGACTCTCCGCACCACAAAGCCCCAAGCCGTTCTCGTCTACACTTCCACTTACGATCACCGCAAAGTCGTTGAACTCTGCGCCCACTATTCCGTGCCGGTCATGATGGAAAAACCGCTCGCCGTTTCCTTCGAAGACGCCCAAGCCATCGCCCGCGCCGCTCGTGCCGCAAAGATTCAAGTCTTTGTCAATTACGAAACGTCCTGGTATCCGAGCAACCACGCCGCATACAATCTCGCCCATTCCGGAGCCATCGGCGAACTCCGCAAAGTCGTCGTCCACGATGGTCATCAAGGCCCCAAGGAAATCGATGTCGCCCCGGAATTCTTTAAATGGCTCACTGATCCAAAACTCAACGGCGCAGGCGCGCTCTTCGATTTCGGCTGCTACGGCGCCGACCTCATGACTTGGCTGATGGACGGTCAGCGCCCGCTCACCGTCACCGCCGTCACCCAACAAATCAAGCCAGACATCTACCCGCACGTGGACGACGAAGCTACGGTCATCCTCACCTATCCCCATGCTCAAGCCATCCTGCAACCTTCTTGGAATTGGCCCTTCGATCGCAAGGATATGGAAGTTTACGGCCGCAGTGGGTCCGTCTTCACCATCGCGAGGAATGACGTAAGCGTCCGTCTCCCGCACGAAGCACAAGCCACCACCCGCGCCGCCGCGGGCATTCCCGCGCCCTACGACGACTCGCTCACCTATCTCCGCGCAGTGCTCCTCGATGGAGCAAAGCCCGACGCCCTTTCCTCGCTCGAAACCAACCTCATCGTCAGCGAGATCCTGGACGCCGCCCGCCGCTCTGCCGCCTCCGGCAAAACCGTCCATCTTGCACAATAGCTTTCACGAAGTTTCAGCTTGGCGGCAATTTCGTCGTGCCATCCGCTTCTAGGCTGCAAACGAAAGTACCGATCTGGCAGAACTGTGTCCAATTCATAAGTTGTATCGCATTGGAACGACTCCCGAAGTTGCACATTGGCACACTTCTCCCGACCATTCACACTTGTCTAAAGCGCGAAACCGCTATGCCGCATGATCCGGCGATACTGCGCGATCTGTCGGCTCCAAGACAAATTTGCCTCAGTCCAGGTGCAATTCGATTTCTCGGAGGAATACGTGCGACACAAGATTAGAATTCTTTCATTCTGTTTTCTCCTGGCCGCTTGCAGCGGCGTCAAAAAGCCGCCTACTTCCGGTGCTGGCGGCCAGTCGGGTTCGGGCAGCCAACCCACAGCCTCTCTTGCCGGACTCTCGGTCACGCCGAGCGCGGTGTCTATTGCCGCCGCAGCCACTGTCTCCCTTCACGCGATGGGGACGTACTCTGACGGATCTACCAAGGATTTGACCTCCTCGGTAACTTGGAGTTCCTCGGACCCCAAGATTGCTTCCGTCAGCGCGGCGGGCGTCGCGACCGGTGTAGCAACCGGAGTCGCGACAGTCACGGCCCATTCCGGAACGCTTGGCGCTTTCGCCACCCTCACCGTTAAGGGTGCCAGCGCAAGTCTCACCTCGATTGCCGTCTCGCCTGCAAACCCATCCACAGCAATAAATACGACTTTGCAGCTCACAGCTACCGGCAGTTACAGCGATGGCAGCAGCTCCGACCTGACAGCTTTCGTTACTTGGTCCTCTTCCACCGTCGCCGCTGCCACCGTGAGCGTAAGTGGTCTGGTCGAAGGCGTTGCCGGCGGGTCGTCAACCATCACCGCAACCCTGGGCAGCGTCTCCAATTCAACATCTGTTACGGTCACGGCGCCGACCATCACGTCCATCTCGGTTACGCCTGACGATCTCACCCTGCCGATCGGCATTGGCCAGCAATTCACCGCCTCGGCGATCTACGGCGACGGTTCGATACAGGACCTCGTCAGCGGCGTGACTTGGTCCTCTTCCACCACCACTGTCGCCACCATAGACAACACCGGTCTCGCCACTATCCTTGCGGCAGGCACTACCACCATTACCGCCACCGTCGGCACGTTCACCGATTCAACCACCATTACTGTTGTTCCCGCACATCTCACCTCGATTACGCTTTCCCCGGCGAACATCTCAATAGCGCCTGGGACCGAGCAGCAATTCACTGCAACGGGCAATTTTGATGACGGCAGCACTCAAGTGCTTACGTCTGTGCAATGGTCCTCAAGCGCAACCAGCGTTCTCACCGTGGACGCTAACGGACTGGGGCTCGCCGTCGCTCCCGGCACTGCAACTGTTACCGTGACTTCCGGCGCGCTCTCGGCAACGGCTGCGGTCACTGTCAACAGCGCGACCCTCGTTTCGCTCGCGATTGCGCCGTCTAACTCTTTCATGCCCGCTGGCGCGGTGAAACAATTCACCGCCACCGGCACTTTCAGCGATAATTCCACTCAGGACGTGACACAGTCAGTTGTTTGGAGTTCCTCTAGCCCCACCGTCGCTTCGATCAACGACATTGGCGCTGTCACCAGCATCGCCACCGGCAGCACCACCATCGCTGCCACTTGGGGCGCCATCTCCCAGTCCACAACGCTTACCGTTTCCAACGTCAAGCTGGTTTCAATTACGATTTCGCCTGCGAACGCGCGTGTCGAAGCCCATACATCCCTCAAGTTCACCGCCACCGGGGTGTACAGCGACGGCAGCACTTCCGCTTTGGTAAGCGTTTCGTGGCACTCCTCGAAAGCTCAATTCGCCAATGTGCGCAGCAGCGGCATCCTGCACGGCAAAAAAGCCGGAACTTTAACCCTCTCGGCTACCGCTTTGGGAGTGACCGGCACCACCACTGTGACCATCGGTACCGGCACGCTCGTTTCCGTGGCCATCACGCCCGCGAACTCCTCCGTTACCGCTGGTTTGACACAGCAGTTCACTGCCACCGGCACTTTCAGTGACAGCACAACCCAGGACATCACCATTAACTCCCATTGGAGCTCCACGGTTCCGACCGTAGCCACCATCGCCAATGCCCCAGTCCGCGCAGGTTTCGCCACGACCTTCGCTCCTGGCACCACCGCCATCGGCGTAAATCACAGCGGCATCACCGCCACCACACCTTTCTCGGCGAACTGAAGCATTCGGTTCCCGAGGCATTTTGCCTTTTCTTTCTTTGCTGAGCCGAAGGGCGCGCGTTCACCCGCGCCCTCGCTCTTCTGCGGGGAAGTCCGTCATACCAACAATCCGAGCTGCTCCGAGACCGCACTGCAAATCGCAGTTTCCAGTGCCGCCAGTTGTCGCTCCGCCCCGAAAATGATATCAACGTACGATGCGCGTCGCAGAAAAGAGCATCAGTGCAATTCGCGTCTTCACGATATTTCTGCTGCTGTCTGTCTCCGCCCCAACGTCTACCGCACAACAGCAAAAACAATCCGCCCTTGGTGAAGGATGGATCGCCTACGGAGGTGATCCCGGCGGCTCGCGCTATTCCAGCGCCGCGCAAGTCTCCCGCGAAAATGTTGCGCAGCTGAAAGTCGCCTGGACCTTTCACACCGGCGCCTCGCAACTGCAAACCAATCTCACCCGCAAAGCCGCTTTCGAATCCACTCCGATCCTTTTCGACGACAAACTTCTTCTTACCTCGCCCTATGGCAAGGTTTTCGCGCTCGATCCCGCCACCGGCGAAAAAATCTGGGAATTCGATCCGCACGTCGACCTGACGCGTAACTACTCGGAAGTAACTTCGCGCGGCGTTTCCGCGTGGCGCGACGCCAAAGCCAGGCCCGGCGAACCCTGCGCCCAGCGGATTTTTCTCGGCACTCTCGACGCCCGCCTGATCGCACTGGACGCCGAGACCGGCAAGCCTTGCAGCGATTTTGCCACCGTTGGCACTTTCGATCTCTCCGCCGACGCTTCCACAACTCCCGAATGGCGCGGCGGCTATCAAGTCACATCCGCTCCGGTAATCGCGAACGATTTGGTCATTACCGGCTCCTCAATCGCCGACAATTGGAAAGTAGACGTCGGCCGCGGCATCGTTCGCGCTTTCGACGCACGCACCGGAAAATTGCGCTGGACTTGGGATCCCATCCCTTGGGCCGGCAACTCCAGTCCTCACACGGGCGCCGGAAATGCCTGGTCGACGCTCGCGGTAGATCCGAAACATGATCTCGTTTACATTCCCACCGGCAGCGCTAGCCCGGATTATTTCGGCGGACTTCGCTTCGGCGACAACAAATGGGCCAATTCCGTGGTCGCCCTCCGCGCATCCACCGGAGAATTCGTCTGGGGCTTTCAGGTAGTTCATCACGACCTATGGGACTACGACGTCGCTTCCCAACCCACTCTCTTTACGTGGAAGGACGGCACTCCGGCTGTCGTGATCAACAGCAAAATGGGCCACGTATTCGTTCTCAACCGCTTAACCGGCGCTCCGCTGCTTCCCATCGAGGAGCGGCCCGTTCCGCAAACCGACATCCCCGTTGAGAAAAGCTCGCCTACGCAGCCCTTCTCCACGATCTCGTTAGTGCCAGAAAAAATCGCGTCCGAAGACCTGTGGGGAAAATCTCCCGAAGACGTCAAATGGTGCCAGGAAAAACTAAAGGCATCCCGCTCCGAAGGAGTCTTCACTCCGCCAAGCTTGAAGGGCAGCGTCGTGTACCCCGGCAACGTCGGAGGCGTAAATTGGGGCAGCGCCGCTTACGACCCTCAACATCACTTGATGTTCGCAAACACCAACCGCTTGATTGCTTGGATCAAATTAATTCCTCGCGCCGATTACGATACGCAAACCAAAACCGACCAGGACAATCGCATCTACGGGGAATTCGGCGAACAAAAGGGCGCCCCCTTCGGTCTATATCGTACTTTTCTTTTTTCGCCCGGCGAAACGCCTTGCAACGCTCCACCATGGGGAACGACAGCCGCCGTCGATCTTTTTACCGGCAAAATCATCTGGAATGTTCCACTCGGTTCCTTCGTTCCCGGCCAACCAACCGGCACGATTAATCTAGGCGGACCAATGGTCACCGCCGGCGGACTCGTCTTCACCAGCGCTGCGATGGACAACTTCATCCGCGCGTTCGACTCAGAAACCGGAAAACAGCTTTGGCAATTTGCGCTTCCCGCAGGCGGTCAAGCCACGCCAATGACCTACACATTCAAAGACAAGCAATATGTAGTGATTGCCGCAGGCGGCCACGGCAAACTCGGAACCAAACAAGGCGACTCCGTGCTGGCTTTCGCTCTCCCCTGACGTTTTCAAGCAGGGTTGCTACAATCTGCCTATGCGTAGTCGAGCCTCTTGCCTCGTGTTGCTCGTGGTGATTTACGCTTTCACATTGTCGGCTGGCGTACGCGCGCAATCGTGGGTCACGCTGATTTCCGGTGGCGACACCAACTTGCGCGCCATAAGCGCAGCAAGAATTCCCTCTTCCGGCCACATCGCCATTTGGGCTTCCGGCTCGCACGACTTGATTCTTCGCTCGCTCGACGACGGCGCTACGTGGACCCGTTTTTCCATCCCCGGCCAGCCGGATCTGGATTTTCGCGGTATCGTGGCCTTCGACGACAAAATTGCCTATGTGATGTCCAGCGGCGAAGGCAACAAATCGCGCATTCACAAGACGATCGACGGCGGCATCAACTGGGAGCTTCAGTACACTGACGTGAACAATGCTTTCTTTCTCGATTCCATTGCCTGCTCCTCGCCAACAAATTGTTTTGCTCTCGGCGATCCCATCAACGGAAGATTCTTGTTGCTGCAAACCACCGACGGCCACCGCTGGAATCCTCTGCCTCCGCAGGATCTCCCCACGGCTTTGCCCAAGGAGGGCGCTTTTGCCGCGAGTAATTCCAATCTGCTGGTCGTATCCGATAGCGAACTTTTTGTCGTCACCGGAGCTTTCGCTGCTCGCGTTCTTCACACCAGCGACGCCGGGAAAACCTGGACCGCGTCCGCAGTTCCGATCGCCGCCGACAATGCCACATCGGGAATTTTTTCCATAGCGCGTTCGAGCGTCGGGAGCCTCGCCGCGGTCGGCGGCGACTATGCGAATCCAAGTGTCGCTTCGCGCATCGCCGCTTTCTCCGAGGACCAATCGAAAACCTGGCAATCCCCTGCGCAGCAACCCGGCGGGTATCGCTCCGCGATCGTTTCCCCGGACGGTCAGGCACTTCTCGCGGTCGGTCCCAATGGCTGCGATTACTCCACCGACGCCGGGCTACACTGGAAACCCTTCACGGGCCCGCCGTTGAATGCCCTATTCACTCTTGACCCGCAACACGTCTACGCCGCCGGGCCCAGAGGCACCATTACTCAATTCTCCGCAAAGATTGCAGAGGATCCTTCCTCGTCCAAACCCTCCGCCTCCTCTGCGCCTGCCTCTCTCCGGACTCCGCGTTAAAATCCTTCCGTCTTTTTTCCCCGGCACAGAATCGCTAACGCCTTTCCTCCGCACCCTCGCCTCGTGTACGATGATTTCTCCGCCCATTCCAAGGAGATCGCATGACCCGTTCGGCCGGCACCTACGCCATCTTTGAAACCTCGCAAGGCGAGATCGTCATCAAGCTGTTCGACAAGGAAGCACCGAAGACCGTCGAAAACTTCGTCGGCCTCGCTGAAGGCACCAAGGAATTCACCAACGAAAAAACCGGCAAAAAAGAAAAGCGCCCATTCTATGACGGCCTGGTGTTCCATCGCGTAATTCCCGATTTTATGATTCAAGGCGGGTGCCCGCACGGTTCCGGTATGGGCGGCCCGGGATACAAATTCGCCGACGAATTCCATCCTGCTCTAAGACATTCCAAGCCCGGCAAACTCTCCATGGCTAATTCCGGCCCCAACACCAACGGCAGTCAATTTTTCATCACCGTTGCTGCGACGCCGCACCTCGATAACCGTCACACCATCTTCGGCGAAATCGTCGAAGGTCAGGATGTCGCCAACAAAATTTCCGGCGTACCGCGCGATCGCAACGACCGCCCTAACACAGCGGTCACCATCAACCACGTAAAAATAGAGCGCGTTTCGTAATACCCGCCCTGATTTTTTTGTGGAGTTCTGCAACTTTGCACTGTGGGACTTTAACGCGTTCGACTTTCCATGCCTCCGCTTACGCCAGACAAATCGCTTCGCTTCTCGATCGAAGTCATTTTTATTCTGCTCGGCGGACTGGTCATCTGGCTCGGCGCGACGCATCACATCTTCTTTGACCGTCGCACGATCGGCTGGCTGCTGCTCAGTATCGCGCTGATTCTCTGGGGAGCGCGCGCACTCTATCAGCCCGGAAAATATTGGTCGCGCTCGGAAAACTTCACTCGCGGACTCTCATTGCTCCTGCTCGGCGTAGTGATGCTCGCCATTGCCCGCGTTCCTTTTTCCTGGGTTGGGCCGCTGCTCTCGGTCGCCGGCATCCTTCTTCTCTTGCGCGGCCTGGTCGGTTCCGTGTTAGTGTTTCGGCGAAACTGAATCCTCCTCGCGCCGCCGGGCGCGCTGCTGTTAACTCTACGTCTGCAAGGAGACCTGCGATGCTCAAGGAATTCAAAGAATTTGCAATGCGCGGCAATGTTCTCGATATGGCTGTCGGTATCATTATCGGCGCGGCCTTCGGAAAAATCGTCTCATCGCTGGTGGACGACGTCATCATGCCGCCAATCGGCCGCGCGCTCGGCCATGTGGATTTCTCCAATTTGTTCATCAATCTCAGCGAAACCTCTTATCCCACTATCGCCGCAGCCAAAGCGGCCGGCGCTCCCACTCTGAATTATGGGTTGTTCCTGAACACCCTCATCAATTTCTTAATCGTAGCGTTCGCGATTTTTCTCATGCTGCGTGTCGTTAATCGCTGGCTTCTCAAGCCAGCGCCCGTGCCCGTTGCCGCGCCTACCACCAGGGACTGCCCGTTGTGCCTGATGGCCATCCCGATCGCGGCGAAAAAGTGCGGCCATTGCACTTCCACCCTTTAGCGCGCTGGCTTCTCTGTATTTAATAGGTCCAGAAAATTCCGCCACTCGAGGTCATGCTGAAGGCAATCCGACAGGCGATGCACAACGGCACGAATTCTATCCGTTAGAATCGACTCTTAACTTCCCGGCGTTTTCTTTTTGCGGTTGGCAATCAAGTGCGCGCGCAGGCGCTCGACCACCTGCTCTTCCCGGCCTTCGTCAATTTCTCGCTGCAATTGTTCCAGGCTGAAGTGCACCACATCATGATGATGCAACTCTTCCGGAGCAACCAGATCGCTGAATCGCAGCCATAGGCGGTGCAGCAAATTCACTTCGTTGGCGGTCAGGTTCGGCGCGTGCGGACCAAGAACTTTGTATACCTTGTCGCCGTTCGGCAAATGCACTTCCAGGTTGAACTGCGGCTTGGGATCCGGCAGCTTTTCCCACGATTCGCCAATCTGCCGCGCCTGCTCTTCGCTCTGCCAGTGGCTCGACGTGCCC
>WNFR01010023.1_pt1 | contig 14463 bp, 17 predicted proteins | sample 5400221 | NCBI WGS metagenome assembly WNFR01 (sample SAMN13153357, study PRJNA577476) | soil metagenome | isolation source: 40 cm soil under Madrone tree | place: USA:California | collected 2016-06-14 | reverse complement strand
TCTGGGCGCACGCTGCCACTCGCTGCGTCGTTTAGCTGGCGCAGCCATTTGAGATCAATGCCGCGGCCGTATCCCTGATAAGCGAGAGTGGAATCCGTGAAACGATCGCACAACACGATCTTGCCCGCATTGATAGCCGGCAGGATGGTCTCGTGCACATGTTGGGACCGATCCGCCAAATATAAGAACAGTTCCGTTGATGAGGCGACTTCGTTATCGCCGACTTCTAACAATACCTTTCGGATCAGTTTTCCAAGCGCCGTGCCCCCCGGTTCCCTAGTCACCAGGCAAGGTCGCTGTTGTTGCTGGAGGTATTCCTCCAGTGCTCGGACTTGGGTGGTCTTGCCGGTGCCGTCTCCTCCTTCGAAAGTGATCAGTCGGATCATTACTTAGAAGAATGTAGAAAACACCGCGAAGATGCAAACGGCTGCACCGAGGCTGTGTGGACTCGATAAGAAAGCGGAAAGTCTATTAAGTTAGACGGTTTAGGCTTTGCCTTCGCCCAAGAGCAGATTGATGCCGTTGACCAACTGGGTGCTGGTGAACGGCTTGGTGATGTAATAGTCGGCTCCTAGTTTGTAACCGCCCAGAACATCTTCGTATTGCACCTTCGCCGTTAGCAAGATCACCGGGATCGTGGCGGTTTCGCTTTTGCCTTTTAATCGAGTCAGCACTTCCAGACCATCCATCTCCGGCATCATGATATCTAGTATGATCAAGTCGGGCTTTTGGTTCGGCAGCATGTTCAATAATTCAGGGCCACTGGATGCGCTGAAGACAGTATAACCGCGCCCTTCCAGAATGGTTTTGACGATCGTAATGATATCTGGGTTATCGTCAACCACCATTATGGTCTTTTTTGTTTCCATGCTCGCTCCCTCTTGCGCCTCTCCCATGATTGCTCGTCACCCACCAGTCCCATGCAGCTATAAAAGCTTTCGAGACTGTAGCTGCTGTTGGACCTTTAAAAACCCGTCACAAAGGCCTTATAGGTTTGCCAAACTGTTGTAGAATCATAATTTAACATCTTGCAGGATCATTGTAAATTAAAAGTGGACATCAAATCTAAGGGCTGGCAGTGCGCCAATAGTCCTGGGAAACGAAGGAAGGCAATGCCACGTAGGTATTCTTGAGTGTGGCGCTCGGAATCAGCTTGGCCGCCCGCCGTAATGCTTCGCGGCTGAAAAGTAGACGTAAATTCCCCTGAATATCGAGAATTGCTATACTGCTTCCGGGGTTGCCGGTTTCGTTTACCAGCACCGCACCTAATATTTCTTTGCTTGTCGCCCCCGAAACTTTGAGGCCCAGTTCTTGACCTGAAACGATGACCAACCCCTCCCAGCGAAACGAGCCACTCAGGTTCAAATCCGCGTTTCTAACCACCAGAACTCCTGCCCCGCTCATGTTTCCCGCGAAGCTCGCTACGTCGCCCGGCGTTGAAAGTCCTTCTATGCAATGGAGCTGCGGCGAAAGTCGGGAGCCCCAAAGTTGATTTTCAAAACTCAGGCTCCCGTCACTCGGAATTGAGTGCAGCGAAACGCCAGGAGCCACGCATATGTCGTTGGCCAATTGGGCGATGACAGTCGCTGGAACATGACCGCTCGGCGAGAGCACCGGCACGTCGATCGCGCTCTCCAGTACACCCGTTGGCGGAGGACTTCCCAACGCCTGCATGAATAGGTCGCGCAGTGCATCGTCGGCAACGGTGACTGCGCTTCGTGACTTCGCCTCGGGCAGAGGATTCCCGTTTGCCGGATCATGGTCAACACCGGAAATAAATGTTGCGCCGCCGCCGAGATTGACGCGCGCGGCGCTTCCTCGCAGACCGAGTGCGCCGTCAGCGAGGTCGTAGGCCTTGGTAAGTTGAGCTTGGAGAACTTGTGACGTAGTGCGAACCGTTCCCACCGAGCGGACAACGAACGTCGCCGTCAATGGACCAACGACGGTCGGGGAAGGAAACGAAACAGCGAAACCGCCTGACGCGAAGGACTTCGCCTGGTTCGTTGGAACAGGCGGAAAGACGACATCACGAGCGAGTTCATTTTTGCTCCATTCGAGTCCGGCTGCTGAATAGTAAAATGCTTCCGTGCCTCCGCGTAAATTGCTCAACACCCGATAATCATTTTGCAGCATTACACGGATGCCGATGCCAACGGCCAGCAAGACAGTCAGTATAGTGAGGGCGCTCATGAGCACCATTCCGTGTGAACTCTGCAGGTGCTTCCCGCCGGTTTTTATAGGATTGAACATTAGTTGCGAAATTCAACGCTCGTCGAAAGCGCCGACGTCAGGCTACCGCCGATTTTCGGATCGGGATTTTTCACTTGAACGCTAAAGGCGATTTTCACTCGCTTGATTGCGCGCAACGACGGCGTGTTGCCGAGATCGGCGCCATTCGAATCGTAAAATGTGAAGATTTTCCCGGAGATCGCGGGCACGACGTTCGCCACCAAGCAATCACCGTTGCGTCGAATGATATTGGACCCGGAGCAAGTCCCGGTCGGACCCGTCAACTCGTAACGAACATTTTCTCGCGGGTCAGTGTCGGCGCAATTACCGTTGCCGTTCAGATCCATTTGAATATGGATCAAACTGGCGCTCGCGGCATAGACGCGATTGCAGATCGTGTCGTCATCGTTGTTGGGATCATCGGCACCGCCGAGCTCTGACGGCACGGTGCCACCTCCCCACGAACCCGCCTCTCTCAGATCGCGAATCATGATATCCAAGGCGCCGCGGGCGTCTTCGAGCGTGCCGGTTTGCACCTCGAGCCTGAGCACGTGGTACAACTCGCTGCGAAAATAGCCGTACAGTGAGGTAATCAGCACCGATCCGATCAACAACGACGCTAATTGTTCGATCAATGTTGATCCGCTACTGTCGAGATGCATCCAAGCCATAATCAATTTTCCACAAATAATAGCGTCGAAAGCGTGATCTCACGAGCCTCGTAATCTCGCCATGAGACGGTGACATCAATTTGCTTGAGGTTCGTTCCAAGGGGCGACAGTGCAATTCTCCAGCATCGATCAAAAATGCCCACGACTCCGCTTTTCGCAGAGATGCCGCGGTCACCCCCGGTTGGGCATACATCGATGTCGGCTAGCGAGCGGCGCACCTGTAGTTCTTCGATCTTGTCCTGTGCCAAGTGAATTGCGACGGTTGAATTGCCGCTGACGGTTTGCCGCTGAATGACGTTGACACTGCCCAGCGAGTGACCCATCACAGCCACGACCACGAGACTCATCGTGGCGAGAACCTCGTTTAATGTAAAACCCGCTTCTCGGCGAGATTTGTTTGGGTTTATCATCGCTAACTCAGCAGTCCTCGGCGCAGCTGTTCGGCGAGCAAATCCTGACTCTGCCCGTTGGGCTGACAACGACCTGTTTGCATACGCCGGCACTATTGCGCAATCGCACCCGATTTCCGCTCGCGGTTCCCCGCGGCGAAAACGAGATCGTGCCGTCTTTAGTAATACTTGTTCCTTCCGCTATCGGCTTAGTCACCAGTGCTTTGGAATCACGCTGAATCGAATAATCGTTCGCGCCTTGCAGATACGCCAATTGGAAACCAACATTTTCCGCGGCGGCGCGCATCTTGATGCTGTGGAGCTCGGATTGAATCTGGCGGACAGAATTATTCAGCGCATAAGCCGGTAGCAACCGACTCCAGTTGGGCAAGGCAATGGCGGTGAGAATGCCCATAACAACCAAAGCGACAATCAGCTCGATCATTGAGAAGCCGTTATCTCTAGGTCCAGTCTGCATGGCTGCCTCCAAGACGCGGACAATACTGCCGCCGGCGCAAAGGTGTCAAGAGCGGACAAAACCGTCAACGAATGACGAAGTTAACTTTGGCGAAAACCTTAATTGATGTTAAAATGCGAGTTGATCTCGTGGGGAGCTTAAATGCGCAAAGGATTAGTATACGGAGCCGTTATCGTATCGTGTGCCGCCTGGTTCGGTGTCGTCGACGCGACCTACGTGATCAAACTGAAGAACGGCAACGAGTATGTCACGACCCGATATTGGCACGAAGGCGGGCAGGTGCTGTTCGATACCTACGGAGGAACATTCGGGATTGAAAAGCGTTTTGTGGTCAAGATCGAGAAGACCGAACAAGTTGTTAAGTTGGTAACCGTGTCGGATCGAGACCCGTCGGAAAGAACTCAGACGGATTCCAAAAAGGGCTCCGATGAGCAGGGCAAGGAAACGCAGCAAGAAGCAACACCTAAGAAGGAGAAAGCGGCCGACGACCCAATCGTCGGCGAACTCAATCGACTAAAAGAAAAGTCTCAGGAAGTTGGTGGAATGTTAACCGGTGAAATCCGAGAGCTATTAAGTCAGATAACCGCTTTTAAGAATAAACTTGTGAAGGACAGCAAGCTTTTTATCGAGTACGGCCGTGAGTTCAACGACCTTAACGAAACTGCCGACACTGTCGAAGCCGCTCTTAGATCGAGAACTCAATAGTTCTGCTTCCAATTGACAACTTTCAACGGCTGTTCCGCCAGGGATTTTTTAACTTCGCAACTGTTATAAGCGATGTCGATGTTGCCGCTGACAGCGGTGTCGCCCAGTGCAGAGCTCCCTGAATAGACTTGGCCCTCGATATTTTTCCCGTCCGATCCACCGCCCGTTGATGTCAAAATTCCAGTTACAATAATAAGTCCATGCCAATTAAGATTGCCTGCCAATTGCAGATTCCCCTTAACGATTAGAATCCCATAGCCCGTGACATTATTGAGCCTAAGTTCATGGTCCGCTTGGGTGGCCTCGGCGTCAGCGTAAACGGTTACGTAGTTCGACGAGCTGCCGTAAGTCCCGCCGGATTGATCAGCCGTCAGCGTATAGTCGGCTCCGATGTTAAATTGGTCCACTAGAGCTTGCAGATCGATGTCAATAGTTCCATGCTGTGGCGTGGAGGGACTGCCGGATAGGTGGGGACCACCATGCAGATCGGTTGTGGCTGGGTCCTTGGTATAAACGGGAGCGATATTGCCACCGCCGCAATTGCCGGCATCATTACCGTTGATACTCAGAGCACCGCCGCTCAAAGTGACGTTGTCTTTGGAGTAGACGACCGCAGGATTGATCGTGGAAACGGTGTACAGCTGGACAGTCGTCGTAACAATGACCTTAGCGTTATTGGGTCCGGTCGCAACCGATGTCAAGACTGCTTTCCCATTAGCATCGGTCGTATTAGCCGCACCCTCAGTCGAATCGTTCGTCAAATAAACCACGTAACTGTAACCTGATACCAAGCTCGTCGACGGCACGAGAGGTACGTCATCCGTCGACGACGTGTAGCCGTTAAGCACGCCGTTGGCGCCGACCCGGGCGGCGAGCTCTTCGCTAAAGTTAGATGGATTTGTACTGGATGCGTTGGTGACCCGCAAAGTTTGGCGCGCTTGTTCCGCGCCAGCCATCGCAACTTGCAGCGCAGTTTGATTGGTTCTGAAATTGCCACCGATCTTAACGTCCGTGGAAGACACGATGTAGGCAGTGGTTCCGACCAAGACAAGTGTTGCGATCAAACAGAGAACAGCGACCAGAACGATACCCTTCTCGTTCGCTAATAAGCTGATGCCTCCAGGGCGACGGGTTTGTCCATCGAACTTCATAAATATTCCTCGTTACAGCGCCAGATTCGGCGGTGTCACATCGGCGCTTATCTGATAGGTTCTGTAGCCACCATTGCTCGTGTAACTAGGGTCTGGTTTAGCAGTCCGGGCAGTGATGTTAATGGTAATCCTTCTGACGGACGTATTCGTGGTGGTTGACGCGCCATTGGCGTCCAAATACGTAAACGTGAAAGCCGTGATGTTGTCGGCAACTGTGGCACTTGCCCCGCTATTATTGAGAGTCCTCGTGATTAGACCGGTAGAGCTATCAAAGGCATAAGAAATGTCGTCCGTCGACCCGTCCGTTTCAACGCCGCTGGAATCCAAATCGAGCTTGACGCGCAGCGTTGTTGATGTCGAAGTTTGAATGCCATTGAATGTTCCACCTGCCGGTTTATATCCTGCCATCTGTATTTCGCGGAGCATTAAATCCAACGCTCCGCGGACGTTTTGCTGCATCTGACCAATCTGTTCCTCGGCACTGTTTTGTCGGCTCTGAGCGGTAAACGTCTTGGCGACTCCACCGAGGACAATAAGCCCAATAGTCATGGCGACCAGCAGTTCCATGAGCGTGAAGCCCACCGCGGTCTTAAATTTCTGATGCGATAGCTCGATCATGACGCCGCTATAATGGTGGTCAAAGTCAAGGATTTAGAGCCCACGGCACCTTCGGACCATGTCACCGTGACTGTAAGCGTTTTTATCGTAGGTGTGATGGCGGGTGTTGGCGTTACCGTAAGCGCCCGCGTGAAAGTGACTGGGCCTTGGGTCACATTGACGCTGCCGGATAGACAAGTACTAGAACCGGCGCCGGCATTGGTAAAGCCCACACGTCGATTTTCTTCTAAACAAGACTGCGCGATCGCCGTCGCGGTCGTCATGTTTCTACTCCCCAAGTTGCCGCGGACCACACCGGTCGTGAGAACGGCCGTCCCCATCAATCCGACCGTAAGCAACACGATCGAGATAAAAATCTCGATCAGAGTGAAACCATTCTGGTTACTAACAGTTCTCGACGCCGATGAATTGAGCATCAGTTTCGCCATCAGCTGATACTCGCTGTTCCGGTAATTCTAATTGTGACCGATTTAGTTCCACCCGAGTTCGTTAACGTGATCGTCGGCGCCACGTCGGTCGTTCCCCGCGAGGAAAATGTAATCGTCGACGCCGTGGAGATTAACGTTACATCCGAGTATTCCGTTTGAATGTTAACTGTTTTCGTTGTGGAGCCGGCAATTTGCATCGTTTGATTGGTCGGGAACGTCACCACGTAGGCGCTATTGTCGTTGACCGCTTTTGACCGCGCCCACATAAGTTCGGCATAGACTTGACGCGCGGCGCCATTGAGCCGATTCTTCGGGCGAAATGCGAGGAATTGAGGCGCCGCGACGGCTGCAAGGATCGCGAAAACACCGATCGAAACTAATAATTCGCCGAGACTGAAACCGCGACGATCTGTCAGTATAGATTTACAACGATGGATATCCATTGGTCTTTGTCAAACGAGCAATTTACGAAGCTTCCAAAAAACTTGCATCGCCAGGATACGATGATCCACGGCGCAGGAATGATGCGTTGCAATTCACGAACCAGGCAGGTGGCAATTTAGACCGACTTAAAAGTCCTAAGGTTGCATAAAATGTGGAAGGAAGTTTCCAGAAATGCCCAGGATCAAAATGGTGAGGATGTCAAAGCGTGTAACGCTGACAAAATTTGTAGAGAAGGCAGCGTCGCAATTAACTGGGATAGAGGTAAAACTGGATGAGATCCTCGCCGAAGAAGATGAATAAGATAGCCCCGGAGCAGAGAAAGGGCGCGAACGGTAGCGCAAGCCTGCGTCCGGCGCCGGTAAGTAGCATGCATGTCAATCCGACAACTGAACCGACTAGGGAGGCGAAGAAAAGCGTGACGGGAATCGAAGGCCAACCCAGAAATGCCCCGATCATAGCCAGCAACTTAATATCACCACCACCCATACCCTCGACGCCGGTGATTTTCTCGTAAATCCATGCCGTCGCAAGCAGAAAACCGCCGCCCGCGAGGATGCCGATCGCCGAACTCATCGGCGACGGTACGATGCCGGAAGCGTTGCCAATCGCGAAATATCCAACAATCGATAACAGTAAACCTAGTACGATCCCGGGCAAACTGATGACATCAGGCACAATGCGGACGTCAAGATCGATAAAGGAAATCACCACCAACGCAGCAACGAAACCAAAACTCACAAAAAATACAAATCCCAGGCCAAATCGCTCAAATAGGGACAGCGCCAATAATCCCGTCATCAACTCAACGAAAAAGTAGCGCCACGAGATCCTCTCAGAACACGAACGACAACGTCCGCGCAAAATCAGAAAACTCAGCAATGGCACGTTATCGTAGAAAGAAATTGGCGACTTGCAATTTGGACAATGCGACGGCGGCTGCACAATCGATTCTCCCTTGGGGATACGGGCAATGCAGACGTTGAGGAAGCTCCCCGCAAGTGCGCCAAAGATAAAAGCGGCAAAATGAAGCATGATTTGCAATTATGAAAGGGATATCGTGAAAAGAAAAGCGAGAAAAGACCTGCTGGCAAAAAAACTCTCGCCTGCGACCCCAAGAATCGCACGCAACCGTAAGAATTTTCCGGGCGATTCCAGCTTTCTGCAGTTGCCGAATGCAATGATCAGCCGATCGAACTTAATATCCGTAGGGAACTCACGCAGATTAAATATTTGATCCCGAGCGGATACGACATAGTAAGAATAACGAGACACGCTCTTAATAGCAGAAAAGGTTAAAAAACTCGCCACATTCGTTAACCTTGCTAGGACCTGACTATTGGTGGTAATTTGCCGACCATCGAAGATCCGATAATTCTCACTTCACAATGAAGCAGCATGTGTGCGCGATCATTCTTGATTATTTCGGCGCTGATAAAACCAAACAGAGCGTGCTATCTCTCGTTGGGCAGGATCTTAAAACCGTCTACGTCCTAGACAACTCCGGGTCTGACAGCGCATCGGCAAATTTACGGCGCACATTCGCCGACCTCACCGAAGCAATTACTGGATTCAAAATCGAATTTCTTACCACCTGTAAGAATCTCGGATTCGGCGGAGGTGTTAACTTCGTTCTCGCTCACGACAGGCGCTCTGAATCGCCACACGATTACTATCTGTTGTTAAACAATGATGCCGTCGCAGGACCTGGGTTAGTTAGCGGCCTGGTCTCGACACTTAAAAAAGATCCCCAAGCTGCCCTCGCCGCGCCAAGAGTCGTGTCGAGCGATCCTAGCCGCGAATATGGCATCTGGTATCATCGCTATCTCGGATTACTGCTTTCAAAACCCGGCATGCTTCGCTTTCACTATTATACGGGTTGTTGCCTGTTGTTTTCAAAAGCCCTGGTCATTGACGACGCGGTTTTTGATGAAGCCTTCTTCATGTACGGCGAAGACACCGAACTAGGTTGGCGCCTATTGCGCGAGGGGAAAAAGACCAGGTGCGCTGAAGACGTTTATGTTGAACATGAATACGGTCCGTCCGTTGATCGTTCAAGCTTTTTTTATGAGTATCACATGGCGCGCGGCCATTTTCTCGTGAGTTTCAAAACGTACGTTCATCCCGTGGAAATTCCGTTTCTCATGAATCGCGGCAGACGAAATGACCTACGACAATTTACGGCAAATGAATAAGTCCTTGTTCGGCATACCCTTTCCCGTATCAGGTTCATTATCAAACTGGACTTCAAAGCCCGTCTTCGCCAGTTGCTCTGTCAGTTCATTCCCATAAATTCGGTAGACTAAAACGTCGTTCCCCGTTACAGGGTCGTCATGATACTCCTTCTCCATAAGATAAACATCTTCAGCACCCAATGAATGGACGCGAATTTGATTTTTTGTCCAGGATGGCACGAACGGCACCGTGAATACATAAAAACCTGACGGTTTGAGACAGCGATGAATCTCCGAATGGGCCAAGTCGTCTCGGCGGACATGCTCCATGACATCCGATGTTAAGATCACGTCGAACGATTCATCTTTGAAGGGCATGTTCTGCAAATCGACGTTAATGACTTTGTCAAAAATGTTCACCCCAAACGGCTTTCGGGGAATGTACACTGAGGAACTGTAAAAATCGGCTTTGCGAAGAAACTGAAAGATGGGACCGTAGCAATCCGTATCAAATATTTTTGGGCCAGCCGGGGCGCTCGCAAGCGCGGCAATGCTTTGGAATGGTGGGGCAGAGGCGATGCGGAGAAGCCCGCTCGCCAACATTCTATTGCGTGCCTTCGAGCCGCAGGAGCTGCAATACAGTGACTCGCGAAGATTCGGCGATTCCGTAACCGAGAATTGAGCATCGTTTCCGCAAACGTTGCAGAATCCGCGCAGCAACACTTTTAATTCTTTTCTTGGCAGTCTGAGGCCGAGCGCGAATTTGGCCCGCCTGCTATAAAATCTTCCCAGACGTTTGCAGTTCTCCAAGAGCATTTCCATCATAACCGTAAACGAGCAACTCGAGTCGGCGAAACTGCGTTAGTCGGCGGAGCGAAAATCTCGGTAAAAACATTTTCTAATTTCGCTTTGACAATCCTGGGGGTGCAGCACGACCCAATATACTCGATCGAATTTCGAGAAAGATTCTGCCAAAGCAATTGGTCGTTATAGAGTTGTACCACGTTCCTTGCAAAATCCTCTGCGGTATCGCCGATCAGCACGTCTCGGCCGTCGACCAATGACATTCCCTCGGCGCCGATCGACGTGGTGACCACCGGCAGACCATAAGCGAGGCTCTGGCCTATTTTGCCCTTGACGCCTGCGCCGTATCGAAGCGGAGCCACGAAAACCCGGGCCGATTCGGAGAAGGCTCCGATGTCATCGACCCAGCCGGTTACGATCATGTTCGAGCTGGCCAACGCTTTGACCGTCGGCGTGGGGTCGCTCCCTACAATATAGACTTTGATGTCGGGGAGATGCCGCAGCACGAGCGGGAAGACTTCTTGCGCAAAATAGCAGATGCCGTCGCCGTTGGGCGGATGTTGAAATGCGCCGACAAACAGCAAGTCTTTGCGGCCTGCAAACGGCTTGACGTTGGCCGTCGCTTCGTGAATGTTTGGCACCACATGCACGTTGAGCGCGGGATCGTGCCTCAGGAGAATTTCCCTCTCCACCGAGCTCACCACGAAAGTAGCGTCGCTCTGTGTGGCCAGGGAAAATTCCAACCGCCTGTACTTGTTTGCCGTTCTTTGGACGATGCTGCTTTTTTCGAGATTTGCCCGCCTACTTTCGCGCAAGAAATACAGGTCAACGGTGTCGTAAATAAATTTCGCCTGAGGCGCGAGTCTTCGGAGCTGCCCCAGATATTTCTTTCCCGGCGCCGGGCGCGAAACAATGACCAAATCTAAAAGCGGTGCGAGCTTCGAGATAAACTTCCACCGCCGGCACGGCCAATAGAGCACCTCGATGCCCATTCGCTGCAGTTCCGTCGTGTAAGGCTCCCGGCGCGCCAAATCGGCGGGCAGAAACGTCACGAGCCAACCCATTTGAGTGAAAAGGCGCAGCAGCTGATACATGCGCTGGGAGCCCGAATCGCGATCATGCGCGGGGACTTGATGGTCGATGACGAGCATCCGTTTTCCCCTGGCTCGCTCCCGCGCGACGAGCACCTCGCAATTGATGTCACTGTGGTTTTCAGCCAGCACCTCGCGCCATTTGTCCCGGAATTTTTCCCGATTGATGGCTTGAAATTTTTTGACTCCCTCTGAAACCGCGGTTCCATTCGATACGCCTTCATGATGGATCACTTCGGCCGCGGGTTGATACATGACCTTGTAGCCCGCTTGCCTCAACGCAAAGGCCAAGTCCGTGTCTTCGTAATAGGCGGGTGCATAGCGCGTATCGAATCCGTCCAACCGTTCCCATAATTCTCGGCGCACCATGATGCACGCGCCGGAGCAGTAATCCACTTCGCGGAGAAAGCAATACTCCGATTTCTCAGGATCGTCGCCCCTGCCGTAATTACATCCGGAGGCATCGTTCCAAATGATGCCGCCAGCTTCTTGCAGTCTCCCGTCCGGATAGATGAGTTTGGCGCCCACCAGGCCAACGTTTGCATCGTTTTCCATCACGTCGGTGAGCGCCGCCAACCAGCCGCGGCGGACCTGGGTGTCATTATTTAAAAATACCAGATATCGTCCGGCGGCATGCCGCGCACCGATGTGGCAAGCATTGAGGAAACCGGCATTCACGCGGTTCCTGACGATCTTCAGATTGTCGATCTGAGACAACATAGCCGCAGTATCGTCGGTCGACGCGTCGTCGACAACAATCGCCTCGTACCTTGCGCCGGCGGTATTTTCGAATACCGATTTGAGACAATTAAACGTATGGAGCTTTTGGTTAAAAACCGGGATGATGATGGACACCGACGGGTTGGTTACTTTAGGCAAAGATAACGGCTGAATTTCCGTCGTCCAAAAAACGTCGTCGAGTCCGCGGCCGGTTTTCGCTTCGGGGCGTAACCACCGAACGACATTTTCCTCTCCGCTGACAATCCGACCGATTAGTGCGCCCGCTTTTTTCGCGAGTTCCACTGTTCCGTCGTCCGAAAGTATTTCAGAGGTTCTGAGAACTTTTCGATAAAAATGCCAAAAACTGCCCGCTAAAATGTTCGTCCAATTCAGCACAACTTGCTCTTGTTTTTCTAAGCCCTGTCTTGCCGCCCGGCCGCGCGAATTTCGACGCTGTAGCTATTTCTATTCAAAATCCGCGTGGCAAGGCAGTGCCTTTTCGTATTTTCTGGACCTTGTTAAAATCGACATACGGCGATCAGATACATATCTTCGGAATATACGCTGGACGATATTTCGATGTCCTCCACCACGATTGGTGCGTGTGCCGTCGCGGATGGCGCGCCACCATACCTTTGTTCTCCGACGGGCGCGACGGCGTCCTTCGGCGGCTCGCCTCGATACCACTGATGGAGGCTCGAGAAGACGCTGTGCGGTAACAATCGTAGAAGAAAATCCGGGATCATCCCTCGAAGAAAGACCCTAGGGAGAGACTGCACCAACAAGCTGACTTGATTCCCCATCACCGCAACTTGGATTTCCAGTTCTTTGAGGCGTCGATCGGCGTCTTGGTGACGCAAAAATGATCGGTTCCGTCTCTGGCCGTAGATCGTGACCTGACCAAAATACCTGCGCATCAACCGCTCAAATTCTTCTGCCGATAGTTCTCTCAGATGAAACTGATTCGCTTCCCTACGCGCAAGGTTATACGGCTCGCGGCTCGGAGTGGAAATAATCAACGCCCCATCACTCTTTAGTATCCGGATGATTTCCTCGATGAACTGCGCTTGTTCGTGGATGTGCTCGAGAAATTCAAATGCTACCACCACATCGAAACTCTGAGCTTGAAAACCGGTCCGTCGACAGTCCATCCGCGCGAAATCAACGTTGCACCGCGTGGACGCTTGCTTGGCAGCGCTGGACGCATTGCCGTCTATATCGACGCCTACCACTCTTGAGGCAAATTGTGCGATGCATTCGGTCCCATAACCGACACCGCATGCGGCGTCGAGAACCGTCTTGCCAGAGACAAACGGCAGGCAAAACCGATATCGCGCCAAATGCTCGATGTAGACGTCATATGAGACATGGTCCGGTGTCATAATATCTCTAGTGACCCGTTCTCCTGTAAATTCCAACGTCATGCGGATTTTGGCGGCGACATCGGCATCCGCGCCGCCTGCGGACCGTTAATGATCAAGACGAATATTTGGCGCGAACAAGATGACACTCTTGTGAGCCGAAGACTTTCGCGCAAAATCACGAGGCGATGAGACTACGAGCGGTCATGAACAAATTCGCGCCGCACGATGCTTTCAAACACCCGTAAAAACTCTTCTTTTGTAACCTCCATCGGGAATCTCAGGGCGCAGAATAATTTCTCCGGATGGTCTAAAAAATCAGGGAATCGAATCAGGTTATGGCTCAATCGATGTTCGTATATCGTAGACAGGCATAACCCGATTCCATAAGCCAATATATTTTTCACCACGCCCTCGGAGTGGAAGGGATGTCGGATAGAAGTCATGCTGTTCACGATCCCGTTGAACGATCTCACCGCCATCAACACGTGATCGATGTCTATGCCCGCTGCAACCCAGACAGGCAGGGTGAAACAGAATCTCGGGTCCTTTGCGACCAGATGCGACCGCGACAAATCGATCAGGGCCGGCCGATATTTTTCCACAACCTGATCCATCCGCTCCCAGCGCAAGTGCCCAGGACGACCGTTCGTCATTCCCGGCAAAGTATAAATCAGTGATTTGAGTCGTTGTGATCGTGCGAGACGTCGAACGGGAAGCAAATTCATTAACACTTGGACTACCGACTCATGCGACAGGTCGAGGTTTCTAAGCCCCAAATCTCGCATGATGGCCTTGTTGATGCTGACGATCACGTCGCGCTCGTAGCCCGCACTGATTTCGGGGTACCATTGGCCACCTATATCAAGACCAAGTTCGACATACAGCTTTGCCAAAAAAGACGTTCCGCTCCGCCCCGGTCCGGTTATGATAATCACAACCATGCTCCTTCCCGGTTGCGGAGGGTAGCGCGCAGAGTCTCGGTGATTTTGCCGCTGTCCGGCTTACCGGTCAAAGGGTGCCTGAGATTCGTTGAATCCGAGACAGTCAACTTCGACGCTGGGTTTAATACGCTCATCACGAAATCTCCGGCGAGTCATCAAGATCGTTAATGGACCATTCGTGAGGCAGGAATATCTGCCCCGTGTCGCGCCTGCAGTGTTGATCGACAAAAAAATCGCAGCTAAAGCCGATGTACTGCCA
>WNFR01004400.1_pt1 | contig 14469 bp, 10 predicted proteins | sample 5400221 | NCBI WGS metagenome assembly WNFR01 (sample SAMN13153357, study PRJNA577476) | soil metagenome | isolation source: 40 cm soil under Madrone tree | place: USA:California | collected 2016-06-14 | reverse complement strand
CGACGAGTTCTTTGCCAGTGCCGCTTTCGCCGAAGATGAGCACGCGACCGTTGGTGGGAGCGGTGACGGCGAGCTGCTGGCGGAGAGCTTTCATGGGAATGCTGTCGCCGAGGATTTGGTTGCGATGGCCGAGGGCGGAACGGAGAGTTTGGTTTTCATCTTCAAGGCGTCGCTGCTGCACGGCGTTGCGCACCAGGACGATAATTTTTTCCAGACTGAGAGGCTTTTCGATGAAGTCGAATGCACCGAGTTTTGTGGCGCGTACGGCGGTGTCAATGGTGGCGTGCCCAGAGATCATGATGACTGCAGGAGGGTGGGGCATGGTCTGGATGCGGGAAAGAGCTTCGAGGCCGTCCATGCCGGGGAGCCAGACGTCCAGGAGGACGACGTCCAGGCCGCCGTGGGCAGTGCGTTCGAGGGCGCGTTCGGCGGACTCAGCGGATTCGGCGACGTAGCCTTCATCGGTGAGTATGGACGAGAGGGATTCGCGGATGCCGGCTTCGTCGTCGACGATCAGGATATGTGGTTTGGGGGCCATGAGTGTTTAGCGCTAGGACCAAGTTAACGCAAATCGAAGGACAGACGCAAAGAAGTGACGAAGTAAGGAGATGACGAAGGAGCCTTCGTTCAATTGAATTGTTGCAAGAATTGGACAGCTTGTCGGCGTTTGAACCATGGTCACCTTCGACGGCTACCGCTTTGGCATCGACACCCATGAGCCTTTGCCGCGGCCGCCATAGCTGGAGTGGCGATTGCAAAGTACGTTTCCTTTGTGCCGTAGCAAAGGCGGATGGGGCATTTCAGACTTTCGCCCCAAGCAAGAGCAGAGCGCATCAAAACCTCCTGAGGACCAGAGGGATCAAACGGTGCATCGAGAACAGCACCCTTTCGCGTACGGTAGATACGTTGCGAGGTCAGCGGTGCCAGAGATAGAGGCCGCAGCACGGAAATGGGGATAGAGTTCGGACGAAAGCATAGTTAAGGTGCCGCCGACGCTGTAGCCCGCGACGAATAAGCGATTCCCGTCAACCGTGGGCAGACTCTTGAGGTATTCCGCTGCCTTGATAACGTCCGAGACCTCGTCGTAGTACATCGTAAATACACCGTGCTGACCGTTCTCGCCGCGGACCGTCGGAAGCATGACGATATAACCGGCGTCTCGGAGGGCTGCACGAAATTCCAAGTGTCTCCGTAAAATTCGAATCCTGCATGCATGAACAATACCGCCGGTGATTTTTTGCGCGAGTCAGCGGGCACGCTCAGCCAAGCTTTCAGATGGAGCGGGCCTGAGGGGTTCGTCAGATTGAGCAGGCGCCGGACCGCTACGATTGAACATCGACGCGCGGTCGGTAGTCTGGCTCGGTTTTTTCCTGGGCCTTGCAGTGCGATGTGACGAGAAGCACTACAGATACGGCCAGGATGTGTCGGCGTGGGGGCATTTCTGTATAGGGGTATAAAAGTATAAGCGTAGAAGCGTGGGAAAAGCGCTCGCCTCAGATGGCGGCCGCTACAAAGAATAGTGATCGGAGGCGGCCCGCACGCCGGCGGCGGGGTTCGAAATGAAGTGGGAACTGGACTGGGACGTTATGCTCGCAAAGCTTGTTGGGGAATACGCCCGGGCTCTTGAAGCAATCAACTGGAGCCGCTTGCACCGGAAGGCATCAACAGGTCCCACTTGTTGCCGTAGAGGTCCTCGAAAACCGCGACTGTTCCATAGGATTCTTCCCGAGGGGCTTCAAGAAACTTCACACCACGCGCCTGCATGGCGCGGTAATCACTCCAAAAGTTGTCGCTATGAAGGAAAAGAAACACGCGACCGCCAGCTTGGCTGCCGATAGTGCGAATTTGCTCAGGCGTTGAGGCGCGAGCGAGAAGCAGCCGGAGGCTTCCGGGACCGTCCGGCTCGACGACCACCCAGCGCGTTCCACCGCTGAGGGCGCAGTCCTCGAGGAGACGGAATCCGAGTTTTTCCGTGAAGAACGCAATCGCTTCGTCATATTCGCGCACAACCAGGGTTACTTGGGCGAGAGTCTGCGGCATCGAAGTTCTCAACCTGTGAGTTGAGCGGGAACGGAGTCCGCGGCGGGGAGTTCGAGAATGAAGCGGGAGCCGACGGGTGAGTTGTCCTCGACGCGGAGGCCGCCACCGTGTTCAGCGACGATGCGGGCGGCGATGGCGAGGCCAAGGCCGGTGCCGCGGTCTTTAGTGGAGAAATGCGGGAGGAAGAGTTTGTCTTTGTCTTGCGGGGAGATGCCGTGTCCGGTGTCGGCCACGACAATTTCGACGGAATCGAGATCGGGTTTCGAACGAGTTTCGACAGAGATGTTTTTGACCAGAGAGGATTCGAGGGCCTCGGCGGCATTGTCAATGAGGTTGACGATAACACTGCGCAGCAACGGGGCGTCGGCGCGGATGGCCGGAGGCTGAGCCGCAAAAGAGGTGGTTAGGGTGATGCCATCGAGGCGGCCGGAGAAAACTTCGATGGCTTCGCGCACGATGTTGTTGACGTCGGCCGAATCGAATTTGGCGGACGGGAAGCGAACGAATTGCGAAAATTCATTGACCAGGGCAGCGAGTGTGCCTACTTCGCGTTCTATGAGCCGCGAAGATTCTTCGACCAGGCGAGTGAGTTCGGGGTCGCGAGGAGTGCAATCGCCCGATTCCGCGCGCTTTTCGAGGTAGCGGGTGAGGCGTTGAGCGGAAAGTTGGATCGGAGTGAGGGGATTTTTTATTTCGTGGGCGATGCGGCGAGCAACTTCCTGCCAGGCGGCGGCTTTTTGCGCACGGAGGAGTTCGGTGAGGTCGTCGAGAACAAGAACGAAACCGGAGTTGGCGCGGCGCGGTCCGAGAGAGCTGACGGTTACAGCAGCGTGCATCAAGCGGCCAGCCGCCACGATTTCCAGTTCGCGGGAAACCACGCCGGTGCGGAGAGCACGGCGGAACAGATAACGGATAGCGCGGGCATCTTCCGCACCGACCAGATCTTCAATGTTGCGGGCGTCTTTGGCGGTGGCGCCAAAAATTTCCATTACAGCTGGATTAGCGCGAAGTATGTTGCCATCAGGATCGAGCGAGAGAACACCGGTGGGAATATTTTCTAAGACAGTTGCGATGAGCTGGCGGCGGCGTTCCAGCTCCTGCACGGCTTGTTGGAGATTGCGGGTGAACTGATCGATCTGTGAACGGGAGTCGCGGAGCTGGGTGGTCATGGTGTTGAAGGAGCGGACCAGGGCGCCGAGTTCGTCGTGGGTTTGCTCGGGGACCTGATAGTCGAAATTTCCCGAAGAGATTTCGCGGGTGCCTTCGGCGAGGGCTTGGATCGGGACGGTGACTTGTTTGGCGAGGTAGAGCGCGACCCAGAGGACGGAAGAAAGAAGCAGGACAGTGAAAAACGAGAGGATGAGGAGTAGTTGGCGTTTTAAGGCGCGGAGATGCTGTTTTTCTTGATCGTAAGCGAGAGATTGTTTTTGGATTTCGTTTAAGCGATCGAGAAAGTCGCCGGGGACACTACGTGCGACGTAGGTCAGGGCTTTTGTCGAGGCGGCGGAATGGCCCGCCAAAAATAGTGTGCCCGGGCCGCGCCATACTTCCGCTCCGCTCGCAAGCTTTTGCGCGAGTGCGGGCGGTTTCTGATTATCAGCGGTCGTCGGCTCGGCATTGACGGCGGAATTGTGTGCGCAGTAAACGAAAGATTCGATCGTCCCGGCCACGTTCAATTGCCAGTAAGCGTCGGCGAGCTTGCAACGTTCGGACTGTGTCGTGTGGGAATCAACCGTCCACATATCCGCCAGCCTGGAAAGGCGATCACGCTCGGCGCGCGACATCTCTTGTTGAAGAGCGCGGCTTTGTTCGGCGGCGATTTCGATGGGGCGAGGGAACCAGCGAGCGAGGGTGCGATTGAGAAGTGAGTAGCTGACGAAAAACATGAAGAGCACTGGGAGGAGCGAGATGGCGACAGCGCCAACCACCATTTTGGTTTTGAAGCGAGCGCCAAGTTGCTCGCGGCTTCGTTCGGCCCACAGGCGGAGGAGAGTACGCGAAAGAATTAAGGCGAAGACGATGAGGGCAGCGGTGATAAATGAGGAGACCGCATAGAGAGTGAGAACGTCGCGCCAGTTGCGGGGTTCGAAGGGTGTATCGAGAGAACCGAGGGTGAAAACGGCGGCGAGCAGCAGCGTGAGAACGACTCCTGCGAGGAGGAGGCGGCGGCGCTGGCTGGAAGTGGTGGAGGTCATGTTACGGGCAGAATTGATTGTGGCAGAAAGCGGGACAGGGAGCACTGTGAGCAGTGCGGATTGTTGGGGCGGCAATAGTTTTTGCCGACGTGGACGATGAGGGCGTGAAATTCGTTGAACAGTTGGTGATCGGCGGGCAGGGCAGACTCAAACAGGTTGCGGATTTCGTCGTAAGCGAGCTTGGGATGGGCGTGGCCATGGCGTTGCAGAATTCGACGGGTGTAGGCGTCGACCACGAAGACCGGATGTTTGCCGGCGTAGAGAAGAATGGAGTCGGCGGTTTCCGGGCCGATGCCGCGGAGGGCAAGAAGCTGATCGCGAAGAACGGCGGTGGGAGTTGCGAAAAGGCGGGCAAGGGAGCCTGCGTATGACGCGTAAAGGAAGTTTACGAAGGATTTGAGAGTTTTGGTTTTTTGCCGGAAGTAGCCGGAGGGGCGGAGAATTTGGGCCAGTCGCGTGGAGCGAACGCGACGGATGGCTCGCGGTGAGAGCAAGCGTGCGTCGCGCAAGTTGCGAATGGCGCTTTCGACGTTGGTCCAGGAAGTGTTTTGCGTGAGGATGGCGCCGACGGTAATTTCGAAGCGGGTGCGGCCGGGCCACCAGTGTTGCGGGCCATGCGCAGCGAAGAGAGCGTCGTAATAGGCGCGCGGCATAGCACCATGCAACATCGGACGCAACACAGGAGAGGGCACAAATCCGGGCGTGAAAGATTCAGGGTCGAGGCTTTGCGGTTTGGCAAAGGAAAAATCGGAGCAAACTGGCGACGAGCGAGCTATGTTCTGAAGAGTTAATGGTGGAGCATTTTGAGACATGGTGCGAGTTGCGGCCATCTGAAATGCACGATAGCGGCGGAAAAGTAGCAAGTCAAGGAAGCCGGGTGGACCGAGGGACGGGCACTGGTCGTCCGGACAGGGGTTAGCGAGTTTAGAACGATCGCCGAAAATCGCGACCCCGCATGTGGCAAGTTTTGCTACTTTTAGCCGTGAGTGAACTACCGTCTGGAGTGCCCCGGATGTCGGTCCGTTTAGGCGAAATCCTGGTCAAAGAAAGTTTGATTTCTCAGGAACAGCTGCATAAGGCGCTCGAATACCAAAGAGCGAATGGCGGCAAGCTGGGAAGTTGCCTGACCAAGATGGGCTACATCACTGATGATGACATTACTGGCGTGCTGTCGCGGCAGTATGGCGTGCCCTCGATCAACCTGAAATATTACGAGATTGACCCGAATGTGATTCGGCTGATTCCGCAGGACACGGCGCTGCGCTATCAGGTGGTCCCGTTGTCGCGCGTTGGCTCGGTGCTGACGATTGCGATGACGGATCCGACGAACGTGTTCGCCATGGACGACGTGAAATTCATGACTGGCTTCAATGTGGAGCCGGTGGTGGCGTCGGAATCAGCGATCGCTGACGCGATTTCGCGGTTTTACGGCGGGGCGCACGCGAACGGCGAAGAGCTCAGCAACCTCATGCGGGATTTGGTGGACGAGGAGCTGGAGCTGGCCTCAGATGAAGCGGAGCTGGATGCGGCTTCACTTGAGAAGGCCGCGGAAGAAGCGCCGATTATCAAGTTGGTGAACCTGATTTTGACGGATTCGGTGAAGCGCGGAGCGAGCGACATTCACCTGGAGCCGTATGAGACGGAATTGCGTGTGCGGTTCCGCATCGACGGAATGCTGCAAACGGTGATGACACCGCCGTTGAAGGTGAAAGATGCGATCACCAGCCGCATGAAGATCATGGCCAAGCTGGACATTGCGGAAAAGCGATTGCCGCAAGATGGCCGCATCATGATCAAGTACAGGGCGGACGGGAAGAAAAAGGAACTGGACTTCCGTGTTTCGACGGTACCGACGCTGTACGGCGAAAAGATTGTGCTGCGCTTGCTGGACAAGGAAAACCTACGGCTGGACATGACCAAGTTGGGATTCGAACAGGAATCGCTGACAAAATTCGAACGCAGCATTTTGAAGCCGTATGGAATGGTGCTGGTTACGGGACCGACGGGTTCCGGTAAGACCAATACGTTGTATTCGTCGGTGGCGCGGCTGAATCAAGTCGACACCAACATTATGACCGCGGAAGATCCAGTCGAATTTCAGCTGAGCGGGATCAACCAGGTGCAGATGAAAGAGCAGATAGGGCTGAACTTCGCCGCGGCGTTGCGTGCGTTTTTGCGGCAAGACCCGAACATCATTCTGGTGGGAGAAATTCGAGATTTTGAAACGGCGGAAATAGCGGTCAAAGCGGCGCTGACCGGGCACCTGGTGCTTTCGACGCTGCATACCAACGATGCGCCGTCCACGATCAGCCGTTTGATGAACATGGGTATCGAGCCATTCCTGGTGGCCACTTCGGTGAACTTGATTTGTGCGCAGCGACTGGTACGCAGGATTTGTTCGAACTGCAAAGAGGAATTGGAAGTGCCGCCGCAGGTGCTGCTGGATGCCGGTTACACGCAGGAAGAGTTGAAGACAACCAAGATTTATCACGGCAAGGGCTGCAGTATCTGCAACAAGGGCGGATACAAGGGAAGAACTGGCCTGTACGAAGTGATGGAAATCAACGACGAGCTGCGGGAATTGATTTTGGTGGGCGCGTCGGCGCTGGAGTTAAAAAAGAAAGCCGTGGAACAAGGCATGTTAACCCTGCGGCGCAGCGGTCTGGTGAAGATGGCGGCAGGGATGACCACGATGGAAGAAGTACTGCGCGAAACGGTTTTGTAGCAACGAGTTTCAGGGTCCGTACTTACGAACCCTGAGCTAAAGAGGGTGCGAAGATGTCCGGAATTACGCTGAGTGAACTGCTGAAAAAGATGATCGAGATGGGCGGAAGCGATTTGCACATCACCACCAACAGTGCGCCGCGTGTGCGCGTGCATGGCCACCTGCGTCCGCTGGAGATGCCGCCGTTGACCGCGGCGGACACCAAGTCGCTGGCGTACAGCGTGCTTACCGACGCGCAGAAGCACCGTTTTGAAGAAAATCTGGAGCTGGACTTTTCGTTCGGACTGAAAAACCTGGCCCGCTTTCGCGGTAACGTTTTCAATCAACGCGGAGCGGTCGCGGCAGTATTTCGTACCATTCCCTGGGAAATCAAGGGATTTGAGTCGCTTGGACTGCCGCCGATAGTGAAAAGTATGTGCGACAAGCCGCGCGGGCTAATTCTGGTGACCGGGCCGACGGGCTCAGGAAAATCAACCACGCTGGCCGCGATGCTGGACAAGATCAACAGCGAACGCGACGAGCACATGATTACCATCGAAGATCCGATCGAATTTCTGCACAATCACAAGAAGTGCCTGGTCAACCAGCGAGAAGTTCATTCCGATACGCACTCGTTCTCGAATTCACTACGCGCGGCGTTGCGCGAAGATCCGGACATCGTTCTGATCGGCGAAATGCGCGATTTGGAGACGATTGAAGCGGCTTTGCGCATTGCCGAGACCGGCCACTTGACGTTTGCCACGCTGCACACCAATTCCGCGGCCTCGACCATCAACCGTATCATTGACGTATTTCCCGCACACCAACAGCCGCAAATTCGCGCACAGCTTTCGATGGTACTGGAAGGCGTACTTTGCCAGGCTTTGATTCCACGCATTGACGGACGCGGGCGAGCGATGGTGATGGAGATTCTGGTTCCCAATCCGGCGATTCGAAATTTGATTCGTGAAGACAAGATTCACCAGATCTATTCCGCGATGCAGACAGGCACCGGACAGTCCGGCATGCAGACCTTTAACCAGAGCCTGGCCAATACCTATTTCGCGAAGCAGATCACGCTGGAAGTAGCGATGGCGCGGTCATCGAATCCCGACGAGTTGCAGGACATGATTAACCGCGGAGTCGCAAGTGCACCGCCCGGTTCAGCAAGAGTGCCGGTGGGGACGAAGCGCTAGATAACGAGTTTCGAGGCAAGTAAAAAACGGCGAAGATTTAAGCGACCGAGGAGGAAACAATGCCGGTCTATACGTACCGAGGGACAAACCGAGCTGGCGGCAATGTCACCGGTGAAATGATGGCGACGAATAAGGGGGAACTGCAAAACCTCCTGAAGCGCCAACAAATCACGGCGACCAAAATGAGCGAGAAGGGGCGGGAGATTAATCTCCCGACGTTTGGCGCCGGAGTAAACGCGAAAGAGCTGGCCATTTTCACGCGGCAGTTCTCGGTGATGATCGACGCCGGATTGCCGCTCGTTCAGTGCCTGGAGATTCTTGCCTCGCAACAAGAAAACAAGACATTCCAGAAGGTGCTGACAAATACCCGTGCAGCTGTCGAGGGCGGCACCACGCTTTCCGCGGCGATGAAACAATCGCCGAAAGTCTTCGACCCGTTGTACACGAACATGGTCGAAGCTGGGGAGACCGGCGGTATTCTCGACACCATTCTGCAGAGACTCTCCACGTACATCGAAAAGAACGTGAAGCTACAGCGTGCGGTTAAGTCTGCGCTGGTGTATCCGGTCGGTGTGTTGACCGTAGCCGGCGGCGTAATCATTTTGCTGTTGTGGAAAGTAGTTCCGATTTTCGCCACATTGTTTGCGGGTCTGGGCGTTTCGCTGCCGCTGCCCACGCGGATCGTTATGGGGCTCAGCAATTTAATCGGAAGCTGGTTTGGCTTTCTATTCTTGCTCACGGGCGTGGGAATCATCGTCGGATTGAAAACCTGGTATGGGACGCCGGGCGGAAGACTGGTGCTGGACTCGATCATATTGAAGCTTCCGGTGCTTGGTATTCTGATGAGGAAAATCGCCGTCGCGCGTTTCACTCGTACCCTGGGAACTCTAATCTCGAGCGGCGTGCCCATTCTGGAAGGGCTGGATATCACTGCGAGAACTGCGGGCAACGCGGTGGTCGAACAAGCGCTGATTAAAGTGCGCCGGTCGCTGGAAGAAGGCAAATCGCTTACAGAGCCGCTCAAGGATTCCCAGGTGTTCCCTGGGATGGTCACGCAAATGATCGCGGTCGGGGAACAAACCGGAGCGATGGACGCGATGTTGCAAAAAATCGCCGACTTTTACGAAGAAGAAGTGGACGCCGCGGTAAAGGACCTGTTGACGGCGTTGGAGCCGGTGATGATCGTGTTCCTTGGAGTTGTGGTCGGCGGCGTGGTTATCTCGATGTACTTGCCATTGTTCTCGCTGATCGGAAAACTCAGCGACATGCATTAATCCGGGCGTTGTTCGAAGCGCAGGGAGCGCATGGACGAGGGGAGTCGGGCCGGAAACGGCAGTCTTCCCTCGTCTGATTTTACGGGAAGCGTAGAATTAAATCAGAATGGAATCACAGCGCACAAAACGTGAGTGGTTGCAATGGCTGGCGCGCGTCCGGCTGATGATGATCGTGCCGATTCTCGCCGTGGGCGTGTTTTGGCCGCAGTATGCCGCGGGACAGGCGACCAGCCGGCTGTTTCTCCCCATCATCATTTTCTGGATCATGCTCGGAAGTCTGGAGTTAATCCTGGTTCGTTGGATTCCGGACGCCGGGTGGCACGGCGGCTTGCAGGCAGCCTGCGACATCGTCGTGGTTACCGGAGTGGTCTATTCAACCGGCATTCAGGACAGTTATTTTATTTCGCTGTACCTGCTGGTGATCATCGTTGGCAGCATTCTGTTCACGCGACAAGGCACTTTCCTGACGGCTGCAGGCTCGTTGGCACTTTTGTTCGCGCTGGAGATGCTTGTATATACGGGAAAGATACCCGCAGCCGGAACCGCGCTGGGGTCCAAGGGAGCGATAGCGGTCTGGTTCGTAAGTCACGGGCTGGGATTTCTAGCGGTCGCCTATCTTGCCAGTTTGCTTTCGCACCTGCTGCGAAGCAAAGGCCAAGAGTTGGACGCGAAGCGGGAAGAGTTGCTGGAGCTGCAGGATTTCACGCAAGACATTATCCACTCGATGCGCGGCGGACTGCTGACGACCGATGGTGAAGGGCGAATCGTGGTGCTGAACCGCACCGGTGAAGAAATTCTGGAAAAGGCTTTCCACGAATTGCGAGGAGTGTCCTTGCGCGAGTGGAACCGCGATTTTTGGCTGCCCGCAATGATGACCGGCAAGGAAAAGGCCGGGCTTCGAAAAGAGATTGATTACAAGACGCCCAGCGGCAAAGAGCGATTTCTGGGAATCAGCGTTTCGCTACTTCGTTCCCGGGAATCCGGGCGCAGCGGATATGTCTTTAATTTTCAAGACTTGACGGATTTGCGGCGACTGGAGCAGGAAGTCGCTACTAAAGAGCGGATGGCGGCGCTGGGACGGCTGTCTGCGGCGATTGCGCACGAAATCCGCCAGCCGCTTACAGCAATGGCGGGCGCAGTAAAAGAACTGGGGCGCATGGTGCCTTTGGAGGAAGACGAGCAGCATCTGGTGCAGATCGTCAGCCGGGAATCGGAGCGCCTGAACCGCATCATCACGGATTTTCTGAATTATTCCCGGGAGAAAAATTACGAATTCCGGGATGAAGACGTGCGAAGCCTGCTCGATGATGCGCTGATGTTGATGGAGAAGAGGCCGGAGGTTGGCGCGAAGTATCAGATTGAGCGAGCGTACAACGGCAAAGTATTGAAGGCTCGCGTGGACGGCAGCAAAATCAAGCAAGTCTTCTGGAACCTTTGCGAAAACGCTTTGCGAGCCATGCCGGACGGCGGAAAGCTCACGGTGCGGCTGGATGAGACGCCGCTGTGGCTCAGGATTGCGTTCCGTGATACCGGCGTCGGCTTGGACGCCAAGCAAAAGTTAAAGATCTTTGAGCCGCTACAGACGGGATTTGAGGGCGGCACGGGACTGGGGCTTTCCATCGTGTACCAGATTGTGCAAGCGCACAGCGGGCACATCAGCGTGATTTCGGAAAGAGACAAAGGGGCGGAATTCATTGTGGAACTTCCGCGTATCGTCTGAGGGGCAATGCAAGCGACCAAAATAGCCGCCAAAGAACCAGTTCGAGAAATGGCGCACATCTTGGTGGTGGATGACGAACGCTCGATCTGCGAATTGCTGGAGATTACTTTCCGCAAGGAAGGGCATCGCGTGGAGGTCGCCAACAACGTCGAATCGGCGAAGCGCAAGCTGGAATCGCAGATTTTCGACATCGTGATCTCCGATGTGCGGATGCCGGGCGAAACTGGAGTGGATCTGTTGACGTTCACGAAAGAGATTGCTCCGGACACATTTTTTCTGCTGGTTACCGGCGTTCCCACGCTAGACACCGCGATTGCGGCCATCAATGCGGGAGCCGACCGCTACGTGATCAAGGATCACGAGCTGGTGGATCAACTGCGCCGCGCAGTGCGCAGTGTTACCGAAAGCCTGAAGTGGAAAAAAGAGGCGGGTTACCTGAGAAGGGAACTGCGCCGGCTGACCGGGCTGGACAATATTATCGGGCAAAGTACCAAGATGCGGGCGATTTTCGATTTGATCCAGACTGTGGCTCCGCAAACCAGCCGCGTGCTGATTACCGGAGAGAGCGGCACGGGAAAAGAGCTTGTGGCGCGCGCGATTCACGAGAACAGCCAACGCTCGCAAGCGCCATTCATCACCATCAACTGCGGGGCGTTTCCGGAGACGCTGCTGGAGTCGGAACTTTTTGGGTACATGAAAGGCGCTTTTACCGGCGCCAATGAGAATCGGCAGGGGCTCTTTCAGGCAGCGGATGGCGGCACGCTGTTTATGGACGAAATTGGGAACATGACGCTGACCATGCAGGTGAAGCTGTATCGCGTTCTGCAGGAAGGCAAAATCCGGCCGTTGGGCAGCAATGACGAGGTGGACGTGGACGTCCGCATAATCTCGGCTACCAACAAGGACTTTGAGAAAGAGATCGCCGAAGGACGCTTCCGCGAAGACCTGTATTACCGGCTCAGCGTGATCCCGGTTCAATTGCCTTCCCTGCGTGAACGAAAAGAAGATATTCCGCTGCTGGCGCGGCATTTCCTGGAACGGTTTCGCCGGATCATGGAAAAGCCTGTAGAGGGAATTTCACCGGAGGCGGTTCGCAAGCTGGAGTCCTACGATTGGCCCGGCAACGTGCGCGAGTTGGAAAACACCATGGAACGCGCGGTTGCGCTTGAAACCACGAACGCAATTTCGTTGCGGGTACTTCCGGACCGTATCGCCGGGTACGCAAGCACTCCGGGCATGGCTGCCGGGAGCGGTTCTGCAGCGTTCTTTCCGGATGGTGGCGTCGATTTTGAAAAAGAAATTGCGGATACCGAGCGGCGATATCTGATGGCGGCTTTGGAAAAAGCTGGCGGAGTACGGACACGCGCTTCGGAACTATTAAAAATTACCTACCGGTCGTTCCGGCATTACGCAAAGAAACACGGGCTGTAGGGGCGGGCAATGAACGGCCTTTTTTGTTTTTCTACCCATTCGCACTGGCCAAAGAGGCCGCCTTTTTGTGCAATCCATTTTTAGTCCATTCGATGATTTCGCGCGTAGCGCAGGCCAGCGCATAGGCGGAGAGTAGCGCCAGCACAGGGTCCATGGGATGACGGTAGCGCGGAGTGGTATGGCATAGGTAATATACCCCGGGGAAAAATACGATCACATTCAGTAGAGGCAACGAGAGAAGTCGCATTTTGCGATACGCGATCAGCATGCCAACGAAAGTAAATAAGGCAAGGCCGTAGTTCATCAGCAACTCGCAGCGAAGGGTGAAACTTCGCATGGCCCAGATGTCTGCGAAGGAGTCGCTGTGCCCGGTCCACGTCTCCATAAAGCGATGAAATTGGAATCTAGCAACATCCGCGGGGTGGGTTTTTATGAATTGAATGGCGGCCGCTTTTTTTTCCTCGGTGTACGCGACTTCTCCTAGCCTGGTGAATTCTCTGTATTCTGACGGGGAATCAAGCGGGTGCAGCCACCAGGTCCAGGTGTCGGGAACTTCAGGATTATTTCCGAGCCACAACTCCAGTCCGAAGTTTGAGCGGAACAGGACCTTTCCATGAAACACCATCTGGTTGCGGATGATCCAAGGGGAAATGGTGAGTGCGAAAGCCAGCATGGCGAAGCTGCCGAGGCGCAGCCAGCCGGTTCCGCGCTGCTTACGCCGGTACAGCGCGAACAGGAGACATCCGGGAAAAACGGAAACCACGGCGGCGTTGACGAGCGCCGTAAATCCCCACACGAAGCCGTAGCAGGTCCAGGCCGCAGCATCCTGGCGGTCGTCGACCATATAGGTCAAATAAAGAGCAATGGTAAGCATTAGGGCCGCGAGGCTCATGTCCCAGGCCCAGGTAATGGGGAGAGAAATCGCCATGGGAAGAAAAGCCCAAATCCCGCCGGCGATCGCGCCGACGCTGTCGCCAAAAAGCTTTGTGCCTAGCAAAATGATCGGATAGCAGGTGAACGCGGAAAACAAAACGTTGAGGATGCGAATCGCTATGCTCGACTGCAGCGTATAAGTGCCAAACACCTTGAAAACCGCTCCCAATATGTAGGGAAATACCGGGCTCACCCAGGCCGTTGGACCGGACGGTAAAAAAAAGGGAGAGCTAAAACCTTGGCCTGCCGCAATCGATGCGGCAATACTGCCGGTCTCTTGTCCGACCAGATAGCCTCCAACGTGTGGAGGCTTAGCGTGAAAAAAGAAAAATAAATATAGAAAACGTGCGAGCAGTGCGACGAAAAGGATGGTTTGGCGAGAAGTGAGGTTTTTGCGGATTCTGTCCACCGGCCGCCTGAGAGCAGACTGCGAGTTCGAGAGCATCAAAGGCGCTTGCAATGAGGATAGGCGGGTACAACAAGCCGTGCAACGACTCGAGCGATCCGCTGTTCCAATTCTGCAACTGTGTGCGGAAAATAAAACGGCTGCTCCGGCAACCGACGAATAAGGCTCTCATGGCTGGCCATAAAGCGTCACTTGCGGCCGGTCGAGAGCTAGGAAAGTACCCGAGTCGAGATCTACTGTCCGGTAAGTCGTTTAATATGTGACGCTTACTGGTATTGGACACTCTGCGATAAAAGGCCTGCCGTATGGCATGCCCCATGCACACTCTCTTGGCAGTACAGACATCGTTCTTTAGAACGCAAACTAGTCTAAGTGAATTCCTCAGGAGGAAAAAGTGAACAAGAATCAAAAGGGTTTCTCTCTAATCGAACTGCTGATCGTCGTGGCGATCATTTTGATCATCGCGGCGATTGCCATCCCGAACCTGCTCCGTTCGCGTATGGCGGCCAACGAAGCGTCTGCGGTCGGTTCCATTCGTTCCATCAACACGGCTGCGGTAACGTATTCGTC
>WNFR01009225.1_pt1 | contig 14470 bp, 10 predicted proteins | sample 5400221 | NCBI WGS metagenome assembly WNFR01 (sample SAMN13153357, study PRJNA577476) | soil metagenome | isolation source: 40 cm soil under Madrone tree | place: USA:California | collected 2016-06-14 | reverse complement strand
TCGCATTGCCCGGACAGACAATGCTTCCATCAGTCTCCGAGCCGAGCGACACGGTGGCGAAGTTCGCCGAAGCCGCCGCACCCGAACCGGAACTGGAGCCACAGGGATTGCGGTCGATACCGTAGGGGTTATGCGCCTGGCCGCCACGACCTGACCAGCCACTGATCGATCCGAATGAACGGAAGTTCGCCCACTCTGACAGGGTCGTCTTGCCGAGGATCACTGCACCCCCGGCGCGCAGGTTGGCTGCGACCGTGGAATCGTGCGACGCGGGCGTTCCCACCAGCGCAAACGATCCCGCGCTGGTCTGCATTCTGTCGCCGGTGTCGATGTTGTCTTTCAACAGCACCGGGATGCCGTGCAAGGGTCCCAGCACCGTGCCGTGTCTGCGCAGGTCGTCGGCCCTGCGCGCCAGCGCCAGCGCATCGGGGTTGAGTTCAATGATGGCATTCACCCCGAGGCCGCTTGAGTCGCCGTCGTCCCCGGAGCCTCCCTGGTCGAGCTTGCGGATGCGCTCAATGTAGGCGCGCGTCAGCTGCTCCGAGGTCAGCTGGCCGGCGGCCATCTGAGCCTGTAAATGCGCCACGGTGGCTTCGAGAAAAGGAAATCCGTCATCGGGACCGGCCTGCGCCGCGAACGGCGAAAGTAGCCACGCGGTGACGAGAAACCGTACTGCCATGCGGGATGTCATGTCGTTCCTCCACTCTCCCTGCGCCGAATCTTTTTGTGGCTGCGGAAGATTTTTGGTCTGCAGTCAGCGGGCGGATGCTACGCGCGCCAGCATGCAACCGCAATCAACCAGGCGTTCCCACGACGCCGCTTGGCTGTCGCTTGCGTTCGCGAAGCTGAGGTAGGGTAGGGTAAAACCCGATGCGATACTGTTCCCGGGTCCGAGCGCGACGGTCGCGCCTCGATGTCATGTCAGAAAACCCGATGCATGACCGCCCCGCAGCGCTCGGTGCGCCGCGCAATCGAACCATGCGATCCGCGCTCCGCCTTGCCCCAGCAGTTAAAGCCTTGACAACTACAGCCTAGGCAAGTATTATCGCACCCAGTCCCCGGGAGGAGACCTCCGTCCCCCCAACGGGAGATGTTCAGGAGTACGACCGTGGGCGACATTTACGACAGCACGACCTACCAGCCGCGCAGGAGCGTGGGTTCACTGTTGAGCCGTGTGCGGGTGGAGATGCTGACGGCGCTCGACCGGGAGCTCGAAGCCGACCGGCGTCTCGCGCCGCTGGAGCTGAGCGCGGCGCAGTTCATCATCATTGCGAATCTGGCGGGCGCGGAGGGGCCGGTGTCGGCGTCGGATCTGTGCAAGGGCATCTCGTATGACGCAGGCGCCATGACGCGCATGCTCGATCGCCTCGAGAGCAAGGGTCTGATCCGCCGCCACCGCAGCGCCCACGACCGTCGGCTGATGCATCTGGAGCTGACGGAGGAGGGCCGGGCGGGGTACCCGCGCATGCGCGAGATATCGCTGACGGTGGCCAACCGCTTCCTGCGCGGCTTCACCAAGAGGGACGCGCGGCAGCTGGAGGGTTTTCTCACCCGCATGCTCGAGAACGCGCAGGAACTGCCGGCGCGCGCCACCGCCTGACGGGCGCCAACGGTTTTTTTTGGAATGATGTTTGCCTAGGCATTATTAGCCACGGCAACGACGACGGACAGTCAAAGGATCATCATGAACGCGCAGAACGGCAAACTACCTTCCAACACCACCCGGCGCTGGCGCTGGCTGGCCGGGGCCGTCGGCGGCTTCCTGCTCATCGCGCTCGTCTACGGCACGTATTGGGCGCAGGTTCTGCGTTATCACCAGACCACCGACGATGCGTACGTCGGCGGCAACGTGGTGCAGATCACCCCGCAGATCTCCGGCACGGTGATTGGACTCGGCGCCGATGACACCCAGTTCGTCAAGGCCGGCCAGGCGCTGGTGCGCCTCGATCAGGCGGATGCGAGGGTGGCGCTCGACCAGGCGGAGGCGCAGCTCGCGCGCACGGTGCGCGACGTGCGCAATCTGTTCGCCACCAGCGCACAGCTCGAGGCCGCCGCGCAGCAGCGCCAGACGGACCTCAGCGCCGCGCAAAGCGATCTCGCACGCCGCCAGCGCCTCGGCGCCTCCGGCGCGGTGTCGGGCGAGGAACTGCAGCACGCGATCGATGCGGTCAAGGCTGCGCAGGCGGGCCTGCTCGCCGCCCAGCAGCAGCTCGCCGCCAACCGCGCCCGCGTGGACGGCACGACCCTCAAGGACCACCCGCAGGTGCGCGACGCAGCGGCGGCCGTGCGCAATGCCTACCTCACCCTGGCGCGCACCGAGTTGCCCGCTCCGGTGGCCGGCTTCGTGGCGCGGCGCAATGTGCAGCTCGGGCAGCGCGTGAGCCCCGGGACGCCGTTGATGGCGGTGGTACCGCTCGATCAGGTGTGGGTCGACGCCAACTTCAAGGAGCCGCAGCTGCAGCGCATGCGGGTCGGTCAGCCGGTGAGACTCGCCGCCGACCTCTACGGCACCCGCGTGGTGTTTCACGGCGCGGTCGCAGGCTTTGGCGCCGGCACCGGTGCGGCCTTTTCGCTCCTGCCGGCCCAGAATGCGACCGGCAACTGGATCAAGATCGTGCAGCGCGTGCCGGTGCGCATCGCACTCGATGCGCGCGAGGTGGCCGCGCACCCGCTGCAGATCGGGCTTTCCATGAAGGCCGACGTGGACGTGAGCCACGGTGGCGACGGGGCGCGCCTTCCGCAACTCGCCAATACCTCGGCGGCCTGGTCGACGGATGTGTTCGGCTCGAGCAATGCGCAGGCGGATGCACGCGTGCAGGCCATCATTGCCGCCAACCAGTCCGCGCCGGTGCACGCGCTGGCCGCGCGCGCCACGCCCGATCACTCCCTGCTCGCGAGCGCGCAGCTCACGGGCGCGGTGCGGCAGCTGCAGCACTAAGGCGCTGCGCGACGCGCAAGCTGGGGAGCTGAAGGCAGTGTCCGCCGAGAATGCTGACAGACCGGTGGCCGGCGGCGCCCCAGGCGGGGCGCCGGCCGGGTTGCCGCCGCTCAGCGGCTCGACGCTCGCGATCGGCACCATCGCGCTGTCGCTCGCGACGTTCATGAACGTGCTCGACACATCGATCGCCAACGTGTCGATCCCGGCCATCGCCGGCGACCTCGGCGTGTCGCCCGATCAGGGAACCTGGGTGATCACCTCTTTTGGGGTGGCCAACGCCATCTCGCTCCCCCTGACGGGCTGGCTGACGCGCCGCTTCGGGCAGGTGAAGCTGTTCACCGCCTCGGTCGTGCTGTTCGTCATCGCCTCCTTCCTGTGCGCCCTGGCACCGAGCCTGTCGCTCCTCATCCTGTTCCGGGTGCTACAGGGCGCGGTCGCCGGTCCGATGATTCCCCTGTCGCAGTCGCTGCTGCTGGCGAGCTACCCGAAGAGCCGCGCCGGCACGGCGCTCGCCATGTGGGCCATCACGACGCTCGTGGCGCCGGTGGTCGGACCGGTCCTCGGCGGCTGGATCACCGACAACATCTCCTGGCCGTGGATCTTCTACATCAACGTACCGGTGGGCATCGGCGCGGCGCTCGTGACCTGGGGGATCTATCACAAGCGCGAGACCCCGACCGCGAAGGTGCCGGTGGACACGGTCGGCCTGGGGCTGCTGGTGATCTGGGTCGGCGCGTTGCAGGTGCTGCTCGACCAGGGCAGGGATCTCGACTGGTTCAACTCCGCAACGATTGTCGCGCTCGCCTGCGTGGCCGTGGTGACGTTCGCGATCTTCCTGATCTGGGAGCTCACCGAGGAGCATCCGATCGTCGACCTGTCGCTGTTCCGCTCGCGTAACTTCTCGGTGAGCACGGTCGCCATGCTGTTCGCGTACGGGCTGTTCTTCGGTAACGTCGTGCTGCTGCCGTTGTGGCTGCAGCAGTACATGGGTTATACCGCGACGCTTGCGGGCTGGGTGCTGGCACCGGTCGGCTTCCTGGCCATTGTGCTCACTCCAGTCGTCGGGCGCTTCGTCGATCGCGTCGATCCGCGCATCCTGGTCACCATCTCGTTCGCGGTTTTCTCGCTGGTGCTGTTCATGCGCGCCGATTTCAACACCAACGCGACCATCGGCACGCTGATGCTGCCGACCGTGATTCAGGGCGCAGGCATGGCGACCTTCTTCATTCCGCTGGTGTCGATATCGCTTTCCGGGCTGCGGCCGGAGCGCATCCCGGCGGCCTCCGGGTTGTTCAACTTCGCGCGCATCACGGCCGGATCATTCGGCACCTCCATCACCACCACGCTGTGGGACCGGCGCGCCACGCTGCACCATGCCCAGCTGATCGAGCACCTCACGCCCAACGATCCGGTGACGGCGCAGGCGCTCGGCAACCTGCACGCCGGCGGCATGGGCCCGGATCAGAGCTACGCGCTGCTCAATCGCATGGTCGACTCCCAGGCGTTCATGCTCTCCGCGAACGACATCTTCTATGTGTCGGGGCTGCTGTTCCTCGGCCTGATTTTTCTGGTGTGGCTGGCGCGGCCGTTGCGCGGCGGCCTGGGCGCCGCGTCCTCCTCCGCAGCCCACTAAGCCGCGCTAACCGGCCGCGCGCAGAATTCTCGGCGGCAGCAGTGAGATGAGCTGACCGCGCCCGGCGCGCGCCGCCCCCTGGAAGCACAGCAGCGCAACACCCATTTTCCTGAGCTCGAACGCCGCAGCTCCCACCCCGCCCGGCAGGCACGCCGCGAGCAGCCGGCCAAGACCGGGCTGGTGCCCGATCAGGGCGATGGGGCTGTCGTGACTGCGTGCCAGCAGCGCCAGCAGGCCTTCGGGGGATGCGCCGGGCAGCAGCTGCACGCACTCTCCCGCCTCGGGCCAGCCGGCGAACTGCGTGAGGATCGCCGCGGTCTGCTGTGCGCGGCGCAGCGGGCTCACGAGCACCCGCGCGGGGTGTTGCGTCACGCGCTTCAGTCCCAGCGCCGCTTTACGGGCGCGCGCCGCGCCCTGCGGCGACAGCGGGCGCTGAGCATCGTCCGGCCAGCGCCTGGCGCTGCGTTCGAAGGCGATGGCGTGTCGGACGACCAGCAGTTCCATGCGCGCGCCCGCTCACCGTCAATGCTTGATCGGGCGCGGTTCAGGCTCCGGCACATGCTCCTGGCTGGTGGCGGCAATGGCTGCGTCGTGCGTGTGGGCTGGCTGCGCGGGCGCGCCGTTGTTCGCCTCGCGGGCGGTATCGCTCAGTTCCCCGAGCTTCGTGCGCAACGCTCTCCAGCGCTTGCCTCGGACCTTGCGCCAGGAGCCCGTCAGGGTCTTGCGCGCCTCCGCGGTAGTGCGGGCGTGGTGCTCGGCAAGGCGCCCCATCAGGAACAGCGTTGCCGGCGGAAGCCCGTTCGCGCGGTCGGCGGCGAGGGCGGCCAGGCGATTCCCGGACATGTAAGCGTCCTGGTGTGCGCCGAGTTTATCTTGCAGACGGCGCAACGCTTTGAGCGTCTCGTCCGCGGGTTTGCCGAACATGCCGGCGCCGGATTCGATCGCGTAGCGCAACTGCTTTGCGCGGCGGCGAACGGCGTGGTAGTCCTCCATCGAGGACTTGGTACGCAGCCTGCGGACGGACTTTCTGAGCTTGCGAAAGCGGCAGCGTACGCGTTCCGGCATGACCACCATCGCACGGTCGGCGAATGTCCCGTTGCCGGCCAAGGCTTGCGCGCTCGCGAGGCTGAGCGTTTCAAGCCAGCGCCGGGTGCGCTCGGAGTCCAGCGCCCTGACCATGCGCGCGCGCGCGCGCGCCCGCTCCGCTTCGAGGCGCGCTTTCAGAGGTTCCGCCGCGGCACGCTCGTGTTCGGGCAACCCGGCGCAGTAGCGGGCGAGCTCCGCGAGCTGCACGTCGAGGTCGCGCGCCGCCCCCAGGGTGCGCAGCACGGTTTTGGCGGTCTTGCGCGCGTGCAAGAGCGCGATGGGCAGTTGATGTTTGAACAGACCGAGCGTCGCGTCGATACGGCGCGCGGTGACACGCAGCTGGTGCAGCGCCTCCGGATCGTGCCCCAGGCGCGCGCCCGGTTCGTGCGCGTGCCACGCGGCCAGCAACCGTCGCAACTCCACGAGCGCCACCTCACTCGCCGTGGTGCCGATGTCGAACGCGGACAGCAAGCCGGCGCGCGCAACCGCGACGCCAGCGGCAGCCGGCTCGCCCTGGCGGGCGCTGAGCGGACCCTTCATCGATGACCTGACGAACGCGACGAGTTTTCGCGAGTGTAACAAAGGCGGGGCCCGGGCAGGCTGAGTCCGGGGCTGCGCCGCAGCCATCCGCACTGCAAATTGACGCTCCCTGAGTCACTTACGTATGATTCGCGCCCCCCGTGCGGCGGGGCCGGCTAGGGGCGCCCGGAAGTCGTGCCCGTAGCTCAGGCGGATAGAGCATCGGCCTTCTAAGCCGAGGGTCGCAGGTTCAAGTCCTGCCGGGCACGCCAGCCACACGATGAGGGGCCGGACGGTGGACGTAGCTCAGTTGGTAGAGCCCCGGGTTGTGATCCCGGTTGTCGTGGGTTCGAGTCCCATCGTCCACCCCAGTTAGACCAGGGCCGTTAGCTCAGCTGGTAGAGCAGGAGACTCTTAATCTCTTGGTCGTAGGTTCGATCCCTACACGGCCCACCATTTAGTCGCTGATCAGTCGTGCCTTTTTTCTGATTGAGCCGCGGGGCGCTCAAGGGGGAGCGCTTGCGTATGGGCTATTCTGGCGGGCATAGTGATCCGAGGTCGGCCGGATTTGCGGGGCGCATAGCGTGCGATTGGCTCTGGTGATCATGGCGGTGACAGTGGCTGCGTGTGCTGCGCGACCGCCTGCACCACCGATAAGTGCCGCGAGACACGCGGCCAACGTCGCGGCAGCAGAACAAGCCGGTTACAAAGTCGTCAGCAACGGGGATCGGACGCTGTTCTGTCCCACGGCATCACCAACGGGCTCCCATATGGCGCCCAGCTGCATTACAGAAACCCAATGGGAGGCGCAGCTAGGCACGCGGCACGAGAAGAGCTCGGCTGCGCATTTGTCACGTCAACCACCGGGCCCGGGACCCGGGGCGGGGCACTAGAGGCAAGCGGCAGTCCTTTTCGGCATTCAAGCGAACGCTCCGATTTCGCGGGTGACACAAGCGCATAGCCAGCCCGCTCCGGAAAATCGGGAGGCAGCGGATTTTTGCGCGCTGCCGCACAGATTTCAGTCGGCGCAACGCTGCCACTTTCCCTCCCGGGCAGCCATCCAGGTCCCCGCCTCTTTCAGCTCACCCTCTTCATCATAGAGGCTCACGTGCAGTACGGGTGTTCCGCGTTCGCGGGACAAGGGGAGGGACATGTCCCCGGTGAAGAGCCAAAAGCGCATGCCATAGGTCCAGCACGTCCAGACTTCTGCTTGTCCAGTGGCCCGAATCAGAATGCGCTGCAATGTCGCGGGCAGCGCGTCGGGATCTCGAACTCGGTGAGCCCCTTCCGGCAGGAATTTTCCGCGCCTGACGTACGCCTCCAGGAGTCTCTCCACCTGCGAGGGCTGTTGGATCCTGCGCAGCCGGCGCGTTTCCACGGCGTACACCGCCACGTCGAGGGTACGATTGCGCAAACGATAGCGGCTGTCGCGACCGGCGTCTGTCGCGAAAACTGTACGGCGCAGGGTCGCCGCTGTAGTGAACTCGGTACGCTGTCAGAGTTACATGTCGGCGATGCCGCGCCGGATCGCAAAGCGCACGAGACCCGGAAGATCCCGGACGCCAAGCTTGCGCATGATGCGGCTACGGTACGTGTCGACACTCGCCGGCGCGATGCCGAGCCCGGCGGCGATCTGCTTGCTGGTGCGGCCGGCGATGACGCCCGTCAGCACTTCTCGCTCGCGCCGGCTCAAGGGCGCGAGCGGATCGCCTTCGGGCATCCGGTCCACTTGGGTGAGCACGAAGCGCGGCTCGCCCGACGCGTCGGGCCGCAGCCTCGAGCGTTCGCGCGTCTGCACGATCGCGCCGCTTTTGGCGCGATAACGCCGGTTCCTCGGGACCTCCTCCGAGTCGTGCGATAGCAGCTCGTCCGCCAGCGCAGCCGCGTCCCCTTCCTCCGTGAGGTCCGCGATACTCTTGCCGCGCAGCTCAGCGGCGGTATAGCCGAGCAGGTCCGCGAACGCGTGGTTCAGCCTGATGATTTTGCCGCCCAGATCCGTGATCAGCATTCCACCGGGTGCACTCTCGAACACCGTCCGCAGAAGATCGTCGTCGCACTTCGCCTCGATCGCGACCCGGGCCATTTGCGTGGCCATGTCGATGAGCTGGGTATGCTCCGGCGTGGGCAGCCGCGGCTCGTCGTAATACATTGCAAAGGTGCCGAGAACGACGTTGGCGTCCGAGAGAATCGGTGTCGACCAGACCGCACGCAGGCCGTTGCGCACTGCAATCCCGCGGCAGTTCTCCCATAGCGGATCGGTGGCGGTGTCTTTGGTGTACACCGGTTGGCGCAGATACGCCGCGGTTCCGCACGACCCCACATCCGGCGCTATCAACAGGTAGGGCGCTATGCCGAGCTTGTAATCCTCCGGAATGCTCGGAGCGGCTACGAAGCGCAGCCGCTGCTGCCGGGCATCCGCCAGCAGTACCGCACAGCGCATGCCGGCCGCTTGCTCTTCGATCAGGTGTACCAGGGTCTCGAGGATCTCCTCCAGCGGCGCGCCGCACGCGATGCGCTCGAGCACGCAGCGCTGGCTTTCGAGCAAGGCGGCGCGAAGGCGCAGGCTCGCGGCACTGCTCGACCTTTTAGTGCCGGCGGAGCTCATTTCCGCCGGTTCAATGAGAGCCTGTCCGCCGGTTCAATGAGAGCCTGGCGGCAGTCTCGGCAGCGATGAACCGCAAGCCAACCGCTTTGGCGCGGCGCGCGGCGTGTCGGTCGCCGGCGTATGCGGCGACGATCGACCCGATCATCAGGATCTGCCACTGCCGCGCGAACCCATCGACATCGCGCACGCCGGCCTCGGCGGCCAGCTGCTTGATGAACGTACGAATGTTTCCGAGGTGGCGCACCGCCGCCCGCCGCAGCGGATGCCCAGGCGCGTGGTGCTCGAGCAGCACCCTGACAAACGCACAAGCCTCGAAGTCCGGACGGCGGAACCACGTGTCGAACACTTCGAAAATCGCGAGCAACTTGGCGCCGGCTGTCCCGTTGCTGCGCTCGACCTCGCCTTGCAGCCAGGCGCGCGTCCACAGCTCCTCCCGGCGGCGAAGGAAAGCCAGCGCGAGTTCGTCCTTGCAGGGGTAGTGCTTGTACAGGGTCATTTTCGCCACGCCCGCGCGAGCGCTAAGGGTATCGACGCCTACTGCCCGGACGCCGTGGCGGGAGAAGAGTTCGTAGGCGGTGCGCTCGATGCGTTCTCGGGGAGTGGCAATGAGCCGGGAACGACGGGAACGACGTATCAACAGTGAGGACCGTGTGGCGTCCATTTCCAGACTAGACAGACCTGTCTAGTGAAAGTTCCGCAACAGATGCTGCGTACCGGCCGGCTGCATGACGGAAACCCAATGGGAGGCGCAACTGGGTGCGCGGCATGAGCTGAGCCCGGATGCGCACTCGGGGCAGCTCGCGCGCGCGCACCGCGCTGCGCTCGAGCGCATCGTTCGGGCGGGCGCGACGCTGCCACCAGGGGACGCAATCGGCCGGGACTCAGGCGGCGGTCTCCTACGGCTATAGTAAACAATGAGTTGCAAGACCAGCACCCGCCCGATCGCGAGCCGCTGCGGTGCGCGGGCGGCAGGTTGCCATCGGCTATAATGCTGCTTACCCCGACGCACGGCCGACAGGTGTGGCCGCATCCGGCTCGTGCGGTGCGCACGGCACGGGCGAAAGTGGCGGAACTGGCAGAGCACGGGCGAAAGTGGCGGAACTGGCAGACGCGCTGGACTTAGAATCCAGTGGGGAAACCCGTGAGAGTTCGAGTCTCTCCTTTCGCACCAGTTCTCCTTGGCTTCACTAGGTACGGTCGCTGGCAGCGGGGCTCGAGGTCCCGGAGCCGAGGATTGAATTGATGGAAGTCTCACTGTCTGATACGGGTGGTCTTTCACGGCGCCTCGAAGTGGCTGTGCCCGCCACCGAAGTGGCCAACGAGGTGCAGCAGCGCCTGAAGCGCCTGTCGCGCACCGCGCGCCTGAAGGGCTTTCGCCCTGGCAAGGCGCCGCTTGCGGTCATCACCAAGCAGTTTGGCGAGCAGGTGCGCGCCGAGGTGCTGAGCGATCTGGTGCGCAGCTCCTTTGCACAGGCCGTGAGGCAGGAAAAGCTCCGGCCGGCCGGCGGGCCGCGCATCGAGCCGATTGCGATGGGGCCGGAGACGGGCCTGAAATATGCCGCCCATTTCGAGGTGCTGCCCGAGATCCGGGTGAACCCGCCGGAGGGCCTCGCCATCGAGCGGCCGGCGGCCGCGGTGTCCGAGACGGACGTGGACGCCATGATCGAGAACATGCGCCGCCAGCGGCCGGTGTTCACGCCGGTCGAACGGGAGGCGCGCGACTCCGATCGCGTGGTGCTCGATTACCAGGCGCGCATCGGCGGCAAGCCGTTCGAAGGCAGCGATCTCACCGATGTGAGGATCGTGCTGGGCACGCACCAGGCGATGCCCGAACTCGAGGAGGGCCTGAAGGGCGTGCGCGCCGGCGAGCAGCGCACGGTCAGCGCGGTGTTCCCCGCCGCTCACCCGAACAAGAAGCTCGCCGGCCAGTCCGCCGAGCTGCATCTCTCCATTAAGGCAGTCGAGGAACACTCCCTTCCGGCGGTCGACGATGAATTCTTTCGTGTGTACGGTGTCGAACAGGGCGGGCTTGCGGAAATGCGCGCCGAGGTTCGCAAGAGCATGGAGCGGGAGCTTGCTGAGGTGATTCGCGGCCGGGTGCGCGTGCAGGCACTCGATGCCCTCTACAAGGACAACCCCGTCGACGTGCCGCGCGCCCTGATCGACGAGCAGGTGCAGCAGCTGCAGATCGATACGGCGCGGCGCTTGGGTATTCGCGAGGCGAGCCAGCTGCCCGCGCGTGAGGTGTTCGAGGAGCCGGCGCGCCGGCGTGTGGCGCTCGGCCTGCTGGTCGCGCAGATCGTGCAGGCGCAGGCCATGAAGGTGGACCGCGAGCGCGTGCAGGCGCGGGTCACCGAGCTCGCTGAAGGGTACCCCAATCCTGACGAGGCGCGGCGGGCGTACCAGCACAACAAGGACGCGATGCGCACGATCGAGTCCGCGGTCCTCGAGGACCAGGTCGTGGACTGGGTGCTGGAGCGCGCGCGCGTCACGGAGCGGGCCATGAGCTTCAGCGAACTCACCGGCTTTGGCCAGCCGGAGGATCACGAACATCAGCATCAGCACGAACCCCGGCACGACCCTCAGTACGAACCCCAGCACGAACAGGCGAGCGAAACATGAACGAACGCGGCTTGAATCTGGTCCCCATCGTGGTCGAGCAGACCGCGCGGGGTGAACGGGCTTATGACATCTACTCGCGCCTGCTCAAGGAGCGCGTGATATTCATCGTGGGTGCGGTCGATGACTACGTGGCGAACATCGTGGTCGCGCAGATGCTGTTCCTGGAGTCCGAGAATCCGGAGAAGGACGTCGCGCTGTACATCAATTCCCCGGGCGGCGTGGTGAGCGCGGGACTGGCGATCTACGACACGATGCAGTTCATCAAGCCCGACGTGAGCACCATCTGCATCGGCCAGGCGGCCAGCATGGGCGCCGTGCTGCTCGCCGGCGGCACGCGCGGCAAGCGCTACTGCCTGCCGCACGCGCGCGTGATGATTCACCAGCCCCTGGGCGGTTTTCAGGGGCAGGCGGCGGACATGGAGATCCACGCCCGGGAGATCCTCGAGACGCGCGACCGGCTTAACAAGATCCTGGCCAAGCACACCGGCCAGAGCGTCGAGCGCATCAAGCAGGATACCGACCGCGACCGATTCATGGACTGGAACGAGGCGGTACGCTACGGGCTGATCGACAAGGTCCTGGAACAGCGCGGCCAGCTGCCGGCACCCCCGGGAAAGCCGGCGTGATTTGCCCTATTGCGGGAGGCGACCCAAGCAAATGTCAAAGGGGTGAACCACGTCATATAACTCCCGTGCACAGAAGGACTTAGCTGTGCAGTCGCGCTTTGCTTCATGGCCGGACACCGTGCTATAAGAAACTGGCGTTCGACGTGCCCTTGAGAAGTAGCGCGACGTGAGTTTATGAGAGACCTCGATGAGTGAAGATGCCCGCAGCCGCCATGATGACGGCAAGCTCCTGTACTGCTCCTTCTGCGGGAAGAGTCAGCACGAGGTCCGCAAGCTGATCGCCGGCCCGTCGGTGTTCGTCTGCGACGAATGCGTCGAGCTGTGCAACGACATCATCCGTGAGGAGCTCGAGGACCGCGCCGAACGCGCGCGCGACAAGCTCCCCAAGCCCCACGAAATCAAGAAGGTCCTCGACGAGTACGTCATCGGCCAGGAGCGCGCCAAGAAGGTGCTCTCGGTCGCGGTCTACAACCACTACAAGCGTCTGCAGACCCGCACCGGCTCGCGCTCCAAGGACGAGGTCGAGATCGCCAAGAGCAACATTCTGCTGATCGGCCCGACCGGCTGCGGCAAGACCCTGCTCGCCGAGACGCTGGCGCGGCTGCTGAACGTACCGTTCACCATTGCGGACGCGACCACGCTCACCGAGGCCGGCTACGTCGGCGAGGACGTCGAGAACATCATCCAGAAGCTGCTGCAGAAGTGCGATTACGACGTCGAGAAGGCGCAGACCGGCATCGTCTACATCGATGAGATCGACAAGATCTCGCGCAAGTCGGACAACCCCTCGATCACCCGCGACGTCTCGGGCGAGGGCGTGCAGCAGGCGCTGCTGAAGCTCATCGAGGGCACGATTGCCTCGGTGCCGCCGCAGGGCGGCCGCAAGCACCCGCAGCAGGAGTTCCTGCAGGTCGACACCAGCAACATCCTGTTCATTTGCGGTGGCGCCTTCGCCGGCCTGGAAAAGATCATCGTGAACCGCACCCAGAAGAGCGGCATCGGCTTCACCTCCGAGGTGCGCGACATCAACCACCGCCCGCACGGCAGCGACCTGTTCCATGACGTCGAGCCCGAGGACCTGATCAAGTACGGCCTGATCCCGGAATTCGTCGGGCGTCTGCCGGTGGTGGCGACGCTCGATGAGCTCGATGAACCGGCCCTGGTCTCGATCCTCACCGAGCCCAAGAACGCACTGACCAAGCAGTACCGGCGCCTGTTCGAAATGGAGGGCGCCGAGCTCGAGTTCCGTGACGAGGCGCTGCGCGCGGTTGCGCACCGCGCCATGCAGCGCAAGACCGGGGCGCGGGGCCTGCGCACCATCCTCGAGACCGTGCTGCTCGACACCATGTACGAGCTGCCCTCGATGCGTAACGTCTCCAAGATCGTGATCGACGAGACGGTCATCGACGGGCAGACCAAGCCCTACGTGGTGTACGGCTCCGATGACGGCCGGCTTGCGAGCGTCGACGAGCCGCGCCGCGCCTCCGGCACGAATCACTGACCCGTCCTAAGCCCGCGTTCCTCAAACGCGCTGCCTGTGAGGCGCGTCACCCTTGAAACGCGGTGCCGCAGCCTCATTTCCCGCTACACTAGGGCTATAAACGCCGTCGGCCGGGGTTCTGACAGACGCCCGCCCGTATCCCACTCGTCACCGAGGGCTTGAGCGTGTCCGAACCGACTACTCCCGCGACTCCGATTCCCGCGACTGCGATTCCCGTCGTGCTCGAAAACGTGCCGGTGCTGCCGCTGCGTGACGTGGTGGTTTACCCCCACATGGTGATTCCGCTGTTCGTCGGGCGCGAGAAGTCCATCCAGGCGCTGGACGTCGCCATGCGCACCGATAAGCGCATCATGCTGGTGGCGCAGAAGCAGGCCGATGTCGATGATCCCAAGGGGGACGACCTGTACCGCATCGCCACGGTCGCGACTATTCTGCAGCTGTTGAAGCTTCCCGACGGCACGGTGAAGGTGCTGGTCGAGGGCGTCGACCGCGCCCGCATCGAGAGACTGCACGCCGGCGAGTACTACTCCGCGGATGCCACGCTTCTGCCGGACGCGGAGAGCTACGACGAGAAGGAGCTCGACGTGCTGGGGCGCTCGGTCATCTCCCAGTTCGAGCAGTACGTGAAGCTCAACAAGAAGGTGCCGCCCGAGGTGCTGACGGCGCTCGCCGGCATCGAACAGGCGGGGCGCCTGGCCGACACCGTGGCGGCGCACATGTCGCTGAAGCTCGCCGAGAAGCAGAAAGTGCTGGAGATCCTCGACGTCAAGAAGCGCCTCGAGCACATCCTGGTCGCCATCGAGAGCGAGATGGACGTGCTGCAGATCGAGAAGCGCATCCGCGGCCGCGTCAAGGCGCAGATGGAGAAGAGCCAGCGCGAGTACTACCTGAATGAGCAGATGAAGGCCATTCAGAAAGAGCTCGGCGAGATGGACGAGGG
>WNFR01022706.1_pt1 | contig 14476 bp, 11 predicted proteins | sample 5400221 | NCBI WGS metagenome assembly WNFR01 (sample SAMN13153357, study PRJNA577476) | soil metagenome | isolation source: 40 cm soil under Madrone tree | place: USA:California | collected 2016-06-14 | reverse complement strand
CCAAATTCGCGGACGGCTATTGTTCACAGCAGTATTCCTACCGGTCGTCAGGTCGTGCGGCGTGCCCTATTGCAGCGAATATCCAGCCGCACACTACGTGCGCGACGCCGTTGAGTCCGCGCAGTTGGTCACGAACCGCCCACGCATGCGGCGACATGGGTCACGGAATGCCACAGCGGTCTCTTTTTGTCGCTCAGCAACATCGACGAAAGCGTCTGGTACCGAAGTACTGGTGCACCAACGTCCGCTGGCGCAAGCGCCTATTAAGCTGGATACAAGAGACACCACCGTTCAAAAGGCAGGGATCATGGGAACCATCACGACCACGTCCGTCAGCAACACCCCACAGGCCAGTGACGACCTGTACACGTCTTCAACCACTGGTCTTACGGACAATTCGTTGTGCGTGGTTATCCTTGACGTGATGAGCAACGACCTGGGCGGCGCGGCCAAGACTCTCTACTCTCTCGATTCCGGGACCGAGACAACCGTGTCGCTGGAACAGCAGGCGTTACTTACCCAAGATACAGCCCGGACAGAGGCACTGAGCTCCGACACGAGCGCCCACGGCGCCTCGATATGGATCACGAGCGATGGCAAGGTGGGCTACGACGCCTCCAAACTCAGCACCACCTGGCTGCAGAACAGCTTCAACACCTTGGGTTACGCCGAGGACAGCTTCACTTACGCGATACGGCTCGGTAACGGCACCCTGAGCTGGGCGACGGCACGAATTGAAATCGCGCCGCCCAGACCTTTGGTATCACTCGCGCATGATACCGGGGTGTCAAGCAGCGACGGCATCACCAACGATCCCTCCCTGAAGATCTCCGGCGTCGCGCACGGGGCAACAATCCAGTACAGCATTGACAGCGGAAACACCTGGAGCACCGCGTGGAGTGCGACGGAGGGCAGTGACCACCTGCTCGTGCGTCAAGTCGACGTCATGGGCAACGTATCCTCCAGCAGCGCTCTCAATTTCACACTCGACACCATCGCTCCGAATGAGACTATCAGCAACGCGATTGGCACCCAGGGCGGCGCGACGCCGTCCATCAGCAGCGGCGGCCTGACCAAGGCAAGCACGCTGACGCTGTCCGGCACTGTCAGTGACGCCGACGGGGTCGTTTCTGTACAGATCTTCGACGGCAATACGCTTCTGGGCAACGCCACGATTAGCGGCAACACGTGGCAATGCACGGTCGGCTCGCTTGTCGAGGGCACCCATACGTTCACTGCCGTGGCGACGGACTTGGCTGGAAATACGAAAACCAGCAATGGCATCACCGCGAATATCGATCTTACCGGGCCCAGCGACACCATCAGCAACACCATCGGAACCCAGGGCGGACTGACTCCGACCATTACCAGCGGAGACGTCACCAAGGCGAATTCGCTGACGCTGTCCGGCACGGTCGATGATCCGAATGGCGTCGCGCTGGTACAGGTCTACGATGGCACCACCTTGCTTGGAAACGCCACGGTCAACGGAAAGACCTGGACGTTCATCACCGGCGCTTTAGCTGACGGCGTGCACAACTTCAGCAGCGCTGCAACGGACGCAGCGGGTAATACGACTACTACGTCAGCCGTCGCGGCCACGATTGATACCACACCGCCCAGTTCACCTGCGATCACAACAACCGTTCCGGCGCAGTTTAACGGCACGTCCATTGATGTAGTTGGCACGGCCGAAGCGAACAGCAAAGTGACGTTGTACAACGGCTCGAGCGTTGTTGGCATCACCACGGCCGACCCTTCTGGACACTGGAGCGTGTCCCACATCCCGCTGAACGCTGGGGCTGACTACCAATTTACCGCCACTGCATCGGATGCGGCCGGCAACACCGGGCAGGCATCCAATCCTTTGGTCTTCCACGGCGTCTCCAATTACGCGTTAACCGCGGATCAGGCCTCGGCCACGGAAGGAAACTCGCTGAGCTTCACGGTTACGCGTGATGGTGCGCCGATGGCCTCCGGTGTAACTGACACAGTCACTTACACCGTGAATGGCCAGAGCCACACGGTGGTCTTCTCCGGTAATGAGGCGAGCAAGACTATCGTCATCGGAACCGCCGACGACGGGCTGTACGGCTCTGCCAATGGGGGAACCGATCACCTCACCGTCGCACTTGTCAACGCAAGTCAGGGTGGCACCGCAAGTGGGTCAGCGCAGTCGCCACCGAGGGCTCTTCGCTCAATTTCAATGTGACCCGCTCCAGCGGTGCGGTTGCTCACAGCGAGACGGTCAGCTGGTCGGCAAATGATCAAAGCGGGACACTGACCTTCGCACCTGGCGATACCACGAAGACGTTCACAGTATCCACCACGGACGACCAGGTGTGGGGCACTCACAGTCCCAACGTGACGGCGACACTCACGAACCCCACCGATGGCGCCGTGCTCGGCACCGCCACGGCAGGCACCGCCCTGACGGAGGGCGATGCGCCGCCGAGCTATTCGGTCAGCGCCGGCACCGGGTCCGCCGCCGAGGGCTCCGCCCTCACCTTCACGGTGAATCGCTCACTCGCCAATGGCGAGAGTGTTGCCAACCCGGAAACGGTGAGCTGGTCCGCCAACGGCCAGAGTGGCACGGTCACCTTCGCTGCGGGGGATACCAGCAAGACCTTTACGGTCGCCACCACCGACGACCAAGTCTGGGGTACTCATAGCCCGGATGTGACGGCCACGATTTCCAACCCCACCGATGGCGCCGTGCTCGGCACCGCCACGGCAGGCACCACCCTGACGGAAGGCGATGCGCCGCCGAGCTATTCGGTCAGCGCCGGCACCGGGTCCGCAGCCGAGGGCTCCGCCCTCACCTTCACGGTGAATCGCTCACTCGCCAATGGCGAAAGCGTTGCCAACCCGGAAACGGTGAACTGGTCCGCCAACGGCCAGAGTGGCACCGTCACCTTCGCTGCGGGTGATACCAGCAAAACCTTTACGGTCGCCACCACCGACGACCACGTGTGGGGCACGCACAGTCCCAACGTAACGGCCACGATTTCCAACCCCACCGATGGCGCCGTGCTCGGCACCGCCACGGCGGGCACTGCGCTGACGGAGGGCGATGCGCCGCCGAGCTATTCGCTAAGCTCCAATGCGGCCTCGGGCACCGAGGGCTCCGCCCTCACCTTCACGGTGAATCGCTCACTCGCCAACGGCGAGAGTGTCGCCAACCCGGAGACGGTGAGCTGGTCGGCGAATGGTCAAAGCGGGACACTGACCTTCGCACCTGGCGACACCACGAAGACGTTTACAGTAACCACCACTGACAATCACGTCTGGGGAACTCATAGCGCCAACGTGACTGCCACGCTCTCGAGCCCGTCGGATGGTGCAGTGTTGGGTACCGCCGTGGCCACTACGGCATTGACAGACGCAGACCCGCCTCCCAGCTACTCGATCAGCGCAAATGCAGCCTCGGCTACCGAGGGCTCGGCACTCACCTTCACGGTGAATCGCTCACTCGCCAATGGCGAAAGCGTTGCCAACGCTGAAACGGTGAACTGGTCCGCGAACGGCCAAAGCGGCACGGTCACCTTCGCTGCGGGTGATACCAGCAAAACCTTTACGGTCACCACCACGGACAATCATGTCTGGGGAAGTCACAGCGCGGATGTGACCGCGACGCTCTCGAGTCCCTCCGACGGCACAGTCCTCGGCACCAGCGCAGCCACCACCACATTGACGGAGGGTGATGCAGCGCCGATTTTCTCGCTCTCAGGTCCGTCTTCGGCAACGAAGGGCACGACCGTCGATTACTTGGTGACTCGCACGCTCTCATCCGTAGAAAGCGTGCTCAACGCCGAAACCGTGCACTGGAGCGCGTCCGGCACCGCCGTAAGCGGCACGTCGTCAGGCACACTCACCTTCGCGCCCGGCGACACCACTGAAATCATTGGTGTCACACTGACCAACGCGAACAACAAATCGGTCACGGTGACCACTTCCAACCCAAGTGACGGTGCCGTGCTGGGAACTTCGACGGTGAGTACCACAGATCCGGCCGGCATCACGGGGGAACCGATCAACCTGGGCCTGAGCTCGCTGCCGACGGAGGGCAGTCTCGTCACCGTGGCAGTCTCGCAGGTCCCGGCCGGCTGGACGCTAAATGGCGGTACCCTCAACAGCGATGGCTCATGGTCAATTCAGACGACGGATGTGGGATCCCTGTCGATCACCGCACCGGACGGTTACACCGGCGCACGATCGCTCAGCGTCTCGACGAGCTGGACCAATTCCGATGGTACCCTCGGCCATGGGCTCACCACCGACAACGTAGAGGTTTACGCGAAAGGGTCTCCGATCTTCGCGCTGTCCGGGGACGACCATCTCACGGGCTCGACTGGCAACGACCTCTTCGTCTTCTCACAACCGATCGGCAACGACGTCGTCTACCACTTCGACCCGGCAGCGGACAAGATCGATCTCATCAGTTACGGCGGCTTCACGAGCTTTGCCGACGTTCAAGGGCACTTGAGCGGTGACAGCAAGGGCAACGCCGTGCTGGCACTGGCTGACGGCCAGTCGATTACATTGGACGGCGTGCAAGCAAGCTCCCTGACCGACGCGAACTTCGTCTTCGATCAGACTCCGGTAGTCAACAATGCCGGCCATATGGTCATAGCGGATGGCGCGTCCATGCCCCTGAGTGGCATCATCAGCAACACCGGCACAATCGAGATCGATTCCGTTGCCGGGCAATCGCAACTTCAGCTCATTGAGCACGGAATCACGCTTAATGGCGGTGGACAAGTAATCCTCTCCGACAGCAGCGCGAATGTAATTTCCGGTACTGCCCCCGACGTAACGCTCACCAACGTAGACAACACCATCTCGGGAGCCGGTCAACTCGGCGCCGGAGAACTGACACTGGTCAATCAGGGAACGATCTCCGCCACCGGCAACAATGCGCTGGTGGTCGACACTGGGCCGAACCTGGTGATCAACAGCGGAACGCTCGAGGCGAACGGCACTGGCGGACTGTCGATTCTCGGCGGGATAGAGAACACGGGAACTTTATGGGCTGACAGCGGCAAGCTCACGGTCGACGGAGCAGTCACCGGATACGGGAATGCTCTCATCAGCGGGAGTGCCACTCTCGAGTTTGGCGCTGCATCTTCCGCCACCACGACATTCGCGGCGAATGCGTCTGGAACTCTCAAACTCGATGATGTGCTCGATTTCACCGGCACGGTCGCGGGATTCAACGAGCACGATCAGCTCGATCTCGGCAACGTTCAATTCGGTGGTGCCCTGACCCTCAACTACTCTGCCAACACCGCCGGGACAGGCGGCACACTGACTGTCAGCGACGGCACCCAGACGGAGAACATCGCATTTTCGGGCCAGTACGATGCTGGCGGCTTCCACCTAGCGAGCGACGGTACCACGGGGACTCTGATCACCTACACCCCCCCTTCCACCCTGATCCCGCTCGACACCACCAACCATGTGCTCTTGTCCTGATCATGAGCTCCGTGCCCCCGATCACTTTAGCGATCGCCGATCGCGAAGAGGGTATCGCCACGCTGCGAAAGCGGTTAATTAGAGATGATCACGGCATCTCGGTGATCTCGCAATCCGCTACCAGCCGAGAGGCCATCGGCGTCGTCTCTCGGCTCGCACCGCGAGTCCTACTGTGCGGGTTCCGCCTCGCCGCGGCCGAGAATTTCTTGTTGCCGCATTCGCTACGCCTGCAATGTCCCGCGACCCGCATCCTGCTGCTGACAAACAGCGCGATCGAAGCCGCGCGGATCATTGACGCGTTAGCAGTCGGTGTTCGCGGTTACCTCGACCGAGAAGCGCCTGGGTTGCAGCTCGTCGACGCAATCCGCTGCGTTGACGCAGGTGAGGTGTGGGTACCGCGCCAAATGCTCGGCAGGATTTTCGATGAGATTCATGCCCGCTCGCAGCATGGGCGCTTTCAATCAAGTGGCGTTCACACTAGCGTCCATTGAGTAAGCAGCCCGATGGCGGAGAGTGGCGGAGAGGGAGGGATTGACTCGGGCCTTCGGCCCTCGCCCTTCGGGCGACGCTTGCGCGTCGTCCAAAATCGCCTTCGGCGATTTTGTCGAACCCCCTTTTCTATATCTCGGGCTCGAACCCCCGCGTTGTCGCTGCGACAGTAATCTGAGCGAAAACGTCGAGAATTTATATGCCGTGTGGCGGAGAGGGAGGGATTCGAACCCTCGATGGGCTTTTGACCCATACGCCCTTAGCAGGGGCGCGCCTTCGACCACTCGGCCACCTCTCCGGACGGGAACGAGCCCACTCGCGGAGCGCGGGATGATACCCGTCCGCAGCAGTCCAGGTAAAGCTAAAGGGCGCTAAACGCTCGGATCAAGCGTCATCGACAATCTTGGAGACCGGAGCACCTGATCGGGAGTCATGGCCTTCCTCGCGCTTGATGCGCTCGTAGATCTCCTCCCGGTGAACAGCCACATCCTTGGGTGCGTTGACTCCAATACGGACTTGGTTGCCCTTCACACCCAGTACGGTCACCGTAACTTCGTTGCCGATCATCACGGTCTCGCCGACACGCCTAGTCAATATCAACATAATCTAGCTCCTAGCTTCCCTGGCACCGCAGCGACCACAAACTGCCTCACATACCGCATGGCCATCAAGCATTCGTCCGAGGCTGAAGCAATGGAATCACTTACCACCGCGGAAATGCCTTAACCAACCCGCCTCAAGAATACTAGAAACCGACGTGCAATTGTTGCAACTTCGCAGCGGAAATAAACTAAACGTTCAATTAGCCAGGTGGCTGCGTATCAGTGATTCCACTCCGGCCAGCGCTCTTCCCAAGTTCTCGGGCTGCGTTCCTCCTGCCTGTGCAAAATCAGCGCGGCCTCCGCCCTTGCCGCCGACCTGTGCGGCGACGGCACTCGCGATCTCTCCCGCTCTCATCCGACTCAGCAAATCCGCTGAAACGCCCACCACCAGCACCACTTTGCCGTCCTGGACGGTCGCCAGCACGATCACGGAAGAGCCCAGCTTACCCTTCAATTGATCGACCGCATCGCGCAAAGACTTGGCGTCCGCACCATCGATCTGCGCGGCGAGAACCTTGATCCCACCCACATCCTTGGCTTGAGATGTTAAATCGCCACCTTGGCCGCTCGCGAGTTTGGATTTGAGTTGCTGCACCTCCTTTTCCAATCTGCGGGACCGCTCGATGAGTTCGCGGACCTTCTCGTCCACATCCTCGCGGCTACCGCGGAGCAGTGCAGCAATATCGCGCAACATCTGGTCGGTATGCACGACCCACTCGTATGCCGTCTTGCCGGTAACCGCCTCCACACGGCGGACTCCGGCTGCAACACCCGATTCGCTCAAGATCTTGAAAAGACCAATGTCTCCAGCCCGTTCGACGTGGGTGCCGCCGCATAGTTCCAGGGAAAAATCGCCGATGGAAAGCACACGAACGTCGCTGTCATATTTTTCTCCGAACAGAGACATCGCGCCCGCCGCGACCGCCTCGTCAAGCGCCATAACCTTGGTCTCCACCGGCGCGTTGTTGCGAATCGCCGAATTCACGAGGTCCTCGACGCGTTGCAATTCCTGGGGCGACAGCGCCTGGGTGTGCGAAAAATCGAAGCGCAACCGGTCGGCCGCAACCAGGGAACCTTTCTGCTCGACATGCAGCCCGAGCACCTTCCTCAAGGCCGCGTGCAGCAGATGCGTTGCCGAGTGATTGAGCGCAATGGAAATTCGGCGTTCTGAGTCGACTCGCGCTTCGACAACATCTCCCACCCGCAACTCTCCGGCCTCCAGCACTCCGCTGTGCGCAAACGAAGCGCCGATTTTCTGCGTGTCGCGGACGGTGAACCGTGCGGCCGCACCGGAGATCGCGGCGCCGATGATTTCGCCGGCATCGCCGATCTGGCCGCCGCTTTCGGCGTAGAACGGCGTGTGATCGAGCACGACCTGGCCTTCTTGTCCTGTCCGCAGTGCATCAACGATGGCACCGTCGAAAATCAGCGATGTCACGACACCGTCGTCCTGGAGCCGATCGTAGCCCAGAAAGTCCGTCTTCCCGGACAGCTTGACTGAGCCGCGGAGGTCCGCGCCAAACTTGCTCGCAGCACGCGCGCGGCCTCGCTGTGCTTCCATCGCCGCATCGAAGCCGGCTTGGTCGATCGTGAGCCCACGCTCGCGCGCCACATCGGCCGTCAAATCGAGCGGGAAGCCGTAGGTATCGTACAGACGGAACACGGTTTCGCCCGGTATTACCGTGGAGGTCAATCTCGCGGCTTCCGCATCGAGAAGCGCCATGCCGGTGGCCAGCGTTTCGGCAAATCGGTTCTCTTCTTGCGCGAGAACCTGGGTGGCGCGCGCCTCGCCGCTCACCAGCTCGGTGTAGTAGGCACCCATTTCCCGCACCACGCTCGCCACCAGCTTATGGAAAAAAGGCTGGGTCTGGCCGAGTTTGTAGCCATGACGTATCGCCCGCCGGATGATGCGTCGCAATACATAGCCGCGGCCTTCATTGGAGGGCACGACACCATCGACGATCAAAAACGTGCAGGCGCGGATATGGTCGACGATCACCCGCAGGCTCGACGATCCGAGATCCTGAGTGCCGGTAACCTCCGCCGCCGATCGGATCAGCGATCTGAACAGGTCGATGTCGTAATTGCTGTGCACACCCTGCATGACCGCCGCGACCCGCTCCAATCCCATCCCCGTGTCCACGGAAGGCTTGGGCAACGGCACCATCACGCCGTCCGACGAGCGGTCGTACTGCATGAATACCAGGTTCCAGATCTCGACATAGCGGTCGCCGTCCTCGTCGGGCGAACCCGGAGGGCCGCCGGGGATCTCCGCGCCGTGATCGTAGAAAATCTCCGTGCAAGGCCCGCACGGGCCGGTTTCACCCATGGACCAGAAATTGGATTTCTCCCCCATGCGCGTGCAGCGCGTGGGATCGATACCCATCTCCTCGGTCCAGATGCGTTCCGCTTCATCGTCCTCCTCGAACACGGTGACCCAGAGCCGATCCTTGGGAATCCCAAGAGTCCCGGTGATGAAGTGCCACGCAAAATGTATGGCTTCCCGCTTGAAGTAGTCCCCGAAGCTGAAATTACCGAGCATTTCGAAGAATGTGTGGTGCCTGGCGGTGTAACCGACATTTTCCAAATCGTTGTGCTTGCCGCCGGCGCGCACGCAGCGCTGCGCCGTGGCCGCACGCGAATAGCCGCGCGCCTCTTTGCCGAGGAACGAATCCTTGAACTGAACCATGCCGGCGTTGGTGAACAGCAGCGTGGCGTCGTTTCCGGGCACGAGGGAACTGGAGGGCAACACGGTGTGCCCGTTCTTCCGGAAGAATTCCAGGAAGCTTCCCCGGATCTCCGAACTCGTCATCGATTTCAATCTGGCGTCGCGTTTCATGTGTCTTCGGTGCCTGAATCAAGGTCAATATCAAAGCCCAAGGCCGTTCGTATCTGGGCGTTCGTGAACCCGCGGTAACCCAGGAATCGAACCTGGCGCTGCTTATCAGCGTAAGTGCTCGGCGGCTTTGCGCCAAATTTCCTCTGCCGGGCATCTCGCAGGTGCACAATCCACTCGGGAAAAGCGTCGAGACATTCCTCGACCAAAGTCCCCTCCAAGCCGTGGCGGCGCAAATCGGCTCGTACGCGGAGCGGCCCCTGTCCCCGCGCCGCATGATAGGCCACGAAATTCTCGGCGAAGCGCCTGTCATCGAGCAGTTTTTCGGCTCGCAATGTATCGAGCAGCGGCGCAACCACTGCCGCATCGTACCCCTTCTCGAGCAGTTTACGGCGTAAATCCTCGGATGCGTAGTCACGGCGGGCGAGCGCGTCCAGCGCCGCCACGCGAGCGGCGCGTGCATCGAGTGGTTCGACCGGCCGGCCACGCAGGGGGCGTTACGCCTCTTTGATGTCGCCGCCCCGGTTCATGGTCGCTTTTTCCGGAATCAACTTGGCGCGAATCTGACCTTCGATGTCCTTCGCAATCTCGGGATGCTGTTGCAGAAACGTACGGGCATTGTCCTTGCCCTGTCCGATGCGCTCGCCCTTGTAGCTGTACCAGGAGCCGGACTTCTCCACGAGATTGTGCAGGACGCCGAGCTCGATGAGCTCGCCTTCCCTGGAAATCCCCGTGCCGTACATGATTTCGAATTCGGTTTCGCGGAACGGCGGCGCCACCTTGTTCTTGACCACCTTGACCCGGGTCATCGAACCGACCACTTCCTCGCCGTTCTTGATTGCCCCGATGCGCCGAATATCCATGCGTACCGAAGAATAGAACTTCAAGGCGTTGCCGCCGGTGGTGGTCTCGGGATTGCCGAACATGACGCCGATTTTCATGCGGATTTGATTGATGAAAATCACGATCGTATTCGACCGCTTGATGTTGCCCGTCAGTTTGCGCAGAGCCTGCGACATCAGCCGCGCCTGCAAGCCCATGTGCTGATCGCCCATCTCGCCCTCGATTTCGGCCTTCGGCGTGAGCGCGGCGACCGAGTCGACCACCACCACATCCACCGCGCCGGACCGCACCAGCATGTCGGTGATTTCCAGCGCCTGTTCGCCGGTATCGGGTTGCGAGACCAGCAAGTCGTTGACTTTGACGCCGAGCTTCTCCGCATACACCGGATCGAGCGCATGCTCGGCATCGACGAATGCCGCCGTGCCGCCGAAACTTTGCGCCGAGGCGATGATGGCCAGCGTCAGCGTGGTTTTACCCGATGATTCCGGCCCGAAAATTTCGATGACGCGGCCGCGCGGAATGCCGCCCACGCCGAGCGCAATGTCGAGTCCCAGGGAACCCGTCGGGATGGAATCCACCTCGTACGTGGCACCGGCATCGCCGAGGCGCATGACCGAGCCCTTGCCAAACTGCTTTTCTATCTGGCTCAACGCCGCTGCGAGAGCCTTCTTGCGATTCTCTTCCATGGGGAGTCCTCAACGAAGTGTGGCTCCATTATTTCATATTCAGCGCGCGCCGCTCATCTCATATGCATCGAAATTGGAGAGATTTCTATGATCTCGGCGGTTCATACAGTAGTGGCCAGGTATCGACCACTGTATAGACTGACCGTGCGCCGCTGGTATCGGAGCGGATCAGACTGAATGATCGTGCATTCCAATTGAACGGTGACATTGCTTGCAGCGCAGGGGCTTGCGCGACCTTCCTCGCGAGCGTGATGTGCGCACGCAGCGGCGAGTGCGGGCGTTTGAAGTTCAGGGCTTCCTGATTGAGCGTGAGCTCCGACTGCAGCTGTGTCCAGAGATTGATCAACGCCGACGGCGCCTCCCGCGCGATGGCTACCGCGACTTGGTGGTCCGGCCAGTAGTCATACGCGTCGAATCGAATCGTGCAGCCGGCGGCCCACTGAGCGCGTCCGATCTGCTGCAACACGGCGAGCTGCGATGACGTCACCTCGCCGACAAACGCGAGCGTCACATGATAATTTTCGCGCGGCACCGGCTGCGCATCGCCGGACATGCGAAGAGCCGCGGCGGCCTTTGCGATCTGCGCACGCGTGTCGACATCGGGCCATAGCGCAAAGAACAACCTCACGCGGGAATCTCCCCGTCGCTCAAACCCCAAGCAGCCCCTCGAGAGCCGCCCGCACGGTTTTGCGCCGCACCGCTTCGCGGTCGCCGCGGAAGCGTTTGAGTTTTGCCTCGACATGTATCGATCGGCCGCGGCGCTCCGCCCAACCGAGCCAAACGGTTCCCACCGGCTTGCCGGGCACCGCGCCTCCCGGACCGGCAATGCCGGTCACCGCCACCGCCACCTGCGCGCCCGTACGCTCGAGCGCACCCGCCGCCATCGCCCGCACCGCAGCTTCGCTGACCGCGCCCTGGGTCTTGAGCACCGAGCGCGGCACCCCGAGCCTTTGGACCTTGGAGTCGTTGCTGTAGGTGACGAAGCCCTCGCGACTCGGGCCGCGAGCCTCGCGAGATCATGATCTGAGTTCGGCATCTTCGTCGGTTACATGCCAGTCGTCCGTGGCGTAGATGTGCTCGCACGGCCGCATGGATGGTTCTAGAGTATTTGCGTTTCGTGCGGTCCGTGACGGAGCAGTCACACGCCCATGATGCAGAAGCGGACGACCAATGTCGACGTCTTCGACATTGCAATCGCGCCCTAGCATCCGCCCGCGCGGCTTTGGCGTCCTGGATGGCCAAGACCCACGCAATCGGCAGGCAATCTGCGCGTGGCTGAATACTTGGTCGACTTCAACCGCAACGATCAGCGAGAAGCGTTAGAACAGGTTCGCCGTCACGTCCCGATCGCCCTGTCCTGTATACTTTCGTCCGATGTATAGTCAGCGATTTGGACGCCCCATTGAGGTGACTCAACATGCCAGCCATCGCATGGCTGAACGTGGTGTCGACAACGCCCTCTTGCTGGATTTGATCGAATCCGGCGATGTACGGCACAAAGACGCAACGCGCTTGTGGATTGCCAAGCACTATTCCGAGCGAGCTGACAATCTGTTATGTATCGCTGCCGTACTGGAAACGGCGGTCGTCATTAAGACACTGATGCACCATTTCACCTGGGATACGCAGCCATGAGAACGACCTACTACCCGCAGGACGACATTCTGGAAATTCGCTTCAACGAGAAGCCCATCAGTCGCGAGGTTTCGCAGGATTGGAACATCAACCTCAGCTTCGCGGAAGACGGCTCGATAGTAGAACTTGTGATTCTTGACGCAGTGAAAGCTGGCTTCATGCCTTTCACCAGCGGCGAGAGCCACCGCACGGCCGCTTGAATCCCGCAGGCGACTCGTCTTGTGTTAGCGTCGCCTGGCAAAAAGCCTTGCCTCACCGACGACCCCGATTTGGATCACATTTCGGTGCGCTTATTTCGACCGTGACATCTGCCTAAATTTGTGAGGCCGCCACCTCTCATCGGTCTCCGTCGTACGCCTAAAAGGGAGCTACCAGAAAAGGCGCGTATTGCCCTAAATCTGTTTCAAAGAAAATCTAGCATTTGAGTTAATCTATTGATTTAAATGGACAATACGGATACCTCCTCACACACCCCCATGATGCAGCAGTACCTGCGCCTCAAGGCGCAGCATCCCGACGTGCTGCTGTTCTATCGCATGGGCGATTTCTACGAAATGTTTTACGACGACGCCCGCCGCGCCGCGCAGCTTCTGGATATTGCGCTCACCCAGCGCGGCGCGTCCGCCGGAGCTCCTATTCCCATGGCCGGCGTGCCGGCGGTCACTCTCGATACCTACCTGGCGAAACTGGTCCGCAAGGGCGAGTCGGTCGCGATCTGCGAGCAGCGCGGCGAGCCGGGCAAAGCCAAAGGTCCGATGGAGCGCGAAGTGGTGCGCATCGTGACGCCGGGCACCATCACCGACGAAGCCCTCTTGGAGGAACGGCGCGATAATTTGCTCGCCAGCGTCTTCGGGGCCCACGGCCGCTTCGGTCTTGCATGGCTGGATCTGTCGGCCGGCCGTTTCAGCGTCATGGAGCTCGCCGGCATCGCGGCGCTCGAGGCCGAGATCGAGCGGCTGCGTCCCGCCGAGCTGCTGGCGCCCGATGGCGCACAACCCCCGTTGACCAACTCCGGGTCGGCTCAAGGGCGCCCTTGGCGGCTGCGCGCACCCTGGCATTTCGATACCGAATCGGCGGCGCGCGCGCTCACCGAGCAATTCCGCACCCGAGATCTCGCCGGTTTCGGCTGCGCCGACAAGCCGTTGGCCATCGCCGCGGCCGGCGCACTCCTCGCCTACGTCCGCGAAACGCAAAAGTCGGCGCTGCCTCACCTGCTGTCGATCACCACCGAAGAGCGCGACGCCGCGCTCATCATGGACCCCGCCACCCGCCGCAACCTGGAGCTCGACGAGAGCCTGGCGGGAAAACCGGAGCTGACCCTGGCGGGCGTCTTCGATCGGACGGCCACCGCCATGGGCGGCCGGATGCTGCGCCGCTGGCTGCACCGGCCGCTGCGCGATCGGAGTGTCTTGCGCACGCGCTACCAGGCGGTTGCCACGCTGATCGACGCGGGTCAACATGCGGCAATCGCCGAGCCACTGAAAGCCATCGGCGACCTGGAGAGAATCGTCGCGAGAATCGCCCTGCGCTCCGCGAGGCCGCGGGACCTCACGCAGCTGCGGGCGGCGCTCGCCGTTCTGCCCCGGCTGCAGCAGCTCCTCGGCACGGCGTCCTCCCCGCTGCTGCAGGAACTCATCGCCGAGCTTGCCCACCAGAACGACAATCACAGCGCCGACCACGCCTTGCTGGCCAAGGCCCTCGTCGACTCGCCTCCGCACTACCTGCGCGACGGCGGCGTGATCGCCCCGGGCTACGACACCGAACTCGACGAACTGCGCCTCCTCGGCAGCGACACCGAGCGGTTCCTGCTCGAGCTCGAACGCAAGGAGCGCGAGCGCACCGGCCTGTCCAGCCTGAAATTGGGCTTCAATCGCGTGCAGGGGTTTTTCATCGAGGTGAGCCGCAGTCAA
>WNFR01004399.1_pt1 | contig 14477 bp, 12 predicted proteins | sample 5400221 | NCBI WGS metagenome assembly WNFR01 (sample SAMN13153357, study PRJNA577476) | soil metagenome | isolation source: 40 cm soil under Madrone tree | place: USA:California | collected 2016-06-14 | reverse complement strand
CGACGGAACCCGAACAGCCGCAGGCTGCTCGCGATCGCGCCGGCGGCGGCAAAGCCGGCGGCGACGAGCACGGCCAAGGTCGCGCCGTGGCTAATTCCGCATGGGGAGGCGCTTGTCAGCGCGAAGATTAGGCCAACCAGCGCGGCGCCGAAGGTCTGCCCCACGAGCCGTGCGGTGGCAAGAATACCACTGGCGCTGCCGGCGCGATCAGGCGGAGCGCTTGCCAGGATCGTGCGGTTGTTGGGCGATTGGAAGAAGCCGAACCCGACGCCGCAGATCGCCATCCACCAGGCCATTTCAGAAACCGCCGCATGACCCGGCCGAAAGGCGAGCAGAACAAGGCCCACGCTCATCGTCGCCAAACCGATCCCGCCCAAAATGCCGGCGGGATATCTCTTGTCTGCGAGCCATCCCGCGATTGGCGCGACGAAACCGACCGCGACCGGCCAAGGGGTCATCAACAGGCCGGTTTCGACCGCGGATCGGCCTAGGACTTCCTCAAAGAAAAAAGGGAGCGAGACAAAGGCGAGGTTCTGGGCGGTGAATGAGCAGATCGACGTCACGACTGACAGCGCGAAGACCGGTCGTGCGAACAGCTCGACGGCCAGCATCGGATAGGGCAACAGCAGCTGGCGCCAGACAAAGAGAGCAGCGGCGACCGCGGCACCCGAAAGCTCCAGCGCGACAAAAATGGAGAGCCGGCGTAGATTGTCGATGCCGGTTATCAGGATTCCGAACATTGCCGCACTGATCAGGGTGCTGAGCCAGTCGAAACGGTGATGAGCGACCGGTGTCCGCGGCAGCGCGCCCATAATCAGCACAAGAGCGATGCCGCCAAGCGGCACATTGATCGCGAACAGCCATTGCCACGGCCCGACCGACAGGATCGCGGCTGCGACACTCGGCCCGATCGCCGACGATATGGCTCCCACCATCGCGTTGATCGCGATGCCGCGGCCAAGCCGGTCGCGGGGATAGACGAAGCGCACGAGCGCATTGTTGACGCTCATGATGCCAGCGCCGCCAAACCCTTGGAGGATTCGTGATGCGATCAGCACCGTCAGCGAGTGGGACAGGGCGCAGGCGAGCGAGCCGACCGTGAATACGGCGAGACCCCAGCCGAACACGCGCCGATACCCGCGCAGCTCCCCGAGCGAGGCAAACGGCAATAGCGAGACCGTCACGGCAAGCTGATAGGCGTTGACCACCCAGATCGCGCTCGCCGGCTCCACGCGCAGTTCGGCGGCGATGGTCGGCAGCGCGATATTGGCGATCACCCCGTCCAGCACCGACATGGCGAGGGCGATCTCGATCACGAACATCGCCCGCAGCCGTTGCCGCGGCGGAAGCCCATCGCCCGCTTGTCTCGGGTTCATGTCGTCCCTGAAGCGGCGAGAACCGTTAAATTCAATGCCATGCCGGGCGCCCCATGGCAAACCTGCGGAGGGTACTTGTTGCGATTGGATACGCCGAGGACATCGCTGGCGAGCCTTCCGTAACCAGGGGGATCATCTAGCGCGTGAATGGTGTGGATTGCATCGCAACGGTCACTGGTTGGTGGCCTTGGTAGGGCGGCGGGATGTCGGCGGGCCCTGCGGCTCTCTGCCGACCGCGCCTGGAACGCAGCCCGGCACACCCGCGCGGAAAGCCGGGGTTCTTGTGACCCACGAAGATAAAGTCCCGCGAGAGACAGACTCGCCGCTGGAGGGAAGTGGATTCGAACCCTCGGTCCCCCGTAAGCTGCCAACGACCGGAATCGCGCGTCAGAGCTCTCGTGGCTCCATCACGAGCCGGTCCGGAAACCCAACAACAAACCCTGCGGCTTTGGTGGATATCCTGGATCAGGATCGACGAACAGGCTGTCCGGCGGATCGGCTTCCGACGGCCCGAGCCGCGGATCGAAGCGGAACCGCGTCCCGCAATAGGGGCAGAGAATCGCGTCCTGCTGGCCCATGTTGATGTAGACGTGCGGGTGATCGAGCGGCGGAGAAACGCCGATGCAGTTGAATTCCCGGACGCCGATTCGGATCTCCGCGACCGCGTGGTCGTTCCTGAACTTCGGATAGCCGCTGCCGGACATCGATTTAGGCCGCTGTGATTGGTGAGGGGTCTGGACAATCCGCCGCCCCAGGGTAGGGGTCGTTTCGCTGAACATGATGTCCTCGCGGTTAGTTGTCGCGCGAAGCGCCCCAGCGAGCGAAGACGGCGTTCAGCTCGGCGGCGTGAAACGACCAAGCGTCCTGACCTTCCGGATCGCCCGCGAACCGGCCCAGACGTCGGGCGCAGTTGAAGAACCCGGGCGCCGGCAGGCCCCCACGCGCCCTACTGATGACGAGCGCCGCGATGAACGGGTGGTCCGCTGCCGCGTCCTCCTCCATCAGGTGCTCCAGGGCTTCCGTCACCCGATGGATGGAATGGGGTGGCGAGATATGAAGAGCCTTCGTCAGCTCCTGGTAGGTGATGGGGGTTTGGCGCTTCGCGACGTTTTCGAGGAATGCGCGCACCCGTGCATGCGTCGGCATCCGATTGTCCTCTCCCCAAAGCTCGGCGTCACGTCGGGCATGGTCACCTCCTCGCACCGACGAGAATGGGCGTCAATCGAAATGCGGACCAGCCTCCCTGCCTACCCGGCGGGGGACCGAGGGTTCGAATCTCGCTCCCTCCAGCGGGGAGTCTCGTGCGAACCTGATTCCCAGGGGCTCGGTTTCAAACGCCTCGTGTGGAAGTGGATGTGCGCCGGCCTCATCCTGGCAGGTGCACCGCCCAGTGGCGGCCAGTTATTCCATGATCTTCGCTCGGAGCGGGAACCGGCTTTCTCTCGATAGTCGGAGATTCCTGGCGACGGCGCTAGCGGTAGCTGTGGGGCGCCGCGCACCATTGAAATATCATCATCGGACATGCAGTGATCGAGCTCCCCGAGATGGGGATCGCGCGGCGCGCTAGGGAAGCATCAAAACCGCCAGGATGATTAATGAATAAATCGCGTTGTGTGAAGCAAGTCACATGGTGCTTGGGGTCTGGGGGATGATTACTAGGCGGCAAACACCCTGGGGCGGCAATTAGGCCGCTTGAGACCGGAGGCCATCGATGATCATCTCCTATCCGCCGACCATGCGGCGGCAGCTTCTGTCGAAGCACTTTCTGATTTCGACCATGCCGGAGCGGGCGCTCGATGACCTAGTCAAGTTCTCAACCGTGGTCCGGTTTGAGCCGCACCGAGATGTCTTCAACAAAGGCGAGCCTGGCGACTGCCTTTACGGCATCCTATCGGGTCGAGTGCGGATCTACTCCACCTCTCCCGAGGGGAGCGAGATCATGCTCAACGTGTTGGAAACTGGCGAGCTTTTTGGCGAGATCGCGATTCTCGACGGACGCACGCGAACGGCGAGCGCCGCGGCGATGGAGCGTGCGGACCTTCTCCGCATTCACCGCGACCATTTCCTACCCTATGTGAAGGCCAATCCGGACTTGATTCTGGGCATGCTGTCGCTACTTTGCGACCGGTTACGGTGGACAAGCTCGACAATTGAGGACGCGGCTTTTCTCTCCTTTCCGGCACGGATTGCAAAGCGGCTGTTATTCCTGGCGGGCCATTATCGCAGACCAGAGGCGCGCGACATCACCGTCCCAATATCGCAGCAGGATCTCGGAAACATGGTCGGCGCCAGCCGGGAGACGGTCAACAAACAGCTCGCCCTCTGGCGCTCCGGCGGAATTCTTGATACCGGGCACGGCGCGATCGTGATTCGGAACTGCGAGGCCCTGCGCGCACTGATAGGGTGCACCTAGCCTGTAGCTCGGAAATCAAATAGAGCGGGCCAGCCAACATCCGGTCTGGCGCACTTGTCCACGGCACAGCATGGCGGCGCCGGGAGAGGAAGTCAGGTTCGCAACAGACTCTTCGCTGGAGGGAGATGGATTCGATCTCTCGATTTGACCTCCTTCCCGATGAATTCAGCCAGACCAAGGCTATCGGTCGACTCCGAGGTAGAAAACGAGGTAGAAAATCCCATCACCTAAGAGGGTTCCACATATGGCACGGCCAGCGGAGAAATTGCACCTCGAATGCCGCAACGGGTCATGGCGGGTGACCGTCAAAGTGCCGGCAGATTGCCGTGCGATCATCGGGAAGGCGAACTTGATCCGCACACTGGGCAGGATCCCGTACAGCAAGGCTGCGGCCCTACATGACGATATCCTGACCGACTTTAAACAGCGGATAGCCGATGCGCGGGGTGGTACCTCTAACCCGGAAGATGACCCGATGGGCCCCCGGTATTGGCACCCCGCTACCCCGTGGGGTCCGGGGCATCTGGCCAAATACCCACCACCCGAGGGCCGTGGCAAGTGGGTATGGCAGGAAAAGACGACCCAGCCGATAAGCCGGTCAGCTTCACCGAGATTCTGGCGATTTGGAAATTGGAAAACGACAATCCGGACACGTTCAAAAAGTTCACTCGGATGATGGCAAAGCTGGTCGCATTCGTCGGACATGACGATGCCAAACGGATCACCCCTCAGCAGATAGTCGGGTTTGAAACGTCACTGCGCCAAGCCGGCAAACTTCACCCGAACACAGTCAGTAATTACATGGGTGCACTCAATGCCGTGTTCAAAGTCGCTAAACGGAAATTCATGATCGAAGTCAACCCAATGGCTGACGTGAAGGTGCCCGCCAAAATCGATACTGACGTTATCCCGTACACCCCGGAACAAGTTCGCACCATCGTCACTGAAGCTCAGAAATTGCGGATCGAGCTTTTTCTGTGTGCGGTCGTGCAAGCCTACACGGGAATTAGTCTCTTACGAGCTGACTCGCGACAACACGTGCGAAGAATCTTGTGGCCGGAGTGGCGGAGGAGTGCAACCATGGGCGTGCTGAAAAGCGTTGAACCCACAGGGTTCTTGGCCTTCGCACCCGCGTTTGCGGGAACAAACTGGGCGGATGTGAATCGGCGGATCATCCAAAATTGCCCGCACGGCCGAGGACGAGTTTTGTCTTCGCCCGCCTGTTTGGTTCCGGCTTTGCCGGCTTAGGATATCCGAGATTGCTAACCGGCATACCAGTGACATCAAACAAATTGATGGTATCTGGTGCCTGCAGATTCCCAATGGAAAAACGAAATCAAGCAAGCGGATTATCCCCTTGCACCCGGCAGTGCTGAAAGTGCTTCTGCCCTATCTCCAGTCGGTAATCGAGCAACATGGCGAGGGGTTGTTGTTTCCGGAGTTGCCCCGCGGGAGCAGTGGCAAACCCTCAGTGTATGCGACGCGGGAACTCTGCCGGTGGATACGGAAAGACCTCGAGATCACCGATGAGACGATAGAGCCGAATCATTCGTATCGGCATTATGCGAAAAGCCAACTGCTGAAAGCCAACGTAGACGTGAAAATCCGAGATATGATCTGCGGCCATGGTGCCAACGTGGCTCGAAAGTACGAGCATGGCGAAATCGAGCAAATGGCAGAGGCTATCCAGAAGTTGCCTGACCCCTTGGGTCAGTCAGACGCGAAGCCGCTGCCTAACGCTCTGGGTTCGCCAGACCTGCGGGCTGCCTAACCCCTTTGCTCCGCCGAAACGGCGGGGTCATCGCCGCCGTTTTTTGTTCCTACAATCGCTTCCTGCCGCCGTTGATGGCCATATCATATTGCCGCCTTCTCGTCCCTCGGCAAGTGTCGGGTCGATATCGAGCGAATGGTTTGCTCCGTATAGGACGAACAGTGGGTTCGTCTCGGCTTGGGCATCACCGATCGCCGCAAGGCTCCCATGCACTCATCGCGGCATTATTTTATGACCGTCGCCGGCGGCTCGATCGAGGAACAAATCAGTGATGCGATCTCTGGCCGCCGGCGCTTCACTGAACCAATCCTTTTGAGTCAGGCTTTCGTCGGCCAACGCCTAACCTTCAGCATAGAAGTTGCGCGGACGTTACGTCGACATTCCCCTCATGCCCCTGGGTACCTGGCAAGAAAACGTTATGCTGCCCTGGGCTAGGCAATCACAGCCTGATCCTGTCAACCTCGTCCTGGGTGAGCCGCTCCTTCGTGCGGTTGTAAAGCTTAATCGTGCCCAGGGCTCTCATGCGCCGCCATTTCCTGCGCGTTGCGATCCTCGGCGAACACCCGTAGCATCGATGCAGGCGCACAGCGCCTCGGCGAGCGCGTGATGGCACGGCATGGCGTGCTGCTTGCCGCCTTTCTCGTCGGAGCCGGATCGTCCACCCTGACGCTCGCACAATGCGCCGACGTGTTCTGTATCCCTTACAGATATTTCGCCGGCCGGATCATCGCCCGCCACATATGCGCGACCGGGCTGTTGTCGAAGCCGAGCCCTTGTTCCGGCTGGCGGAAATTGCGGCCGATCACATCAGTGAATTCTTCAAGCTCGACCACCGCATTCGGGTCGAACGAATAGATGTCGTGCACGGTAATCATCCGGCCCGACATGTACCATTTGTGGTTCCGCATCCGCTCGTAGTCTTCTTCTACATAGGGGTCGGGGCGGTAATCGGCGCCAAACGATTTGATATAGGATTGCGGGTAGTCGTAGCCGACCGACTCGTCGGGATAGAAGCGCAAGACTTGGTGCGCGCGGATCGCCCAAGTCACTTCCTCATCGACATAGGGCTCGACCAGCTGCGCCCCCCAGTAGCCGTGGTCGCCTCGGATGAAGCCGATGCTCGAGATATCGTGCAAGAGGCAGGCGAGCACCATTTTCTCCGGCAGCCCGGCATTAACCGCGTGCCTGGCGCTCTGCAGCAGGTGCGCGGCGGGCCCGAAGCGGTATTTGAAGAAATCGATGAGGGTCGGCTTCTCCGGCATTGGCGGCAGGCGAGGATCGTCGCCCATGAGCACGCGCGCGTTCGGATTCTTGGCCATCAACGTGCCGGCGTTCGGCGCTGGGCTCATGTCGCCTTCGGCCATGCTGTAGAGCCGCGACTTGATGACGATATAATCGAGCTCGCGGCTCATTTTCTCTTCGAGCGCGTCGGCGCGCTGGGAAAGCGTCGTCGTGTCGTTCATCGGTTTTCTCCTTGACGGCCGAGTACCTGACGAAGGCTAGCAGATCGCGCTCGATCGCGTCGATGCACTCCTTTTTCTCCCTGATCTGGTTGGTGCCGTCAAAGCGCCGCTTGCTGCGACCGCCGAATTCCTGCACGACTACAAAACTGAGACCGATGGACTTGGCAAAGCGGTCCTTCACGGCTCATCGGAGTCGACCCACAACGAACGCCCTCGCTTCAGTCGGCAACTACGGCAGTTCATGCCCCACAGCAGCCATTCGTCGTCGCCTTGAAGATCAGCCTGGCATGGCAACCGGGCGGACCTCTATGCTTGCACCCCGCAATACCTACAGCGCAGGTCCCCGCATTTACCACTGTGGTCTGCTAGGAGCGATCTGGTCCAATGCGGCGATCGGTATAACACCATGGTTTTCTGTCTGGCCCACGGTTTCCATTCGGTCAGCTCCAGTGACAGCGACTCCGATTACTTCTCCAGTGGAATTAACCGCTGGGCCTCCACTTCCGCCAGCGACAATGGGGGCGCTGACCAGGATCCTGCGGACACCTGATACCGGCCTGAAACCGGCGACCTCGCCCGGGATCATCGTTCCGGAATCACCCTGCCGATAATTCGGAAATCCGGCGATTGTGATCTCGTCGCCGATCTCAAGCACGGAATCGTCGCCGCGGTGGATCGAGGCTTCCATCTCGCCATCGATCTTGATTGTCGCGAGATCAATGGTTTGGTGGCGTGCAACGACCGTCACGGCAAATTTCTGCGATGGAGCCGTGCTTTTGAATGCGCGGGTATCCGGCCCGAGGACGTGTTCGCAAGTGACCAGGCCCACATCCTCAAGCGCAAATGCTGTGCCTTGTTTGCAGCTGGTCTCGCACTCCAGAACCCACAGCGCAGCAGAGATCGCATTGTAGTCGAGTTCCGGCGGCAGTCCCTTCCTGCCCTTTGCCGTCACGGTCATGGAGCCGCCGTATTGGCCGACGGCCGGCATAATGTATCCCTCGGTAAGAAGCCTTTGGCACGACTCCATGAGGCGGTCGTTCAATTCCTGCAACCGGGCAGCCGAAAAATTGATGCCAACCGAATAAAGATTCTCTAGTTCGCCGGCCGAGAAAAACCTCGGGCCGGGAAGAGGACCGTGGGCATTCGTAACCCTCTCCACGAAACACGACAGCAGGGTTCGATCGAGTTCTCGATCGCTTAATGCCAAAACGCTGTCGCCCGTCGGCAGTTTTCTCACAAGCTCTTCCAACACCCGATGTCTCTCCGGAATTGCAGCCAGCGCCAATTGTAATCCTTCAGAGCCTCAATTCCTTGCCAGCGCGCGTGACCGCCGACTTTACTGAGCCAGCAACCAGTTGCGCAGGCCAGTTTTTGCGACTGTGATCGCTGAGCGGTATATTTCGTCCTCGTCGACCCGCGCGGCCATTGCGCCCATATTGAACGACCATGGCGCTTCGTCGAGCTGAAAGAGATAGTGACCATGCGCCATGGCCGAGCGAACGCTGTACAGCTCGTTCACCACCTTTTTGTCGATCCCGTTATCCGCACAATACCGCTCCACGAACTCGCGGAAGAGCTTCGTCGGCCCCGGCCCCATATCTCTGTTGCACGCCAGGCACCGGACGGGGTCCGGCCTATCGATCATGGTTTCGATAGCCTGCACGCACATGAGAAAATAACTCGAGATGCTCAGATTCCAGAGTTCCCTTGCCGTGTAGATGGCCGCCGCGGACCGCAGGAACCGACGCCGCCTCGCGCCCTCGAGGCTTACAAAAGCCGACACCATCCGATCCAGATTATCCGGCAAGCAAAACGTATCCAAAGGTACCTCGGCTCGTGCCCGATGCGTTATATCGCCGAAATACGTCTCCGCAGGAAGCACCGGCACGAGCTCCCCTTGTTCCGACAAGCCGCTCACAAAGAGCTGCAACCCCGGAATGCCGTAGGACCTCGTCACCCAGAATGGCGTAAAATCGTCGTGACGATTAGCCCACAATTGCGGCACGCGCGGACCGCTATAGGTGGTGATCGATCCGTTCAAGAGAGCGTTTAACACCCACGCCCACTCGATGGCGTTCTTATGCCGGCGTCGAAAGCGGAGCTCGGGCGTCCGGTACGCCCGCATAGGGAACTCCAGAAGAAAAGGGTGATGCGCATAAGTCTGCGGCGGCCGCCCCGCGTCAGCGGGAGCCGGCAAAATCTGCATCGGAAGGGCCCCGAATCGAAATCCTGCAATGACCGGTTGATGAGCGAACAATATTTCGACGCCGTACTCTGCAACCCGAGCGTTCTTTAGATCAGCTTCCACTTGCTCGAGCAGCTCACAAAGCTCGGCCTCAGTCAGCGCCTTGCCCGCGAAAACCTTTTCCACCTGGCCGTGGCTGATCTGAAGCTTGATTTTATAGTCGGCGCCCGCGGGAAATGTGATGCCACGTTTGGACACGCGCCAACTTGTCTTGTAGCGGGAGGCGAGAACATCGAGCAATTCATGATGATCGATCTCGTTAAGCGAGAATCGCGGTGTAATATCCATCCCATGCATGATCGGAATTCTCGGAAAGAATCGAGTTGGAGATCGGCGATTCAGTCGGCAACGTCTTCAAGTGTTCGGCTGAGATCAGCATCCGCATCAATGCCTCTAATCGCCGCAGATCACCTGAGGCGCGCACCCACCGAGTTGTTCGATCCGATCACCCGGAATGTACCCGCAAAAAGCGCATTGAAGCCCAGCCCAGCGCTCAATCTCTGTCCGCGAATTTGTCGGCACTGCGGTCTGGAGGGAGACGGGCAAAATATAGATGTCGCTGCGCTCGAACTCTGTGGCGAATGACCGCCTTCGGCGCAATAGCGCCTCCTCGGGGTTGGCTATCTGACGGTCGATTTCGACCGGGCGCTGTGTGGAGAGGGCCGGCTTCGATGGAGGCGACCATGACCGGCGTAAGCTCACTCTCCCCACCCCGGCGACGCAACCCCCTGGAACAAAGTACGCCTGATCGGCCAAAAGCGCCCCTTGAAGCCAAAGGACGTCTGGACGATTCGGGTCAGGCTCCAACTCGAGGAGCGCGGGCGTGATCTCGCGATGTTCAATCTGGCCATCGACAGCAAGCTCAGAGGTTGCGAACTCGTTCGGCTGAAAATCGACGACGAGTGTGCCGGTGGGAGGGTCCGGGATCGAGCGACCGTGATCCAGAAGAAGACTGGCCGGCCGGTCCAGTTCGAGATGACGGAGCAAACCCGAAGCGCTGTCGGCGAGTGGTTGTCCAGCCTCGGCGCCAGGAGGGGCCAGTACCTGTTTCCGAGCCGTTTCCAGGCGCAAGCGCACCTCTCCACGCGGCAATACGCGCGTATCGTCCGTAGCTGGGTAGCTCTCGATGGGCTCGACAGCTTGGCCTATGGAACACATTGGATGCGCCGCACGAAGCCAGCTCAGATCTATCGGAAGACAGGCAATCTGTACAGCTCCTGCTCGGGCATACCAAGCTGGAGAGCACGGTTCGCTATCTTGGGATCGAGGTCGACGACGCGCTCAGCATTTCGGAGCAGGTCGAACTCTAGCGGAAGCAGGTCTGCGGTCCTGGGGCTTCAGGGCCGCAGGCCAATCGGCCGCCGTGTCGCTATCTGCCCCCAAACAGCCGGTCGCCTCGGTCGACCGCGACGACGGCTCTTGCCCCATTTCTGTCATCGGCCATCGCCGGCATAGCTGTTCTCCGGGTGGTTTTCTAAGGGCGCTGTACCGGCTAGGATGCTGATCGCCGGCACCGGAATCTCGGGAATGTCGGAATAACGCCGGTACGCAAGGCGCGGTGGACAACGAAGGAGGACACAATGAATCGGCGTAACATTCTCGGCGTATCAGTTATGGCGCTGTTATGCCTTCCCTTTGTGGTAGGCGATGCTTTCGCCCAGCAGAAGACCCTCAAGGAGCAACTCGTTGGAGCTTGGACGCTCGTTTCGGAAGAGATCACGCCCTCGACCGGCGCTAAGCGGCAGGACTTCGGCGCCAATCCGAAAGGCATCCTCATCCTCGACGCGAGTGGGCGATACGCGATCGTGCAATCGAAGCCTGATCGTCCCAAATTCAAAGCCAGCGACAATCTCCGTTTGGATACACCCGCAGCCGAATTTGGTGAGGCGGCGAGGGGGTTCGCGGCGAACTTTGGCACCTGGTCGGTCAACGAGGCCGACAAGACCCTGATCCGGAAATTTGAAGCCGCCCTTGTCCCAAACGCAGAGGGGGCAGAGACGAAATCCTCCGTCAGCCTGGCTGGAGATGATCTGAAGCTTAGCATCACGTCCTCGCTTGGCAGTGCGAAAACCGACGCCGTCTATAAGCGAGCCAAGGTAGAATAATGATCGGGATGGGGAGGACATCTCGTGTATTAGCTAGCTATACTTGATCGGACAGGCGGTGTTGGCGGTTTGAGGCGAGATGGCTGTCGCCTGGTGGTCATGCCGCCATCAGTTTCTCCTTCGCCAGTGGCAGTGCGTCAAGAAAGGTCTGCATGGGGGTCTTGCCAGAGCACCAGCGGCCTCGATGGGGTCGCCGATGGTTGTAGTCGACCAGCCAGGCATCGAGATCGGCCTGCAGTGGGTCGGTTTGACTCGTTCGACCCATGACAGGCGACCGGCTGGTTTCGGCGCATCTCGCCCATTGCCGTGCGTCCCGGCGAAGGTCTTCTCTCTGATCACATCGCAGGCGCTCAGCCTTGGCGGCGGGAACTGGTCTTCTTGCCCCAATTGAGACCTTGCGCAGATCGTTGTCGCGCGGTGCTGAAGGTCTCACGAGCCGGACTGACCAGCCGCTGGTTTCGGCTGTACGGCGGCACCCGGACCCAGTTTCTGGAGATTGCCCGTGATGATCGACTCACCTTCCTTGACACCTTTATCCACCACCACGAGCTCGCCGTAAGTCGGGCCCAGCTTGACCATGCGCTGCTCCGCGGTATCACCGGCTCCGACGACGTAGACGAATTTTCCAATCTGGTTCGAGCCGATCGCGGCTTGCGGCACGAGCAGCGCATCGGGCCGATCACCGATGTTCACGCGGGCGCGGATATATTGCCCTGGCAGCAGCGTTAGGTCGTGATTCGGGATCATCGCGCGCGCCGCGATTGTGCCCGTCCCGCGGTCGACCGCATTGTCAATAAAGGCGAGCGTGCCACGAAGCTGCAGCGGGCCTTCATCGTTCGTGCGGATCTCGACGGGGACGGGTCCTTTCGCGCGGGCCTTGTCGATCGCCGCGAGGTCTGTCTCCGCGGGATTGAAGGTGGCGTAGATCGGGTCGAGCTGCACCAGCGTATTGAGCTGGGTGCCCGCGGCGCTGATCAGCGTTCCCTCGTGTACGGAGCTGCGGCTGAGCCGCCCGGTGAATGGAGCGCGGATCTCGGTATAGCCCAGATTGAGTTGTGCCGTTTCGAGCGCGGCCTGGTCCACGGCGAGCGTCGCCTCGGCTTGGCGCAGCGTGCTTGTGCTCTGGTCGAATGCATCCTTCGTCACCCACCCAGCCTTGACCAGGACCGAATTGCGGTGGTTGTTCGCTCGCGCATACTCGAGCGCAGCCTGATCTCGCTGTACCTGAGCCTTCGCCTGATCGAGGGCCGCTTGGTAGTCGCGCGGATCGATGCGGTAGATGAGATCGCTGGTCTTGACGTCGGCGCCGTCGCCGGCCGCCTGCACGGCGAGATAGCCCGTCACTTTTGCCTGCAGAGTTACAGTCCGAAGCGGTTCGGTCATCCCCACGTAGTCGAGATAGAGGGGCACCGTCTTCTTCACCACCGCGACGGTGGGAACCGGCAGCACCGGGGTGGACCTGGGCGTTATTGGCGCCGCATTTGCGCCTCCGCCATGCTCGCCGACGCTGAGCGCGAGGAATGAGGCGAGCCCGGCGCCGGCGAGGCCGGCGGCCACGAAAAGTATGACGCTCATCCTTCTCATGATTGCTCTTCCGAATTAATCCGCTTGGACCGAACCGTTGCGCGCGAGACTGATCTGTGCGGAGCTCCGGCCCTCGCGCAGCCGCTCGATCACGGCATAGAAGACCGGCACGCAGGCGAGGCTAAGCAGGGTCGCGACGAGCATGCCGCCAAGCACGGTGGTACCGATCGACTGCCGGCTCGCGGCACCCGCCCCCGAGGCAACCATCAGCGGTGCTACGCCGAGAATGAACGCGAATGCCGTCATCAGGATCGGGCGGATCCGGAGCCGTCCCGCCTCCATCGCAGCTTCAATGATTCCGTGACCTTCCTCGCGCAGGCGTTTTGCGAACTCGACGATGAGAATCGCGTTCTTCGCGGCGAGACCGATCAGCATGACAAGGCCGATCTCGGAGAACACGTCGATCTGCATGCCGCGCAGCCACAGCGCCGCGATCGCGCCGAGGAGAGCGAGCGGCACTGCCAGGATGACCATGAAGGGCATCGACCAGCTCTCGTACTGCGCCGCGAGCGACAGGAAGACGAATACCAGCGCCAGGGCGAAGACGATGCCCGCGACAGCGCCGGCCTTCAGCTCTTGATAGGTGATGCCAGTCCATTCATGGGAAAATCCGGGCGGCAGCGCGGTCGCCGCCGCGCGCTGCATCGCGGCGATGGCCTGTCCCGAGCTGTAGCCGGGTGCGGCCACGCCATTGATCCGGGCAGAGCCGTAGAGATTGTAGTGCGGCACAAATTCCGGCCCGACGGTCGGACGCAGCTGGCCCAGCGTCGAGAGCGGCACCATGCCGCCGTTCGAATTGCGCACATAGAGCCGCGAAATGTCGGTCGCATCCGCCCTGGCGGCTTGGTCGGCCTGGATGGTGACGTGGAAGGTGCGGCCGAACAGGTTGAAGTCATTCACGTAGAGCGAGCCGAGATAGATCTGCAGCGTGTTGAACACGTCCTGCAGATTGAGGCCGAGCAGCTTCGCCTTGGTGCGATCGAGATCGTAGTTGTATTGCGGCGTCGAGGTGGTGAAGGTCGAGAAGAGCTGTTGGGCATTGAGTTCGGGCTGCTTGCGCGCCTCGATCAGGAGTGCCTGAGTGGCGTCATTGAGCGCTTGCGCGCCGCGGCCATCGAGATCCTCGACTTGGAACTCGAAGCCGCCGGTGGCGGCGATGCCCGGGATCGCCGGCGGATCGAAGCTGAGTGCAACCGCCGCGGGTATCGCCAGCAGCTTGGGCCGGACCTGGGCGACGATTTGCGAGGCCGTGAGGCCGCCGCGTTCGCTCCAGGGCTTGAGTACGGCAAAGGTCGCCAGGGCGTTCGACTGGTTGGCGCTGGTGAGGAAGTTCAAGCCCGAGACGGAAACCACGTCCCGAACCCCATCTTCGGCGGCAAGAATGCTGCGGATCTTCTCGGCGACGGTCTCGGTCCGCTCTAGCGATGCGCCGTCGGGCAGCTGCGCCACCGCGAAGAAGTAGCCCTGGTCCTCCACCGGCAAGAAGCCGGTGGGAACGCGGGTGTAGAGGCCATAGGTGA
>WNFR01043960.1_pt1 | contig 14479 bp, 17 predicted proteins | sample 5400221 | NCBI WGS metagenome assembly WNFR01 (sample SAMN13153357, study PRJNA577476) | soil metagenome | isolation source: 40 cm soil under Madrone tree | place: USA:California | collected 2016-06-14 | reverse complement strand
CCGACGCTTCGTCGCCCCCGCCTGCATAGTGTCCACTACCCCGCTAGTGGACACTTGTTCTGCTTGCTCCGCCATCCGCCGATCATCGCGCCAATCGGCGCTCAGCGGCAGGCGCTCCTCACCGAGCGCTTACGGCCATTCGAGGGCCCGGTTTCATCCTCTCTTGCTCGCCCAAGGGCGGTTTCTAGCGTGTTGCGATGCGGTAACCTGTCGTATGCTCGGCGCCGAGCGAGGCGGTGCGATGCGCCCGTTCCCGCGCGCGGGGCGGGCGCTTGAAAAAAGCGAAACCGCTCGTTCAAGACGATCTTGAGGAGGCGTTTATGGCGACCAGGGCTCCGTTTTTGAAGACGCGGTTTGGCGGCTACTTTCACCGCGATGTCCCCGATGAGGACGCCGAACTCACCCATGTCGGTCCCGGCACGCCGGGCGGCGAATACTTGCGCCGTTTCCGGCAGCCGGTCTGCTTTTCAGACGAGCTGGGCGACCTCCCGCGCCGGGTGAAAATCCTCGGGGAGGAGCTCGTCGTGCTCCGCGACTTCAGCGGCGTTGTGGGTCTCTTGGAATTGCACTGTCCCCATCGCGGCACCTCGTTGGAATTTGGGCTGATCGACGCCAGGGGGATACGCTGTTGCTACCATGGGTGGCTCTTCGCGGCAGATGGGACGATCGTCGAGACCCCCGGCGAGCCGGGGGTCAGCACTCTCAAGGACCGGCTCCATCACGGGGCCTATCCCACCCATGAGCACCAAGGCATCGTCTTTGCGTATATGGGCCCGTCCGAGCACCAACCGCCTTTCCCCGTGTACGACAGCTTTAGCCGACCGGGCTATCGCCTGATCCCAGGCCAAAAATATTTCTATCCCTGCAACTGGCTGCAGATCATGGAAAACGCCATGGATCCGGCCCATACGGCATTTCTGCACACGATCGTCAGCGGTGCCGTCTTTACCAATGAGTTCGGCGTGTTGCCCGAGTTGGACTTCGTCGAGACTCCGGTGGGGATGATCTACATCGCCACCCGACGGGTGGGGGACAACGTCTGGGCGCGTATGGTGGAAGCCGTCCTGCCCAACCTGCAGCAGGTGGCGCCGATTTGGGAGGATGGCCACCAGGAGCATCCCTTCGGCGGCCCGATGATGAGCCGCTGGATTGTGCCCGTCTACGACACCCACACCATGTTCGTCGAATTCCGCCATGTCAGCGAGAGCGATGATGTCACGCCGGCGTGGTGGGCGGATCGTGGCATCATGCTCCCGGGCCAGATCGCCGCAGATTCTTACGAGACCGGTCAGCGACACCCCGGTGACTACGAGGCCCAGGTGTCGCAGCGGCCCATCGCCATCCACGGGCTGGAGCATCTCGCGGCCACGGATCGCGGGGTCAGCATGTTCCGCAACCAGATCAGACGCGGCATTCGGAGCGTGCAAGCCGGCGATGACCCTGTTGGCCGGTGCCGTGGCGCCGATGCGGTCATCCTGACCTACTGTAACGACACGGTCGTCCGTGTACCGTGGGCAGAGAACCCGGCGCTGGACAATCAAGTCATGCGGGAAACCGGACGACGGCTCGCCCAGACCTATCTCGATCGTTCGCCCCAGACGACGTGACCGGAACGGTAGCCTCCTGATCCTGCGCGCAGGGGAGGTGCCGGATTGAGCGGCGCGAGCGCCCCTTGGATAGCACCTCGGGAGCAGACAATCGAGCCAGCGCTGGTCACGAAGCGAGAAACTCGCCGAAGTACTCCTCCGCAGTGATCGGTCGCTCGGTAATGCCGATCTCGTAGGCTTGGCGGCAGAAGATGTCGATCGTGTCGTGGTTCTTTTCGAACCCGTAAGGGTGGAAATCCGCGCCCATCACCGCCTCGGTTTCTTCGAGCTCGGCGTCGAACCACGGTGAGACGTAGGGGAACTGGCGCTGCGCGGTCGTGAACTGATCATTGCAGCGGATAAAAGCATCGGTCAGGCTGCGTGCGAGCCACCTATCCCGTTCCCACACGTCGCGGCGCAGGATCACGAGGTGCTGCGGCGGGAAGCAGCCGGTCTGCCGGAAGTAGTCCCGTTCGATCGCGCGAATATCGTGGAAAAGGCGGATGATCGGTCCATTGACCGGATCGTAACGCTGTGGCCGCGGCGGGCTATAGATCGCGTCGAGCTCGCCGGCGATCAGCATCTCGGACAGAGAGCGCCCGGCCGGAGGTTGATGCACTCCCGCCGGCAATGTGTAGAGGTGGGTCGCCGCCCGCGGCTTATCGATGTCGCCGATCCACCATTCGAGGCTTTCCGGCGGCACGTCGATAAAGCGCAGAAAATGCCGGTACCAGATCGAGCCGCTGGCGACCCAATCGTACATGCCGATGCGCTTGCCGAGTAAATCGGCCGGGGTTCGAATTGGTCCGCCCTGGCGCACGTAGAGATCGCGTGCGGTGAAGTTGCGCAAAGGAAAAACCGGCAGCCCGACGAAACTGCGGTCGCCCTTGTCGATGCGGCGCAGATGGCCGGCCATCGACGCCTCGCCGCCATCCACCGCCGGGTCATTGAGCGCGCGACGCAGCATCTCCGCGCGCATCTCCCATGATCCGCCGGTACCGTGGAACAAGGTCAGCGCAATGCCGTCGGGTTTGACGTCGCCAGTGGCGAGCGGCATCACCCGTGCATAATCGGCGCAGGTCAGGCTGATCGGGAGGTCGGGCATTCGCGCTGGCGCCCGCTTACAGATAGCGGGTCGGCCGGATCAAGGTACGCCACATATGCGCCGACGGGCTGCTGTCCCATCCGAGCCCCTCTTTGGGCTGCTTGAAGTTACGGCCGATGATGTCGGTGAAGTCTTCGAGGTGCACGACTACGTCCGGCTCGAACGAGTAGATGTCGTGAACTGTGATCATCCTTGCGGTCATGTACCATTTGTGATCGCGGACCCGCTTGTACTCGTCTTCGATGTAGGGGTCGGGACGGTAGTCGGCGCCGAAATTCTTGATGTAGGATTCGGGATAGGCATAGCCGACCGACTCGTCAGGGTAGAAGCGCAGCGCCTGATGGGCGCGGATCGCCCAGGCGACCTCCTCGTCGACATAGGGCGCCACCATCTGCGCGCCCCAATAGCCGTGATCGGCGCGGATGAAGCCGATGACCCCGATGTCGTGGACCAGGCAGGCAAGGACGACCTTCTCGTCCATGCCGGCTCTGACCGCATGTCTGGCGCTCTGGAGCAAGTGGTTTGCCGGACCGAAGCGATATTTGAAGAAATCCATCAGTGTCGGCCGCTCCGGCATCTTCGGCAGGCGCGGGTCGTCGCCCATCAGCATGTGTTTGCCGGGGTTCTGGGCGAGCAGCGCCGGGCCGTTCGGGATGCTCATATCGCCGTCGGCAAGGTTGAACAGGCGCGATTTGACGATGATCGCGTCGAGCTCGCGCATCATCCGGTGTTCGAGCGCGTCGGCACGCTCGGCCAATGTCATCGTGTCGTTCATTTCTCCAATCCTTTCTGATTGATTGACGGGATATGGCACCCTAGCAAACCACGGGTGTCGACCGCTAGTCCGGCCCCGGTGGTCGACAGGATTATCCCACGCCCGGTAGGATCGATGACGACGCAGCGCTCAGCCAACCGAAAGGACGACAGCATGGCCCGGCATTTCGGCGTTCTGATCCCTTCCACCAACACGACAGTAGAAACGGAGTGCCGGTTGTTGCCGCTGGCCTACCAGGCGCATGTCGGGCGGCTGATGTCGAGTACCCCCGGCCAAACCTTCTCCCCGAGCCTGGACGAGGACATCGAGTATCAGTCACGGCTGCTCGGCACCGCCAAGGTCGAGCTCGTGATCCTGGCGCAGACCTCGGCGAGCCTCTTCGCCGACGATTATGACGAGGTCGTCACCCGGCGGATGAGCGCCGGCGCAGGAGTTCCGGCGATCACCTCGGCACAGGCTATCGGCCGAGCCGTGCGCGCCCTCAGATTCCACCGCGTCGCCCTCGTGTCGCCCTATTCGGTGGCGGTGAACGAACGCGCGGCCCGCTATTTCGAGGACAAGCACGGGCTCGAGACGGTTGCCCTAGAAGGCTTTGGCGCGACCGATTCCTATGCGATCGGGAACCTTGGCCCGGAGAACGCGCGCGACGCCTTCGCGCGGATCGATCGGCCCGAGATCGAGGTGTTCGTCGTGCCCGGCGGCAACTTTCCAACCATGACCTCGATGGGCGATGCTGCACATGTTCAACACTGGCGATCGCATCCCCACCTTCGGCCGATTGCTGGCCGAAGTGCCGGCCGGTTGAGTTACGGTCGCGGAGCACCTACGGCAAGTAATAGGCGAAGACGGCAGGAGAGACGAAGGCCCAGGTCTCGATAAAGTCTGAGCGGTCCGGTTTGCGACCGAGCTCTTCCATCGCACCCAACAGGCAGAACCAGTTCAGTACTTCGTGCTGCCCGCTGTCCTCGATTTGGTCGGTCGTGTAGCGGTGCCAGGTCTCGTAATCGCCTGTTTCCAGCGCGGTGTAGAGGCACCGGTCCGCAGCGACATCGGGCCAGAGCTGGTAATTCTTCTCGGTCAGGAACGAGTGCGACCAGCTCGATGAAGCGGCGATTGCGGTTCGCCACGGGCTCTTCGCCATTACCCGCGCTGTGGCGGCACCCACCTCCATGCAGCGCGACGGGTTGGGCGAGGGCGGATCGAGGCCGCGGATGTTGTCGCGCATCGCCAATGGCAACCGCAGCCCACGCGCCGCATTGACCCTCCGTCCATAGCAATTCACCGAAAACGGCACGATTGGATAGTCGAACCCGACCCGCTCGTCGTCCAGCAGCAGGATCGTGTTTTCGAAGGCGTGGCCGAGCTGGTGGTGCAGCGGCTTGTAGGCATACCCGACATCGATCCCCGCCTCGATCAAACCCGAAGCGAGATGTTTGCCGGCCTCGCGATGACCACGGACGCGGAAACTCGTTTCCGGCGGCTCGTGCCACGGATTATAGGGCGACCGGCGATGCTTCCAGGGCTGAACCTCCTGGTCCTCGTAAGCTAGCACAGCAAAGGGTGGGACGATGTCCTCTTTGAAATTTTCATACTGGTCGTCGCCGAACATGACGATCACGTCGGGTTTGAATTCGTCGAGCGCCCGCCGCGCTTCGGCAAAATGCCGGCGAAAGACCTTGCGAGCGCGCCCCGCCGCCGCCGTGCCGAAATCGTTGGCGAGCTCGTCGCGGAGCTGAGTCGGCCATCGCGACGGATCTTTCCACTCCTGCGGCATGTCGGGATCGTCGAGCGAGGCCCGCATCATCACGGTCCAATCCTCGTCCCGGCGCAGCATCACCGGTCGGTGAGTGCACCCTAGTCCCAGAATTTCGCCCATTCTTTGCCTCCGATCGTTACCCTCACCCTCCCAGCCCTCCGGGCTGGGTCCCTCCCTCTCCCGCTATGCAGGAGAGGGGCTTTGAGCGGGTGCACCTTACCTTATAGCCCTCTCCCGCACTGCGGGAGAGGGTGTCGAGCGCAGCGACGCGGGTGAGGGTGTCGCCCGCGCTCCCTTCCTACGCGTGGTTGGCGTGATAGTACGTGTTGCGCAAGACATGGCCGGGCAAGGCTCCGGTATGCTTGCCTTCGTCGTAAAGCACCTGGCCGTTGACGACAGTGGCGAAGATGCCCTCGGCCGGCTCCTTGATGCGCCAGGCGCCCTTTGGGAAGTCGCGGACGACGACCTCGTGGCCGCACTTCACGGTGGCCGGATCGAAGATCACGACATCGGCGGCCATGCCGGGGCGCAGCAGCCCGCGGTCATAGAGCCCAAAGGTCGAGGCCGAGTCGAAGGTTAGCCGCCGCACCGCCTGCTCCAGGGTCATCACCTGCTTTTCGCGCACCCATTCGCCGAGGAGCTTGGTGAGGTAGCCGTAGCCGCCATGGAACTGCACATGCGCGCCGCCATCGCCGAGCCCGATCACCGCGTTGGGATGGGTCAGTATCTTTGTCAGCGCTTCGTCATCGACATTGTTTTCGGCCTGCAGGAAGCGGGTTTCGAGCTTCTCTTCGACAACGAGATCGAGGAAGGCGTCGATCACGCGCTTACCCTGCTTTTCGGCGATCTGGCCGATCGACTTGAACTGCATCCACTTGTTCTTTTCGAGCACCGGCTCGTTGACCCACATGTAATTCCACCAGGTCTTGGAGAAGCCGACCGCGGTGTCGGGCTTGTTGACGACCGCTTCCTCGTGGAATTTGGCGCGGATCTCGGCATCGGCGTAGGCCTTCAGCTTTGCTTCATCCGAAGACAGCAGGATCGGATGCCATGTCGGTAGGCTTCATCTTCTCCTCATCCGAGGACAACAGGATCGGATGCCAGGTCGGCAGACCGCGGAACACCTGGCAGTTCTTCATCGTGAAGTCCTGCGTGACCCGGTTCGGGCTGCACATCGGGTAGGCGCGGATGCCCAGTGCCGCGGTCTCCTCGACGCGCGCCATGTGCACTTTCCACTCGTCGGGCTTGCGCATGGTCTGCGAGAGGCTGTTGTAGACGACGGTCCGCCCGGTCGCCTCGGCGAGACGCCGGATCATGCCGTCCTTCAACTCGACATACTGGCCGCCGCCGGCCTGGATCGTGCCGGTGCTCATTTCGCGCAGCACGTCGCCAAGCGCGAAAATCTCCTTTTCATCGGCCCACAAGGCAGGGATGTGAACGCCCTGTGGGTCATAGTGACCCTGCTCACGCGACACCGAGAGGCCGAGTGCGCCCGCCTTCATGCCGTCGCGGACGACATCCTGCATCGCCTTGATCTGGTTGTCGGAGGCGCCCGGCTTCTGGCACTCCTCCCCCATCACGTAGTGGCGAACCGCGGTATGGCCGATCAGATTGCCGACATTGATGCCGAGGCGCTTGTCGAGATGGTCCATGTATTGGCCGGTCGTCTCCCAGTCGAACTCGACTGTGCGCAAGACCTCCATCGGAATCGCTTCGACATAGGAGAGGAATTCGGCAAGCCGTTCCTCAGTGCCTTTGCGGACCGGCGCCAATGACAATGAGCAATTGCCGAAGATCACGGTGGTGGCACCATGCTCCGGCGAGAAGGTGCACAGCGGGTCCCAGGTGACCTGGGCATCATAGTGGCAGTGATTGTCGATAAACCCCGGCGCGACGGCGCGGCCTTCGGCGTACATCGTGCGCGTGGCCGCTCCGTTCAATTTCCCGATCTCGACGATCTTGCCATCTTTGATCCCGACGTCACCGCAGAACGCCGGCATCCCCGAGCCGTCGACGATCCGGCCATCGCGGATCAGCAGATCATACGCCATCGGTTTTTTCCTCCTTGCGCCAAGTTGCCCGTCGCAACCTATAAATTCGAGCACGAGTGTAGCGCCTCAAGGGGTGGAGACACACCCTACGAGCGCGTTGAGCCATGACAAGAACGCGGGTGTGCCAATCGTAAAGCGATGGCAATAGTGGACGGGACGCGGGTTCGTGTTAAAGCCTCTCGTGCCGACGCCAATGGGAGCAGCCAACGCCATGACATTACCTGCCGAGGAATACCACGACCATCTCAAGACGACCGCCGTTCGCGCCGGCTTCAGCTTCAACGAGGTTGCGCTACCGAGCGCTGAGACCGTGCTCGTCGACAAGCTTCGGTTCCGCTACCTCGATTGGGGGAATGAAGAGCTGCGCCCGATCCTGTTTCTGCATGGCGGAGCCTTGACCGCGCATACCTGGGATCTGTGCTGCCTCGCGTTGCGCGACGAGTTTCACTGCATTGCCCTCGATCAGCGCGGTCATGGCGACAGCGACTGGGCGCCTGACGCCGATTACTCGATCGCTGCCCAACGCGAGGACGTCAGGGGTTTTGTCGATCGGATGGGCCTTGACCGTTTTGTCCTGGTCGGCATGTCGATGGGCGCGATCAATGCACTCGCCTTCGCGGTCGGCTATTCGGAAAGACTTTCGGCACTGGTGCTGATCGATGCCGGTCCGGAGGTCAGACGCTCGGGGTCAAGCCGCATTCGCGATTTCGTCAATGGCGGAGCCGAACCGGCTTCGCTCGAGGCGATCATCGAGCGGGCGCTCGCCTTCAATCCACGACGTGATCCAAAAATCCTGCGCCGCAGCCTGATGCACAATTTGCGTCAACTGTCGGACGGAACCTGGATCTGGAAATACGACCGAAAGCGGTTCCAGCAGATGGATCGTGACGCGCATGTCGCGGAACGGCGGGGGCTCGCCGAAGGCCTCGCCAGCATCACCTGCCCGACGCTGGTGGTGCGCGGCGCCGAAAGCGACGTGTTCCATGAAGAGGACGCCGAGCGATTGGCGGGGCGGTTGCCGGACGGCCGCTACGTCACGATCCCGCGGGCCGGGCACACGGTGCAAGGCGATAATCCGAAAGACCTTGCTGCCGCGCTGCGTGAGTTTCTCGGCGAAGACGCATGATCGCCTGTGCCGAGACCCCACCAGGGGATATATTGGCCCGTGGCGTAGCGCAGCTCTCCCTCCAGCTCGTGCGGAGGAGCAAATTCCTCCGCTGCGCAAATAGCACCGACGCGCGGTCTAGCGTTGTTCGCGGCAGCGCCCGAGCGTCTCCAGAAACCCGCTCCAAAGCATACTTGCCGGAATAAGCCAGGGCTTTTTTACAATCGTTAAGGTCAGCTCGGCACGCGCACTGACGTACATAAACGCGATCACGCACTCGCCGAACGGGGTTTGCGAAGTGGCGTTGCCGCACGGACCATCCGGCGGATCGAAGACGACACCGTATTCGGCACGCCCCAATCCCTGGATGCGGCTCAGGGCTTCCGCAGTCACGCCCGAGAAGATGCGGCTATTGGGCATCAAGGTGTCTGAGATGCTCGACCGCCACAAGAGGCGTATCAGCGCGTACGACTGGGCGTTGGGGATAGCGGCGATCGAGGTCGTCGAGAAGCCGGCAGATCTGCCGCAGCGCCGAATGGGCGAATTTCCGTGGTTTCCGGCCTGCCCAGTGCGACAGCATACGCGGTCCGCCCGGCGCGAGAATAAAAGCGCCGACCACCAGGAACGGTATCCCCATTATTCCCGGAGCGATCACACCGATGACACCCGCTGTGACCAGCACCCAGCCGGCCTCTCGCGGCAGCTCCTCGATGCGCCGGACCAGATGCTCGTCGACGGTGGACCGTGTCTGGCTTGGCCAGTGCACCTCTGACAATGTCGCGACCCTCAGCTGAGCCGGTGGCTTCGCCGCCGCCGCCGCTGGCGAGCCGACTCTGTCGGTCGACCCGCTCGGCGTCGAGTTGTCGCTGTGGTCGGGCTGATCGTTGATCATGTGAGCGTCCCGTGGTCGACCCTGGCGACCGGATGCGCCACTCCCTTGCTTCAAGCCAGCGCCGCCCCGGCGTAGGGCTGAAGCTCACCCCTTTCGACCATATCCTCGAGGACGTCCGTAATGATCGCGTCCTCGCCATCGAGTACATCCCAGATCTCATGCAATTTTCGCTGCCGCCGATCGATCTCATAGACGAGATAGCCCAAGGCAAGCGCGCCCAAGACCAACGAGATGACGTCCGTGACCCTGTCGAACATGCCGCTTCTCCCAGTTATCGGCTACTTGCCGATTTCGCGCGCTTCATGCTGCATGACAATCTCGATCGCGCCTGTGAGCCCCTCCCGGCGAAGGCGGGCGCGGATGTCGGCCTCGAGATCTGCCGAGTGGCGATGCTCCACCAGGAAGCGGGCAAACGCCTGCAGCCCCATGAGCGCCTGCCCGGGGGTGCGCAGAAGGCCGAGCGACAGACGGAAGCCGTGGAAACCTGCCGTCCCACCCTTCCCCAGCGCGTGCATGTCGTGGACGGCGATGATCGGATCTCGGCCGATACGCGATCCGTGACGGCGCATGAACTCGACCGACTTTTCGCGATCGAGCACGTAGATCGGGTCGTCCTTCTGCAAATCGCGGATCAGCGCGAAATTCTCGTGCAAGACCCTGCGCGCAGGCGAATTCCAGCCCGAATCGACGATGAAGATGCGAAAGCGGGGTGGCTCGGACGCTCCCCCATCCCGTTGGATAGCCCGGGGCTCGGACTCGGTGAGCGGCGGAGTGGTAATGCCCTCTTGCACTTCGCCGCCTCTCGCTGAACGGCGCGCGGCGCGGACCGTCATGCCTGTGCTTCTCTGAAATAGGGGCGTCGCGGCGGCCGCGATCCCGACGGACTCTTCGACATCACTGAGCCTCCATCTCATCATTCTCTCAATCGGCGGCGGCAACCCGGTATGGATGCAGCGCCTCGCTCTCAACTGCGGTTGCGCGCGCCTCCACGAACGCGGAAGCGGCGATGCCCTCGCCTTCCACCGGCGCTCGCTGCGAACCATCGACAAGCAGGAATCCGCTCTGTCGCAGCTGCAGTTCGAAGAGGTGCCGCCGTTCGGCTTCGAGTTGCGCTACCTTGCGCATCGGCCACAGGCCATTGGCCAATGCGCCCAGCGCTGCGACGTTGTTTGTCACCACCGACGCGCCGATACCGAAGCCCAAGGTGAACACGCCCACGACGCACGCAATATTGGGGACGAGGATCATAATCCAGCTGTTGCGGACATTGCGCTCGAGGTCGCGTGCGATATCCCGCAACTGGCACAGCTTGCCGAGCCCCTGCTCCATGAACACGACATGCGCCGTGTCCGAGGCGATCGAGGTTGCTCCGCGCAACGAGATCGAAACGTTGGCCTTCTTCAATGCGATGGCGTCGTTGACGCCGTCGCCAACAAAGCAGACCTTGCGGCCTTCCCGCTGCAGCTTTTCGACATACTCTGCCTTGTCGACGGGCAACACCTGGGCGAAGTAGCGATCCATGCCGAGCTCCTCGGCAAGCTTCCGGGTTGGCGCCTCGTGGTCTCCCGAGATGATCGCGATGTGTTTGATGCCCCGCTGTCTCAGCCCCTGGACGATGCCGCGGACCTCGGGCCGTACCGATGCCCGCAGCTCGATGGCGCCGCCGAGCTGATCGTCCACTGCGACCATCACCATCGTGTGGCCCTCGCGATGCGCTTCGTCGAGCGTTGCTTCGATCTCTCGCGTCAGCGGGACACCTTCGATCGCCATGAAGCGGCGGCTGCCGACGCGCACTCTACACCCGTCGATGCCGACGGTGATGCCATAGCCAACCTGGTATTGCGTACCATCCGTCGCCGGCAGTCGAAGGCCCAGTTCCCGGCCCTTCTGCAGGATCGCGAGCGCGATCGGGTGATGAAATCGCTGCTCCGCCGCGGCCGCAAAGCGCAGGATCTGCAGCGGGTTGAAACCATTGGCAGCGACCATCCGGCCGACCTCCGGCCGTTCGCGCGTCAACGTCCCGGTCTTGTCGAAAAGGACGGTGTCGACCTCGCAGAGAAGGTCGAGCGCTCGTCCATCCTTGACGAGGATGCCGGTCTGCGCACACAGCGCCAATGTCGACAGCATCCCCAGCGGCGCCGCCATCCGAATGCCGGTGCCGAGATCGCTGTTGAGCGCTGCTACGGCACCCTGCGAGCCGATGGTTGCCCAGGCGAGAGCGCCCACGGCCAACGTCGGAACGACTGCCTTGTCGGCGAGTTGCTCGCCCCGTGCTGGGAGGCCAGCTTGTAGCCAGCGGTATCGTTCAGGATCTGGGCGATCTGAGCCGTCGCAGTCTCGCTGCCCGATTTTTCGACTGCGACGTACATCTTGCCCGCGACCATGATCGTCGATGCAAAAACGCGATCACCGACACCTTTCTCGGCCGGGGTCGCTTCGCCGGTCAGCGCGTGCTGGTCGATCATTGCGAGCCCGTCGACGATGATGCCGTCGACCGGCACCACCTCCCCGGTGTGGACAACGACGACATCGCCCTTTTCCAGCCGGTCGAGCGATACCCGGATCTCGATGTCGTCCTTCACCAGCCAGACATAGCGCGGTTGTTTGCCGAAAGCCCCCAGCAGCAGCTTTTTCGAGCTGTCTTCGGTGCGGCGCACCAAAAAACGGCCAAACGCCAGGCACCAGGCGAGGATCGCACCCGGGAATACTTGCAGAGAGGCGAGGCAGCCCAGGACGACGATCGAATCAAGCACGTCCACGCCAAGCCGACGCTCCTTGGTCAGCACGTCGTAAGCAAGCCGGAAGCGACACCCTGCCGGTCGCGGGCCGTGACGGCCGGCGGTACCGTCAGCGCGTTGCCTGGCCCGGCAACAGCCGCGACAGACCGGTCGTTTGCGACCAGCAGTTCCGCCACATGCTCCAGGACCTGGCACTGACCCCGCCGTGTCGCGTCAAATCGTAGCTCTACGGCAGGCGTTAACCCCGGCGCAATCACTACCCCTTCGGACGGGGTCATCCGGGTGGAAAGTGCATGGCTGTTCGGCGAGCCGGACGGCTCGCTCTGCCGACGCTTTGTCGAGCGCGCCTTCCTCGCCAAGGAGATCCTCCGGGAGCAGAACCCTTACGTCCGCGTGGGGCGTCGTCTCCGCACCGGCGGGCTCGTCATGCCGTCGCGCAGACGATCTTGGGCGCCGTGTCGGCTCGTCAGCGCGATTGCCGGGCGGCACGTGGATCGGCCGCTAGCCTCCGCTGAACTCGTCCATAGCCGCGCGCCCACCGTCACGGAACCCGTGCATGATCGGATTCTCCTGAGGCAGCGACTGAGCAATAAATACTGCGGCGTAGACGACGCCGTAAGCGAGGATATACGAGCCCGTGTAGGTCATACGCGATAGGCTGTGCAGCGCATGCGATCCGATCTCGCCCGCAGATTGCTTGACCTGTGCGGCGTGATCAGAAGCGGTCGCCGCGGCGTCCCGCATGGCCGCCGCGACCGAATGCATCGCGGCTTCCTCGTCAGTGGCCGTCCTGGCTGCCGTCCTAACTGCCATACACGATATCCTCTTGCTACTCCGGAGGACCAAAGCCAAGTTGGAGATTAACACGGGCCTGTACAAATCAGCAAGCAGGCCGCTGTGCTTTGCGTCCCCACCCGTGGTTCAGCTGGTGTAGGTGATTGTCATCTATTTTCACACAACCGCAATTCGAACAGCCGCAGCTTTATAGCGCACGCGAACTTGCCGGCCGATTGAGGGCATGCTGTGTCTGAGTTGGCGCGCAGGGGCTATTCTGCCGCATCGGGCAACAGCACCGCCTCTAGAGAATTATCGGTGACTGCAGCGGTGTGAAAATACCGGATCTCAGGGTCCATGCCGTAGCGCTCCCGGATGCCTTGCAGCCAGGGGCCAGTGTAAAAGGCGTCGGCATCGGCGCGGCTCTGCCACAGATAGACACCGCCCGCCCAGCCGTCCTCGGCGTAGATGAACTGCTTGCGGATCAGCCCCGGCACATCGCGGAACCCAGGCGCGATCTTGCGGAAATGCTCGGCGCAGGCAGTGAGATCGATGGTCGGGGGAAGCCGATATTGGACGATTGCGGTAATCATGAGGACATCTCCTGCGTCTTTAACTCCGGTGTCGAGGGATCGAGGTAGACAGGGGCACGGCCCTCGCAGGTGGGTTCAGTCGTTGGCTGCGCTTCTCGTGTACCTCGACCCCTAGATCTTTTTAAAAGTGTGAACTGCCTCACACCCCTGCATTAGTCCCCGAGCCTAGCCTATCGAACGTGGCGGACAGGCCGTCCACCGAGAAAATTTCGGATCAATCAGGAGTCCAAAATGGCGCATATCATCCTGTTCGAGCACATAAATTTTCATGGTGCACATAAACATGTATTCGGCGCTGAGCCGAATTTGAATGCAGGAGATGACAAATTTTTCAACGACAAGGTATGATCCCTGGCAGTGATCGAGGGCAATTGGGCCCTTTACCGCGATTCCGGATTCCGATCCCCATACCCGCCAATTCTCGGGCCCGGACTGTACCCACGCGTCGACGCTGTACAGATTAGAAATGACGACCTGTCGTCACTGCTACCGGTGGCCTCCCGACCCACTGTATTTGGCGCTCCTCTCGACAGCCATATTCTGCTGTTTGAGCATGCGAATTTCCATGGTGCACACAAACATATTGTCGCTGCGGAAGCTAACCTAAATGCGTCCGATGACAACTTCTTCAGCGACAAGGTTTCATCAATTGCTGTCTTGAGCGGGGAATGGCTCTTCTGTCGCGATGCCAATTTCATCAACCCATACCGTAACGCTCTTGCGCTTAACAAGGGCGCATATTCGTTTGTGGGAGACGTCGGTATCAACAATGATGACATGTCTTCTCTAATACGGATCTCCGGAAATTTCTGGAGACGAGTGTGCTTTCCATCTCAGGGCCACGGCTCGATGGCCGGCACCACCTATAGAGCGGGCGAAGCCGCAGCCCAAGCGACTGCGCAGAGCGAGCGGATCAGGCCATGGTCGGTGGCGAACCGGCTCCAGGCCATCTCGCAGGCATCCATGATGTCCGCCAGACTCCGAAATACCGAGTTGGCGAGCCAATGGCTGCGCAGATAGTGCCAAACCCGCTCGACCGGGTTGAGCTCCGGGCTGTAGGGCGGCAGCTCCAACAAAGTGATATTGCCGGGCACCACGAGTCCG
>WNFR01007101.1_pt1 | contig 14479 bp, 10 predicted proteins | sample 5400221 | NCBI WGS metagenome assembly WNFR01 (sample SAMN13153357, study PRJNA577476) | soil metagenome | isolation source: 40 cm soil under Madrone tree | place: USA:California | collected 2016-06-14 | reverse complement strand
CCTCTACGACTCGAATTGTCTCGGCCGAATCCAGGCTAAGAGGGTCTGCTTCGATTGGCTCAAGAAACAGACCCAAACCCAATCGTTCCAGAAACTCCCTTGCCTGTTGGAGGTCAGGACCATCGCCCAGGTCCAGCGTGAAAGCTTTTAGCCGCCCGAGGTTCATTCCTCTCTTTAGCATGCTGTGATACACCAACAGGAAAACGCTACCGCTGTCCACGCCTCCTGAAAAGCAGACTCCCACTGGAGACTCAGGCGAAAGTCTGGTCAGCCATCTTGAGATCTCTTCGTTTACAGCGGAGACATATGCCCTGCCGATCTGTTCCAGGTCGGTCGTCAATGACGCGGGTTCAGGATCCAGGAAACGCGTATAAACCGGATCCGGATCAGGACAACCGATCAACTGCAATTCCACTACATAGTGCGCGGGCACCATCCTGGTGTAGCTGGGGTGAAACTGTCCCTCCAACCCTTCGGCCTTCAGCCAGTTAAATATTGCATCGATTCTATGCGCCACGATCAGTATCGGCCCATCGGATTTCTTTGCAAGGAAATAGCGCATTGGCCTGTCAAGTGACCGCGCCATCCTGACCGTCTTTCCTGCGCGAGCAACAAGCGCAAAAGAACCTTCGATCTCCCGCACTCCGGAAGCCGAGCCATCCAGAATTCTCTGCCTGGCTGCCTCGATGTCCATATTAAAAACATTGTTCGATTCAGGCTCAGTCAGGTCTACTACTCGTTCGATATATTGATGCATTTTTTAAATACCCGAGAATGTCAAATGATAATGATGGATACTATATAAAACGTTTTCGCGAAGCAAACTGCCTTTATCGGCGACTACAGCGCGCCTGATGCATATCCTGATAACTCACCGAATCCCAAGATTAACCCGCAAGCCGCCCCTTATGATCAGTGGCGGGCCTATCGTTCGGATCGGAGTCAGTCCCACGTCACAGCGCTTGTTTAGAAGGTTTTCTGCGGCTGCATAAGCCTCGACACGCCTGTTTAGCCTGCGTGAAACAAAACCATCCAGGGAAAGGTAAGGTCTCAATCGAAAAAGGTTAAGGTCGTCGTCAAACTGTGAGCCCGATGCACGCCCCTGCAAAGCAGCTACAAGCCCGGACGGACTCGCATAACGCACCTGAAAAGTCACTTGTTGGCGCGGGACCTGTGGAACCCAAAGCCCGTCTAAACTTCTGTTCGCCGGAAAGCTCTTTATCGTTGAATCAACGAAAAGGTATCTCGCTGTCACTGTCCATCGCTGGGCAATAATCGCCTCGGTTTCCATTTCCACCCCATTTGAACGATTGACGCCCAGATTCTCTCGCTTTCGTGTAATCAGGCCAGGCACCGAACTAATGGTTGCATTTGTCACCGGGTTGGATATGTTAGTCAGAAAGCCGGTTACCCGTGTCGTGAACCGGCCATCGAACAATTTAACCGTCGCTCCAGCCTCGCCGCCCCTTAGCCGCTCGGCCCGTAAATCCGCGTTTGCGAGCGTCAGCACGTCGCCAACTCGGAATGATCTGTATAGTTCGTTTAACGTGGGCGCGCGGAATGCCTTGTAGAAGGAAGCCGCAAATGAAACAGGCCCATGCGGGGAATATGCAATAGACACATGCGGACTCACCGCATTCTCACGCCGATCCGGAAAGAACGATGAAGAAGTTAGTAAGGACGTCTTTATCGATCGTGTTAGCGACTGTCCTCTGAAATTGCTCCAATCATCAAAACGCGCATTCAGGGTAAGAATCAGTTGCGAGGTCAGTCGAATTATATCTTCGGCAAAGACTGCGCCGGAGTGTTCGCGCCCACCCGCGTCGACGAACGAGGTCGGTTTCCCCAAAACGAACGCAAGCTCGTTACTGGCGCCCCGGATACTGCGTGTTTCTGCGCCGGCGATAATTGTGTGTTTCCCAATCGAACGTGTCCACTGAAGCGCGGCGCCTATACCTTGTGATGGTGCGCGTTGAACTCGGGTCAATGATTCGCTTGTTCTGTCCGCGGAAACAGCGGTGAAGTTTTGGTCCAGCTTTCCAGTCTCGGCAAAAAACCTGAAAGTGAAATCACCTGCTGCGCGAACTGCAAAATCGACCCCACCGCTAATCTCTCTTATGTGTGTGGCGTTTGTTTGTAAGGGCGTTCCGTTGGATCGCGCCTCGTCAAAGAATGAACCGCGCAAAAACGCGCGGGAATGCCGGCCAATCGATCTTTCCAGATTGAGTTCAATGGATGATTGTTTGACATTCGCTGGTATATCGATTGTCCCGCGCGACTGCCGGTCAACAAGAATATAACCATCTGTTCGAAAGACCTCGCCCGCCAAACTGGCACCCCACTTCCCTTTCTCAGCGGCGGCAAAGAACGATCCGTCAGGCGTTCTTTCATTTCCAAATGAAAGATCCAGATTTAAGGTACTTTTGGAAGGCTGTCTTGTAACGACATTTATCACGCCGCCCAGCGCGTCAGTCCCGTACAGCGATGATGCCCCACCACGGATTACCTCTACACTGGAAACCGAAGCCCGCGGCACACGACTCCAATAGACCCACCCCCCAAATGGGTCGTTTAGTGGCAACCCATCCTCGAGAACCAATGCCCGGCTGGCCCCGCTGGCGCCAACTCCCCGCATGGAAACGCCCTGTGTCGTTGGATTCGCAACCCGACTGCTCGAACGTCTGAAAAGACTGAAGCCAACGACCTGCCGCAGTACGTCATCGAGTTTTAATGCTCCTGAAGAAGCCAGATCTGAAGACGTCAGAACGGCAACGCTGGCTGCGGTTTCGCTCACTCGTGTTTCTGTTCTTGCAGCGCTTACGACCACCTGTTCGCTAATCGAAGCGGGCAACAGAACGATCGAGATAACGCTGCGTTCCGAGTCAATGGCACTGAGGTTATGTTCGGAGTTGGCAAATCCGGTTGCAGCGACGGCCAGTTTTATCGAAGCGGAGGAGATCTCCTGGAAGAATACTACACCGTCAGAATTCGTCGTTTGCCGTAAGGTGTGTTTGGCGCTGTCAGTTAACGAAACAACAGAGCCCGGAATGGGAGCACCTGTCGTGTCGGTGACCTTTGTGCAAAGGCCCCGTGAAGAGCAGCACAAGAATGCAGCAACCATATATTCCTTTGGCCATGCCAAATCTGAGCACAAAGGTCGTAGGTAAGGCAAGGAAGTTGAATTTCGAAATCTGACTTGGCTTAACTTGACCAGGTTTAAGTAGTGCAACAACCGTTAAAAGAAAAACGGATGAAGTCCTACTCTTCTTATTGATTACGCCCTTGCCTGCCTGACAATCTCAACATACTGTCGTGCGGCCTCTGTCACCTTTGACGGATTCCCTTCTTTGATCGCTTTTGTATCAACCAGGTCGGCGCCGACGCCCAGCGCCATCGCCCCGGCAGCAATGAAATCCGCTGCGGTTTTCAGCGATACGCCACCGGTCGGAATCAGCTCAACCTGGGGGAAAGGCGCCTTCAAACTCTTAAGATAGCTTGCGCCACCCATTGCACCACAGGGAAATACCTTAACTACATCAGCGCCGGCCTGCCATGCGGTGATTACCTCGGTCGGGGTCAGGGCGCCTGGCATTATGCCGATGGAATAACGCCTGCACATCTCAATCGTATCGAGGTTGAGTGCAGGTGAAACAACAAATTGCGCTCCCGCAAGGATGCAGGCCCGGGCGGTTTCAGGGTCCAGCACAGTACCTGCGCCGACCAGCACATCGTTGCCATGGCGCTTCACAATCTCTTCGATTACCTGAACAGCACCTGGCACCGTCATCGTAATTTCCAAAACGGGCACGCCACCCTCTCTAATCGCATCAACCACCCGCAACGCCTCGTCCGCCGAAGACGCACGTACGACAGGAACCACACCGATCTCTCGTATCTTATTTAAAACTTCGCTTTTGTTCATTAGGACTCCTGATTAATGCCGACCGGCGGGTGTCGAGTGCCGAGCTATTCACAGCAAAGCTCGATTCCGGCGTCATCAAAATTGAATTTTTATAATATTGTTTGGCCGCCTGGACCAATGATCATCCAATGATAAATGACCCGGCGCGTTTCGCCTATCGTGCGACGCGTGCGGTTCCACCCTTCATGACCCGTTCGACTTCCGCGAGCGTAGCCATCGTCGTGTCCCCAGGTGTTGTCATCGCAAGCGCACCGTGCGCGGCTCCGCATTCGACTGCCCATTGTGGTCCCTTGTCCATCAAAAATCCATAGATAAGTCCGGAAGCAAAGGAATCGCCACCGCCCACCCTGTCATAAATCTCAAGGCCTTCCCTGTTCAGAGATTGGTAAAGCTCGCCCTCGGCATAGCACACAGCACTCCAGTCGTTGATGGAAGCAGTTCGCGCGTTCCTGAGCGTGGTTGCGACAACACTGAAGTTTGGATAATCCTTTACGGCGCGTTCGATCATTCGTCTAAAGCTGTCTATCTCGAGATTTGAATGATGCTCGTCAAGCCCCTCAACCTCGAAACCAAGCGCCGCCGTAAAGTCCTCTTCATTTCCGATCATCACGTCGACAAGCGATGCAAGTTCCCGGTTGACCTCTTTTGCCCTGGCCTGGCCGCCAATTCCCTTCCAAAGGCTGTCTCGGAAATTCAGGTCGTACGACACCATAACGCCGTGACGTTTCGCCGCCTCCATTGCTTCTTTCGCAACGCCCGGGGTGCTTTCAGACAATGCGCAGAAGATGCCGCCGGTATGAAGCCAGCGTGCGCCCTCTTTGCCGAAAATCTGGTCCCAGTCGATGTCGCCCGGACGAATTTGTGAGACCGCTGTGTGTCCCCGATCGGAACAACCCAGCGCCGCCCTCACCCCGAACCCTCGTTCAGTAAAGTTCAGGCCGTTGCGCACGTTTCGACCAACACCATCGTATTTCACCCATTTGACGTGCGATTGGTCGACCCCGCCCTGATACATCAGGTCCTGAAGCAGACGCCCAACCGGGTTATCAGCAAATGATGTTACCGCCGTTGCATCCAACCCAAAACAGCGCTTTAAACCTCGTGCGACATTGTATTCGCCGCCGCCTTCCCAAACACGAAATTCACGAGTCGTCGCAATTCGCATGTCGCCTGGGTCAAGGCGCAGCATGACCTCCCCGAGGCTGACAATATCCCATTTACACTCTGACTTTGGTCTAATTTGTAGTTTTGAAGTCATAATGCAAGAAAAGTAAATGGTAATTTGTAAATGGTCAATCGGGACCGAATTGTTTATCCAAAATGCGCATGCTAAACAAGAGCCATGATTTGCAAACGACTGTAAGAATTGGAAAACAACCATGCACCTGATTGTGAATTTGAATCTGACGATGGACAGAACAATTGAGCTGTCGCATCTGGTTCCCGGAACGGTACATCGCTCAAAGAGTTCGAGACTGCGCGGTGGAGGCAAGGGGGTAAACGTCGCGCGGGCGTTAAAGGCTCTCGGTGAAGAGTCAACCGTCATTGGATTCCTGGGCGGGTCGACGGGTGAGGTAATTCGTCAGGCCCTGGATAGCGAATCAATCAACTTCGTACCCATTAACATTGAGGGCAACAGCCGAACCTGCTACATCATTCGCGAACTGGATCCATCTGCGGAAACCGTCATAAACGAACCCGGTCCACTTATTAACCTTGATGAGTTTGCCGAACTGGAAGCGGTGTTCAGCAATCATATGAAGTTTGCAGATGTAGTGATTCTTACTGGAAGCTTGCCCCCAGGAGTACCGGAAGACACCTATCGCCGATTGATTCATATTGCGGCGCAAGGCAGCGGAGTCTCGCTGCTCGATACTACAGGAGTGGCACTCGCTCACGGCCTCGCAGCCGGGCCATCAGTAGTAAAGATCAATGTGGACGAGGCAGCCGCCGCGACCCACCTTGAATTAACCACGTCTGAATTGGCGCTTTTGGCCTGCAGACGGTTGCAGGAGCTCGGGGCAAAAGATGCGATGGTCACGCGAGGACCGCTCGGAGCAGTCGCTCGATTCGACGGTGTTTCCTATTCGGCAACCGGACCCAATCTGATTCGGCCACAATCTGTCGGCAGTGGCGATGCTGTGTTGGCGGGTATTGCGACGGGGATCAGACGCGGAATCAAACCGATTGATACTTTCAGACTTGCGGTTGCAACCGGGACTGCTGCAGCGAAATCAGGTATCGAGTATCTGACCGCCGAAAGCGTTCGGAATATAGAAGAGTTTCTCGATATCAAGATCCTGGAATAAAAGAACTATCATACCCATGAGTGTGTTAGCTCTACTGTAAATGTCCTGAAATATTTCAATATTTCTGCTCCTTATGATCCACCCTTGAGTTACGGATGACCCTAACTTCCGGTTTGGGCCGCTTTGAATCAGATTACGGGGTTACGACGGATGGCGGGTAAATAGTACACGAAATGGTGTTACGTTTGGGTCCAGTCCGGATCAAGGATCATCAAAACTGAGAAAGATCGAGCCGTGGTCCGAGCGGCACAGCTATTGCTACTTTTAGTAACGGAACGGGAGGAAATGACTTAAATGATACAGCAAAAAAACAGAATTGGAGGAGCCATCCTGGGTTTCTCTTTACTATTTGGTTTCGGAGCCACTGCGGCGACAACCGCGCAGGCACAGGGTTTGAATGCAAGACTAAACCTGACTCAACAAGATCGCTATCAACAAGATCGCTATCAGCAAGACCGCTATCAACAAGACCGCGATTATGATAGGGATAGGGATCAGAATAGAGGTCGGGGCAGGCGACATTGGCGCAACAATGATGGCTACCCCAATCTGGGCGGAAGTTTTCAGCTTCGACAGACGGCCTTGAACGCCGGCTACAACGAAGGGATCAAAGAAGGTCGAAATGATCGCCGGAGGCATCGAACCAGCGACTTTCGGAGTTTCAGTTCTTTCCGAAAGGCTGACAAGGATTACAATAGGCGCAATGGAGATAAGGAATTGCACCGACGCTATTTCCAAATGGCCTTTGAAACAGGATACAACGACGGGTTAGACGGTAATTAACAATCGGGGCGTTTTTGCACTTTAGCGGGAGCCGGGAAAATTTTCCCTGCTCCCGCTTTAATTTACCCGGGCTGCGTCGGACGCGGCTGCGACTAGCTTTCCCAATCGAAGAATCAAGCAATACCCCAGATTCGGAATCGCTAAATCGGTTCACGCCCTACTTCTTATCGTTCGTTGCCTGATCGTCAACGTACTCCACCTTTTTGATAGTCACCTTGCTAATAAGGTTTTTTTCGGACGGAACTTCGCCTCTTCTGGCATCAAGTATCGTCGCAGGCGGAATCTTACTAAATTGCGACAGGTCGACCTCGTCACCAGGTTTGAGTTTTCTTTTGGTGATGAACGTATGGCGGCCAACTTCTGAGTGCGTCCCTGGGTCGAGAAATGTAATCGTCCATTCTACGCTCGCTAACGCTCTGGGACCGGTTACTTTCACTCTTGCGGTGTAAACGTAGCCGCCTTTAGCGTCCTTTCCACGGGTCAACAATTCGCTTGTCGGCATCCTTCTATCGAAACCTGCGTTTGATGCACTGTTTTCGACATCGACCGAATCCCTGTTTCGACGCCCTTCGTCACTAAAATCCGACTCCACACTCCTGTTCCAGGAGGACTTCAGAACGATCAGATCACTCGGTGGAGATTCAGGAGAATTCTGCGCAAAACTGATCGCAGAAAGCCCAATCGATAGAAAAAAGACACTTATTAATTTCACTGCCAGACTCCGCGAAAACTCAAGAAAATAACAAATACTATAGAACCGATTGATCCAAATCTTGTCAACCGCCTGTACTGATACTCGAAAACACCAGATTCTTCTTTGTGCTGATAAAAACCAGGAGCAGACAAGTGTCAACAATTCCGCAACGTCATTTGATGCCTGTTTCATTGATTGGATACGCTTAACACGCGAAATTTTTCCTACTGGCATAGCCATTGAGAAAAGATCATCCGCTGAATTCACACATACCCTGGGACTCTTAATGAAATCGGCGCGCCGGATCCAGAGATCCAGTCGCGCCGACTCGGTTAGGACTGGTTGTAATTCCCTCGTCGGCAAATCAGACGGCCGGACTAGGAACGCGGACGGATCGTAGCAAACAAAGTGGAACCGCGTCTGTTCACCAGAAGCAGTACAGGCTGCTGCCCCGCTCGATCGACAGCTGCCGTCAGGTCCGCCGGAGACTTAACTGGCTGACGATTAACCTCTTCGATAACATCGCCCTCCTGAAGTGCGGCTTCTGCGGCCGGTCCGGCAGGATCGATCTCGGTAATAACTACTCCCTGAGTCGTCGGTGGTATCTGCAATTGTTTTGCAATGTCCGGAGTCAATACTTGAACAGTGATCCCCAACTTCCCTGGAGTCGACGAGTCGCCACTCCCTTCACTGTTTTGCCCCCTCGCATTAGCCGACGTCAATTCACCAAGTGTTACCTTTGTGGATTGTTCCTTCCCACCGCGAATAAAGGTCACATTCACCTCAGTACCGGGCTGCGTTCCTGCCACATGATTTCTGAGAGAATTACTGTCCTCAACCTGTTCTCCATTCAGGGCAATGATCACGTCGCCACGCTGAATGCCCGCACGGTCCGCAGGGCCGCCTTGTTCGACATTATTAACCAGTGCGCCACGCGCCTCTTTCAACCCAAGGCCGGAAGCGAGGTCTGACGTTATCGGTTGTATGGTTACGCCAAGCTTGCCGCGCTTGACCTTCCCGCCCTTAATCAACTGATCCATGACGTTTCGGGCCATGTTTGCAGGAATCGCAAAGCCAATGCCGATATTGCCACCCGAAGGTGAAAGAATCTGTGAGTTTATACCAATCAATTCGCCTGAAGTGTTAACCAGCGCACCGCCCGAGTTGCCACGGTTAATGGCCGCATCAGTCTGTAGAAAATCTTCGAAATTACCGTCACTAAGACCCGTCGCCCGCCCCTTTGCGCTGATAATCCCGGCAGTCACCGTCTGACCAATTCCCAAAGGATTGCCGACAGCAAGTACGATGTCACCAACGCGGACCTGGTCGGAATTACCCAGGCCCAGAACAGGCAGCTTATCGATATTGATTTTTAGGACGGCAAGATCACTGAGCTGGTCTGAGCCAACAAGTTTCGCTTCGAAAGTTCGTTTGTCGATCAAGTCAACAGTTATTTGTTCGGCCCCATCGACAACATGGTGATTCGTCAAAATGTACCCGTCCTGGCTCACTATCACTCCGGAACCAAGGCCGTGTTCGACTGAGTCACGCGGTTGCTGTTGAGGGATTCCGCCGCGATTGCCAAAGAAGTCCTTAAAAAACGGATCGTTGAAAAACGGCTGCTGTTGTGGCGCTCGAACACGCCTTGCGGACCGAATTGTGACGACGGCGGGGGCAACATGGTTGACCACCTCCGCATAAGAATTCTGCTGCGCACCAGAAGTTATTACCGCAGGCTGTGGTGGCAAGGGTGTTTCAGACGGCGTTTTTGCACGTTTACAGGCAACGAGTGACACAATCGTTGCCGCCATAACTATGGAAGTCCTGACGAATTTGAACGCTGTGGCGTCCATCTTTATACTAAGCCTCCTGTTAATCGATCTAGGTCTTTGCGATGCACATCCAAAAGCCCGTAAGTCACAGCTTTATGCCCCCGAAACGGAGAAGATACAAATAACATACAGGCGCGTTTTACCTTTATTGAGGAGATAAGATTGTGAAGCACGATAATGGCTGGCCCCCCATCTGTTTGATCCGAAACCAATATCCTGCCAGCACTTTGGGCCTGATGCAAGCGTCGAAGACATCAACAGTTGTGGCAGCTGGATCGCATATTTGGGTTATCTTGGCCACGCAAGCATAATGACCACAAGGTCACCTTGAATCGAAGTGGAGCAAATACGTGAAACAGGTCTTTATGAGGGAGCGTAGAATGATCGGATGATCATAAATCTCCTCCTTCTGCTTATCCCGGCTTCAGTTTTACTTGCATACTTTCACGCGCCGCCGCCGCTTGTTTTCGCAAGCGCGGCGGCGGCCATTATTCCCCTTGCGGAATGGATCCGCCGCGCCACCGAACAGGTTGCCGAACATGCAGGTTCCGTTGTCGGCGGCCTGTTGAACGTTACCTTTGCAAATAGTGCCGAATTGATCCTTGCAATATTCGTTCTTTATTCGGGAAATACACATGTCGTCAAGGCAACAATAACCGGTTCAATCATCGGAAACAGTTTACTGGGTCTTGGCCTGGCCATCCTGGTTGGCAGTTGGGGACGTAAAAAACAGACGTTTAGCGCAGAACGCGCCGGGTTGCATTCCAGCCTCTTGATCCTGGCGGTGATCGCATTGATGATCCCCGCACTGTTCGACTATACCGAGCGCAGTGTGGCTGGACATTCGAATACAGCCGCTCTGGATGAAAGCCTGAGCCTCGGCGTTGCAGTGGTACTGATTTGTGTGTACATCGCCAATCTGGTCTACACACTCGTCACTCACAACGATGTTTTCGAAGCGGAAGAGGAGCAGGGTAAGCCCTCGTGGTCGCTGGTGCGGGCACTGGCAGTGCTGATCGGCGCCACCGTAGTCGTCGCCCTCGAGGCGGACCTTGTTGCGGGCGCTCTTGAAGGTACCGCAACAGCTTTGGGGATGTCCCAGTTTTTCCTCGGCATTATTATTCTGCCAATTGCAGGTAATGCTGCAGAGTATTTCTCGACCATTTACTTTGCGCGCAAAGACCGCATGGGCCTTGTAATGACAATTGCGGTTGGTTCAACAATTCAGGTTGCGCTTCTGACTGCGCCCCTGCTCGTGTTGATTAGCTATGCCATTGGACATCCGATGAACCTGGTATTCAGCAACCCGCTGGAACTGATTGCGATCGCGGGAGTGGCGTTTGCCGTTAATTCCGTTTCACAGGACGGCGAAACCACATGGTTCGAGGGGCTGTTATTAATTGCGGTCTACCTGTTACTGGCAATTGCATTTTTCTTTGTTACGGCATGAAGTTAAAGGTCAGGAACAGAGAACGGAAGGTGAGACTCATTTAGAAAAGGGCATCTATAAGGATGCCCTTCTCGTAACCAACCACTATAACTGTGCAGGTAGCTATCGCTTCTTTGCGGCGCTGCCAACCATTTTTGCTTCGCGGTCAATCGCCGAGCCAATCGCAACGTTCGAATCACCGTCTTCTTTGGCATTGCTCTTCGATTGCAGTTGCGGCGTTTCCGAGCCGGTTGCCAACAACCTGAAGTCAATTGTGGATTCAAACCTTTGTTTAACCATACCGCCCATGCCGGCCGCCCTGCCAAGGAGCCCACCCATCTTATTTGCGGATGATTGCTTCAGATCCGTTACATCAGTGTAAAGGACAAAGTCGCACCCTTTCTGTTTTGCCTCCGATGTCACTTCAGACGGAGCCTTGCTGTAAATTGCCACGGCATCGATATTCCCGCCCTTGATGCCGCCAATTAATCTTTGCCTAAGCGATTCGCCGTCAAACGATTCACTCGTACGATTTTCTAATCCAACAACGCCGACCCGAATCGTGCCCGGCTTCTTTGCATCGGCCGCGGCAGCCGCGGCGGCCGAAGAAACGCCCCCAGACACCTCGCCGCCAGATGGAGAGTTGTTCCTGCCCGCGCCCATCACCGCTCCCGCTAGTGACGAGGCGCTGTACATTTCCTGATGACTCGATGCCTGGGTAAAGCCCGCGGGAATTTCAAACAGGGCCGGATCCAGCGTCGACTGCGTCAGTTCGATGACCTCGCTGGTGGTTGAAAAACTCTCGCTGCCATCGGCGTCGAACATCCTCATGGTTTCGATTAGCGGGTACCCACGCTTGTCAATACCGCTGCGCTTAAATCGCATCTGGTCCTGACAACCCGATCGCCGGTTCGGCATACCCATCGGCGGGGCATAGTCCGATTCACATGAAAATTCCACGTTCAAATTGATGTACCAACCATCGGTTTCAATTTTCATCTTTTGCTGTTGGCACGCTTCTGGCGAGGAATCAAATGTCACCGACGTCGTGATATGCCGTGCGTTAAACCCGAACATCTGCTTACGTTCCCCAGTGTCTGTTGACACCGAGGTCACTGTTACAATACCGCCCTTTCGGGATTCCGGCGGACCGGAAGCTGAAGAGACATCGATCGGGGAACGGCCCGAATTATCGGCGCCGGAAACCATTGGCTCAATCAAGTATTTACGGGCCGACTCGTTAATGGTGATATTACGTTTCAGATCGCATTCCCTGATGGTGATGCTTTTCATTCCGGGCATAATCTCGGATTCCGATCGCTCGCGCGGCCCCTTGATCGCAACTTCCGAGGTGATTGTGCGTCCAGCGATATCCTGTTTCTTTTTGATCCGAATGTCGGCAAATGAAACCGTCGAGAAAAGCAGGACGAAAAGGACGGCAATCGAAGACTTTAGAAGGTTCTGCTTCATGATCTATACCTCACTTGCTGAAAATGATCCGATTAAACCGGTTGGATTTATCATGCTATCGTCTCCGCGGCCCCGGACGAACGGTCCGAACTCGGAAGCCGGAGACACGATGCAAAGAGTAGGGACGCCCCGACAGCCAAAAATTGCACACGATTCAAGATTCGGTAGAAATACTCAAGAGTTTACACCTAAGCACACAGTCCACCAACACGCAGACACAACGACACAACCTGCCACTTGCCTTTTCTTTTTGTGTCCCGTGTTGACTTAGTAAGCCAAAATAGCGATAACTTTAGATTCAGAGTCTACTCCCCAAAAGCAATATTCTGTTTTATCAGCACAAATGATTGACTTTTCGAGACCCAAGGAGGGCTTTCTCGAGCATGAGCACAGCCGTTGACGCCACCGGATATACAAAAAAAATTGTTAAAGACACCGCAGGAATCGCTGGTCATCCCCGCGGTCTTTCAACATTGTTCTTTACCGAGATGTGGGAGCGCTTCAGCTTCTACGGTCTTCGCGCGATCCTGTTCCTTTACATGACAACGGAGTTGGCGAACGGCGGACTGGCGCTTCCACGTCAGTATGCCGGATTGGTTTTTGCCACTTATGCCTCAAGTGTTTACTGGACACCGCTCATCGGCGGCTGGATTGCGGACAAGTGGCTGGGTGCACGCCGTGCGGTTCTTGTCGGTGGGATCGTCATCGCATGTGGTCATTTTTCAATGGCTGTTCAAACGATGCCCAACTTCTATCTTGGTCTGATTTTGATTGCCCTTGGAACCGGATTCCTGAAACCAAACGTGAGTACGATGGTCGGTGATCTCTACGACGCAACCGACGCTCGGCGCGACGCAGGATTTTCGATTTTCTACATGGGCATAAATCTCGGCGCCCTGCTCGCTCCCCTTGTAGTGGGCTCAATCGCTCAAAGAGAATCATTCAAACATCTGCTCGCCTCGATGGGATTTGATCCGATAAAAAGCTGGCATTGGGCTTTTAGCGCAGCGGGATTCTTCATGGTGCTCGGATTAGTTCAGTACGTTCTCGGTCGAAACCGCCTCCGAGGCGTCGGTGAAAAGAAAACAGCAAAACCGCTGACCGATATTGCTGAAGTACGGGACGTGGGGGAGGAAGTCGAGTCACAAGGCTTTGATATCGTGACTTCAGCGCTGGCGGTCATCGGCGGCGTGCTGGGATTCCTGGGGGGTGTCAAATGGGGCGGCGCCGGTTTAGTTGGCGGGCTATTCCCGGGAGTGATGTTCTTCTTCCTTGGTTATATCCTGGGTACTGTGCGTGGACTGAACCGCGACGGCGTTCTTCGGGTTGCTGTGATAGGCATTCTGTTCGTATTCTCAGTGATCTTTTGGATGTCATTTGAGCAGGCGGCAACGAGTCTCACGCTGTTTGCGGACAAACTTACCCATCTTTATATCTTTGGATACAAATTCGAGTCCAGCTGGTACCAGTCAGTCGAGCCGGTTTTCGTCGTCTCTCTTGCGCCGGTGTTCGCGCTGATCTGGGTGAAATTGGGTAGAAAGAATCCATCAAGCCCGGCAAAATTTGCGATTGGCCTGCTCTTTGCTGGTTTGGCGTTTGCAATAATTACATTCGCTTCGACGCGGATACCAATCACCGGCGGCAAGGAATTAAGCGAGTTGCAGAAGGTCGGGCCACTTTGGCTGGTCGCCGTCTATTTCTTTCAAAGCCTTGGCGAGCTGTGTTTGAGTCCGGTTGGTTTGAGCACGGTGACGAAACTCGCACCCGGCCGCTTGCTGGGTTTAATGATGGGTGTCTGGTTTCTATCAATCTCCATAGGCAACTTTGTCGCCGGCATCATGGGTGGAAATTTTGACGAGACAAAAGAAGGAGCATTGTTCAGGAGCTTTGGCGGCGTTGCACTGATCACTCTTCTTGCAGCGATTCTACTCATTGCCCTCACTCCTGTAATTAAAAGGATGATGCCAAAGTCTGCGGAGGTTGCTGAATAGGTTTTGTCCAGGGATAAGATACAAAAGGCGGCCCCTTCTTAGCGATCAT
>WNFR01024174.1_pt1 | contig 14482 bp, 12 predicted proteins | sample 5400221 | NCBI WGS metagenome assembly WNFR01 (sample SAMN13153357, study PRJNA577476) | soil metagenome | isolation source: 40 cm soil under Madrone tree | place: USA:California | collected 2016-06-14 | reverse complement strand
GAGGCTAGCAATCGCGACTAAATTGTCTTTCAGGAATGCAAAGAATCGGAGGACCGGGTTACGCTTTTTGTCTAAAACCGATTTTGCAATAATTGTCTCCCACGATTTCCCTCCCGCAATAGTCTCTAAAGCCTCCTCATATTTTTGTTCCAGATCGCTCTTTGGCGTTTGAGAACTTTTTGCTTCTGCTTGATTCGTCTTTATTAGGTATCTTCGAGAGAAGATGACAGCGAACACGATGCCGACAGGTACGCCGACCGCAAGTCCAAGGGTCACACTTTTCAACGTGACTCCGAGAGCTACGGCGATGCCGACTCCAATGGCGACTCCCCAGATCATGCCAGCTTTATTGAGTTGGATTGTCAATTTTCTTTGCCGCTTTTTTTGGCCTGCCCATCGCCGGCCGCCGGAAAGTCTGAAGATCAGATTCGGGTATCTCCCAAACTGGTCCCCGCGGAGTACTCCAAAGACTCAAGCAGTGACAAAATATCCGGCAAAGTGAGTTCGTCCAGAGTGTCCGTTCCCTGCTTTTATCCTTCGAAGTACTTTGGGAGCCAACGCCAAAGTCTCACATGCCCATCGATGCCGGCGGCAAGATACTTGCCCTTGGGATCAAAGGCAACCTTCAATACCGCACGCTCTTGTGGGATTTGCAAAACCTGTTGACCCTTCGCCCAATCCCACACTCTTACAATTTTGTCTTCACCGCCGGTAGCCAGGTATTTTCCGTCAGGGCTAAAGGCGACGCTACGCATCGGGTCTGCCGCAACTACCCGCGCAACGACTTTCTTTTCTGCGATGTTCCACACAGTGGCCACTTTCAAATTGGATGTAGACGAATCATCGTTGGCCATGGCCATGTACTTGGCGTCAGGGCTGAATACGGCGCCGCGGCTAAAGGGTCCCTTGAAGATTTGCTTGCCTGTGGCTATCTCGAAAAGCTGCGTATTGAAACCTCCGGCAACCAGAGCGTATTTATCGTCGGAGCTAATCGCAGCCGCATACGTTAGTGTTTGGTCAGCGTTGTGAAATACGAGCTTTATCGGGTTCCCGTCATTCCAATCCCATATTGACACGCCAAAATCCTTAGAGTCCCGTAGGGACGGCGCAAGCCCCGCGACTGCCAGATAGTGGCCGGATGGGCTAAATTCGACGTCGAAAGCATGCGCATCGAGTGGAATATTTCGGACAGGAGATTGTTTAGCGGCATCCCAGATCGAGACTCCTTGCGCTTCATCGGTTTCGATTTCGACGTTAGTGCCAGTGACGATGTATTGGCCATTCGGACTGAACGCTACCGACAATGCCTCGCCCTTATGTTTCAGGCCGGGAAGTTCTTGTCCCGTGTCCGTTTTATAGATCTTGACGTCGTGAGACGAGGCAGTTGCCAAGAGCGCTCCATCAGAACTGAATGTGAAACCAAAATTTAATCCAGCCCTCACGGTTACATCCAGACTGGGAGAGAGTTGCGGACTGGGCGAAGGGCTTGGAATGAAGTTGTTTCCCAGCGGACTATTCCAGTCAGTATAACTGCGTGGGACCTTGCGATCCCTTCTCGCCAGTTGCGATCTGATATGGAATAGCAACTGACAACAAGGCCACGATTAGCAGGGTACCTGCCGGCAGTATGCGTAGAATTGCTTTCATATTCGACTCCTCTGAGCTGATGGGTTGCTTCTTCTCTTGAACCGACGGATTTGGCTGCGCAGCTGACAACGAAACCAGTCGGCTTTGACGTAACTTCGCGTCAAGCCAAAATACGAGGTTCTTTAAGCTTGAACGGTTTACCTCACGCCCCCATTTACGCCAAAGTTCGTCGTGATGCGATAACCAATCTTGAACGCGTTTACCGATGCCGAATTAAATGGAGGTTCATCCCCGCGCTCGAAACTAAAGAAAATTGCCTGGGCTGTGTTCGAACTGATGCTGCCGAGAGGTGTTTCAAACAGGCCCTTGAAGTAATTACGGGCGCGGTCTTTCGGAGTCTCACCGCGAAGGTAAAACGTGTCGGACAGGGTCAGATTGAAATGGCGAGTTAAATTGAATTTCATATCCCCACCGAAATACAAACGTCGCACAAAGTTGCTCTCATTTTCGATCGCAAATACGTCCCGCTTGCGTCGCACGGTCTTGCCCACATCAACTCCGACAATCGGTTGTATCTGATAGCCAAACCAATGGAGAGGTATTACTTTGAGGCCGGCGTCCGGATTTATGGAGCCGTCTTCCAACTTAAACTGTTCCGACAATGGATGATTTAGTTTTGCGAACAAAAGGTCGGTCTCGAAATTGAACTTTTCTTCAACCCGCTTAAAGTCCCGGTCAGAAGCATTTACAAAGCGAAATCTGAAGATATGTTTATCGCTGCTGTTCGATTGGGTGCTGCGGATATATTTAACGTCAAATTCCGAGCCGATGAGAACGCGGTTCAGCGCCAAGGTTTTCTCGGTAATCTTTCCGGACGCAATTTTTGCGTCGAAGAAAATCGGCGTTATCAAGTACTGAACTCTGCGCGGGGGACTCAAATTGATGTTTAACCATGGGGCAACCCTCAAATCAACAGTACCCGCGTTCTGTCGTTGCCGGACAGTTTTGTTTCCCTGCTTCACATCTGACACGGAACTCGTGAAGGCTGTACCCCAGTTCAGATTACTATCGAAGGTACGCAAGCCGAGAGTCTTATCAGTTCCTACAGTGTCAGCCGCAGGCGTCTTCACGCTTCCCAAACCAGGGCTGCTTCCCTTCAACACCTTGGCAATTTCCATCGGCGGGTTGTTATTGAATTTCACCTGGAAGTCGAAAGCGCTGGCAGGAAAATCATGGTCACCGATCAGAAAGATGGTAAGGCCCTGATCCACCAGCAATTGTGCTTTGCACTGAACTTGATAAGTGAAAGCACTCAACGGATAGATGGCTCCGGGTCCAGTTGTGTCGCGCTTTTCTATCTTAACCTCCCCGATGCCCGCAGGATTGGCTTTTTGTGCATCCAACCAGTTAAGCAATGCGTCAGTTCTTCTTTGCCGCGCCGGTAAATCATCTGGCAGTTCAAACTGAATCTTGATCACGTTCTTCTTTAGGTTCATCTCCACGGCTCCATCAGCCGTAAAAACGTACTCGCTGTTGTCGGCACAATTTACCGTCGGTTTCGAACGTCGTTGAAAAGTCTTATCTATCGGGACGACTGCCAGAGCAACCTTACCTTTGGGAGATTCAGCGATAACCTGCACAACGGATCCGCCTGTTGTCCTCTGCGAAATCACTTGTTGTTCGGGTGGGCCCGTAACCGTAAGTATGATAGTCGCAAAACTGATCAGGAAGGTGTCCTTGACCGCGGGCGATGCATTAAATCGATAAAGCAATTGCACTTTTCCGGGCTCGGGAACGGTCACGCAGAATGCATTTGCCGCAGGTAGCCCAGAACCGCCGGAACAACTCTTTATGTCCATGTCTTGAGCGAAGATTGTGTTCCCTTTGCTCTCCTGTCGGTAAAGCGTAGCCGTTAAGCGCTCATCCTTTTGAATCGTCGCTGCTGCTGTCATTTCGATCACAGCGATTAAACCAGCATCCGTCATCAAATCTTTCCGGATCGCTGTATTGCCATCATCCTGTGCTTTCACGAGAGAGACGCTGAAGCTCAATGCGGTCAGAATCGCGAAACATATTCGTCTCGTTGTCAGTTGTTTCATAATTGGAATTCCCCTCGCCCTGCTCTGCCCGGCTTAAAATAGAAGACGGATACGAGCGAGGCCGGCAATCATGGGCGTGTGTTCCACTCCTGCGAATACCCGAGCTAAACTCTTAAAGCGGCACGGCATCCTGGCAAGCGTCGAACATGGCTGAAACGGCGTCGGCTGGCATTGTGTTTCTATTCACATTGTTTCGCAGTTGATTGGCAGCCTTATCTGGAAGAGTGCGCCCCTCCGCCATTAACACGGCCTGAGTCAGATCAAATATAGCCTTATCCAGCACGTCTTCATCCTGATAGAAGCGCCCTAAATTCGCCTGGTGCCAGTTTCCGTTCACCCAATCGATGAAACCCAACCGTTGCGGGTTATCCATCAACAATCTGACGTGCAAAGCTTCGTCTAATGTTTTCTTACTAGGCATCCCATCTCCTTCGAGTTTCCCACCTATCGTTACTTCTTTGGTGACACCGAATGATGTCTAAAAGCCTTGATCAGTTTCCATCTTTGCCTGGCCCCGGAACTGTTCCGAGTTTGATCACTCTCATCCCTAATGATAAAAACTTCATTTTCATTTCCCAATGTTGAATACCTTCACAATACTAACGCGCCGAATCTCCTTCTCAGCTATCATCTAGGAACAGTCCATTGAGCTGCGGATCCGTAGGGACCACGGATGCCGGAGGGGACGGTCAAGTCGATTACCCTTCTAGTCTTACCTGTTCACGGTGTCAGGAGAGTTAGGCAACATGTTCTGAGTGTCAGGACAATTACGTAACAACCCTGAGCATGAAACGGACACCATGATTCTAATAATTACAATAGGTTAGCGATTTGAAGTCGTCAGGGGATTTACGTAACCGGACTAAAGAGTATTGACCCAATACGACCTTTGGAGTATGTTGCCTGCACCTCGCAGCTAGCGGGCTGGTCCTCAGAGAGCCTGTGACGCGTGTCTTTCTCGGACTCAGCTTACATCGTTCTATGTACCCAATTGCGCCTGCAATGTGTTCGCAGATCCGTTCCCAGGTTAGGTGAACCATGCTTGACCTCCTTCCCTTTGCGCTTGAGGATTTTTTCGCCGAGTTTGAGCACCGGCCTGATCTGCTTAACCTCGCGTCGAGTGATGCGTCTCCTTGGACAATGCCCGAGATTCTCGTGAAGTGCCCTGACCTCCGAACCGATCTTGAACAGCTCTCGCTTAATTATCCGGACGTTCAGAAATCGCTGGTTCCCGCTCTGCAAAAGATTAGTCAGCCTCCGCCGCACATGGACATCCTTGCTGTGTCAGGCGCGGCCGAGGCGATTTTTCCTTGGAACTCACCCTCGCACCTGCAATCGCACGACTAATTATTCGGCTCTCTCCAGAATTTGCACCGACATTTGATCAAAGACCCTTGAAATCCATTGCGGAGGCAATTGGCTTGGGAATGCCGTTCGCCGAGGAGATACACGATTCAGTTGACGCTTTTGTCCAAGGATCCGAGCGCGATGGCTCTCTTGCTTCAAACACCTCTGAGGATGCCAAGATTGGCAGATTCGGGGCCGAAGAAACGCACTCAAAGTCGGCAAAGTAGCGCCGATCTTCTTCCTTCAGCACATCTTGCCGATCAAGAAACACCCATAGGATCCTTAGGCGAATATTTCGCCGAAGATCTCAAAGTACCTGTCGACCGGGCGAACGCACATTCGTGCCCATTCCCGAAGCTAGGTCGTCCTGTCTGGATGACTGTGGTATCGGGAACCGGAGGAATCCATCAGCGTTCATCTATGCGCAGATAAACTTTTTTCTGCGATACCAATGCGCCTCCGCATTGAGCTAGTATCGTCAGCATCCGAGAAAAATCGGAGTACTGAGTATCTATTCCTACTGAGTTCCAGAGCTGCTTGATAGTGGTGAGGATAGGTGGGTCGGAATGTAGATTCCGTAAGATAGTTCGATTGATCTGCGCTAATGAGATGTCGGGACCTCCGAGACGGCGGGCCCTCTGTTCCTGATAATGAGCGAGAGCGCTGAGATACTTTGCAAAGTAGCGAGCGGATGTTGCGCGCTGCGCCAGTTCTTTCATTCTCTTTCCATCGTCCCAGATTGTTTCGGTCGGGCTCTGGCATGCCTGAAAGGCGTTGAGCACCCGACTGTCGCTAATCTACCTAACCGCTACTTGATAGCCTTTTGAATAAGACTGCTGATTGTAACAAGCTTTTCTCCATGCTTCATCGGCGTACTCCAACACAGTTCGCGCTTGCGTAGTGAAGGACTGATTTTCCTCAACCCGAGACACAATTTCTGGTGTCACTCGACCTATATAGTCGAATTCCCTCTTTATGTCATTGATGGTGTCTTTCTGGCTGTGGTGAGTTCCCAAGGACCGTAGTTCCTGTGGCTCCAGGTGTTTCAGAACGCTCTGCATGGCAAAGAGTGCCTTTTGCTCGGTCGGGTTAAACCCATTAAGAAACTCATGAGTGCCGGTGATGGGTAATGCTGGTAGAATCGTTGTCTTGTAGTTCTTTGGATTGTCTTTATCGTGCCTAGGGGGAGTGATCCGAAAATAGTGCAACAGCTCTTCTCTTTGAAGTTCAAATAGGATATCAAGCAAGTACGTCGGTTGCCTTCCTGGCCCTTCCCAACGCCCAGGTCCAGAGCCGTGCTTTCCCGGAATCGCCTGAAACGGCGATGGAAAAGTAACGTGCGTTCCGGATTCACCTTCGACGGAATGATCTCCGAGCGCTCGGAACAGAGCGTCCCACAAGCGCAAAGCGAGCATCGCAAACTTATCAAACGGGATAGCCGTTAGGCCTTGTGGTGTGCTAAAACCCCTCTGGCCAGCGGCATATTTGCACCAGCCATCGTACAAAAAGAGCAACAGTCGCAAGCTCCGTTCACATTGGATACCTTCGCGGCCCTGGCGCAAATCCTCAAATAATGAGCTTTCGTAAATAGAGCTAGGAGCCATGCGGTAATCCCCATTGGGTTGTATACCGCCGAACCATTTCACTGACCACTTCACCGGCGGGGGCAAAGGTTCGCACAAGGCGTGTCATGCCATTCTCATCCAAAATGCGTGAGATGTCCGTAGAGAGCGCTGCTTGATCAATCAAGATGTCACAGAGCGCACTGGTTTTCGCTTTATCCCAAGCGAGCCGAGTGCCGATTTCCAAAATCTCGGCTAGACTCAATCCTGGTACTTCGTCGTCCACAGGCGTACCACCTGTAGAGAGTAGTTCGCTTTCCAGAATTCTCTGGTCTAGTTCCTGTAAATCCGACAATACGTAAGTCAAGCCCGCAGTGCTCCCGCCGCTCGTGCTATTACCCGTGCCACTCGTCGATCGAGTGCGCAACTCTCTTAGGTGAACCGCCTTGAACACGGTCGCAGTTAAAGGATCATCCGCGTAGCTTGTGATCGTGTTGTCAGTGTAATTCGAGACATCAATGTTCAGTGTTACTAATGCGGAATTCAACGCTGTTCGCAAATCCCGAACGTCATCAGCATAGATTAAGTCTCCGGTCGCTAGACCTGCGTGCGTCCAGGTTGCTGAACTTTGCCCCGCCAGACTTCGGACGGCATTGATTGCAGTTCTCAACTCAGTGATGTGCGCCGCCTTGATCAGAGTCGCAGTTGCGGGATCATCGGAATAACTTACGATGGTCCCATCAGTGGTGAAGTTCAATCGGGCTCCCAGCGCGATGTTAACTGTAATTCGAAGTACAATTCCCTCCGCTATCGGCCGGTCAGTCTATCAACTGTCGGCAGGAGACGCCTGCTTCATACCATCAGGCCTGACCCCAAATTTGAGATTCATGAGATTTGAGATTTGTGAGAGATTTGGATTTGCACAGATTTGCAGATTTGCCTCCGTACGTTCTGAGGTTCCCGGAGCATTCCAAATTCATTAGGAGCCAAACTTAATTGACGACCTTGCTTGAGAAAGCGATCCATACGGCTCCTAGAACGCCAATTACCAACGTTAGCAGACACCATTTTGAGAATGACAACCTGCCAAACCATCTTCGAGTTGGTTCTCTATGCCAAATGAAGAGCGGGTAAGCAATGATAGAGCAGGCCATCATAATCAAGCTAAACCGAAGCGGAGATATTCCTTGATACAGAGGATCGACGAGCCTAACTGCGAGTCGAGGGACAAACACAAAGTAAACTACCATCGATATGTAGGATACGACCTTGAGCCACCTTTGCATTGGACTTTCTTCCTTCGTTTTCTTACAACCCAACTTTTTCCTTGCACTTCTTTTTCGCTGCTTCTCGAGCTGGCGCCAGGGTATTACGTTCGAACCTTCGGACATCCACAAACCAAAAGGCTTCCCCGCCCCACAGAGTGGCCATTCCCCATAGCGGACCGCCGACTAATGTCACTAGTCCCGAAGAACCACCGGCGATTCCAACGTCCTCGATCATCTCTGTACGAAGCTCCTGCATCGGCCCTTTCATTTCCTCTTGGAAGCAGTTTTCATACGCCACTTGTTTTCTAATCTTCTCTTTCTCTGCCGCACTAAGCTTTCGATCCAAGACCCGTTTTGTTGGGTCTACCACAGGCCGTAATAGAGGATTGCTTGGAGATTGTTGCGGAATCGGAAATAAGAACCACGCCATGCTGCCGCTTGCTCCCCAATTGGGCAGATAACCGCTCATGTCATCCCAACTGCCAGTGACTGTAACGACCGAAACTCCAGTACCCGTGCACCGCCAGTCGCCCTTTGCATCTTTTCTCGCAGTCGTTCCAGGACCGCAATCTGGCGGCGACTCACCCAAGCCACTGGGATCCACAAAATTCACCGGATCGCTTTGGGTGTAGGAATATCGATTAAAGCATAACCCTGCGATGAAGTGCGCGAGCCAATACCTGAATCAATCTCTTCACCGAAGGGTAAGTAATCATGTCTGGCGACAATAGCACTCGAGCTGCCATTATTATTCGTGACTGCGCGCGTGGAGCCTTGTATGTCTGATAACACATAGTGCAACCCGCCATTGCTCCCGCCGCTCGTGCTATTACCTGTGCCACTCGTCGACCGCGTGCGCAACTCTCTTAGGTGCACTGCCTTGAACACTGTCGCCGTCAACGGATCGTCCGCATAGCTCACGATCGTGTTGTCGGTGTAACTGGAAGTCTGAAGGTTGAGCGCTACTAACGCATCGTTCAACCGACTCCGCAGGTCGCGTACGTCATCAGCATAGATCAAGTCGCCCGCCGCCAGACCTGAGTGTGTCCAGCTTCCGGCTGACTGTCCCGCCAGACTTCGCACAGCATTGATAGCCGTCCTCAACTCAGTGATGTGCGCCGCCTTGATCGTCGTCGCAGTCGCCGGATCTTCAGCATAACTTACGATGGTTGCGTCGGTAGTGAAGTTCAACTTTGCCCCCAAGGCGATGTTGCTATAATTCGAGGTGCAATTCCCTCCGCTATCGGCCGCGCAGACTCGATAGAGATAGGCGCTACCGGTACTGGCTCCGCTATCCGTCGTGCTGGTGCTCGTGGTAGTGGTGAGTAATTCGTAAGAACCACCGGCACTCTTGTGCTCGACTCGGTACTTACTAGCTCCCGAAGCCGCCGTCCAACTCAGCGCGACATTACTACTCGAGGGCGTCGCCGCCAGGGCCGAAGGCGCGCCGGCGCTCAAACTTTCATTCGTCGCCAGCAATTGTCCGCCGCGATAAATGTTCTCTCGTTCCAGAGTCGTTCCGCTGCTGCCCAGATAATCGGCGACGTTTTGGCCAAACACGTCATAGACCATCGTCCGCGTAATACTGCCCTCGGTAGTCTGCACTCTTTGTCCGGCGCAATCGTACACCGCACTCTGGACGCTCGAGTCGTCCGGCAGCCTCACGGCGCTCTGACGGCCATTAGCGTCGTATTCATACTTAAGATTGCGAAACTTGGTGTCAATCGTTATGTTTCCTGCTGCATCGTAAGTTGTCGGCGTCGAGCCGCTCGTGATGAAGCGATTGGTTGCAGCATTGATCTCGGACGAAGAGACGGCCGGCAATCCCAGCGTCGTGTTCGCGCTTTGATGGCGATTGCCATAGATGTCGTAGTCATAACTCTGCAAGTAAGTCTGCATGGTCATCGCGGTGCTCTGATGCTCGGCGACATTCGATAAACGTCCGAGCTCGTCATAAGTGAAACCCTGGTTCCACTGCGCCGTGCCGTTGATTGAGCCGGTGATCTTGCCAATCTGCCCGTTGTTCTTTGAGGTGTCCACGTTGCCGCTGCTGGTGTTGAATTCACCGTAGCCGTAATCGTACTGCTGGAGCACGGTGGTTGTGCTGCTGACGGTTTGCGAGAGCTTTACCTTATTTGCCTGCAAACGCCGGTTGTATTCCAGAGCATGCACCATCGCGTTGCCGAAAGTCTCAGAAGCCAGACCACCATGCGCCTCGTAAGCGAAAGAGCCAGCAAAGGTCGTCGTCCCGTCACCCACGCTCGAAAGTCTCCCGCCCTCGTCGTAAGAATAAACCAGCGCGCGGCCTGACGGGTAGGTTTCGCCCGTCAGCACCCCGGCATAGTTGTAAGCGTAGCTTAGTTTGTATTTCGCGGGAGCTGAGCCTGTGATCTGAAATTGTTTGGTTACCCGACCCATGACGTCATAGTCAAAATAGTTCCCGGTTGCACCGCTCCCATAAGTCATGGCCACCAACCGTCCCGTCGTATAGGTGCGTGTGTATAAGTCGGGCGACGATGAACTGGGCGCGCCCGAAGGCAGGGTCTGCGAGTCGTAGTAGTAATGCGCCGTCGGCGTTGAATCAGAGTAAGTAATATTTTGCACGCGGTTTAAGTCGTCATAACCGAAGGTCGTGTGCACCCCGCGCGCGTCGTAAGCATCCGTAACTAGACCACTGGAATTGTATGCAATCTTCTTCGTCCATGCACCGCTCGTATTCCACGCGTCGCTGAGGTTATAGCTGGAGTTAGTCTCCTGCTCGACCTGCTTTTCCCGGATCAGACGTGAAAGAGAATCGTATTTGAAGTAACGATCCTGCGAACCCTGATTGATGTGCACCAGATTATCGAGCAGGTCATATTCGTAAATCGTGGCCTGGCTCGGTGAACTCGTCGCACCTAAACCGGACGAAGTTGGCTCATCCAAACGAATCACCCGGCCCATCGCGTCGACCTTCTGCCGCCTAACCTTGCCGGCCTGATCCGTGACCGTCGTGAATACTCCGTCGAAGCTGGTGGATACCGTGGTGGTTGACGAAGTGCTGTTATCACCCGTGGGCATGGTTACCATGGTAACGCGACCCAGATGATCGAAACTATCTGTCGTCCAAAAGCCGTCCGGATTGATCGAAGCGCTCGAGCCGCTCGAGTAATAGGGATTGCTGGCACGGTAAGCGCGGCCCATCGCGTCGTACTCGGTGTCCTGAGTCGACCAGCCGTTGGCGGACGTGTAATTATTGAACGTTCGCGCGACGGCGCCGCGACCATCCAGAAAACGATAGCTGTAGAAGGTATTTGACGAGTCAAGTTTGGCGCCTGTCACAACATACGCATATACACCGATTCCGTCAGAGTAGCCGTAAGAGGTCTGGCCGCCATCCGGATACGTCACGGAGTTTAGACGCAGGGAGTCGCTGTTATATGAATAATCGGTTTCCTGCGAGTTCTCGTCAGTCACGGTCGCCGGTAAGCCCGTGTCATGGTCAAAGGTGGCGTGGGTCGTAAGGTATAGCCCGCTGGGGTTGCCACTGGTCACCGAAATTGGATAAGCGTAGTCATGACTGGCCCCGCTTCCCGCGCCGGAATAGGTAAACGATTTCAACTGGCAGCAGTCCACCTGCGCCGTCATCACATTGCCGGCGATATCATAAGTGGTCGAATGAGTAATCGTGCCGGAAGCCCCGGGTGCGTCAGCATAGGTCGTAACGCTGGTCACATTACCCCGATAGTCAGTAGTCGAGACGTAGCTGGAACCGAACGGATCGAACGTGGCATCGTGCATGATGATGTCACTGCGACCGGTCAGGTTCGCATGTGACGAACCATAGTCATCATAGGAATAGTCCACCCTCGCAGAAGGAGTTGTAGAACCGCCCGGGAGGACCTTAACTCCTTCAGGCAGATGCAGAAGATACCGCCCCGTGTAGGCTGAAGAAGTCACGTAAGTGGTTTCTGTTCTGCGCAATTCCGTTGAGGAAACAGAACCATCCGTAGTGAAATCGCGTTCGCTGGCCACCGAGACATTGTTGTAGCTCGTGTAGCTTAATACGGTCGCCTTGGTGAGCCCGGCCGGTACATCGGTAGTCCTGATTTGATAGACGCGAGGATTCAGGCTGCTGGAATCCTGCTCCCAATCCATGTGGGTGTGCGAGAGCACCGTCGGAGTCGACCCGTATTGGACGTAAACGTCACTAATCAAGCCATCGTCCCATACGCCGGAATCAACGATCGCATGACTTTCTGTAATCGTGCCGTCCGGAGCGGTCACGGTCGAAACGCCGGTTGACTGGTTTCCGGTAAACCCATAAGACGGAGCGCTGCCGCTCGTTGTCCTGCCCGCCCATTCATCGGTTCGGTTGCTATAAACGGGGACATCCGTAAGAGCCGAGGCGGTGGTAGGGTAATCGTAGGTGGTCTGCGCAGCCTGGCTGCCCTCCCTGGAAACCGAGCCTGCGGTGGTTTGGGAAGTCGAACTTACTGTCATCCCGCGCAGTTGAGTCATTCGGTAAATCATGCCGTAGGCCGAATACTCGAATTTGTAACCCGCGTATTGTGGGCTGCTGCCGTCAGAACTGGTTGGCAAGTAGACATACGACAGAGTATGCACAGTGCTCGGCGTGCCGTAGCTAACGTTCACGCCGGAACCAAATAGTCCTGAAGTGGGAATCGTGACATCGTCGTAGTAAAACCGCATCACCTGGAGCGGGGAGCTGCCGGTAAGGCCGGGCGCGCTAATGCTCACTAGATCGCCGTTTGAAGCGTAATAGAAATTCACATAACGCTGGAGGGTATCCTGGATGTAATCAATTTGCGGTCCCGCCCCACTCGTGCCGTTATAGGCGATGGTAATGTAGTTGCCATTGCGGTCGGCGATCTTAATCGGATAGTAACGGTAGCCGCCGCCGCTCGCGCCGTATGAAACTGTCGTTCCGTCCGGATAAGACAAAATGAAAGTGTGCGAATAACCCACAACGTAATAGTGTATGAACGTTCCGTCCGTGCTGTAATAGTCAAAGCCGCTGCCAACCAGAGCATGCCGGGTACCGTCGGGATCAGTCAAAGTGAACCCATAATCGCCCTGGTCTTCGATCTGTCCAAAGCCCAGCCTGAAACCTGGGCCCGGCCAGCCTGAGTCGACGTCATAAGTCATCCATGTGGAGCTATCGCCCGGAGCGATAGACTTGTTCCAAGTCTGGCTGTTGTAAACGAGCGAGAGTGAAACGCCGAGGCCTCGTCCCGATAATCCCGCTACAGGGAGAGCGAAACTAAAGTTGCGGTTTCCGTTTTCTGTGCCTGGAATCGCGACTGGAGGTAACTTCCCTCCGGGCTTCGTCGTTCCTGGCGGCGAGCCCACGCCATTACCGGCGCCATAGAGAGAACCACTTTCGTCGTCGGGAAGCGGATCATCTAACAGCGGGCGCAATGGAAGGACAGGTGAGGAAATGATATTCCCAACATGATGGCGTTTGTCGTAAGCCCGGTTACTCGATGTCGTCGGAGTGTTTCGCTCTTGCTGGTCGAAGCTTTGCTTGATTGGGGCAATGCTTCTAGTCGAGGTTTGTTTCCTTCCACCAAAGCCATCTTTCGTTGCTTCCACCACCGTGACCTGCACTGTCTGGGTCATACGTCCGGCGGTGGCGGTCAGAGTCGCCTGGCCAAGCCCTCCGGCCAATGCGCTGCCCGTATTGGTGATAGAAACAACTTCCTTGTCGCTTGTCTGCCACTGACTCGCCAAACCTTGAATGGGCTCGCCTTGATTATCAAGTGGAATCGCTGAAAACAACATTGACTGGCCTGTTTGGAGAGTTACGTCGCCCTTCGGGCTAATCCGCACGGCAGCAACGCGCGCCTCCAGTTCCGAGGTGGTTGGCGGCGGCTGAGGTTTCACGCCTGTCGAAATCGACGGCGTCTGCTGAGTACCGCTCTTGGTCCCCCGGCTTCGCCCTTTGAATATCTCAAGCCAGCGACCGGCTCGGCTGTTCGCCTCCTGAAATGCAACCCACGATCGCGTCACTGCCTCGCGCGTGAGTGATGCGGCGACCGCTGGTGGAAGCGAAGCCGCCAAGAGCAACATCGCCAGCGTAATCGATATCAAGGGTCGGACAGCAAGTGCGGGTTTGCCGATGCCCTGACCAAGAACCAGCTTTCGATTAATCAGAGATAAGTGAGAGCGAATCTGCATGGGACTCCTTCTCCATTTTTCGGCGGTCGAGTTACGGATTGTCCGCTTCCTTATTGAAGACTTAGCAAGACCAAAATCTTGCCCGAGCCCTTTTCCAAAGGTTCCAGCGCTTTGCCGATCAATGTTCCTGGCATGTGCATCCGACGTCCGCCCACTTCGATCGGTTCTGACTTCATCGCCACTCCCGTAATCTCGCTGGTGACGAGCAGATCTCCGATATGAATGGGACCACTCGTCGCATCCACTTTGACGAGGACTCTTCCGCTAGTGGCAACCAGCACCTTGCCCTTGCCGCTCTCGCCCAGCGCGATGCCTGGTTGTTCTGAGATAACGCCGGCCACACGAGTGTCATACGACTGCGTCGAGGAGATCACTTGATTGGATTTGGTTGTGTCGAGAACGACGACTGTGCCGGTAGGAATCCGTTCCGACGACGGAA
>WNFR01007659.1_pt1 | contig 14482 bp, 14 predicted proteins | sample 5400221 | NCBI WGS metagenome assembly WNFR01 (sample SAMN13153357, study PRJNA577476) | soil metagenome | isolation source: 40 cm soil under Madrone tree | place: USA:California | collected 2016-06-14 | reverse complement strand
AACTCGCTCATCACCAGCCACGTCTCGGGCGCGCGCCTGCCGCGCGGGGAGCGGGTGGAACTCGCCGGCAAGGCGTGGGACAGCGGCACCGGCATCGAGGGGGTGGAGGTGTCCGCCGACCACGGGCAGAGCTGGCGCGAGGCGACGCTGCAGCGTGACCTGGGGCGCTTTGCGTGGCGCGAGTTCCGCTTCCCCCTCGACACCTCGAAGGCCGGTCCCCTGGAAATGTCGGTGCGGGCGCGCAGCCGTGGCGGCGCGAAGCAGCCCGACAAACTGACCCCCAACCCTTCCGGTTACCACGACAACATCGTGCAGACCGTGAGCCTGGAGGTCGCGTGAAAGGTGCTCGCAGGCGCGCGGCTGTGCTGCTGACATCGCTGGCGCTGGCCGGCGCCAGCGCGCTGCTGTGGGGAGCGGGCGCTGAGGAGTCGGTTCAGCTCAAGGACGCTCCCGGGCGCGACCTGACTACCGGCCGCTGCATCATCTGCCACAGTCTCGAGTACATACCGAGTAACGCGCCGGCCATGAATCGTGCGGCGTGGCAGAAGACCATTCTGAAAATGAAGGATCGCTTCGGCGCCCCGATCACGGACGAGGAGGCGAAGCAGATCCTCGATTACCTGGACAGCAGCTACTCCGGCAAGTCGTAAGTTGTCGAATGTCCGGTCCTCCGTTTGCCGTCAAAGGCATCGATCACATCGTGCTGCGGGTGCGCGCCCTGCCGAGCGCCCTGGTGTTCTATCGCGACGTACTCGGGTGCCGGGTGGAGCGCGAGCAGCCGGAGCTGGGCCTGACGCAGCTGCGCGCGGGGCGCAGTCTCATTGACCTGGTGACACTCGACGGGCCGCTGGGTCAAGCGTCGGCGGCCGCCGCCGGACCGAACGTCGACCATTTCTGTCTGGCGCTCGCGCCGTTCAGCGAAGCGGACCTGTCCGCGTGGCTGGAGGCCTGCGGTGTCGCGGTCACCGCACCGGCCTCGCGCTACGGCGCCGAGGGCGAGGGACGCTCGTTCTACATCGAAGACCCCGATGGCAACCGGATCGAGCTCAAGGGTGGGCGCGCGGAGGCAGGAGCGCAGGGGAGGGAGGCGTGAGTCTGGCAGGCAAGACACTCTTTATTACTGGTGCCAGCCGCGGGATCGGGCTCGCCATCGCGCTGCGGGCCGCGCGTGACGGGGCGAATATCGCCATCGCCGCCAAGACCACCGAGCCGCACCCGAAGCTCGCCGGCACCATCTACAGCGCCGCCGAGCAGATCGAGCGCGCCGGCGGCAAGGCCCTGCCGCTGGCGGTGGACGTGCGCGACGAGGCGAGCGTGGTGGCGGCAGTGCGCCAGTGCGCGCAAGTGTTCGGCGGCATCGACATCTGCGTCAACAACGCCTCGGCGATCGCTCTGGCGCCGACCGAGCAGATCGAGATGCGCCGCTACGATCTCATTCAGCAGATCAACACCCGCGGCACCTTCGTCACCTCGCGCGCCTGCCTGCCGTATCTGAAGCAGGCGGCGAATCCGCACCTGCTGACCCTGTCGCCGCCGCTCGACCTGCAGCCGAAGTGGTTTGCCGGGCACCTGGCCTACTCGCTGTCGAAGTACGGCATGTCGCTGTGCATGCTGGGACTGGCGCAGGAGTACCGCGCCGCCGGCATCGCCTGCAACGCGCTGTGGCCGCGCACCACGATCGCGACCGCCGCGGTGGAGTTCGCTCTGGGCGGTGCCGCCATGATGCGCCGCTCACGCAAGCCCGAGATCGTGGCGGACGCCGCCCACGTGATCCTCAACCGCCCGGCGCGCGAGTGCACCGGACAGTTCTTCATCGACGACAGTGTCCTGTACGAGGCCGGGGTGCGCGACTTCGGGGTCTACAGCGTCGAGCCGGGGGCCACGCTGCTGGCGGACCTGTTCATCGATCGCAGCGCGAGCGCACCGCCCGGAGTGACGCTCGAGTTCCTGCGCTGAAACGAAACGACGCCCCCATGAGTCCCCCACTTGCCGTGAATCGCCGCATCGTGCTCGCGCGCCGCCCCAAGGGCGCCCCGAGCGCCGAGGACTTCCGCCTCGAGAGCGAGCCGGTGCCGGTGCCAGGTCCCGACCAGGTGCTGCTGCGCACGCGCTACCTGTCCCTCGATCCCTACATGCGCGGCCGCATGAATGAGGGGCGCTCGTACGTGGCGCCCGTGGCGCTCGGCGCGCCCATGACCGGGCAGACGGTGAGCGTGATCGAAGACTCCCACAACTCCGCCTTCAAGGTGGGCGAGCTGGTGCTCGCCAACGTCGGCTGGCAGGACTACGGCCTCTCCGACGGGCGCGATCTGGTCCGGATCGACGCCGCGATGCCGCGGCCGTCGTATGCCCTCGGAGTGCTCGGCATGCCCGGGCTCACGGCTTACGTCGGATTGCTGGATATCGGACAGCCCAAAGCCGGCGAGACGGTCGTCGTGGCTGCCGCCACCGGCGCGGTCGGATCGGTGGTGGGGCAGATCGCCAGGATCAAGGGGTGCCGTGCCGTCGGTGTGGCCGGCGGCCGCGAGAAGTGCGAGTACGCGCTCAAGACGCTGGGGTTCGATGAGTGCCTCGATCACCATGAGGCCGAGCTGCCCCGGCGCCTCGCGGCTGCCTGCCCCAAGGGCATCGATGTGTATTTCGAGAATGTCGGTGGCGCGGTTCTCGGCGCGGTGCTGCCGCTGCTCAACATCGGGGCGCGGGTGCCGCTGTGCGGCCTCATCGCCTGGTACAACCTCGACAAGCTCCCCGAGGGGGGCGACCGCACACCGCTGCTGCTGACGACGGTGCTGCGCCAGCGGGTGAAGGTGCAGGGATTCATCATCTATGACCATTACCAGCGCACCCCGGCCTTCCGACACGACATGAGTGGATGGCTGCAGGAGGGCCGGGTGCACTACCGCGAAGAACTCATCGACGGCCTGGAGAGCGCTCCGAAGGGACTCATGGGGCTCCTGCGCGGGGAGAACTTCGGCAAGCTCATCGTGCGTGTGTCTTAGGTGACGCTCATGCAGGAAGAGGTCAAGGTCTCGTGGGTATTCGATGTCATCTCACCGTTCGCGTATCTGGCCTTCCCGCAGCTGTCGCGCCTGCCCGCCCACGTGAGCGTCGGGTTCGTTCCAGTGCTGTTCGCGGGCCTGTTGCAACATTTCGGGCAGCTGGGGCCGGCGGAAATTCCCTCCAAGCGGCGCTTCACCTACCGCTTTGTCCTGTGGCGGGCGCGCCAGTTGGGGCTGCCGATGCGCATGCCGCCGGCGCATCCTTTCAACCCGCTCTCCGCCCTGCGCCTGATCATCGCCGCGGGCAGCGATCGACGTGCCGCCGGGACCGTCCTGGATGCGGTATTCCGCGACGGCCGGGACGTGAGTGATCCGGCAGTCATCGCCGATCTCGCGCGGCTGCTGGGCATTGCCGACCCGCAGGTAGCGATCGCCGACCCCGCGATCAAGCAGCGCCTGCGCGACAACACCGCCTGGGCGAGCGCGCGGGGTGTGTTTGGCGTGCCCATTTGGCGTGCCCACGCTGGTGATCGGCAAGGAGCTCTTCTGGGGGCACGACGCATTCGACATGGCGCTCGAGTACCTGCGGCATCCGGATGCCTTTCGCGATCCGGACATGCAGGCCGCGGACACTCTGCCGATCGGGGTGACGCGCAGCCGGTGAGCGCACACACCGCGAACGGCCATCGGTTAGGTCGGAAGGCGCTTCGGCTGTGAGCCTAAGCGCCCGCGGCCTGGCGCGCGACGGATGCGCGGGCGCTGCCCTTCGCCCAGGCGTGCAGCAGCTGCACCTGCAGGCGCAGCTGCTCGATCTGCCGCGGCGGCGGCCAGTCGCTGGCGTTGGCTACCGCGCTGGCGGTGAGTCCGTTGATGAAGGTGACCAGCGAGCGCAGCACCTGTTCGCGCTTGGCGGCTGACCACTGCGACCACTCCGGCCAGCACTGCGCCAGGCAGCGCTCGAACAGACGCAGGTACTCGCGGTGCACCCAGGTGTTGATGCGCTTGAGGCGCTTGTCGGTGCTGACCTGTCCCCAGAAGGTGGTCCAGAACGCGCACTCGGTGCGCCGATGCTCGTCAACCGGCAGGGCCTCGGTGAGCAGCGCCAGCAGATCCGGTCGGGCGGTGGCCGCCGCCGGCTGTGTCAGGCGCTCGTCGATGCGTCGCAGAATGAGCCGCAGGGCGGCGATGATGATGTCCTGCCTGGTATCGAAGTAGTGCGCCAGCATGCCGGTGGTGTAACCAGCCGCGCGGGCGATGCGCACCATGCTGGCCCCATCGAAACCGTGTTCGGCCACCACCCGACAGGCGACCAGGGCGATTTCGTCGCGCCGCTGCGCATGATCGACGATCTTGGGCATGAGGCGATGGTACTGGCAATTACGCGCTCTGGGCAGTTGCGGCGTCGTCCGGATCGAGGCCGATGTCCGCGGCGGCCGCCCGCTGTCGGTCCCGATGCAGGTCGATCGAGCGGCAGGCGAGCAGGTAGACGCCGGCGGCGACCGGCAGGCCCACCAGCATGGCGATATCCGCGCCGCCCAGCGCCCGTGCGATCGGCCCGGTGTACATTCCGGAGCTGAAGAACGGGATCATGACGACAAAACCCGCCACGTAGGCGATGAGGCCACGCCAGTTCCAGTGCCCGTACATGCCGCCGGGATTGAAGATCTCGCGGATCGAGTAATGGCCGCGGCGCACGACGTAGAAGTCGATGAGGTTGATGGCCGTCCAGGGAGTGAACAGGTACAGCAAGAGCGACAGCAGATCCTCGAAGCGGTTGACGAAGTTGCTGGAAGAGCCGAGCGCGATGAGGTTGCTCACCATGAACGCCACCGCGAGACTCGCCAGGCGCTTGCCTACCGTGCAGCGCAGCGGCCTCACCGTGTCAGCGCAGCTCAGCAGCGTCAGGGAGGCGCCGTAGAAGTTCAGGGCCGATATGGTGATCAGGCCGAGCAGCGCCCCCACCAGCAACACCTTGCCCAGGCCGGGAAGCACCAGATCTGCGGCGTGCTGCATGGCGGCGGCCACATCGAGTGTCGGCGCCGCGGCCGCCGCGACCGTGCCGACCAGCATCATCCAGGCGCCGCCGACGAAAGCCCCGAGGTAGGTCCACCAGAATGACGCCCGTACCCCGACGTCGCGCGGCAGGTAGCGGGAATAGTCCGACACATAGATCGACCAGCTCAGCTGGTAGGACGCCGCGGCGAACAGCTGTGCCAGGAACGGTACGCCGCGAAAACCCGCCGGATCCCACTGCGCAGCGGGGAACCTGAGCAGCAACAGCCCGCCGAGCGAGAACACCGTGAGGATGGCGATCATCAGGTAGGCGAAAGCGCGTTGCGCAAGATGGATCTTGTCGTAGCCGACCGCGGCGAGGCCGACCGCGCACAGTGCGAACAGGATTATGGCGGCCGGGGAGGTGGCTGAGATCGATGCGCTCAGTTGATGCAGCGCCTGGGCGGCGAGCACCTGGTTGAACGCGTTGAAGCCGATGTAGGCCACCAGGGCCACCGCCCACACCAGCAGCGCGCCGCTGTAACCGAACTGCGGCCGCGACTGGATCATCTGCGGCAGGCCCAGCTGCGGCCCCTGGGTGGAGTGGAACGCCATGAAGAACGTGCCCAGCAGGCACCCCGCCAACACCGCGACACTGGTCCACAACAGGTTGCCGCCGAGGGTGATGCCGAGCACCCCGACGGCGAGGGTGGCGAGGTGCGCATCCCCGGAGAACCACACCGGCCACAGGTGCCAGACCTTGCCGTGCCGCTCGGCGAGCGGCACGTAGTCGATCGAGCGCTTTTCGATGAGGGTGCCGCTCATGGAGGCGAATGAGCTCGCGGCACGACCTCGTAGCCGGGGATCTTGGGCTCGTCGTCGACCATCTGAGGTGGAAATCCCTCCCCCAGCACCTGCACGCCGCAGGCGTCCTCGAGGCGCCGGATGATGTTCGGAGAAAATTCGCGCTCACCGTAGCGACGCGCACCGTCCCTGAATATGCCGAGCACCAGAGCTGACAGCTCCAGCGGCACCTCGTGCTCCCTGGCGAGGTCATCGAACAGTCCCACGTCCTTGATGACCAGGTCCATGGTGAAGTTGATGTCGCGGCTGCCGTTCAGGATGACCTGCGACTCGGTCTCATGCACGAACGAGTTTCCGGAGGAGATGCGGATGGCCTCGTAGGTCGTGTTCATGTCGAGGCCGGCCACCTTGGCGACGGTGAGCGCCTCGGCGAGGGCCGCAAGATGCACCGTGCACAGGTAGTTGGTGAGGACTTTGAGCATGGAGGCTGAGCCGACGGGACCGGTGTGCAGGATCTTCTGACCGAGAATCGACAGCACCGGCAGGACACGTTCGAAGGCGGCGCGCGAGCCGCCGGCGAATATCGAGATGTTTCCGGTGGCGGCGCGGTGACAGCCGCCGGACACCGGGCAATCCATCGCGGTGGCGCCGCGCTCCTCGACGCGCACGGCCAGGCGCCGCGCCTCGGCGTGATCGGTGGTGCTCATCTCGAGCCAGATCTTGCCCGGAGCAAGCCCGGCGAGAACCCCGTCGGGCCGCTCCATCACCTGTGCAGAAACCGCCGGCGAGGGCAGGCAGGTGATCACCAGATCGACGCCCGCGGCGAGCTCCCGGGGCGAGCTCGCCGCGCTTGCGCCACGGGCGACAAACGACGCCACGCGCTGCGGATCCAGGTCCCGCACCGTCAGCTCGATCCCGTGGCGCAGCAGGTTGCCGGCGAGTTGGCCGCCGACGTTGCCCAGGCCGATGAAGCCGATGCGCGGATGACTCATGTGTGCGACTCCACCGGGACGCGTGCAATAGCCGCCGCGCGTTCGCGCGATGCTGTCGTATGCGGGAGTGCGAAATCAAGTGCGCCTGGCAGCACGGGTCACGGGCGGTACGCTCACGGGCCCGTAAGGGCAAGGCCGCACCGGCGGCGTCGCGCCCTCGGGTATTGCGATCCGATCGGGAACACGATCGGGTTTTCCTGAAGGAGTCCTACCGTATCAATCCCAAAAAGGGCGGATTCGATCCCCTGTAAACCAACCGCGCTCGTAATTAATTTACGAGCCATGTCTTTGCGGCAGCGCTCAACCCTTAACCACACACTGGGTCCGGGTTCGCACCGGGTGCTTGCCGCAGTGCGAGTGCTCAGTTTCATCGTGCTGGCTTGCGGCGCGATCCGGGTAGAGGCGCTGGCGGCCGACGCGCCCGCGGCGCAATCGCTGGCGCAGAAGAGCGGCTGTTTCAAGTGTCACAGTGTCGACAAGAAGAAGGACGGGCCGGCGCTGCGCGACACCGCCGCGAAATACAAGGACAAGGCCGACGCACAGGAAAAACTGATCTACCACGTGACGAGTGGCGAGAAAGTGAAGTTCGAAGATGGGCACGAGGAAGAGCACAAGAAGGTAAAGACCAGCGATCCGAACCAGACCAAGAACCTGGTCGACTGGATTCTTTCGTTGCAGGGCGGCACCAAATACTGACTCGACCTGCCGGACGCCGGCTACAAGAACGAATTGCCATAACGGCTCAGAGCTGAGAGGTCTCCATGATGTTACGCGGCGCCACATTGCTGGCGGTCCTGCTGCTCGGTGCCTGGAGCGGGGCTTCGCGAGCCGAAGAGGCCGCGCCCGGCACCGACCGATCCCTCAAGGGAGATGCGGTTTGCACGCACTGCCATGACGAGACGGAAGCCAAGCCAGTTCTGTCGATCTACAAGACCCCGCATGGTGTCAAGGCCGATGAACGCACGCCCGGCTGCCAGTCCTGTCACGGTGCGAGCGCGGCGCACGTCAAGAATCCCGCGGGCGCCTCGACCCGCCCGCTGGTCGATATCAACTTTGGAGTAAGAGGCGCAGCCGCCGCGCGCCTGCAGGCGGAAACCTGCCTCAGCTGTCACACCGGCGGACAGCGCGAGCACTGGGCGGGCAGCGAACACGAGCGTCGCGACGTTCCCTGCACCTCCTGTCATGTGATCCACGCCGGGCAGGATCGTGTCATGAACCGCGTTACGCAGCAGGAGGCGTGCTTCGCGTGCCACAAGACGCAGCGCGCCCAGATCCACCGGATCTCGGCGCATCCGCTGGCGGTCGGGGAGATGGGTTGCTCCGACTGCCACAACCCGCACGGGTCGATCGGACCCGTGCTCATGGCGAAGAACTCGATCAACGAGACCTGTTATACCTGCCATGCTGAGCGGCGCGGCCCGTTCCTGTGGAGTCACCAGCCGGTGCAGGAGGACTGCACCACCTGCCACACGCCGCATGGCTCGAACAATCCCGCGCTGCTCAAGGCCCGGACACCGTGGCTATGCCAGGAATGCCATACCTCGGACCATTCCGGCCCGATGAACAGCGGCGCCAACCTGCCGGGCGGCAACGCCACGACCGTGAACGGTCTGTTGCCGCTTGCGAATCAGAGTCCCCGCTCGCAGCTGAACGCACGCAACTGCCTCAGCTGCCACTCCATGGTCCACGGTTCGAATCATCCGGCCGGGGCGCGATTTAGCAAATGACCGCGGAAATATCCAGCATGGCCACGAACGCTAACAAGAAAGTCCGCTGCCGCGCGGCGCTCCTCACTCAATGCGCCCTGTTGAGCACGACGCTTGCCTGGCGAGCGGATGCGGCCGAGCCCGCAAGCGGTGAACAGGCGACCCGGGAGTTGACGCAGCCCACGAGCGAGCTCGAGGTCGGTGTGGGTGATGTGACCCAGGGTTCGTACAAGTTCGGCGAATACAACGGTCTGCAGCGCGAGGGCGCGTTTCCGATTCTGAACTTCGACCTGTCGGGCGGAGGGCTCTACAACTCCGACTCGCTCGAGCGCTGGTCAGCCCGCGGCGCCGATCTGGGGATCGACACGCGCCAGCTCGACGTGGACTACGCGCAGCAGGGCAAATTCCGTATCGACCTGGGCTACGACCAGCTGCGGCACAACATCTCCGACACCTACCAGACCCCGTACTCCGGGGCCGGCACGGACCAGCTGCTGCTGCCCTCGGGGTGGCTCAAACCCAGGGTGCCGCAGGTCAACCCCAATAATCTCAACGATCGGGCGCTCTCGCCGATCACCGGACTCGCGAGCGCCGTGACCACGACCGGTCAGGTGGCGCCGCCGAACGCGACGCAGCGCGCCGCGGTCAACGCCATCATCAACGCCGACGTTCCGGCCTTTCACAACTACAACCTGTATACCAATCGCTACCGCTGGAATGCCGGCCTGGCGGTGAATCTGTCGCGCCACTGGCAGTTCACCGCGGGGGTACGCCAGGAGCGCAGGGACGGGACCCAGCCGCTGGGCGCGATCTCATCCGGCATCCAGGAGAACTCGGTGATCCTGCCGGTGCCGATCGACACCGTGACCGAGCAGTACGACGGGGGCTTCCGCTACGCCAGCAGCCGCGCGACCTTCAACATCGGTTACTACGGGTCGATCTTCCACAACAACGTCAAGTCGATCACCTGGAACGACCCGGCCGACTCGACGCAGACGCCCAGCATGTCGAGCGCGCCGAGCAACCAGTTCCACCAGCTCAACATCGCCGGCGGATACAGCTTCACGCCGGGCACGCGCCTCACGGTCGCGGGTTCCTATGGGCGCAGCACGCAGAATGAAGCCTTCCTCAGCGATGCTTCGCTGCCGCTCGGCCTGCCGGCCCCCTCGGCCGATGCGCTGATCATCAGCACCGCGCTGGACGTCAAGCTGACGGCGCGTCCGACACGGGCGCTCAGTCTGGGGGCCGAGTACCGCTTCGACGATCAGGACAACCGAACCAGCGTCGGGCGCTTCGTATTCTACGACGCCAACATGCAGCCCGGGCCCAACCCGTCCGCGTTCAACGCCGCGCTCGGCCTGGCCCCCGGCACGCTGAGGAGCAACGTCAATATCTTCGAGAACCGGCCCCACAGCCGGCGGCTGAACCAGGCGGACCTGAACGCGGATTACGCCGTGGCGGCCGGGCACAATGTCGCGCTTGGCTATCGCTGGCAGGGCATTCAGCGCCACTGCCATGACACCTGGATCACCTGCGAGAACGCCGCGGCCAGCAACGAAAGCACGGTACGCGGCGAGTGGCGCGCCAACTGGCTGGAACAGCTCAGCACGCGGGTGGCCTACGCCTACTCCACGCGCGCGGTGGATTACAACCCGAACGCCTGGCTGGCGCTGGTACCCATGGCCAACGTCGTCCCGGGCGCCCCGGTCGTGGGTGCGACCACCAGCGTCTATGGCTATCTCACCCAGACCGGGCTGACCGGCTGGGGCCCGGCGGCGGGATTCCCGGCGACGCCGCTCACCGGCAATGCGGCCATCTTCTCGCCCAACAACAACATCGTGCCGCAGTCACTCTATGGAAGCCGCGACAACGTCAGCGAGCTGCCGGGGATGAGGCGCTTCGATATGGCGGACCGCCGGCGTCACAAGCTGCGCTCCTCGCTCGACTGGCAGGCGAGCGAGCGCCTGTCGCTGCAGGCGGAGGCGGAATTCAACAAGGACGACTACCAGCACTCGGAATACGGGCTGCTGCAGTCGCAAATCTCGGCGCTGCATCTGGAGGGCAGTTACGTCTTCAACGACAACTTCGAACTGCCGGTCTTCTACTCGCATGAGGACCTGCGCTCGAGCATCGCCGGCGACGGTTTTGGCAGCAACACGGGCGCCGCATTCGTCGGCCGGCCCGGCAACACCCTGGTCGCGGGCGGCTGCTACGCCACGGTGCTCGAAAAGAACCGCAACGGCAAGATCGACCCGTGCCTGCGCTGGTTCACCGACATGCGCGAGCGTGCCGATACTTTCGGCTTGACGCTGGCGCGCAACAACCTGAGCGGGGGCAGACTGAGTCTGGCGGGCGATGTGGTGGGCACGCTGGCGCGTACCCATATCAGCGTGCGTGGGGGCAGCTACGCCAACAATCCCTTTGCCCTGGCGAATGCGCCGCCACTCGCCCCCGGGGTTCCGGCGGTTTTCTTCATCCCGGCCGCGGATCTGCCGCCGGTGACGACCCGGATCCTTGAGATCCGGCTGCGCGCGCAGTTCGCTCTCAGCCGGGCGTCGCAGCTCAACCTGCTCGCCGCCTATCAGCGCCTGAAGTCGAGCGATTTCGCCTATGACGGCATGCAGTTCGGAACAGGGACCGAACAGCTGCCGACCAACGAGCAGCCGTACAGCTATTCGACCGCCGTGTTCGGGATTTCCTACGTGCATCGCTTCTTCTGATGAGGCAACCGATGAGATCCTCTGCCAACGCCTCGCTCGCGATCGAGCGTCATCCGCTTGTCACCCGTGTACTGCATTGGGCCACGGTCGTCATGCTGCTTGTTTCGGTGAGCGCGATCCTCTATCGGGAGACGACGGAGCAAGGGACGCTGCGGCAAGTCCTGATGGAATTGCACCGGCAACTCGGCTTGCTGGTTCTGCTGATCCTGGTGGCACGGGTGGCGGTGTGCTCACTCAAGGGGCTCGTGAACCACGCGCCCGACCTCAGCGCGGGAATACGTTGCGCGGCGACGCTCGCGCATTGGTCCATGTACGGCGTGCTTGCGGGTCTGGTCCTGCTCGGCTGGGCCCTGTGCAACGCTCACGCGATTCACTTACGGCTGTTCGGGGTCATTCCTCTCCCGGATCTGGTCGCGGCGGACTCGGACCTGGCCGATACCCTGTCGGACTACCACATCTGGGCGGCGTGGGTTCTGTTGAGCCTGGTGGTGCCGCACGTGCTGGCGGCCCTGTGGCACCACTACATTCGACGCGACGGCGTGTTGACCGCGATGCTTCCGGGGGGCTCGCTGACCGGGCGCCCCCTGGGCGGGCAGCGCTAAGCAAGGGCGTACAGGTACTCCACGAAGGACGCGACCGCTCCGTCCAGTCCCTGCACCTTTGGATTGGTCGATTCAATCAGATAGTACTCATCTGGAGCGTGCGCGCCCGTCCCGTGGCCCAATCCGAAATGACCCGCAGGCAATTTCAGGGGCACGTCGGTGAACACGTAGCCCGGCCAGGAGCCGGCCGAACGAGGCCACAGCTGCGGGTCGAGACCAAGCTTGCCGTACGTCGTGAGTTGCGTCTGTATCAATTTGCTGTCCCGATCGGTCTGCGTCGGGTCATAGCCGCCACTCATGTTGACTTCGATATCGGCGAACCCACGCCTGGCCAGGTGCGCTTTCAACTTGGCGAGCGTATCCGCGGCGGTCATATCCGGTACCAGGCGCATGTCGATCTTCGCCACGGCCTTGTGCGGGAGCACGGTCTTGCCGCCCGGACCTGTATATCCACCGACCAGTCCTTCGATGTTTATCGTAGGTTTGGACTCCAGCAACATCAGAGAATCGGCCCAGTTCGCATCGTGGACCCAGTGCTGTACCCCGAGCACCTTCTTCACGGTGCTTTCGGCGGTCTTTGCCGCGTGGTCCCTGATCATCTGCTGCTGCGCGGCGGTCAGCGGCTTCGCCTTGTCAAAAAAGCCGTCCACGGCGGGGGTGTGGCCATCCTTCTCGACCAGGGTGTTCAGTGCCTGCACCAGGTGCCAGCTCGGGGAATCAACCTGCGCCTCCAGGCTCGAGTGCACATCGTGTAGGGGTCCTCGACCCCAGTGTTCTCCGCTGGAGATCAGCTCAAGTTCCACGACGCCCTTGGCGCCCAGCGACACCTGCACGCCGCCGTCGCGGTCCTGGCCTGCCTCGCGGAACTCCTCGGTCGAGCCGACGATGGTGTGGTCCACCGGGTGGTTGAAGTCCTGCAGATAGTTCACGTCGAAGCGGATCTCAGGGGTGAAGAACCTGGTGTCGAAGATCGGGGCTTTTTCCCGGCTGTTACCGTTCATCCAGCCGATATCGCCAACCGCAAACTGGGTCTGGGTGTCGACTTCGGGCCCGGCCTCAGGTGCCTGCAGAGCCGGGGACACGGTCTGCGCGACGGCCGGAACGTTCATCACCACGTCACGCCGGGTGGCCTTGCTCGCGAGCACCTGTAGCGCAGGCACCGCGACCTGCGGGTACCCGGCTGCATCCAGGGTGAGAGACCAGGCGCCGGGCGGCAGGTCAGCGAATGAATAGACGCCGTCACTGCCCGAGACCGTGGCGCGGATGGCTTCGCCATCCGCTCTGACCGCCGTCACGGTGACTCCTGCCACCGGCAGTTTTCCCGAATTGGTGACGACGCCCACGATCGCTCCTGGCTGCGCCGCGTGGGCGAGGGGCAGCATGAGTGCAGTGGCCAGCACGGCGATCGCAAGTCTTCGTGGGTAGGTCTGAGGTTTCGTCCGAATGGCCGCTGATCGTACGGACTGCCCACAGGCTGCCTAGACCAAAAGCCGTTAAGAAAAGAGCGCGTCGTGGCATTCGCGTCACCCGCCGTTGGCGAGGGGGCTCGCTCAGGCGAGGCCAGCCTTGAGGCTGCGGGTGAGCAGTCGATCATCTCCCAGCCGTGCTGCGCACGCGGCGAAGCCCTCGGTGGCTCCGCGCCAGCGCAGCTCGTCCACGTTGCCGAATAGCCGGGCGTCGGTCCTGAGGGTCGCGAGCTGCTTGAAGAGCAGCGCCAGCTCACGCCGCTCGCCGAGCACACTCGGTGGGAACTGTTCGATGGCACCGTAGCGGCTGACGAGACGTGCCGCGGTCACCTTACCGATCCCCGCAACGCCCGGATACCCGTCTGCGGCGTCACCGACCAGGGCGAGGAAGTCCGGGATCAAATGCGGCGCCACTCCGAATTTCTCGCGCACACCCTGCGCATCGCGTATGACCTTCGTCTTACGATCCACCTGAACCACCCGCTCGCCACGCACGCATTGCGCCAGATCCTTGTCCGGTGTCCAGATACATACCTTCTGTACCCGGTCGTCTTCGGCGGCGAATCGCGCTGCGGAGGCGAGCGCATCGTCGGCTTCCAGCTCGACCATGGGCCATACCGCCACTCCCAGCGAGGTGAGCGCATCCTCGAGCGGATGAAACTGCGCGAACAGCGCCGGCTCGATGCCGTCACCGGTCTTGTAGTCCGACCAAAGAGCATTACGGAAGGATTCGATGACGTGATCGGTCGCAACTCCCAGATGGGTCGCTCCTTCCTCGATCATCTGCAGCACGGTATGCAGCACGCCGTTCACGGCGCCGAAGGGTCGACCGTCGCCCTTGCTGAAGCGGCGCAGACCGTAGAAGTGGCGGAACAGCTCGTAGGTGCCGTCAATGAGATGAACGATCACGCAGTATCTTCGCCAGATGCGGCTGGATCGGCAATGCCCTGAGCCGCCGGCCGGTAGCCTGAACAGCGCATTGGCCACGGCCGCAAGGTACGAACCGCGGCAGGCATGACAGGCCAAACCGCGCGCCCGCCCGGGCGGAGGGCGCTGCACGCGCGCGCAGCTATTCCGGCAGGGTAGCGCCGGAGCCGCCGAATTCCTTGGGGAAGTCCTTCATCTTGGGCAGGCCGTCCTTGATGCGTAACACCGACTCCTGATAGTTGACGTGCAGTGCGGGCTGGAACTTCAAAGCCGG
>WNFR01004397.1_pt1 | contig 14484 bp, 13 predicted proteins | sample 5400221 | NCBI WGS metagenome assembly WNFR01 (sample SAMN13153357, study PRJNA577476) | soil metagenome | isolation source: 40 cm soil under Madrone tree | place: USA:California | collected 2016-06-14 | reverse complement strand
GTCGTCGTTCCAGTCTGAACACCGAAAGGATATGCCTGAGCAGTTTGGACGGGAACGCGCTGTCCGATACGCGCCTGAGATTCTTCGCCATTGAAAGCATGCACCTGAGTGGAAGCGATCAACTTCGTCCGGTTCTTTGATTGCAGCGCCTGGAGACCGGAGGCTGGAAGAACTAGCGCGGCGCCAAACGCCCCCGGTGCTACTGCGGCAGTCGTACCCACTCCAGTTACGGCGCGCACGAGTCCACCAAACGTAGTACCCATGGTCCGGACCTGACCCAGATTGCTCAAGCTCGTATCATCGCCGAGTTGATTACCGAATGTCAGCAGGTCTGTCTTCGTAACTTCATAAATGTTTACGTCCATCACAACTTCAGCGCGATCCTTATCGACGCTTTGCAGCAGATCGCCGATTAGCCGAACGTTCTCAGCAGTATCTCGCACGGTTAAGCTGTTAGTGGCATCATCAGGAACTACGATTGTCTGCGGACGGCCGACCGATGGTGGAATAGCCTGCTGGACCAGCGTGCGAGCGTCAGTCGGCTTCATGTTTGACAAGTAGAACGTGCGGAGCACGAGTTGTTGATACTGGGGCCGCCTGGCCTGGTCAGCAACCAGAATCGTTCTGCGGCTGAGCTTCTGGAAAAAGAGCGACTCCTGCAGAAAGATGTAGTCGAGTGCTTGCGCCGTAGTCACGTCTTTCAGATTGATGTCGAGATTGCGCGGTTGAGCAAACGACTGGCGGTCGAAAATCACGTTGAGGTTTAGTTGGTCTGCCAGACTGCGAATGAATGCTTTGAGATCTCCATTGTAATTGATTAGGCGAACCTGTTCCGTATGGGGCGCGGTCAAATCCTGCGACTGGGAATTTACCGGCATCAGACTGGTTTCCTGTTGGTCGCCTCCCCTTGCGCCGTTTGTGTTGGTAGGTTTCCCGTCCTTCACATTCTGCAGGTAAAGCATCCTCTCCATTTCTGATACCGCCAGCTCGTTTACCGGATCGTAGCCGTAGGCCTGACGAAAAGCGTTGTAAGCTCCTACAAAGTCTCGCTGCTCCGCCAACGCACGGCCTTGCTGCATGAAAGTCTGGGAGGCATTAAAACTGGCCCGACGGAAATGGAGCTGATACTCCATATTTGAAGGATCAGCCGCCACAGCCAAGGTGTATTCCTGTGCCGCCTTATCCCATTGCTGAGCCGCTTCGTAATCCCTGCCGCGCTTGAAGTTTTTATCGCCCTTCTTGGCGAGCGCTGTGATGGGGAGTAATAAGAGACTAAAAGTGAGAAGGTAGGTGATGAGTGTTCGAGTTCGCATATTGTTCTCGTTTCGAAGTCGGGAGGTGGAGTCTAGCGACGTAATAATGCCGCCAAGACGGATAAGATGCAAGATCCGCGGCGCCTGCTTCCTTACACGCAAGGACGAAAATCCAGTTCCCTAAACCCGACTGAGCTTTTTCTCTTGTTTTCTGAAGGAGCCTGAGGCCTGTTTTCTGGGTGGCTCAGGTGGAAGCTGGATTCAATTACTTTGCAGCACTGAGTTCTTCGACGAAAGTTACGCGGTTTATCTCGTGCAGGGTGGAAATCCCGGCGAACACTTTTTGCAGTGCTGACTCTCTCAAACTTGTCAATCCCTCGGCCTCTGCTGCGCGACGTACTTCGGAACCAGGCCGGCGTTCAACAATCATTTCGCGGATGTTGTCCGAAAGATCTAACAATTCATGAATCGCGGTACGGCCGCGATAACCCGTGTGGTTGCAGGCATCACAACCGACATTCAGGTAAAAAACCCCTGTTTCCTGTTGATCCGGTCTCAGGCCCGATTCGAGCAGTTCCTCGTCTGGGGGATGATACCCCCTTTTGCAGTACGGACACAACATTCTGATCAAGCGCTGAGCCAGAACGCAATTCAGGGAGGAAACGAAGTTGTAGGGCTCAACGCCCATATTCAAGAACCTCCCAATCACATCGATGACATTGTTAGCGTGTACGGTGGTGAATACCAGGTGCCCGGTAAGCGCCGACTGAATGGCAATCTGGGCGGTTTCGGTGTCCCGGATCTCGCCGACCATGATCTTATCCGGGTCGTGACGCAGGATAGAACGGAGGCCTCTATCGAATGTCAGTCCCTTCTTCTCGTTGACCGGAATCTGCGTGATGCCGTGCAACTGATATTCTACCGGATCCTCGATGGTAACGATCTTGTCTTCTTCATTTCTGATTTCGTTGAGCGCGGCATAGAGCGTCGTCGTTTTTCCCGAACCCGTGGGTCCAGTCACCAGCACCATCCCGTAAGGCTCAGCGATATAGCGGCGAAACTTCCTGAGATGATCTTCCTCAAAACCCACTACATCCAAATTGAGATTCTTAAACGCCTCGTTGATCTGTTCTTTGTCGAGAATACGAATGACAGCATCCTCGCCATGAATGGTGGGCATAATCGAAACACGAAAATCGACATTCCGGCCTTTGTAGCGGACGCGAAAGCGACCATCTTGCGGTACGCGACGCTCAGCGATATCCAACTCCGACATTACCTTGATGCGCGAGATCAACGTTTGATGATAAGCGAGGTCGATGGGATCTACTTTGGCATAGAGCGCACCGTCAATGCGGTATTTCACTTGCACTTCAGTGTCACGGGTCTCGATGTGAATATCTGAGGCCCGCGATTCCATCGCATTATAGATGATCGTATCGACAAGCTTGATGATGGGCGACATCTCAGAGTCAGTCGCCAACCTGTCAAGGTCGAGTACCTCTTCGCCGTGCTCAGTTTCCCGCACCAGTGAAATGCGAAAGCCTGATGCCGCTTCCTGCAAAACTCGCTGGGTGGTATCGCCCTTGCGCAAGACCACTTCAACCGCGCCGGCAGTTGCCACATAAGCAACGATGCGAGTGTGCAGTGTGCTTGAGAGTTCATCCAGGCGTTCCAGATCGGTCGGGTCCGCCATTGCAATGTGCAAACCTTTTGCGTCACGTTTGAGAGGAACAAATTGGTGCCGCACCATCAGGTCCACGGGAACTTCAGCAAACAGACCATAGTCAATCGGCGACTCCCGATCCGGCGGCAGCAGATCGACAAAGGGCAACCGGTAACGACGGGCCAATTCCTTGGCAGCTTTCATCTCCGGCGGTTGCGTTCCGTTTTCAACAACCGGAGGCACTGTGGCCGTGGTTTCGTTATCTGACAATTGCTTCATAAGTGAGTTTGGCCGCTTCTATCAGTGATGGCCCGTGACTCCCGCGCCGCTGGAAATTGATTGAATGATCGGCAAGTAAATGGCAAGCAGGATCGTGACCACTACGCCGCCCATGACGACTAGGATCGCAGGCTCGAGCGTGGTCGTCAACTGTTCGAGCCGCACCTCGGATTCTGCATCATAGAACACCGCCACCTCGTCCAGCATTTCGCGCAAACTTCCTGACCTTTCACCAATTCCTACCATGTCGACCGCTAGCGGCGGCAGCCACCCGGCGGCTTCCAGACTTTCTGTGAACGAGGTGCCTTCGCGGATCATCGGCAAAATAGCCGAACTGCGGCGGCGCAACTCGAGGTTTGTTATCGATTCCGAGGCAATCTCCCAGGATTCCACCAGCGTGATGCCCCCTGCCAATAGGGTCGCCAACGAACGTGTCACCTGGGCTACGGACAGTTGAACGACCAAACTGCCTGCGAGCGGAATCTTGAGAGCCAGCGCATTGACTTGCAGGCGACCCTTTGGGGTACGCGACCAAATGAACAAAAGTACGGACGCGCCAATCACCAGCGGACCAAACCAAATCACATTTGAGGATAGCCACCGCGAGAGACCGACGACAATCTGCGTAACGGTTGGTAGTTCGTTGCCGAATCCTGAAAACAACTCCGACATTCGCGGCACCACGTAGATCGTAAGGAATGTAACCATGCAGGCCGATGCGAAAAGCAGAAACAATGGATACGCCAGGGCTCCACGAATCTTGCGACGCAGGGCGACGTTGCGCCGCATATACGTTACGTAGCGGCTGAGCACCTCATCAAGGGCTCCGGATCGCTCCCCCGCCAGAATGGAAGCGGTGTAGATGCGCGGAAAGATGCTTCCTTGCGCGGCAAATGCCTGCGACAAAGCAGCTCCCCCACGAATCTGATCTTCCACATCGCCCAAAACAGTCCGGAGACGAGCGGAGGCCGCACGCTTGCGAAGCATTGAAATGGCCTGGAGTATGGGAATGCCGGCCCGCACCAGAGCCGCCAGCTGCTGATTGAAGAGCAGGAAGTCGTTTGGCTTGACCCGCGCATTTGTGCCCCCGCGCCCCAGCCTCGTGAGAGCGGTAACACCAGAGGTTTTTGGCGGGGCGACATTGAATACACGAAAGCCCTCTCGCTCGAGCCGAGCCTTAGCTTCGTGAACTCCGGTCGCTTCGATGGTACGAGTGACGACCTCACCCGCAGGAGTTCCCAATCGACAAATAAACTCAGCCATAGTAAGTGTTTTCTGAATCCGAATCGGCCTGTGAGTATACCATGCCCACTTAAGGTAGTCGGCAGATGTCCGATATGCTTTAGCTTGTCGCCGACTATCCCAAGAAGACTTCATTGGTAGAAAACGACAAGCTAAAGCATATCGGACACCTGCCGAAATATACACGCCGCAGATCATCAGAAGTTGCATTCCAAACATCGAGACTTTTATCAGACAGCAGCCTGACGTCGAGGTGGATTTCAGCCGAAATCCACTTCCGGCCCCAATCAGTCTTTTGCTTCTTGCACGACCTGACCGCCTGTCCTAGAATGAACGCTGTCAACACGGTAACCATGAAACAGTGCGCGGCCGTCTCCCCCGCAACCTTTTCACGCTCCAGAAGAATTTCAAGGCATCACTCGCCTCGCTTCTAGCATCTGTGTTGTCAGTACCCTTTCGAGCCTGACCCTGTTAGTTAAACCTGCAGCTACGAACAGAAGCCGGGGGTAAAATGTATTTAGCGACTCGTTATTCCAGGACCGCATTAGTTTCCGTAAGCTTTGTCATTGTCATATTCGCTCTAAACTTCGTCGCGAAGAGCCAGGAGAAACCTCAGGAACAGGCGTCGCCCCAGAAACCCGCGACTAACGCGCCAACGCCGTCACCATCTCCTCAAAAACAAAAACTTGGCACCGAACTCGACGGGCCATCCGTGCTTATCAACACGGACCTGATTACGCTCACCGTTACAGTTACGGACACCTACGGGCGCTATGTTTCGGGACTCAACAAGAATGCCTTCAGCGTTTTCGACGAGAAACAACCGCAGGAGATCACCTTTTTTAGTGACGACGACTCGCCCGTTTCCGTCGGTGTCATTTTCGATGTCTCGGGTTCGATGAGCGGAGACAAGATCAAAAGGGCCCGAGATGCCTTGAGCAAATTCATTCAGACCAGTCACGACTCAGACGAGTATTTCCTGATTGCCTTCAATTCGCGCGCGCAGTTGTTGCTCGACAAGACGCGGGACGGCAATGCTGTCCTCGACAAGCTGACATTCGTTGAAACAAAAAACCAAACGGCTCTTTACGATGCGTGCTATCTGGGAGTTGAGAAAGTGCAACGCGGTGTCCATCCAAAACGCGCTCTTCTCTTGATTAGCGACGGCCAGGACAACGATTCGCGTTACACCTTTAATGAGTTGAGAAAGCTGCTAAAAGAGTCGGATGTTGTTCTCTACGGAATCGGTATTCTAAGTGGCAGCGATGCCGGGAGCTCAATGGGAATGGAGGGGCAAGGCGTCCTCGACGAACTCGCCGGTGTTTCCGGAGGCAAGGCATTCTTCCCGCGGTCGGCGGCTGAAATGGATGACATCTTCGAGCAGATTGCCCTGGAACTGCGTCACCAATATTCGATAGGCTATAAACCGGAAAGTTTTACGAATAATGGCAAGTGGCACAAGATCAAAGTGAAAGTCACCCCGCCGCGGGGTCTTCCTCGTCTATTTGTTCGGTCGAAAGACGGCTACTACGCCATCTCCGGAGCGCGGTGAAGCAGGTTTGAGCTGTTTCGGCAACGTATCGACCCTCCCGACGCATCTTTCTATGTGTGCGCTTAGTGGCCACCATTTGTCGCCACGCTGTTGCCCCAGCTCGCTTGCGGTAGGTTCGGCAGGCAAAAATCATGAATAGCGCTCCGGTTCCCGAATGCGGGTTCGCGGGGCGCTTCGCACGAACAGTCAGTAGAACAGCGTGAAGTGATAGCGAAGATTGGTTGTTGACTTATACTAAGGTTTTATTCCAAGGGGCAAAGTTGTGATGAGACTCTTGAATCTGGTTGTTGGCCAAACGCGTGGGCGGACCCTCGTTTTCGTCGTCAGTGGGATCCTCTGTGTGCTGCTTCTCGGCTCCGCGTTGGGATCAGATCAGACCGCAGATTCTCGCCCCCGTCGAAGCAATCCAAGCGTTACAACGATACCTTCTCCCACGGCCACCTCCACGCCGGCAGCACCAGAGCAGACAACACCAAACCGTCCGACACCCACGCCGACACCGCAGGTCCCAACAACAGACCGGATAGCGCCAACACTGGGTGATCCGCCACCAACCCCGCGCTTGAAGCCGACACCAACCCCGACTCCGCCTGAGGAGATCGAGGAAGGAAGCAAGATCGTTTTCAATGCCGAACTCGTTCAGCTTCACGTGCGCGTAATCGATCGCAACAATCGCCCGATTGATAACGTCCCGCAGAGTGAATTTCACGTTTTTGAAGACGGAGTGCCACAACCTATTGAATCCTTCACGCGTGAAGACGTGCCGATTAGCTACGGGCTTGCCGTCGACACTTCTGGCTCACTACGGTCTCAGTTGCAAAGCGTGATCGATGCCGGGAAAACAATTGTCAATAGCAACAAGGCCGGCGATGAAACCTTTCTGGTGCGCTTTATTAGCAGCGACAAGATCGAAACAGTCCAGGACTTCACTTCTAACAAAGAACTTCTAATGGACGGACTTGATAGTCTATATGTGGAGGGCGGTCAGACCGCCATTACTGACGCGGTCTATCTTTCGGCCGAACATGTTTCGGAGTACAAGAAGGGCGATGAATCAGATAGACGGCGGCGTGCCCTCATCGTTATTACAGACGGCGAAGATCGTTCGAGTTTTTATCGGCAGGAGCAGCTGTTTTCCCGGCTACGCGAAGACGATGTCCAGATTTTTGTTATTGGATTTGTAAATGAACTGGACAAAGAAGGTAATCTGATTCGCAAAAGCCCGCGCGATAAAGCGGTGAGCTTCATAAACAAACTGGCAACCGAAACCGGGGGTCGGGCGTTCTTCCCTGAGTCCTTAGCTGACTTGCCCGCGGTTGCAAGTGAGATCGTGAGAGATTTGCGGACGCAATATGTAATCAGCTACAACCCTACAAACAAGGCACATGACGGCTCGTACCGAGCCATCAAGGTTGCCGTCGATGAACCGTCTGGAAGGGAAAAACGCATCGCGTTAACCCGGACGGGACGTCTCGCTGCAAGACAGGGTCAGACGGCGCCAAAGCCGCCCGCGGTGAGGATGCCCGGCTCCGGGAGTAAGAAACCGTAATCTTATGGTTTGTCAGGCGTAAGCGACTTCACCGAATCCACCACTTCCTGCAACTGAGCATCGCGAGCGCTGCTTTTCCGCATCAGCTCTTCCAGCATTAATTCGCTTTTCAGGTTGACTCTAAAATCCTGCTCGGCCGCAAGGCGATCCTTCTCCGCCGCCCGGTTCTGCGACATCATGATTATGGGTGCCTGCAGCGCCGCAGTCATTGATAACATCAGGTTGAGAAGTATGTAAGGGTAAGGATCAAACTGAGCCCCATTTTCGCCGCGCCCGTAATGAATAAGAACAAATGTATTGAAGGCCATCCAGGCGATAAGGAAGCTTAGATAGATTATTATGAACGTCCAGGAACCGCCGAAAGAAGCTACCCGATCCGCGATGCGTTGTCCGATAGTAGAGCGCTCCTCCATCTCCACATTGATATTACGGGTGACTCGTTGAGAAACGAGCATGTTTGTCTGCCGCATGCGCGCCCCAATTTCACAAATGACGTCGATGGCAACGTCCGGATGCTTCATGAGGAAGTCTTGAAAATCATCGCTACTGAGCCGATGTAGCTCCGTATCTGCTATGGCGGTCGCGTTCGTCGAGCGGGCGCCGCGATCCAGCACCGCTAGTTCTCCAAAAAAGTCTCCAGGCTTCAGTTCAGCGAGTGTAACGGGCTTAACGTCTTCGTCGAGCACCCAAATTCGCACTGAACCGGAATCGACGACGTAGAGGGCGTCGCCTTTGTCGCTCTCATTAAATATTGTTTCGCCGGCCTTGAAATTGACCTGATCGACTTCGGCAGCGAGTGTTTCAAGCTCGCCTGGTTCCAAACGTTTGAAAAGAGAAACACGGGAAAGGCTTTCAGCTTCGTGACTAAGTGGTCCCTCAGTAGACATAGGCGTATGTCGCTCCTCTTATGAAATGTGAATGATGGCCTGCAGTTAGCTACTTAGCCGACCCAAAACTTCGTCTGTAAGGGCAAACGGATCTGTCGGAGCTTCGTCCTTGCTCGTCTGTTCTACGGTCGCCACCAGCTCCATAACACTGCTTCCCAGTTCTTCATCGCCGGAATTGACTTCGACACAGGCGGGCGAATCAAATGGGGTGACAAAAAGGTATCGCTGAATCTTTGTATCACTTATTGGCTCGGCCGGCCCAAGGATCAGCAGGTTATTTTTCCAGCGAGCATACCGGTGTGCCGAGCCGAGTTGTCGTTCCCAGTGCAACTGGCCGCTTTTTGTAAGAGAAACCAGTTGAGCAATCAGCGTGTTGAGTCGATTCGTAACTGCAGGGTCGCGGGCCATTCGGGACTCCTTATCTCTAGTCTGATCTTAAATCGTGGCGAACATCGCTACCGATGCCGCGGCCATAACCGCCGCGGTCGCCCAACCAAGCCCAATCATAATGCGCGAATTAGTTCTTGTCCCCATTATCTTTTTGCTGCTGGTCAACAACACCACTAAAACGATCAAGGGCGGAGCCAGCACACCATTTAAGACGGCCGACCAAAACAACATCCTGACCGCGTCGATGCCAACGTAACCCAGCACCAGGCCGAGGACCATTGCCGAAGCCACAATCGCATAGAATTTCTTTGCCAGCCGTGGTCTATCTTCTAGTGTCCCGCGCCAGTTGCCGGCCTCGGCTACTGCATAAGCTGCTGATCCCGCCAACACCGGAACACCGAGCATGCCAGTGCCGATTATTCCCAGAGTGAAGAGCGCATAAGCCCAATGACCCGCCAATGGCTTGAGTGCCTCAGCGGCTTGCTGGGCAGACGTGATGTTTGTCTGGCCATGCGCATGCAATGTCGCCGCAGTGGTAAGTATGATGAAATACATTACGAGGTTGGAAAAAAACATTCCCGTCATGACGTCTGTACGTGACGAGCGCAGTTCGTCGTCCGTTGCGCCCTCGCGCTCTTCCACTGTCAGACGGCCCTTCTTGCGTTCCTCTTCCACCTCCTGAGATGCTTGCCAGAAGAACAAGTAAGGCGAGATCGTCGTGCCGAGGATGCCAACGAAGGTTGCGATATACGCGCTCGACCATTCCACGTGAGGAACAAAAGTGTAACGCAACACGGCGCGCCAGTCCGGATGTGCGAGAAAGGCAGCAATCACATAAGCAAAGAGAACCAGCGTGAGCCACTTAAAAACCTTGGCGATGACGCCGTATGAAGTCCAAAAAAGCAGTGAGATAATCAGCGTCGCATAGAGCGGTGTCCAGATCAGCGAACTGACGCCAGTCACCATTTGCGTGGCTTCAGACATTCCCCCAAGGTCAGCACCGATATTCACCACGTTCGCCACAATCAACACCGAGCACGCGCCCCACAATACCCAACGAGAGTAGGTCCGCCTTATGACCCCTGCAAGACCAAGGCCCGAGACCATTCCCAGACGGGCGCACATCAACTGCACGGCTGCCATCAACGGGAACGAGAAGAGCGCTGTCCACAGCGGCGCATAACCAAACGAGGCCCCTGTGACTGAGTAGGTAGATATTCCCGATGGGTCGTCATCGGCCGCGCCCGTGATGAGGCCGGGCCCCAACTCGCGGAAGAAGTGGCGCACTCCCCGAGGTGAAAGCCTCTCGAGCTTTTTAGCAACCTTTTTATTACTCATGTTTGAGTAAACAATCAAGTATGACGGATCATTTTGGTCAGGCTTTAGGTCTCCTGGCTTTCGACTTATGACGCGACTCGGCTTCCTCGATCGAATGCGTCGCTGTAAGCTTCGAGTCCTTCTTCGCCATCTCAACGAGCTTCTGATAGTGCTCGTGCAGAAGCTTTATCTCAGCTTCGGTAAGACTCTCGACGTCGATCAACCGATTGCTCGAACCTTCGACCGCCGCAACCTCTTCATTCAGTTTTAGGTGTATTGCCAACGAGTCTTTATTCTGGGTTCGTTGAATGAGAAAGACCATCAGAAAAGTAAGTATCGTCGTAGAAGTGTTGATTAGGCTCATCATCCGTGGCGGTGACATCATTTGCATTGCCTGGTTTTCGGATCTTCGGTCACGTACCGGGCAAAGATTTCAATGCTTCACTTAGATGAGAGCGGTCAGCCAGTGAGTATAACAATGGTCCTTCAGACGTAAATTCTACAATACTGACCGAGCCAACGGGACAAACGAGCCGGTAACGAAAGCGCCCCACATCGATGCCTAATAAACTGCAGAGAATAATCCTTATCGTGGCCTTGTGGGATACGATCAGGACATTCCCGTCAGTAAACTGCTGTGTGATCTCCTCGACTACTCGCAAGCCGCGGCGAGCGATCACTACCGCTAATTCGCCGCCAGTCGGAGCATGCCAGGCCGGATCGGCAAGCCAACTAACATAGTCGTCATGATACTGACGTTCGACAACCTCTCTGCTTAGTCCCTCCCATTTGCCATATCCGATTTCGCTCAAGTCAGCGCGCACCTGCATCTGTATTGATAGGGCGTCGCAAAGAGGCTGGCCAGAAGCAATGCTTCGTTTCAGATTGCTGCAATAAACAGCTTTCCAGGACGTCGCCCGGTAGGCGGCGGCGAAAGCCTGGGCCATTTCAAGACCTTCAGACGTCAGTTCTGGATCAAGACCAGATCCGCAGAAGTTATCTTCGCGGCTAAGTTCCGTTTGTCCGTGGCGAAGGAAATAAAGGCGCAGGGTCATTTGACGCTAAGCCGGTCGTGGGCAGGAGTGTTTAAAAGTCGTGGTTGGTTTTTCCTATTTCGGCCGAACCGAGCCACTTATCTTTTTCTTTGTAGTCTCCCCAGTGTGCAGCACAGGTAAGCCGGCATCAACATCGTCGTGCGGTTGAGGAATGACGTGAATAGCAACCACTTCACCAACTTTCCTCCCGGCGGCGGCGCCGGCATCGACTGCGCTACGCACGGCTGCAACATCCCCGCGCACAATTGCTGTTACCAGACCTGCATCGATCTTTTCCCAGCCAACGAGGCGCACGTTTGCCGATTTCACCATCGCATCCGCAGCTTCGATCATCGCCACAAGACCTTTACATTCAACCATACCAAGTGCTTCAGCCATAAGAGATCCTCAATTCGAACAATGCTAGCACGGACTTGTGTCCGATATGCTTTATGTCCGATATGCTTTAGCTTGTCGCTGACTACCCAAGAAGACTTCATTGCCAGAAAACGACAAGCTAATAAAGCATATCGGACACCAATACCCCTAGTTCCGCAGCGAATGAATGGGCGCAGGAATACGTCCACCCCGCCGGATAAAGTCTGAGGAGGAAAAAACGTTAACTGACATTATCGGCGCACTGCCTAGCAGACCTCCAAACTCGACTATTTCACCAACCTCTCGTCCGGGAACGGGAATGATGCGCACTGCGGTTGTCTTGTTATTCATGACACCGATCGCCATCTCGTCGGCAATGATTGCGGAGATCGTTTCAGCAGAGGTCGATCCGGGGACAGCAACCATGTCGATTCCGACGGAGCATACGCTGGTCCAGGCTTCGAGCTTGGCAAGCGAAAGCGCTCCCGCAAGCACAGCGTCGATCATACCGGCATCCTCCGAGACAGGAATGAAAGCGCCGCTCATGCCGCCTACCGATCCACTGGCCATTGCCCCGCCCTTTTTAACTGCGTCGGTCAGCAATGCCAATGCGGCCGTTGTGCCATGTGTGCCAGCTCTTTCAAATCCCATGGCCTCGATGATGTTTGCGACTGAATCACCCGGCACGGGTGTCGGAGCCAGCGAAAGATCGATGATGCCAAAAGGAATACCCAAACGTCGCGCCGCTTCGCGTCCAACGAGTTCTCCTGCACGCGCCAACTTGAACGAAAGTTTTTTTATAATCTCGGCCAGGTCCTGCAGTTTAAGGTCAGACGCTGCGTGCCTCACTGCATGGTGCACAACGCCTGGGCCAGACACGCCGACATTGATCACGGCTTCGGGTTCGCCAACGCCGTGAAAAGCGCCCGCCATAAAAGGATTGTCTTCGACGGCATTGGCAAAACAAACAAACTTCGCACAGGCGATTCCCCCCTGGCTGCGAGTGCGCTCCGCCGCATCTTTGATGATTCTGCCGACCTGACCAACGGCATCCATATTGATCCCGGCTCGCGTTGTGGCAGTGTTTACCGAAGAGCACAGGCGCTGAGTGCTGGCGAGCGCCTCGGGAATAGATTCCAGGAACTCGCCTTCTGAGCGCGTCGCACCTTTATGGACGAGAGCGGAATAGCCGCCTATGAAATCCACTCCGACACTGGCGGCTGCCTCGTCAATGGCGCGCGCGAGTTCAACTGGATCACCTTTGGCGCCTTCGGTGATCATGGAAATAGGAGTGACGGCGATCCTCTTGTTAGCTATCTTAATGCCGATCTCATCACCAATTTCGTCCACTGTTTCGACGAGCCGTGCCGCTACGCTCCTAATCTTGTCACCCGCCCGTTGGGCGACGGCGGCCATCGAGTCGGCACTACAATCGCGCAAACTGAGACCAAGCGTGACGGTGCGCACGTCGAGGTGTTCCATCTCGGTCATGGCGACTGTTTGCAGTATTTCAGCCTGGGAATATTCCATAGGTTTCTTAATTTTTGATTTTTGATTTTAGATTTGCGATTTGGTTCTGTAAGCTGAGATGCTGTGGTCCAGATCAATCAAAAATCTCAAATCTCAAATCTAAAATCTAAAATCTAAAAATCAACTTATCCCATTACCTTGCTCAGGATCAGCAGCAATAAGAACAACAAGAACAGAGCACCCGCCACCAACAAGAAACGTAAGCTGGGATCGTAAGCCGCTTGATCTATGACAACCGTTGAAACCTTACGCAGTTTCTCAACGCGTCCCAAAACGTTATCTTCAGAACTCGCGAGCGTGACGCCTGGTCTGAGCTGGACAGTATCGCGGTCCCTCATTGTGGCCTTGTCGAATGCTTGTGCACCGGCGGGGTTTAGTGGCGCCGTATCCAGGTTGTTTCGCGACTGTTTCGCTGTACGCGTTTCAGGATGTTCAATCGCAGAGGGCTTAACGCTTACATCGTGTGCAGAATCCGAAGCGATCTCCGGAGTACCTGGACGATGGGTCATTCCATTGCCGCATTGAGGACAAAACAGGGCGCGCTGGCGTACGGAGGCCCCACAAGAGGAGCAACGATGTGAAATCTCAGGTTCAGACATTGGTCGATTTGCGATTCAGCGCCTATGCTACTTCCTGTCACTCAAAAATCAAAAATCCAAAATCCTAGATTCTGTGCATTGCATTAAAAAGATCTTCGCGCTGGGCGTAGATTCGCACGCCGAGCTTCTCACCCTCAAGCCGCAGTCTTTCTTTTAAAGCCGTTGCGCTTTCTCGCGCCCGTGTCGTGTCGGCGATGATAACCATTGCAAATTTTCCCTGAACGACTGTCTGGTTTATGTCGATGATGCTGCATTCGGCTTCGGCGAGGATTTGAGAAACGCCGGCAACTATGCCCGGGTGATCAAGACCAAAGACCGAAATAACCATTCGGTCCGATGAGCCCTCTGCCGTCGAGGAAACACTGCCACTTGTTTCAAAAGCACGCGAGGAAGAGGGCGTTTTCCTATTGAGAGCATCCTGGAACTCGCGGTAAATGTCAGTAACAAGCTGTTCGACCGCTTGCTCATCTACTGCGGAACCTAGCCTGCCATAAACCGCGCGCGTGATTCGATAAATCAGTTCTTCATTGGCCATTTTGGGAGTAGTGATGAAGCGATAAGAGATGGGAGTTTGTTAGTGGTTAGTGGTCAGTGGTCAATGGTTAGTGTCAGTGGTCAGTGGTGGAGGGCCTTTCTAGTGATCAGCAATAACAAATCAGAAATCGCAAATCACCAATCCTACGGTCTGCCATTGTCATGTGCCAGCTTATGGGCAGCGTCACGCATCTCTTCGGAGACAGGGTCGGTGATATCTACGCGATCCACAATCCCTACTACAGCCGCCTCAATCGCCATATCCTGGTTGCCT
>WNFR01012697.1_pt1 | contig 14485 bp, 20 predicted proteins | sample 5400221 | NCBI WGS metagenome assembly WNFR01 (sample SAMN13153357, study PRJNA577476) | soil metagenome | isolation source: 40 cm soil under Madrone tree | place: USA:California | collected 2016-06-14 | reverse complement strand
ATGATGTACATCAACCAATATCGCCGCGAGAACCGCTACGACGTCATCGTACTCGATGCAGCGCCCACTGCTGAATCCATGCGTTTCATTAGCATGCCCACCACGCTGGACTGGTACATGAAGCATATCTTTCCGTTCCAGCGTACCTTGCTTAAAGCCGTGCGTCCGATTGCCAATCGTGTCGCCCCGTTTGAACTGCCTACCGACAGTTATTTCGCGAATATCCATGATCTCTTCGAGAAACTAGAAGGTGTTGACGAAATCATGCAGGATCCGCACACCACCTCCGTACGGCTGGTCACCAATCCAGAGAAGATGGTCCTTCGCGAGACGCAGCGTGCGTTTGTGTATTTTTCGCTACATGGGTTAACGGTGGACATGGTCATCGTCAACCGCGTCCTGCCGCCAGAGATTCGGGATGCATGGTTCAACGAGTGGCACAGCTCCCAGAACGATGTATCGCGCGAGATTGAGGAGTATTTTGCGCCCGTGCCGGTGAGGCGTGTGCCCCTGTTCGCGCACGAGGTGTTGGGCAAACAGCGGCTGCAGGATCTCGCTAAAGTGCTGTATGCTGAGGGGGAAGACCCGTCCGCCGTGACTCAGACCGAGAAACCTTACGTGTTCGGGAAACAGGACGGCAAGTACGAAGTGCGGCTCCGTTTACCGTTCGCGACCAAGGGCGATATCGGGCTGTTCAAGAAGGGCGACGAACTGGTCGTGGAGGTTGGCACGCTGCGACGCCATATCGGCCTGCCCCGCTCGATGGCCACGCTGGTACCCGCCCGAGCGCGGCTCGAAAATCGGATTCTCACAGTCGAAATGAAGGAGGCACAATGAGCGAACAACAAGCAACTCAGCAGAATGCGACCCAACCTCTTATTCAAGAGCGCTGCCTGTGCCGCGAACTTGTGAACCAGTTCCGGGAAGCCTTCGATCTGTCTCCCAAGGTGCGGGAACACTTCACCAATTCCCGGATCGAGTTCCTGAAGGGGATTCGCGCCGTCATCGACAGCCGCATCGAGCACCTGTCCAACACCGGCCAGCGCGGCACCAAGGTCGCCGTCGAGTAGTTCGAGCGACAATCTGGAGATGGTTTGATCGCACTGGGCCGACGCTACTTCCAAATCGAGCGCTACGCCTACAAAACCCCCGATCCTAATTGGACCCGCGTTCGCCTGTGGTCATTTCCTGCAACCGGACCCGTTTCGTCGGCCCTAGATTCGCCTTACCAGTCCCTGATCGGTGGCGTGTGTGTTGCGCACCAGCAACAATACCAGGATCATGCCGATGAACGGAATGAGCCCGGCCACAATTACTATCGGATCGAAAGAATGAGTGGCCACCGTCTGGCGCGCATCGGAAAAGTGCCCTATCAGCTTGAATGCGATGATGGTCCCGATCCCCGCCCCGGTTCCACTCATGCCGCTCACTGAAGCGACCGCCTCACTGGAGTAGAGGTCCGTGGGCAACACGTTCGCTATCGTCGAAAACGATGCGTACGAAAACGTAGCAAGACCGAAAAGCAGGGTGATCAGGTACAGCTTCACCGTGAAGATTGTCGGGATAAGAAGCATTACGCCGAAGCCCCCGAAGACAACCAGTGCTTTTCGTGCGGCACCCAGTGACCATCCGCGGCGGATCAAATAGCCGGAAACGCCGCCCCCAAAGAAATTGCCCAGGTCCGCAGCAAGGAAGGGAATCCAAACCGCAATCAGGCCACTTTGCAGTGGAATGCCTTTGGCAATCAGGTAGATCGGGAACCAGTCGGTTACGAAGAACCAGACGGGATCGGTAAGACCCTTTGAGACAATTACTCCCCAGGTCTGGGGCAGATTCAAAAGATCGCGCCATCGTGGGAGAGGTTTTCCGTCCCCCTCGGTTTCCGGTCTGTCGGCGAGGATCATCTGGCGCTCCGCATCACTGATACGCGGGTGCGCTTGCGGAAGGTAATACATCCTGCGCCAGACGATGAGCCACAAAAATCCAAGCAGCCCAGGAATCACGAATGCCGCTCGCCATCCCCACCGCAAGTACACCGGCAATATAACGAAAGGCGCGATCGCGCCCCCAATAGATGAGCCGCTATCGTACAGCGCGGCTGCTAATCCACGTTCTCGGTTCGGAAACCACTCCGAAACGGCCTTGCTCGCACCAGGCCAATTAGCAGACTCGCCCGCTCCAAGCAGGAACCGGAATGCCGCGAAGCTGGCAATGCCGCTCGCCAACGACGTCAACAGCGAGACAATCGAATACCACGAAACGCTGATCGTCAGGCCTAGCCTGGTGCCCAGGCGATCAATCTGCCGGCCGCAAGCTGTTTGTCCGATGCAGTACGCCACACGAAACGCGATTGCGATATTGGCGTAGTCCGTGTTGGACCAGTGGTATTCCTGTTTGAGATACGGCGCGAGAATGGAAAGTGTCTGTCGATCAATATAGTTGATCACCGTCGAAGTAAACAGAATCCCGCCAATCCACCAGCGCAATGACGGAATTGCGCGAGGCCGGGCGGTACCAATTTCCTTAGCTACCGCCATGAAAATCCCGCAGCGGTGAATGTGCGTTCACTACCGACTGAAACCCATGCGATCACGAATTATCCGCTTGCGGCAAGTGCCACGAGCGTTGCCGGACCGAGAAAACGGGCAGAATTTCTATCGAGATAAAGCGTCGTGGCGGGATGCGTGCGCAATATGGAAGCCGGCGCCATCTCACTGATTTCCCCATCGATACACCGCTTGACGGCCGGCGCTTTCCGCGCGTCAGGTACGACGGAAATGATCTGGTTCGCTCTAAGAATCTGACGCACGGACATTGAGATGGCCTGCAGGGGAACTTCCGAAATATCCGCGAACCATCCCTCGCCCACCTGTTGGCGGCGGCAAGCTTCATCCAGGTTCACAATGAGATAAGGCTCTTCGGTCTGGAAATCCGCGGGAGGGTCGTTAAAGGCGAGGTGACCGTTCTCTCCCATACCGGCGAAAACTATATCAACGGGTGCTGATTGAAGGATCTCGCCGACGCGGCGGACAACTTCGCGGGGCTCACCGCAGCCGTCAAGCAAATGATACTGCGTGATGCCGGTTTTACGAATCAGCCGCTCAAGAAGATACTTGCGAAAGCTAGCTGGGTGAGTGATGGACAGCCCGACATATTCATCGAGGTGAAACATCTCCACTCGTTGCCAGTCGATGTTTTCCGCCTTGGTCAGCGCATCCAGAAAATCCAACTGGGACGTTCCCGTTGCCGCGACAATACGGGCCCGTCCGCGGTCGAGGATGGCTCGGCGCACAGCCGTTGCCGCATGTTGGGCAGCAGTTGCGCTGAGAGAGATCTTGTCTTCAAAGACCTTTATGATCACTCCGTCATCTCCCTCTTTGTCATCTTCGCGCGTTAAGGCTAATAGGGAAGGTTGTGTGAGTCAATTCGCGGTCGTGAAAGAGTGTCGCGGTCGTGAAAGAGTCGTCTAGCGGCACCGAAGCCAGTCCATTGCCTGTTCAATTGCAGAGCACTTGCTTGCGGGTCCGGCAAGCGGCATATATTGCTTCCACGAGGGCCAAGCTCCGCCGGCCATCACGTCCATCACAGCGCGGGATTGTGTTTGACTGAATCGCCTGGAGGAAATCCTCCAGAACGGCTTGGTGTCCACGCGCGTCAATGACGACCGGGGAGTCTGCGCTGCGGTTTAGGTCAGTATCCCCGCCATGCAGCAAATCTTCAGGTGGATTTCGCACATCTGCGGCGAGTAGACGATCCTGCTCGATGATCAATGTCCCTTGGGATCCGCTGAGTTCCAGCCGACGAGGGTAGCCAGGATATACCGATGTAGTGGCTTGCAGCGCGCCGAGCGCCCCGTTCGCAAACTGCAGGAGTGCGATTAGAGTGTCCTCCACCTCTATAGTATGCAACGCTGTCTTGCTGCTGGCCTGGACACTTACGACATTGCCAAACAACCACAGCATTAGATCTACCGTGTGCACCGCCTGATTGATCAGTGCGCCTCCGCCATCCAGAGCCCTAGTTCCCCGCCAGCGCGACTTCGCATAATAGTCCGGTGAGCGGTACCACTTCACCCGCGCATCCGCCAGAATCGGCTGTCCCAGCACACCCGCGTCCACCGCCTTTTTCACGCGGAGAATGTCGGGCTTACAACGGTCTTGAAAAAAAACTCCAAGCTTAACCCCTGCTTTATCGGCCTCGGAAATGAGGGCATCGGCCCGCTCGGTCGTGGTGGCGATCGGTTTTTCGGTCAGCACATGAAGTCCGCGCCGCACAGCCGCGATGCCCTGAGCGCCATGTATCGCCGAAGGACTCCCGATCGCCACCAGATCCATGGGGCGGTGATCGAGGAACTGATCGAAGTCGGAGTAAGACCTGCCGCCATGTTCGCGGCACAATCGGCCGACTTTCTCTTCGTTCGTTCCATAGATGGCGGCAATCTCAACTCCCGGCACCTCACGTGCGGCACGCGCATGTGTCTCTGTAATGTTTCCGCCGCCGATGAGTCCGATATACGTGGGCATTTAACCTTCTGAAATTCACTACACTTTCGAGGCTCCGCCATTATCAGTGAGGGCTTGTTGTGTTTCAACTGGACTGCTGAATTGCGATCCAGTGGAACGTGAGATTGGATCAAATCGAATTTCTTGAGTGGACTGAGAGCGACCATTTGAGGCATTCAAAATTAGTTGGATTGCGAGAGGACAAGAATCCGCGAGAGGTCGTTAAAGAAAGTTAGCCTCAGAGAATTGAAATGACACCTGTTGATGTCATCGATGTATACACGAGTCTTGAGAATTTGGGCGTCGAAATCTGGATCGATGGTGGATGGGGTGTTGATGCTTTGCTTGGCGAGCAAACCCGGCCACACAAGGACTTGGACATAACGATTCAGCAGAAGGATGTTGCCGCGCTTCGTGAATTTCTGCACGCGCAAAGCTACAGAGAAATAAAGCTCGAAGACGCCCGACCGTGGAATTTTGTCTTGGGCGATGAAAACGGCAGAGAAATTGATGTCCATGTCATCCTGCTAGATGACAAAGGAAATGGAATATACGGGCCGCCTGAAAAAGGAGAGATGTATCCGGCTGCATCCTTGACGGGAACAGGGAGCATAGAGCGTCAGGCCGTTCGGTGCATTTCACCGGAATGGATGGTCAAGTTTCACTCCGGTTACGATCTAAAAGACAAGGATTTTCGAGATGTGTCCGCTTTGTGCAAGAAATTCGGAATCGATTTACCAGCGGCATACGAACAGTTCAAAAAATAACGCAATACCGGGTATCCATCGCCACAGCGGGCCATGTCGCTTCCTGACTGGAACATCGCGACTCAAAGCGATGACTTCCCCTGCCGATAGTCCGGGGTCGAAGAGGACATTCGAAAGTTCTGGCTAGGGCACGAGAACAACGACATCCCGGCCCAATATGCGGAACAGATACGCGAGGAAAACACTTGGCGGCAGACTCTGGCGGCGAAGGTCGGACTCGGATTCCAGATTCCGGCATTCGTTCCGAAGCCAATTGTCCGTAATGTCCGTAAGAATCGTCAGGCAGTCGAAGTTGCAGTTGTGAGCTAAATGATTGTGATGGAGCAGGAGAAAGTGGTGCGCCCAAGGGGATGATCTTAGAACTTTTCTCGCCGAATTTGTGGCAGCTCTGGCACAGATTGAGCTTCCTCACCGACTGAACCTGTCGAGTATTCGGGCGCTCCTGGGCACATGATGTTCGGCTATCCGGCTTGTGCTTGCAGTTTTGCTATAAGGTATTCCATCAGCGTTGAAGGGGCGAGTCGTTGGCACGAAATACCATGGGCCTTCCACGATGGCTGAGATAATCCTTCGCTAGAAAGCACGCCAAGCTGAAGCTATACGGATCCGCCCAGTGCGACGTGTTGCAAGGCGGCGCAAGCGCAAACCGCAACTTGGGTTCCTTTCATGCGTGGACGAGCTCGCGCCGTTTCAGCGTCGGGAGTGCCTTGATGGATTGACCAACCTTCTGCTGGGCGAGCCTAAGGTCGTAGAGGCTCTGTAGGTTCAGCCAAAACTGAGCACTCGTCCGATCTTTCGCGCCAGTTCAGCGGCGCTCATATCGAGTACTTCCAGTTCTTCGGCCAGGTGTTCACCTGGATGGATAGCAGTGAGTGCCATAGCGATGCTCCTAGTGATAGTCCACAATCTCCACGTTTGATGGCCCCGGGGTTCGGTCAGGCCACTCGAAGCAAATCCGCCACTGATCGTTAACGCGGATGCTGTATTGGCCCTTGCGGTCGCCTACCAGCGCTTCAAAACGGTTCCCAGGCAATGCGGCAAGATCGCGAAGCGACGTAGCCGCGTGCACACGGTCAAGCTTTAGACGCGCGGACCGCTCAAATCCGGAGAACGCCTTGACTCGTTTTCCAGCGGCGAAGTCTCTGGTCCTCTTGTCCCGATAGCTGACGATCACTGCCCAGAATTACCAGAGATTACGCGTTACGTCAAGCGTAAAAGGTTTAGCGTGCGGGCTTTACTGCGGTCGGTCGGCATCGGATTCACGATTCCGGCCGTTATACAAACGGTACAAAGCAGTGAAAAAGACGCTGAAGAGATTTGAAGAAAAGTGGTGCGCCCGGAGGGACTCGAACTCTCGACCTTCTGGTTCGTAGAAAGGCAAGAGGGTCAGATTTGAAAATCTATCTCGTTCGTTTGGCGTCGCTTACGAATCGGTGACCGTTGCTCTTCCCTTTCTTAATTGTACCCAATCTTGTACCCGCGCCGTTTACTCGGGACATGATGTCCGGTAAGGCGACTCTGGTAGCCTGGACAAGCGGAGAACGAAGTAGTTTACTGTGCTTGCCAGAGTGAACCGGCGAAGGCCCCGCTCGTTCCATCCCGATGGTTCAGTGAGACTTTCAGGCAGAGGAGCCGCGTGAAACAGCGAAGAGGAAGTCCAAATCAGGGACGAGCGAATCAGAACGAGCTTGTCAACTGAGGAGGTTTTATGAGGACGTTTTCAAAAGAAGCAGTTGCGACCCTGCTTGTCAGCGCATTGTTGGGGGTCGCCGTAGGATGTTCCAAAAATCCAAACGACGAAACGCTTGCACAGGATGTTCAAAGCAAGGTAACAGCTGACCCTGTCGCGAAGCAGTCATCTGTTAGCGTGACCGCTAAAGACGGCAGGGTCACGTTGAAAGGCACGGTTAAGGACCCCGCCACGCAACAGAGAGTGGAGCAGATCGCGCGCGAAGAACCGGGAGCTACAGGCGTGGACGATGAGACTGCGATAGTTCCAGAACAAACTGTCAATACGCCAACAGCGGTGCCCGCTCCTCCGCCTGTTGAGCAGCCTAAACCTGAGCCCATCATTGTCCCTGCCGGTACGGCACTTACTGTCACAGTGGATCAGGCTTTGGGTTCCAAGAGCAGCCAGGCCGGCCAGGCATTCTTGGCTACTTTGGCACAGCCGGTGACGGTGCACGGAAAGACGGCGATACCTAAGGGATCGAGTGTCACGGGCACAGTGGTTAATGCTAAGGCGAAAGGCAAAATAAAGGGAGAGGGCGAGTTGGCCCTTTCGCTCACGAACATCACGATCCGCGGGAAGAGCTACGCGATCCAGACTGGCACGCTGGACAGCACGGTGAAAGGGAAAGGCAAAAGGACAGCCGCAACCACCGGTGGCGGGGCCGCGGGAGGTGCGCTGATTGGAGGCTTAGCCGGCGGAGGAAAAGGAGCCGGGATTGGCGCACTGGTGGGTGCTGCTGGAGGTTTAGTGGGAGGCGCATTGACTGGGAACAAGCAGGTGGAGATCCCCGCAGAGTCGGCGCTCACGTTCACATTGTCTAAGCCGCTGACCCTCCGGCCTCGCGCGGAATGATTCGACCCTCGATTCCGGGAATCGTCTGGACGGGTTAAAAGATAGTGAGCCACGTATGGAAGTGTGTTCGCGCCGCAATCGATGCGGCGATTCGCGCAAAGAAAGAATTTCGAGATTAGAACTACAACTGAGGCACACCTGGACGCGTGGCATCAGCTTGCGCGGTCACAAAAACCTCTTTTTATTGGGGAAAGTGGTGCGCCCGGAGGGACTCGAACTCTCGACCTTCTGGTTCGTAGCCAGCAATTCTAAAATCTATCGCGTGATTCCAGTCGGTTGCGAGCTAGAAGGCTCCGGGAAGCGCCGCTTAGTGTTCACAATGTACAAAGGTAGTCGGGTGGCCCCGCCTTCGCAATCAGAGCATGCGAGAGTAGAGCGATGAAACTCACCTGAGATTGCGCATCGCTGCACGAGAGAATGGTTCCCATCCTGAGCTATAACCCTTTATTTAATTGCATGTCTAATTCTGCGAGCCCGGGCAAGATACAGACGCTAATCGGTCAGGGGTCGAGATGCGGTCGCACGCGTCGTTTTCGGTTGGGTGGCGATTAGAGCGACGTTTGCCGCCCTAGTTGGTGCGTGGTCCATTTTCGCACCAACAAAACAACAGCCAACATTTAAGTACGGTCTCGAAGACGAACATGTGCGGGTTCTGAAAAAACCCAAAGATTGCGAATTTGAAACCTGTTGGACCGCGCCGGAGAGATAATTGGCGGGGACGACGTTGATACCGAGGGGAAACACGTAGTTACAGAGCCGAAGGTAAAGTCACGGATGTTTTCGTCAATTGGGTAAAGGTTGAGGATTAGGCTCATTTTGTTTGGAAAATTTCCCAGAACAACTTAACGTCCCCGGCCTATCCCCGCTATTGCTTACGTTTTTGCGAAGAACGAAAATGAGCGCGACGATAATCAAAACTGCCGCAACTGCATATTTCGCTGGAAACCAGATTGACCACATCGTGCGAATACTCCGCGTTAGACTTTCAGGTCGGCAGCCTTGTCGAGTTCACGGGTCCGAGACTATCATTCGCTGGATTTTGGTGGCAACTCGGTTCGCGTGGCTGCCCCTTTCCTCGTCGGATTCACCGCCTTCGCCCAGATATCCACGTGGGATTACCTCGAAGGAAAGTCGTCTGCGGTGACGTATCCGATTCCGTCTCTGTATCGCTGCTTGCGGCCGTTCTTCGGACACGCCCAGATCGTCTTCTCTAAATCCAGCTGATACGAACGGACCATTTTCACGTGGTGGTCACGACAGACCGGCTTGATCGGCTCATTCATTTCCCCGCTCCCGCTTTTCTCTGCCGCATGAACCCAGGCAACTCCCCGCGATCCGTTCAGCCTTGTACTGAGACTTTGCGCATTTGAAGAAGCTCATTAGGGTAGTTCCTAATTCCTGCTCGGGCTTCGGACTCCTACAATCACGGTGCTCAAAATCCATCGTAATCGCTTCCCATGCGGCTTGGCTACTTCTCTCACCCGTTCCAGCACTGCGTCCACAAGCTCAGGCGGGATGGTCGTGTGTTCGATCTCCTCGACTCGCCCCTTGCGACCAAACGTAATCTCGAATTTTACGAAATCCACTCCCCACGGCTTCTCGCAGAACTCTCCCAGCACCATGTCACCAACGTCTCGAATCAAGCTTTCATGAGCCCCTATTTTACAAGATTCAATTTTAGTTTCGGAGCCAGCCGCTGACAGCCGATCAATCAGCACTGGCATCGCATCGGTTCGACCAGCATCCTTAATCGCGTGGCCACTTAAATTTGATCCGATGTGACGTGTACTTTCCGCGCTGGATTCGAATCGCGCGAAGGTGATAGGTCGCGTTGTACGACAATGTAGGTTCGTTTACGATCAATTATCTGCATTGCCGTCCCTCCAATTGCATTCACTCACTGTATGTTCCTCGTGCCTACGGTCTCCAGTTTCAAATCCCCTGATTCGATAAGGTCAAGAACCTCGGCGTACCACTCGGCGTTTTCGCTGCGCTGAAGCTCTGCCCATGACATCGAATAGTTGAGTTCGCAATAGGCGTCTACCGTAACCGCGTGGCCTTCCCGTTTAAGAAAGTTCAGTACATGGTCTGTCATGGCTTCTCCGGCTCACTTCGAAACCAGCGTTTCGTTAGATTTGCTCCACGTCTGGTAAGCGGAGCGTCAGCCCGGTAGGCCGGGACGCATCCGGTTCGAACCCGAGCGAAATGAGCGCGTCTTCAAATAGCGTCTCCAAGTTCTCTACGTTCGGCTCGACGATCTCGTAACAGACGCAATCGCGCCGCAGATGTTCCGACGGCATTGGCGCGAGCTTGCTTAGAATCGGTGCGGCCTTGTCTGCCAATGACAATTCAAGCTTGGCGTGTTTCACGGCGTCCGTGCGTGGACGCGTGGCGTGGAGTTTGTGTGTGCGTTCGAATTACTCGTGGATGCTCTGCAGGACGCTGTCGAGGCTCATGCGATCTCCAAACCGGCTGCAATTGCGCCGCGAAGAATCGTTTCGACGAAGCGCGGCTCGCACACAATCGCTCCGCCAAAAGTCAGCGTGTCTTCATCGCCGACGTTGGCGTCGAGCCACTGCTGACCAATTTCAGAACAGGGACGAATCAGGAAGAGAGAAAAATGATTTTCAAAACGGAGATCGAGTGCAGGTGAAGATTGGCTCGATTCAGATTCTTGGGGAGAATTGCCGGAACTTTGGTACGCGTCCATAGGGTCTCTTTTCAGACCCGTCTTCTAGCGGACGCTAGACCGTGGTGGGATTTACTGAAACCAGCTTAACACACGTGTCAAATGGTTTGCTGCTCCCAGTAAAGGGAAGAGCCAGTTTCCGGTGAGTGCGTCGGGCACGTACTATCGGGATTTACTTCCGACGCGCCGTCCGGTTGCCGCTGCCACCGAAGAAGCAGGCGAGGCCGAACAGGTAGCCGAAGTTGTACCAAGCTCCGTTATTGTGGACCTCGTAGATGCTGAGATTGTTTTTGAACAGCGAGGCCACGAACACGAACGGCGCAATAAAGCCCTGCCAGAGCCCAACCCAGAAGCACGCGACCACGTTGTGTTCGTTTGCCGTTCCTTTGTACTGGTTAGGTCCCGCAGCACATCCAGCCAGAACGTTCATCAACAGTAGGAGAAGCACAAGCAAGGTTAGAGAGGATTTCATCGCAATCCCTCCTTTACCTATGGTTACGAAGCATGGGCATGAAAAGTCTCAGGATGAACGCCAAAGAGCGCCCACCCCTTTAGCCACGCGGCTCTAATGTGTACTGGGACCCGAATGTCCGGTAAGCGCTCTTGTGCTTGGAAGCGCGCCGTCTCCGTCTTCGTGTCCGTCTTCGTGTTGCACCTCTTTGATAATGTCCCCTTCTGCCCTCGTTAGAAATGTCCCCTACACTGTGACCTCCAGAGGAGGTCCGGTTGAAGAGGACAGCGATGAGCACGAGGGAACTTAGGCACAATGAGCGCGCAGAGCTCATCAGCGCCTTTACCAACAGCGCCGACGATCTGCAGAGTCGGTTGCTCTCGGCTTCAGGGAAAGGCCGCACGGCGCTTCTTGATGCGATCTATCTGGGCCGCAGCGAAATGCGGACCGCTCGAAACGGCAAGCGAGCCTTGCTGATCATCTCCGACGGAGGAGATAACAACAGCCGGTACAACGAGAAAGATATCAAGCGGCTGGTGCGCGAGGCGAATACTCAATTGTATTCCATCGGCATATTTGAGCCGTTCGGGAATCGGAGCCGCACTCCAGAAGAACTCAATGGCCCCTCTCTGCTCAATGAAGTGACAGAACTCTCCGGCGGGCGCGCTTTCAGCGTCGAGAATATAAATGACTTGCCAGACGTCGCCACAAAGATTGGCTCAGAGTTGCGCAACCAATATATTTTGGGATATCGGCCGAGTGATAAGTCGCACGACGCGCGGTGGCGCAAGATCAAGATCAAGCTACGAACTCCCAGGGGACTACCGCCGCTGAGCGTTGCCGCGAAAACAGGCTACTATTCACCCGGCCTTTGAGTTTGGTTCGCGGCGCGTGCTCAGAATTGTCCATGCGTATACGGATTGCGCACCGTGCGCTCTGCTCTCAGAAAACTCTGCTCGTCACATGGTCCGCTTCACAGGGAAGCCGACGCGGCGCACAAGTATCTCGGCGACCGCCTCGTCGTCCCGCGACCGAAGTACTCACAATTTTATTCCCACCTCTTGAATGTCCTCTGATTCGGGAATTATCCGGGGGCGCGTGTGGTCTTACACCCTGAAGCCAACAAAATGTCGCGAAATTCACAACTGATAAAACAGGGAGATTTGAAATGATCTGGACTCGATTCGTTAAATCATTCACGAAGACCGGCGCGGCCGCTCTTGCACTGGCCGCTTTGGCGACGGCCGGGAACGCGGGCGAGGTCTACAAAGGAAAGTTCACACTGGCAGCAAAGACGCAGTGGGGTGACGTCACACTACCGGCCGGCGATTACACTTTTGCTCTGCCATCCACGAGTTTCCCATACACGCTCTACATCCATGGAAAGACGGTCGACGCTATCGTCAGGGCCGTTACCATCGACGAAGCAGCGGTCTCACACGGCGCGCGGCTTGACCTGACCGATGTTGCCGCTGCTCCTGCCGTGCAAAAGTTCGAAGCGCCCCAGCTAGGACTGACCTTTATCTACCGGACATCCAAACAGAAATGGCTGGGAAGCAAGGAAGCTCGGCAAAAGTCTGTCCCGCAGGGCGCATCTGCGGCAGAACTTACCGAAAACAAAACATTCATTGAGGTTTACACGGCTGGTCGCTAAGGAAAAAGTCATGCCAGTTACTGCAAACGCGAGATTCAGAAACCTGGGAGTTGCTTCGCTACCGAGGCCAACTCCCACTCCGGAGAAGCGACGCAGCTTCAGACGCGATACCCGCCCCAGCACGGAATGCAATGTGCCTAAGGCTGCGCCGTCAATCTCGCCCGACGCGAGCGATGAGTTAAACGAAACCGAGGCCATCAGACGAGCTCAGGCCGGCGATCCGGCAGTATACGAATATCTTTATCGCTTACACAGCCGGCGCGTTTATGCGCTGTGCCTGCGCATGGTAAAAGACACGGCCGAAGCAGAAGATCTGACTCAAGAAGCGTTCATGCTCCTGTTCCGTAAGATTCACACGTTCCGCGGCGAATCGGCCTTTTCGACCTGGCTGCACCGGCTGGCGGTCAACCTGGTGTTGATGCGTCTTCGCAAGAAGTCGCTACCAGTCTTCTCGATCGAAGCGATTGCCGATACGGACGCTGAAACCGCCCCGCTAAGGACCCTAGAACTTAGCGTGCCCGACCTAAGCCTCGAGGGCGCGATCGACCGAATAAATCTTGCGCGCTGCATCCAGCGGCTACCCGCGGGTTTCCGCAAGGTTTTTGTCTTGCATGATATCCAAGGGTATAGGCATCGCGAAATTGCAAATCTTCTGGGTCGCTCGGTAGGTGATTCGAAGTCGCAGCTGCACAAGGCCCGCAAGCGTCTGCGTGAATCGCTCCGCGAGTTTCAGCGCGACAAGGCTCGCGACGAGCGCTTCACGGAAGCTAATTCCGCTCCGGAGCATCAGCCTTGGGCATCGGCGTAAGCGCGACTAATTAGCGGCAAGGCGGAAATAGTTCTTGCGTTCCATCTACGCGAGGCGAAGAGGCGTAATGGGCGGCAATTTGTACGTACACGAACGAACAGATGTTCTTGTCGGGGTCGACCTCTTCAAACGCCTACCCGAGAGCTGCTTGAATTTGCTGGTCAAAGACAGCCGCGTATTGGATTGCGCTGCGGGGCATCTCTTTTTCCAGGCCGGAGAGCTGGGAAACTCGCTCTTTGTCCTCGAGAAGGGCCACGTTCGTACGTTCAGATCATACGGCGATAAGACGCTGACAATCGCAAGGCTTGAACCTCCCGCGATATTCGGCGAAATGGGCTGCTTTGGACAGGGAAAGTACTATTTTTCGGCGGAGGCTCTCCACGATTCTCGCGTTCGGCTCATTTCGCGAGACAGCATTGAAGGGCTCCTGGAATGCGCTCCTCGTGCGGCGCACAAGTTCATTGATCTGATGAGTGAGCGATGCGAGCACATTCTGCGCAAGATGGAGACGATCGCGCGCAAGGGCCTGATTCCTCGAGTCGCGACTCTACTGTTGGACAAGGCTGAAGACGGCGTCGTTATTGGTATGACCCACGCGCTTCTAGCCGAACAGCTAGGTCTTCATCGCGAATCCATAACCGTCGCGTTGGGCCAATTGCAAAAGGCAGGCATGATCAGACTAGAACGCAAGAAAATATCCATTCTTCAGCGCGACCGGCTGCAGCGTGCTCGCTAAGGGCAGAAAGACCATTTCGACCGCTCACTTATGTCACAAATATTCCCAGCTCGGTAATAAATATTACATTACAGTATTTCAACCTATTCAGTAACAACCCCTCTAAAGAGAAGGCAGACATCACTTCTGAAATGGACCTTCCGGCATCGCCTGCGCGATGCATGGGTGTCTCGCGATCCGTGTTCAGGGAGTCGATCAGAAGCATAAAAGGGGTGTGGGAATGAATCGAAGTGTTACGTCTATTTTTAAGAATCGAAGCAATAACTGCTCCGGTAAGTCCTGTTTCTGTTTTGC
>WNFR01013718.1_pt1 | contig 14487 bp, 15 predicted proteins | sample 5400221 | NCBI WGS metagenome assembly WNFR01 (sample SAMN13153357, study PRJNA577476) | soil metagenome | isolation source: 40 cm soil under Madrone tree | place: USA:California | collected 2016-06-14 | reverse complement strand
GTGCTGGACGCATTCCGCGCCCAAAGCATGCGTCTTGTGATGGCGGTCGCCGCACAGCCCGGATTCCATTTTACTGACTTGACACCTACCGAGGTAGTATCTAAGACCCTGCAGTTCCTCAAGTTCAAGCCGATGAACGAGCGCCACGCTATCTGGCCCAATCTGCCTTGGCCATTGGTCCGGCTCGGCGGAATACGTGTGCTGAGCGATCCCGCGCAGATCGGGCGACTGCTCGCGCCGGATGACGCCAAGGCTTACCGCGACCACCGTCATCTGCCGTGGCTGAGACACCTCGCCGTTGGCGTGGCGGACGCGTGGTGCTACGTGGTGTGGAAGCGCACCCGATTGAAGGGTATCACGGGCGCCGTCATCATCGCTCTCAGCGATGCCGAGTTGTTCCTGCGCTACCGGATGGCGCTCGGCAGCTATCTGCTGGTGCACCACGGTCTGTTGTATACACGTGTGGAATCCAGGTTGTTGCCGCGGCTACCGGCGCTAAGCATCGAATTGTTAGGGTACCGCAGCAAGGTCTTCAGGAGCGATACCCTGACCGCGGCGGACATGAGCAATCTGTATTCGGAACTGGTTGCGCTCGACCTTTGACCGCTTCGCGCGAACACAGCGAAATGCAGCGCGACATCATTCATCTCCCGGCAGATACGCGACCCGTCCTCACGGTTGTCATCCATACCGAGGAGGAGTTCGATTGGGGCAAGCCCTACGATCGACGCGCAACGGGGGTGGAACACATGCGCCACATCGAGCGGGCCCAGACAATCTTCGACGAGTATGGCATCGTACCCAATTACGTCATCGACTATCCCATCGCTTCCCAGGACATCGCGATACGTCCGCTGAAGACGTTCGCCGATTCGGGACGGGCACTCATTGGCGCCCATTTGCATCCCTGGGTTTCACCGCCGTACGATGAAGAGGTCAATGTCCGCAATTCCTATCCCTGCAATCTTCCCCGCGCGCTGGAGGCGGACAAGCTCGGCCGATTGACAGAGAAGATCGTGGAGTCGTTCGGCACTTCGCCGCTTAGTTATCTCGCTGGACGCTATGGATTCGGATCCAACACCGGGGCCATACTGGAGGAGCTCGGCTACCAGGTGGACATCAGCCCGGCGGTGCCCATCGATTTTTCCGCCGATGGCGGTCCCGACTATTCGGCATACTCCAGCGACCCGTATTGGTTCGGCGAGGAGCGCAAGCTGCTCGGGCTCCCGGGCAGCGGTGGCTATGTGGGTTGGCTTCGGGTCGGTGGCACTGCGTTGTACAAGGCGGTGACCAGCCCCGGCATGCGACGCATCAAGGTAGCTGGCGCGTGCGCACGACTCAGGGCGGTCGAACGCATCCGTCTGTCCCCCGAGGACTACAGCGAGCCAGAGATGCGGCGGCTGACGCACACCTTGCTGCGCGATGGTGTACGGGTGTTTGTGTTCAGCTTCCACTCTCCTTCAGTGATGCCGGGGGGCACGCCGTATGTACGCAGTCAAGGCGATCTGGACCGATTTCTGGACAAATGCCGGCGCTATTTCGATTTCTTCATGAAGCAACTCGATGGCGTCACCATGACGCCGATCGAAATCCGGGATGTGCTCGCGAACGGCGTCGCCCCGACCCGATAGCAATACAAGCGTTCGTATGCGGTTTGTTCATGGAGAGAGATGTTCTATCAGCTAAAGGACCGGGTACGCAGGTACCGGTTCGCCGGGGCGTGCAAGGGTGTCCTGCAAGCGGCACCGATGGCGCTGGACGCGTCATCCAATCTGGTGGTGCTGAGCCAGGTGCAGCACAAGGACGTCCTGCTGCTCTTGCTGGCAGTGAAATCATTCGCCCGGCGGGTGCGGCCTCGCACGGTATGCGTGCTGAACGACGGGAGCCTGTCCGCGAACGACCGCGCTGTGCTACGGGAGCATATCCCCAGCGTGAACATGCTCGAGCTCGCCGAATTCCGCAGCGCCATTTGTCCGCGTGGCGGGACGTGGGAACGGCTATTGGCCATTGCGTCGCTGGTCCGCGATCATTATGTGATCCAGCTCGACAGCGACACCCTTACCATCGGTCTCATCGAGGAGGTGCGCCATTCCATCGAACGTCAGTCTGCCTTCGCGCTCGGCACGTGGAACAATCAGAAGATCGAGACCATGCGCGAGCGACGCGAGACGGCGAGGAAGCTCGCCCACCAAACCGACAGCCACGTTCAGGTCGTCGCGGAAGCCAATCTCGACAAGCTGGATGACTTCGAATCACTGCGCTACGTGCGTGGCTGCTCGGGTTTCGCGGGCTTCCCGCGGCAATCGTTCACGCGCGAGTTCGTCGAGGCGATCTCCGGCCAGATGCAGGCGGCCATCGGGGCTAAGTGGAGCGAATGGGGCAGCGAGCAGGTGATGTCGAACATCGTCATTGCCAACATCCCCAACGCACTCGTCCTGCCGCATCCGAAATATGCCGATTGCCACAAGATGCAAGCAGGTGTGACGGAATTCATCCATTTCATCGGCAGCTGCCGATTCGACGACGGCAACTATGCCAGGCTCGGCGCGCAAGTGATCGCGAAGCTCTGATCGATGAAAACGCCTTTCTTGATGCTGACGGAACTCTTCCTGCCCACCAAGGGAGGAACGGCGGTGTCCTTCGACGACGACTTCCGCCGGCTGGGCGCTAAGGAGATTCATGTCGTCACCGCCGACGTGCCCGGCGCAGCCGAATTCGACCGCACGCACCCGAATACCATTCACAGAATCGCGCTCAAGCGAGTGCGATGGCTGAAGCCCGAATCACTGCTCATGTACTCGAAGTTGTTCGTGAAGGCCGCCAGACTGGTCGCGACGCATCGGTTCATCGCCATTTTCGCCGGACGCGTGTTGCCAGAGGGGTTGGTGGCGTGGGCGATCGCACGACTGCGCGGTCGTCCGGTGCTGGTCTACGCGCACGGCGAAGAACTCACCAACTGGGGGCGTGGAAGGAAGTTCGCACTGATGAGATTCGTGTTCCGGCATGCCGACGCCGTTCTCGCCAACAGTGATTTCACCCGCGACACATTGTCCGGCTTGCTCGACGTGGATCCCGGGCGCATCGCCGTCATCTATCCGACCGTGGACGAGGACCGCTTCCGGCCCGGCCTCGCCGCTGACGACCTGCGAGCGAGCGTCGGGGTCACGCAAGGTAAGTGCCTTGTTCTTTCCGTCGGACGGCTGCAGCGCCGAAAGGGCTTCGATAACGTGATCCGTGCCCTTCCACTGTTGCAACAGGCGGGCATCGACGCACACTACGCGCTGATCGGCATTGGCGACGATCGGGAATATCTGCAGCGACTGGCGGCGGAGCTCGGTGTGTCGGACCGCGTGCATTCGCTCGGCCATGTGAGTTACGACGATCTGCCGCGCTGGTACGCGGCGTGCGACCTATTCGTCATGCCGAATCGCGATATCGACGGGGATACGGAAGGCTTCGGACTGGTTTTTCTGGAAGCAGCATCCGCGGGCAAGCCGGCGATAGCAGGCATTGCGGGAGGAACCGGCTCCGCAGTGGTCAATGGCGTCACGGGGTTGCGTGTCGACGGAGAGCAGCTGCAGGCAATCGCCGGTGCGCTGACGCGGCTGCTGGCGAATCCGGCGGAGGCAGCACGGATGGGAATCAACGGGCGAAGCCGTGTCCTGGAGAACTTCACGCACCAGAGACGCGTGGACCAGTTACGCGAGCTCGCCTTGCGCGGCCGCTATCCTGGCGCAGGTCGCCCAAAAGTGCGCGAAAGCCAGTCGCCAATGGCGTGAAGAGTGTCGAACTCGAGGCTGTTCGGCGAGCGCTTCGCTTCCGCGTCATGCAACAGCTTGATGTTGTAGCCGACGCCGGCCGCACGGCCGGCATCGATATCGGAATCCTTGTCACCAACCAACACGGACTGCGACAGGTCCAAGCGCAAGTGGTCCTTCGCCCTCAGGATCATGCCTGGGTTCGGCTTGCGATCGGGAGAGTCGCGCCGGTATTCGCCGATACCTTCTGTCGGATGATACGGGCAGTGATAAACGCGACCGATGCCAATGCCATGCGCGGAAAACTCGGCTAGCATCCACTCGGTAAGTGTCTGGAAGTCTTGCTCAGTGTAATAACCGCGGCCGATGCCGGCCTGGTTGGTGACAATGATTGGAAGCAAGCCGACCGTCTGCGCCGCGCGGCACAACTCGAAGATGTCGGGCAGAAACTCGAAATCCTCGATGCGCCAGACATAATTCTTGTCGACGTTGATGACCCCGTCGCGGTCGAGGAAGAGCGCCTTGGTCTGCGCGGCTGCCCCCATAAAGGACGTTCTAGGAACTAAAATGCATGGCTCTTGGGAGCCAATTCATCGCGGTGCACGCAGGCATCCGATCTGGCGAACGCGCGTTGCCTCCGGAGCTACCGTTTCGCCCCCGGCGGATCGCCATCGCCCATTTTTTGGAGGTACACGCTGCAGCCTAGGGTCGTTCCCTGTACGTCGATCTTCAGGATCTTCTCGTCGCGCGACGTGTGCGCGGTCACCAAGCAGTTGCTGAACCGATACCAGTCATATGTCCTCGAATCTCCCTGGATCAAGGTCTTGTCGTAGGGCCCGATGGCGGTAATGAGCTCGGAGATGTCCCGGTTCTCCCAACGCTTGACAGTCGAGGATGAAATCTCGATCTGGTGAGCACAAGCGGCCACCAAGACGATGAGGCAGAGGACAAGGTACGATGATCGCATGGATGAATATCTCCTTCTCTACAGCATATAGCGTTGTACAAACATCGGCTACACCCGTTGGTAAATGCGAGCCAGAAAACGGACAAGGTATGCTCGTGCGACGGTCGAAATGACGTTTTCCATGGCACCAGCGACGCCAACATGGGTCGAACACATGAGCTTGCACCGCTGGTACGCGATCTCCGGCGATCATCCCGAGCTGGGGCTGCCGCCGACGACGCCCGGGACGCGGTACCTGATCGATACCGATCCTGGACGCGATCCCGAGCTGAATCCTCCGCGCACGATCAAGGAGCGATTGCGTCGGCTATTGGGGCGCGAACCCAAGTCACCCTGGCATGGCGTGGCGGGATTCAGCGCGATCACCGAGGGATGGAACGGCGCAGCCTACGCGTCGCGGTATGGAAGCAGCGGATCGATGATCGTTTTCGGGGGCGGGCACAACGATTATTTCGGTTCAGACGTGCACGTCTTCGATCTTGCTTCCCGGGAATGGCGAAGGATCACCGACGGTTACGTCTCCGGCGGTGACGGGGAATACGGGGCGGGTGCGCGCTACCCGGACTCGGTGTACCCGGATGGCTCGCCACTTCCGCCGCATACCTACAATTATGTGCAGTACGATCCAGTGGGCAATGATTATTTGCTGTTCAAAGGGCAGACGGAGTTGGGGCCGGAGGTCGAGGCCGTCGCCATACCGCATCTTTTCAACCTGGACACGCTGAGTTGGCGGCATGGCCCGCGGCATCCTACGGCGATCCTGAATTCCGGCGGATGGACGACTTGGGACGAGTCGCGACGCGTGCTTTGGGGACACGCAGGCGATGACGGTGGCGGGAATGCCTTCATCGGTTTTAGTCCGGATGGCGACAACGGAGACGGCACGTGCGGGCGTTGGCTCGACCGCTTTCCGAGCAAGCTGCCCGGGCTCGCCAATCACAACGCGATGCAGATCGATCCCCTGCGCGACATCCTCGTCGTGTCAGCGCATGCGCACGATGAGCTGTATGCGATCGATCCGGCCGATCCCGGGCGCGAGATCGTGCGGCTCAACTCTGCAGGATCCAAACCCGCGCTGCGTCCTTACGCGGCGATGGAATATGCGCCCAACATCGATCGGCTTGTCTACTTTTCGCCGCTGGATGGCAGCATCGTGTACACAATCGCCGCGCCGCGCGCAAGCGCTTCGCGCGACAAATTCGTCGGACAGTGGACCTGGCACGCCGACGATCCCGCGGCCGGAACACTTGACCCGATCCGCGATGCGGCGAGTCGCTCACGCTATCCCGTGAATCTGTCGCAGACCTTTGGGCGGTTTCGAATCGCTTCGTTCGGCGCGATCGATCTTGCAGTGCTCGTTCGCCACGTGGATAGTCCCGTGTACGCGATGAGGCTGACGTGAGGAACCTCTGAACAAGCCCATCTCCAGGTTCATCGCGTGACGCGCGGAGAAAAGAGCTCCTGAGCTCTCGCGTAGTCCTCGGGAATGCCGATATCGATGAACAGCCCCGTCGTGAGAAACGCAAGCGGCCGGATTGATTGAACCTCGGGCGCGAGCAACTCCTGCTCGAAGGAGAACGCGCGGCGCTTAGGCAAGCGATCGTGGAGCGCAGGTCCGAGTACGTATGTACCGCCGTTGATCCAGCCGGGGCCGGATTGCCCCTTTTCGCGAANNNNCCCTTTTCGCGAAAGCCGCGCACGATTCCCTCGGACACCTCCAGCGCGCCGTAACGCGCGACGTCGGGCACTTGGCAGACGGCCACGCTGAGTTGCGCCCCCGCGCGCACGTGCGCCTTCAGCATGGCGCGGTAGTCGAGTTCCAGGTAGGTGTCGCCATTCAATACGAATACGTCGCCCGAATGGGCCTGATCGCAGGCCAACTGTAGTGCGCCGCCGGTTCCCAGCGGCTTGCTTTCCACCGACCAAACAAGCGCGAGGCCGCGATATTCGTCGCCAAAATACGAGCGAATCACTTCGTGACGGTAACCTGCAGCAAGGACGACGGCGTGAAAGCCACTGTCAACCAGCTGATCGAGGATATACGCCAGGAATGGACGGCCCAGTACCGGCGCCATGGGCTTGGGAACGTCATCGACGACGCCTCGCAGGCGGGTGCCGAGACCGCCCGCAAGGACGATCGCCTCCATCACGAGGTCTTGGGAAATATCTGCGCTTCGATGATCTGGCAGATGGCGTGACCGATCGCGATGTGGCCCTCCTGGATACGTGGCGTCGAATCTGATGGCACGCGCAGCAGGTAGTCGCAGCGTCCCTCCATCTGCCCGCCGCCACGGCCGGTCATGCCGACCGTGACCAGCCCCTTCGGACGCGCCGCGTCGAAAGCATTGAGCACGTTGGGTGAGCGCCCCGACGTGGAGATCCCGAAGAAAACGTCGCCAGCTGCACCGACCGCCTCGAGCTGCCGGGCAAACAGGTAATCGTAGCCATAGTCGTTGCCGATCGCGGTGAGCACGGACGTGTCGGTCGTCAGTGCGATGGCGGGCAGCCCGGGGCGATCGTACGCATACCGGCTGACCAGCTCGGCAGCCAGATGCTGCGCGTCCGCGGCGCTCCCGCCATTGCCGGCGAACAAGATCTTATGGCCTTGACGCAGTGCGGCGACACATGCTCCCGTAACCTGAACGACGGCGGCGAGTAGAGCAGCGTCCTTCGTCATCAGATGCAGATTTTCCGAGGTCTCCCGGAACTGCTCTGCGACAACCTGCGTTAATTGGCTTGCCATAGTTGAAGACCCTTTATGACTATGGTAATATGACTATGGACTCAATCGGAGAGGGGCATGGAGAAAATCGTATCCAAAGCGGGATTTAAACCAAAGGCACTCGAATATTTCCGGTTAGTAGAAGAAACCGGCATCGAGCTCATTATTACCGATCGCGGTCGTCCCGTTGCAAGGATCACACCCTATATCCCGCGAGAGAGGGCCGCGGTAAAGGCCTTACGCCGATCTGTGCTCCGCTATGAAGATCCCATGGAGCCCGTTGCTGTCGAAGACTGGGAAGCTCGGAGATGATCGTGCTCGATACCCACGTCTGGATCTGGTGGGTGAGCGATCCTGGGCTGGTGTCCGCCGATGCACGCAAGCTAATGGAGCGGTCAATCAAGGACGAATCCATTCACATATCCTGTATCAGCTCTTGGGAGATTGCCATGCTCGCCGATCGCGGGCGTCTGCAACTCACCATGCCCGTGGAGGACTGGGTCGAAAAATCCGAGGCACTGTCGTACTTCAATTTCGTCCCTGTCACAAATTCAATCGCCCTGAAGTCGGTTTGGCTGCCGGCGCCTTTTCACAGTGACCCGGCAGACCGGATCATCGTAGCTACGGCAATCGCAATGGGTGCAACATTGGTGACGAAAGACCAGAAGATTCTCGGCTACCCTTACGTCAAGACTGCTTGGTAAACGTTTAATAGCTCCGTCAATAAATCTTCCATCCCTGCGTGCCGTACTTGGTGAAATGGCAGGTATAGGTCTGGCCGCGTGTCTGCTGCAGCGCGCGCATCACCTCCATGCGCCGCACCGGATCGACCAGCATCATCATGAATCCGCCCCCTCCGGCGCCTGAGATCTTGCCGGCACGCATCCCTGCCTTGGTCGCGAGCGTGTAGATCTCGTCGATCTGTGGATTCGAGATGCTCTTCGCCATTTTCTTCTTGGCCTCCCATCCAGCGCGGACGGATTCGACGAGTTGCTCGAAGTCGCCCTTGAGCAGGCATTCCTTCATGGCGATGGCCTCGGCCTTGAGGGCGTGCGTGGCGTCGACGGCGGTGGCCTCGTTGCGCTCCACGTTCGCCGACTGTTCGTCGATGATCCTGGCCGAATCGCGGGAGACGCCTCCGAAATAGAGCAACAGTGACGCCTCCAGCTCCGAGATAATCCAGTTCTTGATGCGCAGCGGATTGACGACCACCCGTTCGCCGGGGTGGAATTCCATGAAGTTGAAACCGCCGAAGGTCGCGGCGTACTGGTCCTGGCGGCCGCCGGAGAGGCCGACGTCGATGCGCTCGATCTCGTAGGCGAGGCGGGCGATATCGTATTCTCCAAGCGGCAGGTTCAGCCATTCGACGAAGGCTTTGATCATCGACACCACCAGCGTCGATGACGAGCCGAGCCCGGAGCCCGGCGGCGCGTCCGTGTGAGTAGTCATCACAAGTGGCAGCGGACGGCCACCGTTGAAGTCGCGAACGATGCGGTTGTAGACGCCCTTGTGCAGATTCAGACGGCCGTCGAGCGCGAGCTGCGGGGAGGCTTCGCCCTCCCACGTCTGCTGGCCGTCGGCGGCGACGAGGCGCACCAGATTCCGCTCAAGGCAGGGCTCGATGACGGTGTAGGCGTACATGTCGATCGTCGCATTCAGCGTCAGTCCGCCGTAGCGATCGCAGTAAGGGGAGACGTCGGTACCTCCACCGCCCAACCCCAGCCGCAACGGCGCCCGAGCTCGCACGATCATCTTGGAACGACTCCGTATTTCATCGAATCCTTAGGACGGGTTGCCAGACACGGCGGGCAGTCCCGCGACAGCGTCTTGTTCGAGGGTCCGCGCGGACGCGACAGCCGCCGATGGGCCGCGCCGGTCCGATTTCGGATCGTCGTCCATCCAGCCGTCGAGCAGGGATTTGAGCTGCTCTGCAGTCCGGGGATTTTGATCCAGGACGTTGCGCAGGCATCCCGGATCCTCGCGTATATTGAACAGCCGGTATATCGCGCCGTCGGTCAGCGGCTGGTAAGTGAGCTTCCAGTCAGCGAGCCGAACCATGCGATCCTTGGCGGCAATGATGATGTCGACGTACTTGCGCTTGAGCGAGATCATGCCGATGCGCTTGTCCGGAACCTCCAGCAGCTCAGGCAAGTGGGGGTAGCGCAGGTGGTTCGTCGGAGTACCGGGCAGGTCGGTGAGCCATACACCGGTCTCGTTGAACGCGGGCAGCTCGCTGGACAGCGCCTCGCCGCGCATCAAGGGTGCAAGCGACACGCCCTGTACGCTTGCCGGGGCTGACACGCCGGCGAGCTCCAGCAGTGTCGGCGCGATATCGACCATGCGCACGACCTGCGTCACCTTTTGCGGTCCCTGGATCCTGGGATCGGCGATGATGATCGGAACGCGGGCCGAGAAGTCGCCGATGGCCGAATTGCCCTGGCCCCACGTGTCGTGCTCGAAGAACTCGAATCCGTGGTCGCTGAAGACGACGACGATGGTATTGTCGCGGAGCTTGCAGGCGTCGAGATAGGCGAGGATGCGCGCAACCTCGTCATCGAAGTTCCTGACGCAGCCGTCGTATAGGTCGATGACCTGCTCGAGGTCGAACTTCGATTTCGGTTCGGCCTGCGCACGAATGATTTCCCACGGGTCGCGCAGCTTGGCCATGATGAACTTCGATTCCCCGCGGTAGGCCGGATCGGAATACAACGAGTAGTACGGGTATTTCGAAGTGAAGGGCGGGTGCGTGGTTGCCATGAACGAGACCAGGAAGAACGGCGCGTCCTCCTGTGCCAGCTTGCCGATCATGCGCCGCGTGTCGCGGCCGACCTCCTCCGTCAGCGGAATGCCGCCGAGATAGTAGATCTCGGGCAGCAATGCCTTGCCGAACGCGTTCTGCGTGAACAGCGACAGGAACAGCCGCAAATCTTTCGGGCCTTGGCGCAGCAGGAACTTGATGTTCCACTGGTCCTCCGGCAAGTCGCGGTAGTCAAACCCGAAGTTGAACTTCGCGGCGTCGGAGGCCGCCCAATCGCCGACGATCGCCGAGCGGTACCCGGCCTGCCTCAGGATATGCGGCAGGCACGCGACGGAGAGCCGTGTCTGCTCAGGGGTCACGAAGGTGTCCCGTACACCGTGGCGATGCGGCCAGGTGCCGCTGAGCAAAGAGACCAGGCTCGGCGCGGTGCGCGCGCAAGGGACGTAGCAATCGGTGAACTGCGTGGCGCGCTTGGCGAAACGCGCAAGGTTGGGTGTGAGCTCGCGGCGATAGCTCCCCCCGAAGAGGCGGTCGGCGCGCAACGTGTCGGAGCCAATCAGAACGATGTTGGGCGCGGAGCGGGGCTGTCCCCGCGCCGGCACTGCCGCAGGCTCGCGAGTCGAAGTCGCCCACCAGCAGAGCGCGACGTAACATGCCGCGATGCCCACAAGCGCGCAAAAACCCAGCCACGCACCGTCGCGCGCGAGAGTGGCCAGACCCGCAGCCAGCCAGACACTGGCCCCTGCGAGCAGACCCACATCGAGCGCGCGCAAGCGGCGGGGCGTAAGCGCGTCCCACAATGGATAAAAATGGGTCATGGAGTAGAGCGAGGAGGCTGCGATCACCCCCGGGGAGAACAGCAGCGTGTGTGCGAAGCGGCGCGTGGTGAGCAGCAGAACGGCCAACAGCCCCGCGGCGAGGGCGGCGATGGGGTGATATCCGATGCCGAGAAGGATGACAGTGACGATCTCGCCCACGACGCCAACGAAAGCCATGGCTGCGGTGATAAGCAGCGTGAAGACGACGAGCCGGGCGAGCGAGAATGCGAGATAGAGGCGGTAATGCCGCAGGACCTCGTCGGCCATCTCCGGCCCCGTCCGCGTGAAATCGCGCACCGACTTGAGGACCAGAACCACGGCGGAGATCGCGCCTACCAGCAGTGCGACGACCATGCCATTGGCCACGGAACCGAGCACCAGCATATCGAGCGGCCGCACGATCAGACCGGCTTTCTCAGCAGGAAGTCGCGGAGCAACCCGAGGCACAGCCGCCCTCGACCCAGAGGGGACAGCATCAGCGCACGCAGCGTGTCGGCGTAGGCGAGGCCGAGCCGGCCCGCCCGGTACGCGGGCTTGGCATAGTCGGTATAGACGCCGGCAAGGCAGCTGCGCCAGAAGTGGCCGCGGAGCGCCGGGGGGAGCAGCGCGCGGTTCTTGTGCATCGAGCGCAGCGCTGCCACCCGCATCGAGTCCAAGTTGCGGCTTACGCTCTGTTCGCGGCGAAGAATGACGGCCAGCGTCTCGTCGATGCAGGCATAGCCCGAGACGGCCGCGAGGCGCATCCACAAGTCGGGGTCTTCGAAACCGCGCAGGCTTTCGTCGAATAGTCCGACGCGGTCCAGGAGATCCCTGCGCGCCATCACCGCCGAGCAACCGCCGGCGATAGCCGCATTCTGCGCGAAAAGCGTTGCGAGGATTTCCGTATTCCCATTGGGACAGCGCCACAGGTTGAGCAGCCGGCCATCGTCGTCTTCGACCCGAACCGTGGTGGAGGAGAACCCGATCTCAGGACGACCACGCATCAGTTCGACCTGTCGTGACAGTTTCCCGGCTAGCCACCAATCGTCGGCGTCGAGAAATGCAACATACGTGCCACGTGCACGACGGATCCCGGCGTTGCGCGCGGCGGACATGCCGCGGTTCTCCTGATTGATCACGGTGATCGCGGCGCCGTAGCCCTCGAGCAGCGCACCCGTGCCGTCGGTGCTGCCGTCGTTGACCACGATCAGCTCGCATGCGCGAAAATCCTGTGCCAGCACGCTGTCCACCGCACGACCGACGCACCAGGCGACGTTGTACGCCGGCATGACGACGCTGACCAGTGGCTCGCTAGGCGTCGATGTCATAGCCGAGCTCCACCATCATTGGCCGGGTCCGGGGCAGGATCCGTTCGATCTTCACGGCATGCTGCGCTTTCCATTTCTCCTTTTTCGGCGCGCCTTTGACGATGCTGGTCGGCCTTGTGTCGAGCGTCGCACAGCGGCGTTCGATCGCGTCGTCGAAGGGGAGCTCCAGGCGTTCGAACAGCTCGCGGAACATCGCCAGCGGGCGGTCGAAGATGTCCTCGTAGCGGAGCCGGATCCATTGCTCCGGGGGAATCTGTCGCGACGCGTCGAGGGCGAAGCGATTCGCCGTCAGCCACTGCAGGGCGCAGACTTCCTCGAGCGGGGCGTCGTTGTAGTCGCGCCAGCCGGGTGGCAGGAAGAACGACCATTCGTGGAATGCGCCGCCGTCGATTGCGACGGGGCACGGAAACGGCCCGAGCAGCTTGCCCAGCGCGAAATGCCCGTCATGCAGCCAGCCGTCCATCAGCGAACTGACGTTGTCGCGTCCGTCGCGGTGGATGTAGACGAAGCGGGCGTTCGGAAACAGCGCGTGGAGGTACGGCACCCGCATGACGTTGATGCACGTCTTGTCGAGCACCCGTCCCAACCCCAGCCTCTGGAAAAAGTAGCGTTGTGCGGCGTCACGGTGCGCCGGGAGGGCATGCTCGGCGCCGGCCGCCTCCGACTCCCAGCGGTTGTGATGCGGGCCCCACAGACTGTCCCAGAACTCCGGAATCTCGTGCCCGAAGGAAAGGAGCCGTGGCGACATCGCGATCGTCTCGTAGGTGACCGTGGTACCCGAGCGCGAGCACCCCACGACGAACACGGGGTCGGCCGCGCGGGACCGCGCCAGGTCCCAATACCGACCGCGCAAGGCAAACCCCATGGCACGCAGGTTCTTGGCCCGGATCTCGGGATCGAGCAGCTTATGAAAGTTGCGCAAGCTCGGCATCACGAACGCCTTCCCGCGGACTCGTCAATGCTCGCGTGCATGTGGCCCTTGATCTCGCCGAGAGAGGCCGCCAACCGTACCAGCTGGAACCGTCGCTGCTGCGCCCCACTGGACGCCAGCACCGCGAGCGAATACGCGCCCGCCTTGCGGAACATATACGCTGGAACCAGGCGCCCGCCCTTGCCGGTACCTCCCAGCCGCACGGCGGACGCGGAGCGCTCGTACGCCTTGCGCATCACGTAACCGAGGTGGAGGCGCGTCGGATCGACGTAGTGGTGCTGCACGATATCCGGCACGTACTGCACGCGCGCTCCGGCGGCAATCGCACGCAGGACCCACTCGTGGTCCTCGGCGCCGCCGAGGCCGCGACCAACCGGCCCATACGCCGTCGAGAAATCGCCGACGCGATCGAACAGCACAGTCCGCAGCACCAGATTGCCTCCGCCGGGCGTCGCCGTTTCGTGGGGAGACGGGAGCGGGCTGTCGCCGAGGTCGTAACGCGGTACCGGCAACGGATAGATGCGATACGGACCCTCGTCGCGCACCCACGACGGCTCAGAGCCGTTCCAGTCCGGCAGGATGCGGCCGCACAAGATGTCTGCTTCGGGGTAGGTCGTCGCTGCCTTGCATACGCTTTCCAGGTAAGCGACGTCGACCCGATGGTCGTCGTCGACGAAGGCGACGCGTTCCGAGGTGAGCAGCGGGATTGCGCAGTTCAGCGCATACGACTTGCCCGGCTTGGGTTCGGCGACCCAGCGCACGCGCAGTGCCCCGTTCTGCGCCGGCGGGCCCGCCGCGTCGCGCACATAGCGATCGAGGAAGGCATGCGTCCCATCGTTACACGCGTTCGCCGCGACGAGGACATCGATGGACCAATCGCCGGGACGCCGTGCCTCGTTGAGATAACGCAGCGTGCGCTCGAGCAGTTCAGCGCGGTTGTGCGAACTGATCAGTACCGTCAGCGTCGGAGTCACGAGCCGACCTGCGCATTCTCGCCAAACGCCCAGCCCGACAAATAGCCGATGAAGTACACCACGTTCATCTCCTTGCGGACGGTGGCGTTGCGGCCGCGGGAGCTCCACTCCTGCAACCACGCGCGCAGCGCCCGCCAGAGCTGTGGGAGCAGGTACTTCGGCGGCATGCGGGACGCCGATCCGCGCTTCTTGATCGCTTCCATGCGGCCTTGCCGGTAATGCAGATCCAGAAAGTAGCTCCGCTTGAGCTTG
>WNFR01004396.1_pt1 | contig 14490 bp, 11 predicted proteins | sample 5400221 | NCBI WGS metagenome assembly WNFR01 (sample SAMN13153357, study PRJNA577476) | soil metagenome | isolation source: 40 cm soil under Madrone tree | place: USA:California | collected 2016-06-14 | reverse complement strand
GTCGTAGTGGAGGTGCGAGGCGCGATGCTTCTGAATCACGTACGCGAGCGCTTTCTTCCGCCGCGGCCGGGCGGCGCCGCCGGCGGGCTCCGGCGTCACGCCGAAACGCCGCTTGCGCTTGTACTCGATCAGACCCACCGCACCTCCATGCCACGAACGCCGCGCGGAGGCATACGCCGGGCACGGATCATTCGTGCTCGAATGCCGCCATCCAGCGCGCGACCTCGTCCGCGGTCATGCCGCCGAGAGGCCGGATGCGGCCGTCGCGATAACCCCAGTGGCGCACGTCGTACATGTACTCGCGCGAGAGACACGTCCCGCGACACACGCGCTCGCCGGCAGCGGGCGCAGCCTCGGCGCCGGCGCGGTCGAGCAGCCGCGTCAGCACCCGCCGCGGGATCGTGTCGGTTTCCGCCGGATACGCGTAGCGGAAGAGCAGGATGTGCGCGAGGAGCACCGGCCATTGCGCCCCGAAGCGGGCGATCAGACGCTCCCATTCGAGACGACGGCCGCAGGCGCGCAGCACGTGACCGATGTCGGCGCCGTCGAAGCGCTCGCGCTCCATGATGAACGCTTTCGACCAGATCATCTCCTCGGGCGGCGTGAGGAGCACCGGCACACCGAGGAGATCGGCCGCGCGCGCGTGCGTGAACCATGCGTCGTCGACGGCGCAGAGCCCGTTTCCCGAGCTGAAGATGACGTCGATCAAGTGATCGCCGCTGAAGGCCTTCGCAAGCCAGTGCGTGAACGTCACCTCGGTGCGATACCCGGCGTCCAGGAGGACCGTCAGCACGCGCTCGCAGTCGCGCGCGCGGACGAAGATGTCCAAGTCCTTCGTGTGGCGCTGAATGCCGGTGTAGAGCGCGTACGCGTACGCGCCGCCGACGAGGTACGGCGCGTGCGCCGCGTTCAAGCGCTCGAGCGCGTCGCGATAGTAGCGCAGCTCCGGCGGCGCGCTGTCGTCGATCGCGTCGGCCACGTCTGCGCTCGCCAAGGACAGCGGGTACTTCATGCGACGTCCCGCTGCGCGCCGCGCGGCAGCTCGAGAATCCGGATCGGCGGCCGGCCCGGCGCGGCCGCGAGCAGCACCGGCACCGCGACGTTGTAGACCGGCACGCCCGCGCTCGTTCTGCCTTCCGGCCGCCCTTTGTGCGCGTGTCCGTGGAAGACCGCCGTCACGCGATGCGGGTTGAGCGCCTGCTCGAGGCGGCTCGAGCCGAGAAACGGGAAGATCTCCGGCGACTCGCCCTCGACGGTCGCGCGAATCGGCGAGTAGTGCATGAGGACGATACGCTGCGGCGTCTTCAAGCGCGTGAGCGCGGCCTCGAGCTTCACCGCCTCGTCGACGCTCTCGCGCACGAAGTGTTTCACCGCGTCCTCACCCCACGGCTGCAGCATCCGCTCGCCGAAGCCGCCCGCGAAACCCTTCACGCCGGCGAAGCCGATACCCTCCACCTCGCACGACTCGCCGTCGAGCACGATCACCCCGCTGTCGACGAGCACGTGCTCGAGCTCGGCGTGCTTGGAGCACTCGAAGTCATGGTTGCCGAGGACGGCGATCCGCGGCAGGTGCGCCGCCACGGCGAGCTCCTCGACGAGGATCTTCGCCTCCTCGGGAATGCCGTAGTCGGTCAAGTCGCCGCAGAGGAGGAGCACGTCGGCGTGCTCGGCAGCCCATGCGAAGAGGTCCCGCAGCTGCCCTTGGGAGGTGCGGCTGCAATGGATGTCGCCGACGGCGGCGAGACGCACCGTACCGTTCTGTGTCGCCGCCGCCGTCACTGCCGGTGCGTCTCCTGCGAGCGCTCGTGGTGCGCGCGGCCGTGCTCGTAGCCGCGGCGAAAGATCTCGTCGCGAAAGATGTCGCCGTGGCGCTTCAAGAGGAACGGCTCCGCCTGCTGCCACGTCTTCCCGCGGACATCGGGATGCAGCGCCGCCTCGACACCGTGACGATACGCCGGCTCGTGGTACTGCTCGTCCTCGGGACGAACGCCGATCCACCAGCGCTCGCGGGCGGTGTCGAGGTCCTCGGCGCCCTGCTCGCGTATCACTCTGCGCGCGGCATCGATCTGGATGGTGTCGTCGGAGAGCGCGATGACGATGCTGTGGCCTTGGCGAAGCGCGTCCTCATAGAGGAAGAGCTCGTCCTTCGGCAGGCCCGACGAGAGCGCGTCCTCGATGGTGCTGCCGACGACGACGCCGCCGACGGCGCCAGCAACCCCGAGCAGCGCCATCGCCGCCCAGCCGGCGGCGATGACCGGCCCAACGCCGGGAATGAATGCCGCCAGCGCCGCACCCGCCGATGCGCCGGCCGCGGCGCCGACGACGCCGCCGATCGCGGCACCCGTGCCACGCTCCTCGGTATCGGTCGTCTTCACGCTCACCGCCCGTCCGCCGTTCGTGTCGGGCGTCAGCAGGCTGACGTTCTCGCGCTCGAACCCGAGCGCGATCAATCGCTCGCGCGTCTGCTCCGCCGCCGCGTGGTTTTCGAAGATGCCGACGGTGCTGTGCATGGAAGCCTCCTTTCGCCGCGCGCCACGCTTTCCGGTGCCGCTCCGGAGCGGCGTCTCGTCGGTGCGGCCTTCAGGTCGCAATCGCCGTGCCGTCGCAACTATGTCGCCCGTGGGTCGCCGGGGCGCGGCAATCAGGATCGCGGCACGCGTGCGTCCTATGGGCGAGCGAAGGCGAGCACATTTGGCAGCGCGCGGTTGGTAGAACTTTCAACGCCGCTGCCGCGTCGCCCGCGGAGGAGGTTGCGATCGCGCATCACGTTTGCCGTTCAGTTGACGCGACTGAAAAGAACGCGGAGGGTACGGCGCATGGCGATCGACATCCGGCGTGATGGACTGAAGCAGCCGGCCACGCGGGAGCACGCATCGACGGACCGTCCGCTCCACTGGGGCGAGGCGCGGGAGATGAACGCGCTCGAGACCCTGATGTGGCGTATCGAAGCCGATCCACGCTTGCGATCGACGATCTCCGCGCTCGAGATTCTCGACTGCCTTCCTGATTGGGATCGGTTCCTCGCCGCGGCGGACTGGGGAACGCGGATGGTGCCGCGGTTTCGCCAGAAGGTCGTCGAGCCGGCCCTCGGGATCGGCAATCCCTGCTGGGTGAACGATCCGGACTTCGATCTGCACTACCACGTGCGCCGCGTGCGTCTGCCCGAGGGCGGCGGTTGGTCCGCGCTGTTCGCCGCGGCGGAGCAGGTGGCGATGACGCCATTCGATCGGGCGCGTTCGCCGTGGGAGTCGTTCTTGTTCGAGGGCCTTCCCGATGGACGCGCCGCCCACATGTTGAAGATGCATCATGCGACGACCGACGGAATGGGTGGGGTGCAGCTGTTCTCGCAACTGCACTCGCACACGCGCGAGTCGAACCCGCTGAAGCCGCAACCGCCGCCGCCACCGCCCGAACGGCCGACGCCATTTGGCCTGCTGCTCGAGCAGCTCGCACGCGACGTGTGGGCGATTCCCGGATTGGTGCAGCATACGGGCTGTGCGCTCAGAGGAGCGCTCATGCGGCCGATCGACACTGCCACCGCGGCGCTGCGTTTCTGCTCGTCGATGGCGCGGGTCGCCGCCGAGCCCGACGCCGCGGGCTCTCCCTTGCTCCGCGGCCGCAGCTTGTCGTGGCACTTCCTCGCGCTCGATGTCGCCTTTGCCGATCTGCGCGCGGCGGCGAAGGCTGCCGACGCGTCCCTGAACGACGCGTTCGTCGCCGCGCTGCTCGGCGCGTTCCGCCTCTACCACGAAGAGCTCGGGCGTCCGATTCAGAAGATGCCGATGGCGATTCCGATCTCGGTGCGTCGCGAAGGCGACGCTGCGGGCGGCAATCGCATCGCCGGCGCCCGCTTCGCCGGGCCGGTCGGCATCGCCGACCCGCGGCTGCGGATGCAGGCAATCGGACGGCTCGTCCGCTCCCTCCGCGACGAGCCTGCGATCGACGGTCTCTCTCTCTTCGCCCCGGGGTTGGCACGCCTTCCCGCCGCGCTGCTGAGCGCCGTCGCCGGCGGCATGACCAAATCGAACGATCTCCAGGCGAGCAACGTGCCGGGACTGCGTGACGAGCTCTATCTCGCCGGCGCACGGATCGAGCGCGTCTACGGTTTCGGTCCCTTGCCGGGCTGCGCGTCGATGATCACGCTCAATACCCACCGCGATACATGCTGTATCGGTGCGAATATCGATCCGGCGGCGGTCACCGATACGGAGCTGTTCGCGCGCTGTCTCGAGCGCGGCTTTGCCGAGGTGCTCTCGCTTCACGCACCATCCAAGCCCCCCGTTCGTCGGGTCTGACCCGCGATTCGCAACCGGCGGGTGTGGTGCTTCGACATAACTACGCCGTGAGAAGCTGTCGAAGGCCATCCCGCGCAGGTCCGCGAATGCGGGCGCGATCCGCGCCGTAGCATCTGCACGCCCTGGGAGTAGCGTACGTTGTACGTAAGTGGATGGAGCGCTATGTCGCTTCTGCATGTGAAGACCCCGAACTTCCCAGAGGTCTCATTCATCGAAATATTCTCGCAGCAACGGGAGCGCTCGCGTTCGCCCGAATAGCTCCTCCACCTCGCGCGAGGAAGTGTGGGCACTCTCTCATCGCCTCCATCTGGAGGTAGTTCTTTGCCTCGCCACGACCGCGTTGCTCGTCGCGATGGTCTGGGCCTTGCCGCGTCCGGTCGACGACCTCTTCGTCGCGCTTGCGGGCGGACGCGACATCCTGGCCGGCCGACTCGGGCAACCAGACGATTGGGCATTCACGACGCATGGACGCGTTTGGCTCGATCAGAACTGGGGTACGCACGCGCTGCTGTATCTCGCCTATTCTGCTTTAGGCGAGAGCGGTCTTCTCATCCAAAAGGCACTGATGCTCGTCGGCACCGCAGGATTCCTCGTGCTTGCGTGCCGCAGCCGCGGCATCCGATTCCCGGCAGCACTGCTCGTTGCTGGTGCCGCGATCGCGGCCGGTCGGAGCTATATCGATCTCCGTCCGAATTTGACGAGCATCGCACTGACGCCGCTGCTCCTCTGGATGCTCTATCGGACATACTCGCGGCGGCATGGCGCGTGGGCTGCGACACTCGTCGTATGGCTGTGGAGCAATGCTCACGGTGGTTTCGTTCTCGGGATCGCGTTGATGGCGCTCTGGACTGCAAGCTGCGCGCTCGAAACGATCCGTGACGCCGCACCCGGACGGTCCCGACTGTGGGACCGTATTTGGCCGCTCCTAGCCGCAACGGGCGCCGCGGTGTTAGTCGCGGCAGTGGCGAACCCCTTCGGAATCGCCAATATCACCCACCCTCTGGTCGTCGCCCGCGAACCGATCTGGCGACAAATCGATGAGTGGCGCCCACTGTTGGCGTCCAGCGCAACGCCGTTCGGCACCGAGTGGGAGTTCTTGATCGTCGTGGCACTCTGGTTGGGCGCTCTCCTGGCACGGACACTCGGCAGCGTTGCGCGACGTGACGGGGCGAGCAGGGTCATGTCACTCGCCGTGTTCGACATCGCTTCCGGCGTGCTCGTCATCCTGATGGTCTTACAGGCACGACGATTCGTGCCGCTCGCGGTTCTCGTTCTCGCACCGCCGATCGCAATGCAGCTCGATGCGATACTCGCGGGCGCTCGCAGCCGGGCGCTCCTGGTTGCGATTGCTGCGGCGCTGCTCGTTCCGCCCGCGCTCCTCGCTAGGCCGTTGGTGATGCGCTACCGATCCGATAATCCGCTGTACGATCGCGAGACGATGCTACAGCGAATGGTTGTCACGAGCCCCTTCTTTCCCGCCAAGGCCGCCGCGTTCATCAACGCCAACGGCCTCGGTGGACCTGCGCTCAATGCTTGGGAGTGGGAAGGGTTCCTCCGTTGGCAGGGTACGAGGCTACGCTTCTTCGCTGGCAGTCGCGCGCAGCAGGTCTACGACGCGGCAACCTACAGCGAATGGTTGCGACTCCTTAATGCCGAGGACTCGCCGCCCGCCGCGCTCACGGCGCTCGCAGTTCATCTCGCCATCATACCAATGACACCCCGCTACAATGCGCTCCTCAGCGCTCTGGTTTACGAAGAAGATTCACACTGGGTGTTCGTGTACAGTGACGGCTTACACGTCGTGCTGGCGGACACCACATGGAACGGCAACGCAGAGCTAGTGGCCGCCGCTGCGCACGGCAGCCTGTCCTATCCAAGTGAAGGGGCACGAGCGCTGAGCGTCGCACTGTGTCTCGCGTCACCGGCCTCGCACGCCCGCGCGGATGCCATTCGCGACGCCCTACAGAACGCGGTCGGAACGCAACCAAGTGGGCTGGCCTACGCGGCGCTCGGAGATCTTGCGACAACTGGACGAATGCCGCTGCAGGCGGCGATCGCTTATTTCGAGGCCGAAACGCAGCGTCTCGCGACAATCGATTCCACTGGTGCTGGTGGCGCGGCGGTCTTAGAGGCACGTCAATGGGCAGCTGCGGTACTCGCAAACTTGTACCGCGCAACTGGACGTATCCAGGACGCGAGTCATCGTGAGGCGGAAGCACGCGCGCTTACTGCCGATCTCGAGCGTCTCAAAACGAAATGGGGATGGGGCGATACGCCGGGGTTTTCGTAATGGCGACGGCGAGTCGGAACGGGTCCGCACGTGAGATCATCCTCGGCCTCGGGCTCGCGTTGTTCAGCATCGCAGTGACCCTCGGCCTCGGCGAGCTCGCGTTCCGGATCCTCGACGTGCCGTCGGGACTCGTACCGCCGCGCATCGTCGAGGTCCCCAACGCCGATGGCGGGTGGGAGCCCGTCGCCGCTTGGGGCACGCTCCCGGTGAAGCGCGCGAGCCCGTTTCCCGCGGTGCACGGAGGCGAGTACGTTCCGCACTCACGGTTCCGCTTCGCGTACTACGACGACTTCGACCACGTCTTCGACGGAGCGCACGTCGTCCACGACGACGTCGCGCACATTAACGCGCTCGGATGTCGCGGCGCGGATTTTCCGCGCGAGAAGCCGCCCGGCGTGTACCGCATCCTTTTCGTCGGCGACTCGTTCACGTTCGGCGAGGGTGTCGGCGACGACGAGCCGTTCCCCGTGCGCGTCGAGGCCGCTCTGAACGCATCGTCGCCGCCGCGGCGCGTGCAAGCCGTGAACGCGGGGGTCGCGGGTTACAACACGAAGGACGAGGTCATCTACCTCGAGCGCCGCTGGCTCGCGCTCGATCCGGACCTCGTCGTGATCACCTTCTTCCTGAACGACGCCTACGACGACGAGCGCTTCGCCGCGCTCGAGATGGGACAGGCGGGAGGTCATCTCGGGTACAACGTGCTCATTCCGTCGCGCCTGCTGCGGTGGGCCGTCGCGCGCTGGAAAGGGTGGAGGCTCGGGCGCTCGGTGCGCGAGACGTACCGCGCCCAGTTCTCCGGGAACCCCGCGATCGAGGGTCACGACTGGCGCGACGTGCAGGCGTCGTTGATCCACGCGAGCGAGCTGCTGCGGCAGCGCGGGGTGCCGCTCGTCCTCGTCATCTTTCCCGAGCTCTATGACCTCGGTCCCGACCATCCGTTCGCCGACATCTACGAGCAGGTGGCGGCGTTCGCGCGCGACCACGGCATCCCCGTCCTGAACCTCTATCCCCCGTTCGCAAGCCGCCGCGCCGAGGAGCTGTGGGTCTTCGTCAACGACCACCACCCGAACGCGGCCGCCCACGCGCTCGCGGCCGACGCGATCGTCGGCTTCCTGCGCGCGCAGACGCCGCCGCTCGTGCCGTAAGCGGCGCCACATTCAACCGACAGGTCGACGATGCGTCGCAGACGTACAAACCGTGATTCCGATGGCACGGTCGGAGGTTGATAGTCGAGGCCGACCCGTTACTGCCGCTATGCGGCGTCCCTGAAGTCTCCAATCTGCGCATCGAACGCGCGCTTGAAGGCGGGCCGCGCGGTGCAGCGTTCGATATAGGCGGCAAGGCGCTTGTCGCTCGTGACGATGTCGGTGTGCTTCAAGATTCGAAGGACGCTCGTCATCATGAGATCACCGGCCGTGAACCGGTCGCCATCGAGATAGGACTTGTCGCCGAGCGACTTGGCGAGGGCCGAAAGACGCTTTTGCACGAACTCCACGGCCCCTGGGCGGCGCAAGTTCGCCCATTCCTCGTTCGCGTAGAAGAGATCGATCGCCGCGACGTTCATGATGAAAGGCTCGATGGAGTTCAGCGCCGCAACCAACCATTGCGTTGCGCGTGCGCGCGCCTTCGGGTCCTTCGGCAGGAGCGCCTCGCTCCGCTCGCCGACGTAGAGCACGACGGCCCCGGTTTCGAAGAGGACGAAGCCGTCCTCCTCGAAGATCGGCACCTGGCCGAAGGGCTGCAGCGTGCGATACTCCGGCTTGTCCTGATCGCCCTGCTCCAGCAGGCGCGTCCTGTACGGCAGGCCTGCTTCCTCGAGCGCCCAGCGCGCGCGCAGGTCGCGCACCTGACCTCTCGCGAAGTCTGGAACCCATTTGAAAGCGGAGATCGTGATCATCCGATTTCCTCCAATCACCGAGCCTTGGCTTCATGCTGGTTGCGCGGAAGCGGTTGCAGCATGGCGACGCGATTTCCTTCCGTGTCCTCGAAGGAGACGTACTGCCCGACGCCAGGGATCTCCATCGGCTCGCCGAGCACCTTCCCGCCGGCCGCGCCGACCTTCTTCATCGCCTGGATAACATCTTCGACGGCGATGACCACCGAGGGATGCTGCGCGGGCCAATCCGCCCTCCTCTGATAGAAGCCTCCGTTGATCGTACCGGGCGTCTTGGGGCGGCCGTCGTCGGTCTCGGTGGTCGTCGCCAGGACGTAGTTCCCCATCTCCTGACCGAGCAACTGGGTGCGCCAACCGAAGGCTTGCCGGTAAAACTTGACCATCCGCTCGCGATCGTCGAACGGCATCTCGAAGTGCACTACGGAATTCATCCTCTTGTCCTCCTACTCAGCGTAGACGTTCGGGCGAGCGGGATTTCGACACGACACGCTACAACTCGGTTGCCGGCAGGCAATGCTGACTTGGCGTGACTTGCCTCGCTGCGCACACCGGGTAGCTTCGTGCGGATGCACTCGCCCGAGGAAGTTCTGCGGGAGTGGTTCGGCGATCCGGCGCGTTGGTGGAACCGCGATCCGGCGTTCGATGCGTATCTCCGGCAAACGTACGGAGACGACGTCGTGGCCGCCCGGCGCGGCGATCTGGATCGATGGGCGGATTCGCCGCGCGGCGCCCTGGCCTTGGTGCTCTTACTCGACCAGTTCGCGCGCAACATCCATCGGGGCACCCGTCAGATGTACGTCGGCGACGAAAAGGCGTTGGCGGTCTGCCGTACGATCATCGACAGAGGTGAAGACCGGTCGTACTCGGATGACGAGCGTCAATTCCTCTACATGCCGCTGATGCACAGCGAAGATCACCAGGCGCAGCGACGATCACTCGAGAAGTTCGCCGAGCTCGGCAGCGGGCTCGACTACGCGCGGCACCACGCCGAGATCGTCTTCCGCTTCGGCCGCTTCCCGCATCGCAACGCGATCCTCGGGCGGCAGAGCACAGCCGAGGAGATCGAGTTCCTGAAGCAGCCCGGCTCGTCGTGGTAACGACCGCCGGTCGATAAGAAACTCTAGGAATCGAACTCCGAACCCGCTGATTAAGAGAGCGGCGAAGGGTGCGCCACGAGTCGGAACCTGCTCACAACATCGTATCCTATCAGCGTTCCCTCTCCGGCGAGTCGGTCCCTGTGTGTCCGTGTCGCGTGGTGTTCACGGACAGAACACGGACAGTAGACAGAGGAGAGCTACTGCACGGCCGGTACAATACGGATCAGCTCAGCTCTAACATTCCATCTTCCGAATCGCTGATTGTCGGCGAAAGCAGTTGGATCCCCTCGAATACTGTCGAGCGTCGTCACTGTCTCCGGAACGACCACCTCGCCTGCAGCCGTTGTGTCAGGGTCAAACCGAAAGCCTGCTGGCTGCGTCGCATCGACAACCACTCGACCGCCGACGAACACACCCTTACGATGTGGGTTATCAAACGCAACAAGTTGTGCCCACTCCGCTGGCCGGTTGAACCCAATCCAGATCTCATCCAGGATCGCATCTTTGTTTGCTGGCATATCGGACACGAGCACATTACCTACTTTACCAAATGCGGGATCGCTTGGTCCGGGCATTGCCGGCGACTCGTGTGAGTTCGTCCCGCGGCCGTCTCCACAGCTAAGCGTCAGGCACATCACGCCGAGTGCAATCGACATGAGAACGCGACCATCCATCAGCACGCCGGATCCATAGCCGGCCAAGCCCTACATTCGTCGTGCGCCATATTGATACAGCCCACGGCATTTCTCCCCTTCGTCTGTCCTGACGCCGCTGATTGAGGTTCACGTGCGCGCCGCCAAGAGCCGGCCGCCGGCGCTAATTCTCAGCGGCTCTCCATGAACTGTCCGTGAGCATTCGCCCACCGTCACGCGAGTTCAGTCTCACGCGGGTGGTCGATGCGCTCGCACGAGTGCCCGATGTCGATAGAAACACTAGCCGGCTGGTTGACAGTGTTGATAGATACTCTAGCTGGCTCTTTGGTCGGACAGCGTTTGGCCGTCGCGAATGGACCCTGGTCGGGCTTTCTCGCCCATCGGGTGCTGAATCCGCTGACTCGATTGTGAACAGGCGCGGCTTACACGTAGCCGAGGCCGTGTAGCGCGGCGCGAACCGCGCCCTGCTCTTCGAGATCAGCGACGATCTCCGGCATCGGTGCCTCGTCGGCGCTGGTGAGCGCACGAGCCCACGTCAGGTCCGCGCTCGCGGCGATGTCTCGCAACTCGGCGGGATCGGCGCGGAGATCGTATAGCTCCTCCTTGCCGTTGTCCCATCGCACGTACTTGTAGCGAGCGCTGCGCACGGCGACCTTTCCTTCGGAGAAGAGAAGGCCCTCACAGAGCGCAACACGCTCGTCACGTTGGAGGTGCGGGCGCCCACTGGCGGCGGGCGCAAAGCTCGTGCCGTCGAGCGCGTCGGGGGGCGACACTCCGAGGAGGGACATGATCGTCGGTGCGACGTCGATGAGTCTCAGGAGCTCGCGCACGCGATGCTTCGTGGGGAGCCCGCCGCCGGCCAGCACGAGCGGCACCCGCACCAGCTCCTCGTAGAACGTGTGCCCGTGTTCGACGCCGCCGTGCTCCCAGAACTCCTCACCGTGGTCGGATACGACAGCCACGAGCGTCTGCGGCCCGGGCGGTACACGCTCGAGGACCTGACCAATCTGCCGATCCACGTCTGCAACGCTCTCGTCATAGAGCGCGATCAGCCGCGTCTTCTCCGCCGCAGACAAGCGGATCTCGCCTGCACGCAACCGGGCGATGGCGTCGAAGTGTCCGTGCGTCTCCTCACCGTCGGCCTCGACGTTCGACAGCAACGTGTCGCCGCGGAACGACTTGGCGCCGCCGCAACCGTATGGCGCATGCGGATCGATGTAGTGCAGCCAGAGGAAGAACGGTCGCTGCGCCGCAGTCCGGCCGCCGAGGCGCCGCAGCAGCGCGCGCGCGCGCTGCGTGACGATCGCACCACCGCCACCAATCCGGTCGCGCAGCACCGGCGCCAGCAGCTGCCCCGCCAGCGTCGTCCGCAGGCAGGCGACGAGCTCGGACTCGATGCTCACGTTCTCGTAGCTGTCGAACCCGGCCGACAGACCATACTGAAGCGCGAGATATGGATTGGCGACGATGGCGTGGGTCTCGTAGCCTGCCGATCGCAGCGCCTGCGCGAGGGTCCACGTGCCCGGCGACAGTGGCGCACGGGCGAGCAGATCGAAGCCCTTCAGCGCGCGCCCCGCCCCGTGACGTGACGGGTTCAGGCCGGTGAGCAGCGAGGCGACGGAGGGCAGCGTCCACGACGACGGCGCGATCGCCGTCTCGCACACCACCCCCATGTCGCCGAGGCGATCGACGTTGGGCATGAGCCCAGGGCGGCCGCCGTAGCTCCCCAGCCGATCGGCGCGCAGTGTGTCGACCGAGATGAGCACGAACGACGGCGGTGCCTCGCGCGTGTCGGTGGCACCGTGGCGGGAGGGCGCAGCGCGGGCGGCCAGCCTTGCCGCCAGCATGTGGCGAAGCTCGGTCCTCGCCGAGGCGACCACCGCAGCGAGAAGCGCCAGCTCGACGATCGCCACGCCGACGCTCACGATCGTGAGCGGCCCGAGGCGCCGGATCGCGAGCGCGCTCAGCGCCGCCGCCGCGATGACCGCGCCGAGGAGTGCGACGGATACGACGGCGGCTGTCCGGATGCGCACCCGCCGATCGACTTGTGCGCGCTTCGTCGCGTCGTGCACACCGCGGAGAACCCCATATGCCTCGACGGCGACGAGACCCGCGGCGAGCATGGCCGCCGACGCAACCGCGGTATCGCGTGCGTCGAAGCCGAGGGCGAACCCGAGGACACCGAGCGCGAGCGCGGGCGGCAGGACCAGCGCCGTCAGGGCCACGATCGGCGTCGCCAGATAAACCCAGAAGTAGCGGTGCAAGCTCGCGAAGGCGTTCCGGCGAAGGGCGCCCGACGCGTCGCGCAGGCCGAACGCGAACGCAAGCACGATCGCGGGTCCGGCCGCAGCGCCGATCGCCTCCGCCAGCGTCGCCGGCGCCATCAGCCCTCCACCGCCGACAAGCCGGGAGCCATCGTCCGTCCGCTCTGCCGCTGCTGCCTCAGGTATCTGACCTCCGCGACGACCAACGCGGTGAGCGCCATCGTCACGATCGCGAACGCCGTCCACGCGAGCTGCGGCAGCGGACCCCAGTAGATGCGGATCCCGTCGTTGGTGCGCCAGAACTCGAGCACGGAGAGGTTGATCGCGTAGACCAACAACCCAACGAGCGCCGGTTCTCCGTCGTAACGCTTGCGTTGATGAACCAGCAGCGCGACGACCGTAACCAGCAGACCCGCGGCCGCGAAGTAGAGGTGCAGCGGATGTACGGGCTGGGAATGCAGCGCTCCCGTCGCGATGAGCCCGAGGCGCTCGTGACTGAGGTACACGTCGCTCCCAGGCGGATACGAAATACACCACGGATACGTACACGGGTCGCCGAAGCAACACCCCTGCATGAAACAACCGATCCGAATGATCGCCAAGGCAACGCCGATGGTCGGCACGATGCCGTCGGCGAAGCGGCCGAGCGGCAGGCCGAAGGCGCGCGTCACCCACGGTGCCGCGAGAAACAGCGCCAGGATCCCGCCACCGATGTGGAAGGCCCCGGTCCAGAGTTTGAGCGCCCTGAGCGGGTCGTTCGCAAACACCACCAGACCGTAGTTGAGGATGGCGTGGATGCGGGCTCCCGCGAGCGCCAGGATCGCCAGCACGAAAAACGCCCAGCGTACGCGCGTCCGGTCGAGACCTTCGAGTGCTCCCGCCCAGATGGGCGCAACGATGATCCCGAAGAGGACACCGAGCTGGATGAACAGCGCCGATGTCCGGAGGGTGACGTCGACGAAAGGCAGCGTCAAAGTCGGGTGCATGGAAACCTCCGGTGAGCTACGCGCATAGCGATCGCATCCAGATGCGGAATCCGCGGCCCGGTGGGGTGCGACGACGCCACCGGACCGCGGCCCGCGTATCTAGAACGGCATGCAGCCGCAGCCTTGCTCTATCGGTAAGCAGTAGCCGGCGACGCCACACCCGGTGCACAGGGTGCCGCCGTTGCACGTGGTGATGGCGCAGCTACCGTTCGAGCACGTCTGGTTGGTGCAAAGGTTGTTATCGGTCGTGCACACCTGACCGTTCTTCGCCGTGTCGGCGAAGATCGAGCACGCCCCATTGTAGCAATAGTCCTTCTGGCAAGGTCCCGTACCCGTGTTGGTGCAATCCGTAATCGGATCGTTCGGCACCGGAATCGTCACGTTGCAGTCCTTGCTTGCATCGCATTCGTCAAAGGTGCAGGGGTTGCCGTCGCCTGGAGCACACGACGTCCCGACGGGCTGCGCCAGGTTCTTGCAGTTGCCCTTGTTCGTGCAGACGCTGTCGGTGCAATCGGTCGCGTTCGTGTCACACGACACGCCCGGCGTGGGCTCGGTGCTGCATCCCGACGCCGAGACGCAGGTATTGCGGTTGCAGATGGGGGGCGTCCCGCAGTTCTGCGCCTGACCACCGCTCGTATTGCACGTACCGCTGGCACAGATGCCCTTCGTGCAGGTCGTGCCGGCGTCCGCGTAGCAGGTGAGTCCGTCGGGCGCGTTGAACGTCGTGCACGAGACGAACACGTTGTTGGGCGCGTTGCAATGGTCCGTGCACACGTTGCCGTCGGTGTCGGGGCATCTCGGGATGTACTCTCCCGAGCCCGCGCTGCCGATGCCAGAGCAATTTCCAGAATGACACTCTCCGATGTTGCAGACGTTCTCCGGCACGACACACTTGACGCCGTTCGCAGCGTTGTTCGTGGGAACAGTTTCGGTGCACGTCCGGGTGCCGCCGCCGGCGTCGGCGCACGTGCCCGCGTGGCAAGCGTTCACCTCGTCGCGGCACGCAGCGCC
>WNFR01012894.1_pt1 | contig 14492 bp, 12 predicted proteins | sample 5400221 | NCBI WGS metagenome assembly WNFR01 (sample SAMN13153357, study PRJNA577476) | soil metagenome | isolation source: 40 cm soil under Madrone tree | place: USA:California | collected 2016-06-14 | reverse complement strand
CGGCCCACCCGTTCTGGCCGTCGATGCTTGCATTTATCTTAAATCCTTCGAAATCGGTGAACAGGACCTGAGTGGCATACATGGTGCCTGCCATGGCAATGACGATCCCTATAGTCACCACCCGTATTAGTCGTTGCATCTTGTCCTCCTTTCGCTGCTTTAGTGAAGTTTGCTTCTAGCTTCTCCTGCTATGACAAGGGAATTTGTTTTTAATCTGGGTAAATCCGGAGCCGAGGGGTACCGCGGAGACAATATCGGGTAGACGCGGCAAGGCAAGCGGGAGAATTCCCGATAGTTGAATCGGGAGAAAGCCCCATACACCCTCAGGGGAATTGCTGAATACGTTGCAGGAGAAACCCTAGGAATATCAGGTGAAACCCTGAATCGATATCCCAAAAACCTATGAATTTATGGGCAGATATTCCCTAATACACATGAGTTATATTACTGCATTAGTAAAATTATGGTCCGCTGAGACTGTTCGGCTCAAAGGAGTCCCGGTTGTGCTGCTCACAACGCCGAGGGACACGTGGCGTTGAAGAGTGACGCGGGAAAAGTGCGCACGCTAGAGCGAGAGCTCGCTACTAGGCGAGGGACTCGAGGAAGAAGGTGAGCATGCGGTAGCCGGCGAGGTAGGAGAAGGGGGCGAGTTCGAGGGAGTAGTGGCCACAAGGGAGTTCGAGGGTGCGGGGGTCGGCACCGTGGCGGCGGAGGGAATCGAGCATCTGGCGAGTAAGTTCGGGGAGCATGGTGGGGTCGTATTTGCCGTAGACCATGAAGGTGTTGCGGCCCGCGCCCATGCCGCGTTCGACGTAGGGCATGGGGCTGATGGGGGCCCAGTATTCGCGTAGCTCGTCGACGGTTACGTGGTGGCGAAGGCCTTCCCATACGTGATTGGTGGTCATACCCTGGCTGATGACGTCGGCGTAGTAGGTGGAGACGTGGAAAAAACCGCCGGCACGTACGCGTTCGTCGTGGACGAGGGTGATGTAGCCGACCGAGGAGCCAATGCTGGTGCCAAGGATGCCGAGCCTGGTGTAGCCCTGCTGCTCGAGCCAGTGGAGGCAGCGGCGGGCGTCCTGGACGGACTGGCGGTTGGCCTGGAGAGTCAGGCCGATGTTGGGGCCGCAGATCTGGTCGGCGCGTTCGTGACCCTTGGCCATGCGGCGGTCGTGGTAGGGCATGCTCATTTTCAGGACGGTGATGCCGAGACGTTGAATCCAGCGGCAAAGGCCACTCTGGCCGTGCCATTTGGCGTTCCAGTTGGGGAGGAGAAGGACGGCAGGGCCTGCACCGGAGCGCTTGCCACGCGAGCGATTTGAAATGGTCTCGCGGGCGGGAAAGAGTTGGGCGTGGACGGTATTGTTTTCCGGCCAGGGGGACTCGATGGAACTGGTAAAGGTGAGGACGTTTTCTTTTTCATGTGCGGTCGCAGAGCGACCGACGTCCAGGCGGTAATCGGTGGCGGGAGAGGCAGCGTACCATTCCCGGCTCGATTCGATGGCTTTACGGGAGTAGTCGCGCACAAAGGCGCCGGGATTGGGGTCGTCGGAGGAGCCGCCGATGTGCTCAAGTCCCCAGTAGAAGGGCTGGACGCGGCGGTTGTCGTCGGTGGTCCAACGGCGATGCTCGTAGCAGCGGATTTTGCGTTCAAACCAGTTCATGAGAAGAGTCGACTGTTCACAGTTTACAGTCAATAGGCGGAGAAGAAAAACTCGGGGTGAACGAGAGACGGTTGAATGGGGGTTTCAACACAGAGGGCACGGAGAACACAGAAGAGGGAGAGGAAGCGTTAGGGTTGAGGCACGGGGGGAGGGGCGATTCATTGAGGCGGTGGGATGAGTGTGGCAAATTGGAAAGAGCGGCCGCGGAGTGGCCGGGCTAACCGTGGTCATCATCATCGTCTTCTTTTTTCTGCTTGGGACTATTGTGGGGAGCTTCCTGAATGTCTGCATCACGCGGATTCCGGAGGATATTTCCATTGTTACGCCAGGGTCGCGGTGTCCGCGATGCATGACGCCGATTAAACCCTATGACAACGTGCCGGTGTTTGCCTGGTTCTGGCTGCGGGGGAAGTGCCGGGCTTGCGGGACGCCGATTTCGGCGATGTACCCGTTGATTGAGCTGGCCACGGGATTGTTGTTTGTGGCTGCGTTTCTGGAGTTTGGGATCACGCAGACGACGGTGAAATGGTTGTTTTTTACTTGCTTGATTATCGTTTTGACGGTGACGGATTTGCGGGTGCGGCTGCTGCCGGATGTGGTGAACTGGCCGGGTTTTGCGGCGGGATTGCTGTTCTCGGCGTTTGTGCCACCGGGAGACGGATTTGCGAGCATCCTTTTGGGGAGATTGCTGCAAGTGCGATTGCCGGGATTCGCGGCGGGAATTGTGGATGGTCTATTGGGAGCAGCTTTCGGGAGCTTTTTACTGTGGGGCATGGCGGCGGGTTACAGGTTGCTGCGGGGGCACGAGGGGATGGGAATGGGCGATGTGAAGATGATCGCCATGATCGGGGCGTTTCTCGGATTGCGGGGGACGTTTCTAACGCTGCTGGTGGGGAGCCTTTTGGGGAGCTTGATCGGGGTCGGGTTGGTCGTGGCGTTGTACCTCGGGGGTTGGAGGAGTGAACTAGCGAAACGCGGTAGCCGGCGTGGACTGGGGACGGAACGGCGGTTGCGGTGGGCGATTGCGCGGCAGTACCAGTTGCCGCTGGGGACGTTTCTGGGGATTGGGGCGCTGGCGATCGTTTATGGCGGGCCGCTGATTGCGGAGCAGTGGCCTGGACTTCGAGGGATCTTGGCTTAAGCGGAAAGTTTTACAGCCGAAGAAAGAAACGGAAAAAGAAAAAAGATTTAACACAGAGGACACGGAGAACACAGAGGGACACAGAGGAAGTGAAGAAGGAGTCAGAAGACGAGAGCGATGTTGGCAATAGTGCAAAACGCGAATAACACACAGCATCTTTGGATGATCGCGGCGGGGCTGGGAGTTGGGTTCCTGGTGATCACCGGGCTGGTGGTGTTTCTGATGCGGCGTTCTTTCGAGAACCGGCGAGAAGGACATAAAGAGGAATTCACATCGAGCGCGCCGCGCACGGAGAATCCTTCGGCGTTCATGGCCGCGTCGATGCAGGGCGTGATTCAACAACTTCGCGAGCAGGAAAAAGAACTGGAACGGTTGCACAAGATCGAAAAGGAACGCGCCGAACTAACGGAGCGGCTGAGCGAAGAAGTGACGAGGAATATGCCGGCGGGGCTGCTAGTGGTGAACGCTACGGGAATCATTTCCACGTCGAATCCCGCGGCGGAGCAAGTTCTGGGAATTCGCGGATTGGGATTCCGGCGCTACAGCGAGGCGCTGGGGGCGTCCTCGGACATGACCAAGCTGATTGCGGAATGCCTCACGACGGGAAAGATTTTCCGGCGCGAAGAAGTGGAGCATATTCCGCCTGCGGGAGACACGCGGCACCTGGGCGTGACGATCTCGCCGATTCGAAGGGGTGAGGGAAAAATCAGCGGGGCGATCTGCTTGCTCACGGATTTGACGGAACTGGCGGCACTGCAGCAACGGATGCAATTGAAGGAAAATCTGGCGGCGCTGGGGGAGCTCTCCGCGGGAATCGCGCACGAATTCAAGAACGCGCTGGCGACTATTTCGGGTTACGCGCAGATGATCCGGTCGGAGTCCACCGAGACGGAAGCGCTGGACTACGCGGAACGCATACTGGAGCAGACGCGGAACATTACGCACGTGGTGACGGAGTTTTTGAAGTATGCGCGCCCGCTGGAAATACCGGACGAGCGAGTGCCGCTGCAAGCGATGGTCGAGCGGGTAGTTTCGGAAGTGTGCGAAGCGCTGCCGCAGGTCAAGATCGTTTGGGAGGGAACATTTGGAGATACCGGTGGAGACGAAGGCTTGCTGAGGCAAGCGCTGCTGAACCTGGCGCGGAACGCCGCGGAAGCCTGCGCCATCACGGAGGGCGGTGGACGAGTCGTTGTTCACGGAGAGATCGTCCAAAGTGACGAGACGGAGTTCCAGCGGATCAGTGTTTGCGACAATGGCCCGGGAATTCCCCCAAACGTTTTGCCGAAGCTGTTCCGGCCGTTTTTTACGACGAAAGCAAAAGGAACGGGGCTGGGGCTGGCGGTAGTGCAGAAGATCGTCGTGCAGCACGGGGGGCAAGTCGAGGTGCGGAACCGGCCGGAGGGTGGTGCGGAGTTTATTGTTACGCTTCCCCTGCCGCGCAGGGTGCCGGAAGCGGTAGAATTAAGGCAGGCAAGCATTTAAGAGACTGTAGGGGTATTCCAGCCGCTCCAGGAGGTAGGTCAATATGCGAACGAGAATCTGGATGAAGGGTCTCGCACTGGTGCCGGTGCTGTGTCTGGTGGGGTTTTCGGCGGCCGCGCGACCGCAGGCTGCTTCTCAGCAGACGGGCGATCCCGTGGCCGACGCCGCGCGAAAAGCGCGGGAGTCAAAGAAAGACGCGTCAAAGCCCAAGAAAGTTTATACCGATGACGACTTTAAGAAGGCCGCGCCTGAGCCGGCCCCTGCAGCTAGCCCGGCCCCTGGTAGCCCGACCCCCGGCAGCGCTAACGGTACGGCAGCGACAACGGCGGCGACAACGGCAGCAACGCCGGCAGGACAAACCCCCAAAGAGGACCCAAACAGCGAAGCGGCCTGGAGAAAGAGGTTTCAGGAGCAACACGATAAGATTGCGAAGGCCGAGAAGGAACTCGACATTTTGCAACGCGAACTGGAAAAAGCGCAGTTGGAGTACTATCCTGACCCACAGAAAGCCATGACCCAACAAAACACTCGGGGAGACATCAACGAGAAGTCGGCGAAAATCGACGCCAAGAAAAAGGAAATTGCCGACTTGAAGCAAGGGCTGGATGCCCTCGAAGACCAACTGCGGAAGGCGAACGGCAATCCCGGGTGGGCGCGCTAGAAAGTACAGCCGTAAATTGAAGGTTGCAAGTTGTTAGTAGAGGGCTTCTCTTCCTAAACTAAGAACTGAACTTCGGATATCGGCCTGCATGGGGCGGGCACTCGCTGCTTCCCTTCTCTGCACACGTGTCTCTTGTTGTTCCCAGAAGGCAATAGGATTCGTGGTAGAAACGAAAGAGATGGAACCTCTCCTCCTCGTGGAAGACAAGCAGGAACTGCGCACCATGCTGAAGAAAGCATTGGAACGCGCGGGCTATACCGTAGACGAAGCGCCGGACGGCGCGGCGGCGATTCAGAAGGTGCGCGCGCGAAGATATCTACTGGTGATTACGGATTTGAAGATGCCGGGGGCTTCGGGGCTGGATGTTTTGCGCGAAACCAAGCAGGCGGATGCCACCGTGCCAGTGCTGCTCTTGACGGCGTACGGTTCGGTGGAAGAAGCCGTCGCAGCGATGAAGGAAGGCGCGTTTGATTTTCTGCAGAAGCCGGTGGACCTGGAGCACCTGAAGCTATTGGTGAAGCGCGCCGCGCAGCAGCAGGAGTTACAGCGGGAGAATTTGTTGTTGCGGGAAGAATATTCGACGCGGTACGGATTTCCGCGGATCGTGGGGGAGCATGCCTCGATCCGGGAAGTGAGCCAGCAGATTCAGAAAGTGGCGGCGACGGATTCGACTTGCTTGCTGCTGGGGGAAAGCGGGACGGGGAAAGAGTTGTTCGCGCTGGCGATCCACCATCTGTCGCCGCGGCGGGACCAGCCGTTTGTGGCGCTGAATTGCGCGGCGATTCCCGAAGGGCTGGTGGAAAACGAACTCTTCGGGCATGAGCGCGGGGCGTTCACGGGCGCGGGGGCGCGCAAAGTAGGAAAAATGGACCTGGCCCATCACGGAACGCTCTTCCTGGATGAAATTGGAGAGTTACCGCTGGCGATCCAGGCGAAATTGCTGCGCGTGCTGGAAGAGCGGCGATTCGAACGAGTCGGCGGGACGCAATCGATTGACGTGGACGTTCGAATCGTGGTGGCGACGAATCGCGATTTGCGAAAGCTAGCGGAAGAAAAATTGTTTCGCGAAGACTTGTACTTTCGAATTTCGGCCGTTCCGATGACCATTCCTCCTCTCCGCGAGCGCGGCAACGACGTACTACTGCTTGCGGATCATTTTTTGGAAAGATTCAGCCGCGAATTTGGAACTGCCAGCAGGGATGCTTCCGGAAAATTTCAATTGGGAAGGCTCGCTGGAGGAAGTAACCGGCCGGGCTGTAAGCCACGTGGAAAAGGCTTTACTCGAAAATACCATGAGCGAGTGCAAGTGGAATAAGACCCGGGCTGCGGAAAAACTGGGCGTTTCACCGAAAACTTTGCTCGCGAAATTGCGGAGTGCTGGATTAGAAGAATAGCTTCAAAAAACGGCCCGCCTCAGAAGGCGGCCCCTACAAATTCTCTGGGCGGACGGCGGTGTGCAGGGCGACGGTGCCACAGGTCCAAACTCGGTAGTCGACAGAGTGGTAGCCGACGGCGGCCAGGAGCGCGGCTAGTTCGGGCGGGCGGAAGAAACGGGCAACGGATTTTGGGAGATATTTGTAGGCCGCTTGATCGCCGGAGATGAGGCCGCCAATCTTGGGCAACACTTTACAAAAATACCAGCGATAGAGATCTCCCAGCAAACCTTCGGGCGGTTCGGCAAATTCCAGAATGGCGACGGTGCCGCCGGGCTTGAGCACGCGCTGAATTTCGCGGAGGCCGGCTTCGTAATTGGCGAGGTTGCGAAAACCGAAGGCCGTGGTGACCAGATCAAAGGTGCCGTCGGCGAATGGCAGCCGCAAGGCGTCTGCTTCGACATACCTGATGGGTCGGAGTTGCACCAAAGTTTTGCTGTGCAGGCGCGCGCTTTTCTTTCTGGCACGGATGAGCATGCTGTGTGAAAAGTCCACACCCACGACGCGCGCCAAATATCTAAGATTAAGCGTAATGGCCAGGTCTCCCGTTCCACAGCAAAGATCCAGCACGGAAGTCTCATGCCAGACATGGACGGGCTTGTGATTCTCCACAACAATCTCCGGCCCAGGAAATAAAGGCCGAAGATGTTTTGCGGCGCGGGCGCGCCACAGGCGGTCGAGTTGCAGCGACAAGAGATGGTTCAGCAGGTCGTACCGCGGCGCGATCTCGGTGAACATTTCGCGGACTTTTTTGGAAGCGTCGGCTTCGGTAACGGCGCCTTCGGGGCGGGTTCCCTTGACCGGCGCGGCGGCCTCAGGCATTCCGGCCTCGCGAATGCTTCTCACTGGCGGTGATGAGGCGGGGCGTGAAGTGAAGAACGCGCTCCACCACGTGCAGCGGAACAGTGTCATACGAACGCGCTTCGCCGATGCGCGGCGAGAGGACGAAGCGAAGAATTCCGGCGCGTGTTTTTTTGTCGGAGCGCATGGCGTTACGCAAAGCCACAGGCGGAACGTTTGGCCACGGTGGCAACGGTCCCAAGCGGCGAATCAGCGCGACGATGCGACTGACGTCGTCGGCGCGCGTCAAGCCGAGCTCGTGGCCGAGGAAGGCAGCGGCGATCATGCCCCAGGCCACGGCTTCGCCATGCTGGTAGCGGCGATATTTCGTGACGCTTTCGAGGGCATGAGCGAAAGTGTGACCGTAGTTCAGGATTTCGCGCCGGCCAGATTCGCGCTCGTCGCGGCTGACGACGCGAGCTTTGATCTGGACGTTGCGGGGGATCAGAAATCCCAGGGATTGACGATCCCGCCGTAAGACCTTATCCATGTTTTTCTCAAGCAGCGCAAACATTTCCGAGTCCGCGATGACAGCATGCTTGATGACTTCGGCAAGGCCGCCACGAAATTCTCGATCGGAGAGCGTGCGCAACAGGTCTGGATCGGTAAGCACCAATTTTGGCGGAAAGAATGCGCCAACCAGATTTTTTCCCTCGGGAAGATTCACGCCAGTCTTTCCACCAATGGAGCTGTCCACCTGAGCAACGAGGGTTGTGGGAATGTGGGCGAGTTTCACTCCGCGCAAGTACGAGGCCGCGGCAAACCCGGCTACGTCACCAACCACTCCGCCTCCCACCGCAACGACGAGTGATTGACGATCGGCACCCGCGCGACACAGGGAGCGCGTGATCAGTTCCACGCTGCGAAGATTTTTGGCGGATTCGGCGTCATCGAAGAGATGGACGCTGCTGCGCTTCGAAAGCCGCAGGCCGCGCTGGACGGACTTCCCAACAGCGCGCCAGACTTTGGGAGACGAAACGACATGCACACCTGAATATCGACCGAGTGCGGCAATTTCCCGCGCGGCACGGCGAATGACGCCCGCACCAGAGACAACGGAGTAGGAACCGGCAGACGATTTCACGAGAATGCGTTTCGTTTTCATGAGCGAGACATTTTCAATGTAACACACGCGCTGGATGCATCGCATGCGGGGCGCGCTTCACTGATCGGAGCAATTTCTTCGTGCTACCATATTGGGGCGGCAAACTTCCCACTCCCATGACGAACTCCCACAAAATTCATCGCGCTGACTATGCCGTAGTGGGCAGCGGCATTGCGGGCTTGCGCGCGGCGATCGAACTGAGCGCGGCCGGAAGCGTTCTGGTTCTCGCGAAGTCCAATTTAAGCGATTCGGCAACGGCTTGGGCTCAGGGAGGGATCGCCGTAGCCCTCTCCGACGAAGATGAAATCGGGCTGCACGAGCAGGACACCATCAATGCTGGTGATGGTTTGTGCCGCCCCGAAGCCGTGGCTCTTTTGGTCGAAAAAGGTCCGAAATACATCACGCAGCTCATTGAGTGGGGCACGGAATTCGACCGCGCGGGAACAAAACTGGCGTTTACGCGGGAAGCCGCGCATAGCCGATCCCGCATCTTGCATGCGCACGGCGACTCGACAGGCAGAGAAATCAGCCGGGCACTGCTGGCGCGGGCGCACACGATTCCGCACCTGCACCTGCGCGCGCACGCTTTTACGACGGAATTGATTGTGGAGCGCGGGCGCGTCACTGGGCTGCGTTTTATTGATGAAACCGACGGCTCGAAGCATGAGCTACTGGCCGGGGCGGTTTTGCTGGCGACCGGCGGACTTGGACAACTTTATCGAGAGACGACTAATCCTGAAGTGGCTACCGGAGATGGCATGGCCATCGCTTATGAGGCGGGGGCAGTGCTGTCGGACATGGAGTTCGTGCAATTCCATCCCACAGCACTGGCGGTGAAGGGCGCGCCGCGGTTTCTGCTATCCGAAGCGCTGCGCGGCGAAGGCGGCGTGCTGCGCAACATCGGCCTAGAACGATTTATGAAGCGCTACCACGAAGCACAAGAGCTGGCGTCACGGGACATCGTCGCGCGCGCCATTGTCAGCGAAATGCATCGGACACAAAGCGCGCATGTCTATCTGGACATGACCAAGAAGAGCGAAGAGTTTCTGAAGAAACGGTTTCCGCGGATTTACGAGACGTGCGCGGGCTATGGCCTGGATCTGGCGAGCGACATGGCCCCCGTCTGCCCTGCGGCGCATTACATGATGGGCGGAGTAAAGACCGATCTTTGGGGGCGGACTTCCCTGGCGGGCCTGTACGCCGCGGGCGAGACGGCAGCGACGGGCGTGCATGGGGCCAATCGCTTGGCCAGCAATTCCCTGCTCGAAGGACTGGTTTTCGGCGCACGTGCGGGACAGGCGATGATCGAAGATGCACCGGTGGTAAAGCGCAGCGGAGCGGCGCTGCCCGGGAGCCCCGCGCCACTGCCGGGAAATTCTTCGGCGGCGGACAAGGAGCCGCCAAAAGCGACAACGAAACCATCGCCCGCCTGCGCCACCCTGACGAAAATTCGTGATGTAATGTGGAAAGAAGTTGGGATTCTGCGAAGCGGGAAAGAATTAGCGGACGCCATTGAACAACTCGAATCTCCGGAGCTTCATAAATCAGAGAAGGCGGGGCGCGAGTCTCACGAATTGCGGAATTTGCACGCGCTGGCGCTGCTGATCGCGCGATCCGGATTGGCGCGCGAAGAAAGCCGGGGGAGCCACTATCGCTCGGATTTTCCGTACCGCAATGACGAGGATTTTGGGAAGCATTCGGTAGCGCAAAAAGGCAAGGATGTGACGTTCGAGGCGTAGAACAAAGGCGGCCCCGACCGGGTCAGGACCGCTACATCACTTCGATTGAAGTTGCTTCACGCTTTCCAGGAAAACGTGGCCGGTGATGGCGAGGCTCTTGGCGCTGATCTTGTCGAGCGTGTCTTGCGGCGTGTGCCAATAGTAGACGTCGCCATTTGGACCGTTGTCCAAGTCAATGACATCCACGGAAGGCACGTTGCGGCTGAGAAATGACAGGTGATCGTCAGAGACAGGAAATTCCGTGTCCAGGAAGACGCTCTGATAACCCAGCTGGTGCGCGGTCTTCCATACCAAATCCTTTAACCACTTGGTTGAATCGCCCTCTCGCTTGAAGTGCAGATTGCGGCCGCCGACGATATCCGCGAGCAAGAAGGCTTTGATCTTCGGGATGTCGCCCGCCACGGCGAACTTTGCGGCCATTTGGCGGCTGCCGTAGCGGTTGTCGGGATCTTGCCATGCGGGATTCACAGCTTCTTCGCCGTCGAAAAACGCAATCCACACGGCGTACTTGCCATGTTGCGGACAGAGCAGGCGGGCAAGCTCCAACATCACCCCGGTGGAAGAGCCGCTGTCATCGGCGCCGACAAAGTTGGCGAGGCGCTTGGTGTCGTAGTGCGTGCCGAGGAGAATGATGCCGGGTTTTTCGCCGGGGATCTTCACCAGAATGTTTTTCATGGCGATGCGTCCGGCGGGAGTGTCGGAGCCGAAGGAATCCGTTTCCACCGCGCAGCCGTAGCTTTTTAGTTCGGAGAGCAGATACTCCTGTAATTGGGCGACGGCTGGCGAGCCCGACGGGCGCGGGCCGAAACTGACTTGCTTGGCGACTTGGGCAAAGGCGCGCTTGCCATCAAAGCCGCCGGTTTTTTCGGGCGGCGGTGCGTCATCCGCTGATTGCGGCGGAGTGGAAGCGACAGCACTCATGAACGGCGGCTGGCTTGCCGCCGCAGGTGCTTCTTTGCCACTGGCTTTGCAACCGGCAAGGCCTATCGCAAAGATGCAAAGGGCTGGAATCACACCCAGACTTATTCTCGAAAGCGAGGTCATTTAGTCAGCCTCCGCGGCTGCCAGGCGCCGCTCGCGCCGCCGCACAACTACCCACGACACCGCAACTCCCACGAAATATAGAGCCACCAGGACGGCCATGAAGACCAGCATAGTGGTCGCGTCCGGCGTTGGCGTAAGAATGGCCGCAAGAATGGCGATCACCAATATGGCGTAACGAAAATTCTTCATCAGGAATTTGGGAGTCACGATTCCGAAGAGTGACAAAAAGAAAATCAGCACCGGCAGTTCGAATACCAGGCCAAGACCGAGCAGAATCATCAGAATCAGGTCGAAATACTCATCGACATTGATTAGAGGTACGACTGGCCCTTGGAAACTAATCAGGAAACGCAGGACATACGGCAGCGAAATGAAATAGCCGAAAGCGATTCCCGCCAGAAACAGGAAGACGGTGGAAAACAGAAAACCCGTGATGGCGCTGCGTTCGTGTTTATAGAGCGCTGGCGCGACGAAGAGCCAGATCTGGTACAGAATCCAGGGTGAGGCGATGACAATCCCAAGGTAAATGCTCAAGGTAATCAGCAGGTTCAAGAACCCCGCTGGGTGCGAATAAACCAGTTGGGGATTCAGTCCCGCTTTCTTCAACGCATCGGTCATCGGCTTGACGATCCAGTTGACAAAATGAGGCGCCGCAAACCATCCGATAGCAGCGCCGATGACAACCGAGATAAGCGAGTTAACGATGCGCTTGCGAAGCTCACTGAGGTGCTCGAAAAAGGTCATCGCTCCAGCGGGCTCTTCCGGCGGGGGCGTGATTTGCGAGTTGGATTCGGGATCGGTCACGGATTCAGGCCGGATGCTGGTGGTCATGGAGGGTATCTTGGGAATCAGTGACGGCAGCCGACTCGGTTTTCGCCTCGGTCCATTCTTCCGGAGAGCGTGGGACGGATTCGGCCACCGGCGAAATTGCCGGGTCTTGGGATGCAGCCTGCTCTGGCTGACCCTCACTCGATGGCGGTGAGGTAACGGTGGCCCCCTCCGTGAGGGCGGGCGGCGTAGTTTCGGCGGCTACAGCAGAAGCGGCAGCGGCCTCGGCAGCTTTCTTGCGTTCCGCCTGCATGGCCGCACGCTCCATCTCGCGCATCTCTTCCTCAAATGCGCTCTTAAAGTCTGTGGAGGCTTTGCGGAACTCGGCCATGAGCTTGCCCAGGCCACGGGCGAGCTCCGGCAGCTTCTGTGGCCCGAAAACGACCAAGACCACCAGAAACAGCACAATCATGTGGGGAACGCTCAACATTACGTTTGGGAGCCGTCTAAAGGGTCCATGGGCATCATAGAAAGGGTGTCAGCCGCTGTCAAACCGGAGTTTGCATCGAATAGTGTGTGTTATAATTTTAGCTTGAGCTGTCACGCGAGGTAAAGATGAGATCAGAGCGTCGCGGACTTGTAGTTGTGGTAGCCGTACTGCTGGTATCCGCCGTACTTGGGGGCATTTACGGCCCTAACGTGCGAGCCACGACCGCCTCGGCGGACGATTATCAAACGGCTGTTCGGGACTTTACCCGGGTTCTGAACGTAGTGCAGAACAATTATGCCGATACGGTCGATGTGGACAAGGCCGTCTATCAGGGCGCCATTCCGGGCATGTTGCGCATGCTCGACCCGCACTCCAGCTTTTTCGATGCCAAGCAGTTTTCCCTCTTGCGTGAAGACCAGCGCGGAAAGTACTACGGCGTCGGAATGATCGTAGCGCCGCGAGAGAATCACACCGTAGTGATGGCCCCGTATGCAGGCGCGCCTGCTTATAACGCGGGAATCCGGCCGGGTGACGTGATTGTCAAAGTGGATGACAAATCCACGGACGGCATGACCACCACCGAAGTGGCGGACATGTTGAAGGGACCGAAGGGCACGATTGTCAAGATTATGGTTTCGCGCGAAGGCTATTCGGAACAGCTCGTTTTCACCGTGACGCGCGACGAGATTCCTCGCCATTCCGTGGACATCGCCTTCATGCTGAAGCCGGGCGTCGGCTACATCCGCCTGTCGGGATTCAATGAAACCACTGATCGCGAAATCGCGGATTCGCTGAAACAGCTCAATGCCACCACGCTTGATGGCTTGATTTTGGACATGCGCGCGAACCCCGGTGGCTTGCTGAATGAGGCGGTCGCTGTCGGCGACATGTTTCTGGATAAAAACCAGCTGATCGTTTCGCACCATGGACGGACCTCGCCAGAGCGGCGGTACTATGCGGTGCGCGGCAATCAAGGCGTAACCGTTCCCCTCGTCATTCTGGTGAACAACAATTCGGCTTCGGCGACGGAAATTGTCTCCGGCGCGGTGCAGGACCATGACCGCGGATTGATCGTGGGCGAGACAACGTTCGGCAAGGGCCTCGTACAGACAGTCACGGGACTGAGCGAGAACACTGGCCTGGCGCTAACCACCGCGCGGTACTACACACCCAGCGGACGCCTGATTCAGCGGGACTACAAATCGGTTTCTCTGTATGAATACCACTATGAACGCAAGGTGCCCGATCATCCGACGGAAGTGAAACTGACCGATAGCGGGCGCCAGGTGACTGGTGGCGGCGGCATCACACCCGACATCGCTGTGCCTGCGCCAAAGCTGACCAAGTTTGAACAATTGCTCTATCGCGACGACGTGTTCTTCCCTGCCGAGACGGGCGTGGGCGGATTTACGCGCTACTTCCTTGGCTCCAAGCCCACGATCACCAAGGAATTCGAGGCCGACGACAACGTAATGCGCACCTTCCGCGAGTATCTGAGCAAGCACAACGTCCGCTACACCGAACCGGACATGGCCGAGAGCCACGACTGGATCAAGCGCAAGATCAAGCAGGAAGTTTTCATGTCGACCTTCAGCCAGCAGGAAGGCTTTAAGGTTCTGCTGGAAGCCGATCCACAAGTCCAGAAAGCCGTCGAAGCGATTCCCCAGGCACGAGCGCTCTACCAGAACGCCAAGAAGATCGTGGCCCAACGCGTCGGCGGGTCGGTCGAGCAGCCGTAACTTTAGTCGCACCCTATAACTTTGGTTTCATGGGCGCAGCATCCCGCCGCATCGGGCAAGTGTTGCGCCATTTTTTGTTCACAAGCCATAGAACGCGTGTTGGCAAGCACCAGCGCGTTTGCTAAAATCGATTTGCTGCTCGTGGGCGAGTAGCTCAGCTGGGAGAGCGCCTCGTTCGCAACGAGGAGGCCGAGGGTTCGAATCCCTTCTCGTCCACCAAATCTCAAAAATGCTTAAGGCCCCCTCCAGCACGGTGAATTGCTCATGGCGAGTTTGTCTTTCTTAAGAACCTATAAGGGATTCATTGCTTTTTCGACCCTGCGTCCCAGTTGACGACGACTGTGATGGGAGACGGCAGCTTCTGGGGCGTGGAGGTGACGATGAGG
>WNFR01005200.1_pt1 | contig 14493 bp, 12 predicted proteins | sample 5400221 | NCBI WGS metagenome assembly WNFR01 (sample SAMN13153357, study PRJNA577476) | soil metagenome | isolation source: 40 cm soil under Madrone tree | place: USA:California | collected 2016-06-14 | reverse complement strand
ATGGATGTGCCGTTCGCTAGAGAGCGTTTTCGCAGAGAAGGGATACGACGTCACGCGTACGGGCTCGGGTAAGCAGGCGCTCAAGCTGGCCCGGCGTGGCGGCTACGATGTCTTGATGCTGGACGAGCAGCTGTACGAGTTGACAGGAGTCGATGTTTGCGTTGCGTTGCGGGACGACCCGCTCTTCGACCACGCTGTTCCCATCGTGATAATCTCCTCATCACATCGGACGCTGCCCGGCAGAATGGCTGCATACGCGGCTGGCGCATGGGAATACTGTCACCTCCCTCTCGACGCCGACGCACTTTTTCTGAAGCTTGGAACTTTTCTTCGCGCGCGACATGAGCTCGCGGCGTCGCAAGTGAAGTCATTGATGGACCCGGCGAGCGGCCTCTACACGCAGTTCGGTTTGAATCAAGTTGCGGAGCAAGTAGAGGCGCGGGCGCTGCGCAACCACGAGGCTGTTGCGTGTGTGGCGTTCTCTTCGCAGCCGACCGGTCTCGAACCGGGTCAGGGTCGTCGCGGTGAGGACATGGACTCGTTCGCCGACGTCGTGCATCTGTTGCGCGAGCAGGCGAGAAAATCGGATGTGGTGGCAAAGACCGGCGACTCTCAGCTCGCGATTCTCGCACCCGACACGGACGCCGCCGGCGCCCGCCTGCTTGTCGCGCGCCTCCAGCGTGAGATCGACATGGCGTCGAAGCGCACGACCCACCCGGGCTCGTTCCGCTTGCGGGCGGGTTATTGCGCGGTGTCGGATCTCTCCGCCGCAAACATCGATATAACCGAGATGGTTCTCCGCGCCAAAAGCGCTCTCGCGCATGTTCCGATGAGCGGACTCGGCGAAGCGGTGTTGAGTTTCGACGATCTCCCTTTGTCCTGAGCGGCCGCCGCTTCATTGAGCTAGGACCGGTGTCCCGGTCGATCAATTCGGCCGTTTACCGGTGCCGGCAAAGGGTTTATGAACGTCACGCTTTGGCTACATATGTAGCTCGCTATTGACGTTGTGCGTACTTCCCCCCAACTTGGGCGTCCGCGAGTGGGTCATCCGGGATGAGGAGCGCATGGCGCAGATGGACCCAGCTGCAACAAAGTCGGCATCATCGGCGGATAGCTACCATGACTATTCGCCCTTTTCGTCGCCGCCAAGCACTGGCGGAGGCGCTCGACCAAACCCATCGCTCATGGCACGAAGCAGACACGTCGCGAAGTTCGCGAACGGCTAAACGAAGTTGTCAACTGGTTGATCGCGAGCCTGCGCAACACGACGCAGAGCGCGGTTCCTGTTCCTCCAGTAATCGCCCGAGAATACGTATCCACGCTGAAGGTGAATTTTCTCACCGAGTTGGCCGCGACGCCGGACCTGGACGCCGGCGAAGTGGTGAGCACGCTGATCAGGCTCGATGAGGCTGAAGATGCATGGAGGCGTACGGACCGCGGCAAGTTCATTGCGCGCCTCACCGGTGCTGATTGCGCTGACGCGGTCGTGGCGATCGCTCACGACATTCGGTCCCCGCTCTGCTCGATCCTCCTTCTGGTCGACGCGCTGCGCCGCGCCGAAAAAATGTCACCCAACCCGATCAGGGAGCGGCAGCTCGGACTCATTTATGGCGCGGCATTCGGTCTGAGCACGACCGTTTCAAATCTCATTGGCGCGGCGCGCGGCGACGGGTTGGTTCAGGGGCAGCCGCTGCCCTTCTCCGTAAGCGAGACGATGCACTCCGTCAGCGCAATCGTGCAGCCGATGTGCGAGGAAAAAGGCATTCCTCTCGGAGTTGAGTTCCCCGAGAACGATGCCCGAATCGGACACGCGTCCGCCATCCAGCAGTCGCTGCTGAATCTGGCGTCGAATGCCCTTCGCTATACGGATGCGGGATCGGTCGCGATGGGTTGCACCGAAGTTTCCGCAGACCGGGTCGAGTTCTGGGTCGAGGACACCGGGCCGGGCATCCCGGATGAAGTGCTCGAGAGACTGTGCTATGGGTTTCCGCCCGAAGGCGTGAAGCTTCGCTTCTCGAGCGCAGGTCTCGGGCTCGCTATCGTGCGCACACTGGTCGAAGCGATGGGGAGCACGCTGCAGGTCGACACCGGTACCGAAGGGACGCGCTTCTCGTTCGTCCTCTCGCTGCCAGTGATGCAGTAAACTTATATTTAACAACGACTTAGCACCTCTCGCCCTCCGTTAGAGCGATCCGCCAAAGGGTTTCCCCCGAGTATCCCGGCGCACGCTCAATCGTCTCAAAAATAGACCCCATGCTCAGCCCGTCCGCGCCCAAGGTCCGGACAGGTTAGCACCTCCGAAAACCGGCAAACCCACCGAAAGGTGGAGACGCAAAGCCACGAGGCTAACGCGCCCTGAAAGCGCCAAGCCAGTCGGGCTACCGAAGAGGAGCCAAGATGGAACTGTCCCGGGAACGTCCGCCGCTTGCCCTGATTGCCTGCAGCGACGATTGGATGAGCAGGGCTTTGGAGAGCGTCTTTCAGCAGCACGGCTACGTCGTCGCTCATACACGCTCGGGCGTGCAAACCATGGAGCTGGCGCGGCTCGCCAATCACGATCTCCTGGTGCTCGACGAATCCCTCAGCGATGTGCGGGCGATCGACGTGTGCCGGGCGATTCGGGAGGGCTCGCAGTTCGATCACTCGGTGCCCGTGGTGATCACATCCCCCACGCCAGTCGACCCACATGCGCGCATCGCGGCGTTCAACGCGGGCGCGTGGGAATACTGCAGTCATCCAGTCGATCTCGAGCCGATTTTCATCAAGCTCGAGACATTCCTTCACGCACGCAGCGAGCTCGTTGTGGCCCGTACTGAAGACTTCGTAAATTCCACAACCGGCCTCTACACGTCATTCGGACTCCGCCAGCTCGCTGGAAAACTAGGCGCGCGCGCTCTCAGAAAGCACGAGCCGTTTGCCTGCGTGGCGTTTGCGCCGCAGGTGCATGATCGCGAAATAGGATCGAGCATGTTGTGGAAGGAGAGTCTTGTCGGCTTCGCCGACGTCGCCCACGTTTTTCGCGAGCAGAGCCGGCAGTCTGACGTCGTCGGTCACGTCGGTGACCTGCGGCTCGCGATTCTGGCGCCCGATACCGATGCCGCGGGCGCGCGATTGCTGGTTGCGAGACTGCAGCGAGAGCTCGACCACGCGTCGAAGAAAAAGACAATCGCGGGCCAGGTTCGACTGCGCGTCGGCTATTCGGCCGTCGCGGATCTCGCGGCTTCGAAAGTCAACGTCGCCGAGCTGGTGCACCGCGCGGAGAGCGCTCTCGATCACGCTCCAATTCAGGGCGACGGTAACGCAATCGTCAGCTTCGACGATCTTCCGATATACTGACTCGGCCGATCGCGCATCCCCGTGGCTGCTCGAGGCTCAGGATTCAAAAAGCCTTTTGTCGAAAGTGGAGCGTACAGGGATCGAACCTGCGACCTCCTGGTTGCAAACCAGGCGCTCTCCCAGCTGAGCTAACGCCCCTTCGTCGCGAAATATAGACGCACAACATGCGCGCGGACAACGCGCATTATGGCGCGCAGCTCTTGGGGAAAAGGGCGATTCCCTATTCGTGCGCGGGCAGCGGCTCCATCGTGCGCGGATCCACTGGCACCTGCACCTCATCACGATAAGGTGACGTCATCAGCAGGACGCGCATCCTCGGGAACGCGTCCATGAATGCGAGATAGCAGAATCCCCAGATGCCGAGAAGTCCAGCCGCCACGCCTATCTCCCATACGCCGAGCGGGATGTTGGTGACGACGCCGTAGATGGACGGATAAACCTCGAGATATCGATGCATCCATAATCCGACGACCGTGCAGCTCGCGAACAAAACGAGGGTGGGAAGAAACACCTTCGCCGCACGCGAGAGCAGACCGAAGAACGGCAACACGAACATCAGTGCGACAGTAATCAGCGTCGGCGCGCGCCAGCCCTCGATGAGACGAAGCCTGGGCCAGTGGGTCTCCTCACCGAGATTGCCGTACCAAATCACGAGATACTGGGCGAAGGTGAGGTAACCCCAGAACGCAGTGAACGCGAAGCAGAGCTTGCCCAGGTCGTGGAAATGCTTGTCCTGGATCAGATCGTAGCGGCCAAGGTACCTGCGCCAGGCCATTGTGATAAGTGTCCAGCTGGCGAGTGCGGTGACCCATGCTCCCATGAAGAACCACCAACCGTACATCGTGCTTTGGAAGTGCGGATCGAGCGACATCGAGAGATCCCACGACAGCAGGATCCAGCCGAACGCAAACGCAAACCCGAGGAAGACCGCGAGCTTTCCTTGTAGCGAGTGCGTGGAGTGAAGCTCGCGACGCTCGTCCCGATATCCGCTTCGCATCCGCTCACGAAGGTCGCGTGCCCAGCTTGCACCACCCTCCGGGAGGATTCCGACATCCAACCTCACGGAAGTGTAGATGTACCAGAGGCTCAGTAGAGTCACGATGAGAAAGACAAGCGTCACCCGCGTGAGGAAGAACGGCGGGTTGAGATAGACGCGCTTCTCCGGAATATCCGGAACGTGGTTCGACCACCAGAAGATGTGATGCCGACCGACAAAGACGATCAATAGCAGCAGGACAAAGGCGACTGGCAGGAATGCGACGTAACCTTCGAGGAACCGGATGATCGGCCTCGACCATCGCGCAGTCGTGATTCTTTGCACCGCGACGAACATCACTCCCGCCGACGAGACCGATGTGAAGTAGAGCCAGCTGACGAGCAGCGATTGCCACACTCGATCAGGGTTCAAGAACAGTCCGATGACAAACACGAGGAGTCCGATGACCGCTAGCGCGAGCGAGATCGTTTTCAGTACCGGCGGCGTGGGTCGATCGATCCCGACGAGCACCTCCTCCCTGCTCGGAGCGTGAGCGTCGTGCGCGGTCATCGGATCACCTTCGCGCGAGCGCCGTCGGATTTCGTCTTCGCGGAATTAGCGGAAGGGCGAGGTGTCGTATCTGGCGGCGCGGCACCAGGAACCCCCTGCGCAGGCGCGGCCTGGTTCGCCGCACCGGTATTCGCCTGCTGTGCGCCGCTCAACAAACTGCGCGGATTGAAAAACGGAGCCGCCACGTTCGGTCCCATTCTCGTGGGACCAGGAACCTTGTCACCCGTCACTCCCGGCGGGGCGAGGGGTCCAACGGCCACGGTCTTTCCGTTAACACCCTGCAGAGCCCTCACATAGTTCACGACATCCCAGCGGTCCATCTCCTCGATCCTGTTGTATGGGGGCATAAGGCCGCGCCCATTCCGAATCATTCCGAAGATGTATCCATCGGTGCGTGCCTTGGTCATGTCCGTCGTAAGATTGATCCCCGGCATTCCGAACTTCGTTGCCGTGCCGTCTCCGATCGCGCGCTCGCCGTGACAGACGGCGCAATTGATCTGAAAATATTTTCTGCCATTCGCCAGGGACGAATCAGATGCAGGCGTTGGATTCCTGAGCGCGGACATGGAATCGATCGTCGCCGGGAAGGCTCCATACGAGACCTGAAATCCCGCGACCGCCGTTCCCGTCGTTGGAACCGACATTTGCGGATTTCCGCGCGAGGGCGTGAGCGTGTCCTTCAGCGGCTCCCAGGTCCAGATCGACGGCTGGCGCTTGAAGTCGGTGAACCACTCGCACGCGGTAAGCATCGTGAAGGGGATTGCCAGCAAGAGAAGGCGCATTCTAGCGCTCACGCCGCACCTCCACCGCCCCGTGCTCACGCAGAAGGTCCTCCGCTGTCCTCGCCTTCTCGGGGGGACATTCGACCCAGATTCCATAATCGCCGTGGCTAAAGCGCGGATCGTATCCAACCATCATCGTAAGCCGCGGAATGCGGGAGTTGATGAGAAGGCCAACTACGGTGGAGAGCCCTCCAATCAGAACCATCACCTCGAAGCCGAAGACCGTGTAGGGCACCCACGATGCGATCGGCTTCCCACCAACTACCAGCGGCCAATAGTCCGACACCCAGATCGCGATCCAGTAGCCGAATGTCACACCCAGCAGGCCACCGATCAGCGTGAAGCGCCGCACCGGACTCGGCGGCGCTCCGATCGCTTCCTCGAGCTCGTGACGAGGCGTCGGCGTGTAAACGCGGATCGCACCCACGTTCTTCTCCTTCAGCGCTTCGATCGCGCTGACGGCGGCGTCGAGCTCGCGGAACGCACCCAGAACGCCGCGCATCAGGCGAACTCTCCAGGCGTATCCGCCTCGTACTCGAAGTGTCTCCCGGTAGCGTCGACTCCATGCGGGTGCTGTTTCTTGAGCCGCGGCGGAACAATCTCCTTCACTTCGGCGATTGCGATCACGGGAAGCTGTTTGATGAACAGCAAGAACCACATCGAAAACCAGCCGAAGCTCCCGCAGAGGATGGCATAGTCCACCCACGTCGGACGGTAGCTCGTCCACTGCCACGGCTCGAATTCGTGCGACAGGGATGGCACGACGATCACAAACCGCTCGAACCACATGCCGATGTTGATCGTGAACGAGATGATGAACAGCCAGGCAGCGTTTCGCCGCAGCTTCTGCACGAAGAGCGACAGGGGGAGGATCATGTTGCAGGTGTACAGGATCGCCGACGCCCACCACCATTGTCCCCAAATGCGATTTGCGAAGAAGGCCTTCTCGAACTCGTTGCCACTGAACCAAGCCACGAACCATTCGCTCATGTAAGCACAACCGACTACGAGCGACGTGAACAGCGCCAGCTTGGCCGCCGCATCGAGGTGATTGATCGTGACGTAGTGCCTGAGCCCGAACCACTTCCTGAGCGGTATGATGATCGTGAAGACCATCCCCATTCCGGAGAAAATCGCGCCGGCTACGAAGTAGGGCGCGAAAATCGTCGTGTGCCATCCCGGCGTGAGGGCCATGGCGAAGTCGAATGACACGACTGAGTGCACTGACAACACCAGCGGCGTCGAAAACGCGGCGAGGAACAGGTACGCCCGCGCGAAGTGCCGCCACTCGTTGTCCGTGTTGCGCCACCCAAGGGAGAGCACCGAGAAGATGCGCTTTCTGATCGGACTGATGTTCTCCCGGTCTCGCAGCACCGCGATGTCAGGGATCAGGCCGATGAAAAGGAAAGTGCTGGAAATCGTGAAATACGTGAGGATCGCAAACACGTCCCACACCAGCGGGCTCTTGAACTGAGGCCAGATGTAGCGCCAGTTGGGATAGGGCACGAGCCAGAAGAATTTCCACGGACGACCAAGGTGGAGAATCGGGAATAGTGCCGCCGTCATGACCGCGAACACCGTCATCGCCTCGGCGCACCGATAGATCGTCGTGCGGAAGCCGGCCCGGAAGAGATAGAGGATCGCCGAAATCAGCGTACCGGCGTGCCCGATACCGATCCAGAAAACGAACGTGATGATATACACGCCCCACATCACCGGTGGGTTGTACCCGGCGACGCCCAGACCGCTGTAGATCTGGTACATCCACGCGCTGATTCCGATGAGAAGGAAAAACACCGCAATGCCGAGGCCGATAAACCACGCGACCGTGGGATGAAGAGTCGCGACGATCTCGCGATCGACCTGCTCGTAATCCTTAACCGCCGGCAGCTGAACGCTTCCCGTCGCGATGTTCGGACGGCGTGGCTCGTCGCGCGCGGGGACTGGCTGCGTAATGGTCGCCATCGTTATGCGGTCCCCGCGCCGGTCGGGGCGGGATGTGAGACTTTCTTCAAGTAAACGACCGCCGTATAGGTGTTGAGCTCTTCGAAGACGTGGTACGCCCTCGCGTCCTTGGCGAGCTGCGTGACCGTCCAGTTCTCGTCCGCCGCGTCCCCGAACACGATCGCGCGCGATGGGCACGATGCGGCGCACGCTGTCGTGAACTCGTCGGGCTTGAGCGCGCGTTTCTCCGCGGCAGCACGATTCTCGGCTTCGCGAATTCGCTGTACGCAGAAGGTGCACTTCTCCATAACACCCTTGCCCCGTACGGTGACGTCGGGATTCAGCTGCCAGTTCAGCGGTTCGGGAAACGCGTATTGCGGTCGCGCGGGCTCGCCATAACCGAACCAGTTGAAGTACCGGACCTTATAGGGACAGTTGTTGGAGCAGTAGCGGGTGCCGACACAGCGATTGTACACCTGCACGTTCAATCCATCGGGTGAGTGATAGGTCGCGTACACGGGACAAACGGGCTCGCACGGCGCGTTGCCGCAATGCTGGCACATCATCGGGATGAAGCGGGTGTCGAAATCGGCACCACCGTCTTCCCCGCCCTCGTAGTAACGCTCGATGCGGATCCACGCCATCTCGCGACTGCGCAGCAGGTTCGCGCCGAAGCCGGTGCGATCGGGAAGAACTTTTCCAACTTGCCAGTCGGCGCCAACAGTCGGGATGTTGTTCTCGGCGTAGCAGGCGCTGACGCAGGCCGCGCATCCGGTGCAGCGCGCGAGATCGACCGTCATCGCCCAGCGGCGCCTGGTCATTCCGCTCCAGTGATTCGGATCGTACATGCCCTTGTCTTTCGAGCGGGGATCGCCCTGTTCGCCTTGAGCATCATTCGCCACCGGTGACCGAAGACCGGGAAGGAATTCGTGCGACGCATCTCCGGGCATCTCTTCGCCCTGCTCCGCAGAGGTACCGCTGTCATGGCCGGGTCTCCCGGCCTGTAGATCCGCTATCGCGATCGCCTGACCGATTCCGCGTCCGTGCTGACGCGCTGATCCTTCGGTGGTGACGATATGCGCGTAGCCGCCCGCCTTCGAGACGTTGGCTTTGGTCGAGACGAAAGCCACTCCGCCGGCGCGGTCTTCGGCCAGCGGAAGGATCTCGAGAGGATTGGATCCTGCCTTCGCGTATCTACCGGCATGCGCCTGGCCTCTGCCAGTCGCTATGGCGACGGTGTCGCGCTGCGTGCCAGGATACCGGAGCACCGGAAGCGTGAGACTGCCCGCCGATGTCTGGACCGTGACGAGATCACCATTCGCAAATCCCATTTTCTCAGCGGTTGCGGGATTCATCTCGGCGACCGTCTGCCAGCAGATCTTCGTGACGGGATCGGGAATTTCCTGGAGCCATGGCTTGTTCGCGCCGCGCCCGTCGCCGAGGAACGGGTGCTGGTACACGACCAGATACATGTTGCCGCTCGACTGTTCGATCGGCGCCGCGGCACGCACCGCCGGAATGGTTCGTGCGGTGGTCGGCTCGCCCAACGAGCCGGATGTGATTCCGCGCGGAAGCGCAGCTGCAAGTCCTGCGGCGCCGCCCGGGAACCGGCTAATCAACCAGCTTCGATAATCGGCCATTTGGTAGCGCGCGGCACTTCCCGGGTCTCTCTTCCCGACGGCGATCAGAACATCGGAAGTTGCGCGAGTATCGAACACTGGATCCATCGTGGGCTGCTGCAACGAGATCGTGCCGCGAACTGGCTCGGCGTCTCCCCACTGCTCGAGGGAGTGATTATCGGGAAGAATGAGATCGGCGAGCTCTGACGTTTCATCCGGATAGATCGAGAAGCTGACCTTGAACGGAACCTTCACCATCGCGGCGGCAAATCCCACGGATTTCGGAAGCGTGAATGCCGGATTTGCTCCCCGCACCATCAACAGGGAGACCCCGCCCGCATTCATTCGCTCGGCGAGAGCACGCACCTCCGCGGGTGAAGCCATCCGATCGAAGCCCAGGTATCCCTCGTTAGGCTTGATCGTGATGCCGACGTTGCCGCGTGACTGGTTGAGCGCGTTCGCCGCGAGAGCGACCTCTAGTCCGTCAGCACCTCCCCCGCCGGCAATCACCATGCTCGGTGTCGTCGCGGCGAATTCGCGGCCGAACGCGTCGAGCACCGAGGCGCTGACGCCGGTCGCTTGTGAAACCGCTTCGATCGGCATCTGTCCCTGGAGCATGCGTACGACGGCGATCTCGCTGCCGGGGCGGCAATCGATCCACTGATCGGCGTTGAGACCGGTGAGCGAGCGGCGGGGTCCCACGTAAATAAGTCTCGGAGCTCTATCGTGGTCGGCGCGTGCATCGGCGAAGTCGAGCTGCTGCGGTACCATCGCACCCCAGCTGTCGAGGAAATCCGCTCCGATCGACACGACCAGACGAGCGGCGCCGAAGTCGAGCTTGGGCCAGGCGACACCGTAGGCCTGTCGATTAGCCGCGATCACTGCGTGGTCCGCGCCCGCATCGTAGCTCAGATGAGCGGGCATTCCGAAACCGGCTAGCCATGTGTCGAGGAATCCGGGGAAACTTCCCGACTCATGCTGATTGATGAAGACGGCGGTCGCCGCGCCGCCACGGCTCCGCGTCTCTCCGAGTTTCTGCGCGAAAAGCTGAAGCGCGTCCTCCCAGCTCACACTCTGAAGCTGTCCATTCCGCCGCACCATCGGCCCGCGATAGCGATCAGGATTGTAAAGACCCTGCAGCGCCGCCTGTCCACGCGCGCACAGCGCGCCGCGATTTACCGGATGATCGGGATTTCCCTCGAGCTTGATGGTCCGTCCATCACGGGTCTCTCCAACGACGCCGCATGCCGCCGAGCATTCGCGACAGGTGGTCGCGTAATAGGTCGATACGCCGGGCACTGTTTGATCCGGCGAAACCAGATATGGAATGAGCTTCTCCACTTTTTCGGAAGCGCATCCCAGCATCGTAGTAGCGGCGGCGCCGACTCCCAGCACCTTGAGGAATTCGCGTCGCTTCACGCCAGCGGGCGCGGGGGCGACTGCGGTCTCGGTTGGTTTTTGCTCGGTGCTCATTCGGCTAGTAGTGACACGAGCTGCAGTCGTATCTCGCTTTGAAGGGAGGATTCGACTGTCCGATGTGACAGTTGATGCACCACCCCATGTTGAGTGACGACGCCTGATAGACCTGCTTCATGTTCTGGATCTGGCCGTGGCACGTCTGGCACGTCACGCCCGCGTTCACGTGCCGCATGTGCGGGAAGTGAACGTACTCGGGGAGCTTGTGGATGCGGACCCACGGCACCGGCTCTTTCTTGTTCCAGTAGGCGGCGAGCTTCTGGATTTCCGGTTTCCCCGTCGCCACAACGGTGTGGCAGCCCATACAGGTGCCGACCGCGGGGAGACCCGGGTCGAACGATTTATTTGCGGAGAAATGGCAGTAAAGGCAGTTCATCTTCAGCGTGTCGACGTGAATCGTGTGGCGGAACGCGACCGGTTGAACGGGGCTGTTCCCTTCCGATGAAGAGGCACCGCTATATGCAGAGAGCATGGTGGCGAGCGCCGCGATGCATACGAATCCCGGCACTGCTAGCCATCTGCTTCGCAAATTCATCCGCGAATATTCGTGAAAGGCGAGTTAATCGGTCGGCTTTGTGAAGAATTTCACAAGCCACCGACAGGCGGAAAAATGTTCCGACACAAAGTGTGGCGCAAGGTGCTCTCTCACTCTTGCAAGCCTCCTGCCTTTCCCTTAGTGATGCGGTCGATTGTCCGGATGATTTCGATAAAGATCGCCCGCAGAAGCGCGAGCTCGCGCGAATCGGGAGCGGCGCGATAGAGAAGAGTGCGCACCGACCGCATGATGTGTTCGTGAAAGCGTGTCTTGAAGAAGTCGATCGCGTAGAGCGCGCGCTCGGCGTCAGCGAAAAGCTGCTCGTATTCCTCGGCGGTCGCCGGAGGGGCATCCTTGCGCGGCGGTGCGAGCGTCCGAGTGGAATCCGCCGCCGAGAGATGCAGCTCGTAGAGGGCAATCAGAACAGCCTGCGCGAGATTGAGTGAGGCGTGCTCCGTCGTCGGGATGGTGACAACGATGTGAGCGCGATCGAGGATCTCGTTGGGAAGTCCCTTGTCCTCTCTTCCGAACAGGACTGCGACGGGACCGTTGCGCGCGAAATCGAGAAGCTCAATGCTGGCCGCCTTCGGATTTGTCAGATCACGCTTGGCTGCCCGGCGTCTCGCTGTGAAACCCGCGACACGTACGACTCCATCGAGCGCTTCCTCGATAGTGTCGCAATCCCGGATGCGTTTGATGATGTCGCCGGTGTCGTGCGCGATCCCCTCGAGCCTCCAGGGATCGTATTCCACCGAGCGAACAAGATAGAGGTCGGAACATCCCATGTTCTTCATCGCGCGAATCGTCGCCGCGATGTTGACGGGATCCTGCGGCTCGTACAACACGACTCGCACACCTGAGAGAATCGACTCGGGAATCGTCGACCAGCCTTTGGGCGCGCCGTCGTTCTCGTCGTTCACGAGGTGGGATGCAAAATGCTGCCTCCACGTTCCATTTCAGCACGGATAGCGGAGGGCAGCATTACGGCGAAGCGACCGGAGTCGCCGCGGCCAGGTGAATCGTTTCTAGACGACCGGCCTGCCAGTGACGAGGCGATAGATGATCACGATCACCGCAATCACGAGCAGGATATGAATCAACCCGCCCCCGACGTGCACTACGAAGAATCCGAGAATCCATAGAATGAAGAGTATTACCGCGATCGTCCAAAGCATGATGGCGTCCTCGCAAGAAGTGAGTTACACCTGGCGCGACAGAATTTGTCCCCCGCTTTGCACTCTGCCGGCAATCGGCCGGCGTCATGCCAGGGCACAACATGCCAAATGGCAACCAGCATGCCTGAGCACCCGTAACGACCTTGCTCCTCTACTGCGAGTCTACTCCGAACAGCTCGCTTTGATTAGCGACATCGTACCGGACGCGTCCCTCGCCGTCGATTCGTCCGAACGACGTCAAGTGGTGTGGCTCCGTGCTCACGTCCATGATATGATTCACGGAGGTTCCCCGGGCGACGGCGGCGTCCGAAATCAGAAGCCGGTGGCAACGCCAGGGAACTGCTTCGGCGCACATGATTACTGTGGGCTCCAGCCCCGCAAGAATCAGAAGATCTTCAAGGGCCTCGTTGAACTCCCGCGTCTCCATGTAGTCGGCGTAGGCCCTGAAACTGGCATTGCGCCATTGCGTGTTGTGCGAGTCGCGACGCCCGCGCCGTCGACCACCGAGCGATGGCAGGTGGGAGTAACGCAGGCCGGCATCGATCAGCGTCCGCTCGAGGTTCGATCGGGAGAAGTGCGGGTATCTCGCCGATGTGGGAAAGGCGCGAACATCGACAAGATGTGTCGCGCCTTCTCTCGCCAGCAGCCCGAGAAATTCCTCGAGCGTTCTGGTCGAGTGGCCAATCGTGAACAGCCTAGCGGGGTCCACGCTCCACGAAGCTTCCCCCCTCAACTCGCGGCGTGCCCGAGGGCGGGGTGATTCCCGTCGATCCCGTTTGATGAAGCGCCTGTCGGCCGAGGAGGATTCTTGTCGCTCTGACGTCGTGTCCCATGTCGATGAGCAGCAGCGCGAGGTCGCCACTTCCCCACAGCAATCCGGCCAGCACCACAAGCCGGCTCATCTCACCCAGAAGCGTCGGGATCGAGGTGGTACCCTGCGTCACGAGTCCGGTTATGATCTCCGAGACAAGTAGCAACAGCAGAATGATCGCCATGAGCTTGAACAACTTCGACAGGTAGCCCAGCCCCACATAAGGCTCGAGATCGGCCAGGCGCACCGGCATGGCCGGGTCACGCTTCGGGTTGGCTGGCGAGTGCCTGTGATCCTCCGCTGGGTTCGCGGGGCTGGCCGTAGATGTCTTGTCCATTAACTGTCTCCTGTTCCGATCCAGCGAGCGGGGTAGCCTCGCGTGTCAATATGGGTGAACGGCCCGTGCGCTGACGTGCCAGAATATATCCCGCACCCTCCTATCAGCGAAGGGTGTGCCCGCTCGACGCGGTTGACGGCATCCTGGATCACCTTGGCATCTGCAATATTCACGCGCCCGTCGTGATTCAGGTCGTCCATCTGTCCGTCGCCGTCGTTATCGATGAAGATGTCATTGGCGTCGCCATACATATGGCGGCTCAGGGCCGCGCGCCCTCTGGGGTCGCCGCCCCCGGCATTGTATTGCGGGGTTCTGAATCCGCTCAACACCCGAACACCATTGGGGTTGATTCCGTGCTCCTTCAGGTCCTGCAGCACGAGCTCGTCCTTGTCGATCATCTTCATGTCGACCACTATGTATTTCGGCCAGACGTTCGGCTGATCGTGCGGCAGAAAATCCCTGAGCTTGAAGTGTTCTGACAGCTGGGTGTTCTCATTCTGCTGTGTCACTTCGATGAATCCGTTGGGCGGATCGTAGCTCACACCGGGCCGACCCTTTCGCGCGGCTGGCCAGTTTCCGATGTAGTACAGCCCGAGGCGCCCCCCTTTCTTTTCTGTCGCGGGACGCAGGGTGATCACGCTGAAATCAGCAAGCGGTTTGATGGCGTTTCCGATTCTGAGCGCCAGATTCCAGATCCCCGGGCGCTGCGGAGCGACAAACGTAGATGTGGATTCGGCGGCCGAGCCATAGGAAAAAGTCGTCACGGCTCCGGGGGGAAGTGTGTCGCCCAGAATCGGCGTAATCGGCGTTCCCCCCTGCTGAATTCGGACGCGAAGCTTGCCACTTTCTCCACGCGCGGGCGCGGCGAGGGCGGTGAGAGCGGCGTTCGTGAGATAGGCGACTGACGGCGCTGCTCTGTCGGTAAGCGCCGT
>WNFR01004723.1_pt1 | contig 14498 bp, 10 predicted proteins | sample 5400221 | NCBI WGS metagenome assembly WNFR01 (sample SAMN13153357, study PRJNA577476) | soil metagenome | isolation source: 40 cm soil under Madrone tree | place: USA:California | collected 2016-06-14 | reverse complement strand
GAAGAGATCCGTTTCCCCAGGTCGTGGGTTTGGTGTTTCCTGTGGCTACGAGAAAGGCGGCTATGTAGCCACTTGCGCAGAGGTTTCGGTCGACAAACCCACGGGCAAAGTTAAGCTGGTGCGGGTCGTCGAAGCGTTTCGGATTCCGGAGGAGAAGGTGCGAGTCATCGTGCCAGACACAGGGTCGGGTTATGGTGGAAAGCACACGGGGGAATGCGCCGTCGAAGCCGCCCGTCTGGCACGTGCCAGCGGAAAACCAGTGAAGCTTGTGTGGTCGCGCGAAGAAGAGTTTACCTGGGCTTACTTCCGCCCGGCTGGTGTCATCGACATCAAGAGTGGCGTTAAGAATGATGGGACGATCACGGCCTGGGAGTTTCACAACTACAACTCCGGAGCATCGGGTATTCAGATCAACTACGATGTTCCAAACCAAACCATTCAGTTTCATGCAAGCCAATCACCGTTGCGACAGGGTTCGTATCGCGGACTCGCAGCTACTGCCAATCATTTCGCACGCGAGAAGAGATCCGTTTCCCCAGGTCGTGGGTTTGGTGTTTCCTGTGGCTACGAGAAAGGCGGCTATGTAGCCACTTGCGCAGAGGTTTCGGTCGACAAACCCACGGGCAAAGTTAAGCTGGTGCGGGTCGTCGAAGCGTTTGAGTGCGGCGCGATAGTCAATCCCGTGCACTTGCACAACCAGGTTGAAGGAGCAATTGTGATGGCGATTGGTGGAGCGCTGTTTGAGGGCATTCAATTTGAGAATGGCAAGATTCTCAACGCGCGGTTCTCTCGTTATCGCTTGCCGCGGTTTAGTGATATGCCTTCAATCGACGTAGTGCTCATCGATCGCAAGGATCTGCCATCAGCGGGCGCCGGTGAGACGCCGATCGTGGGTCTTGCTCCCGCTGTAGGAAATGCCATCTTCGATGCAACCGGAACTCGGCTGCGATCATTGCCTCTGGCGCCAAAAGGGCTGACTTGATAAGCAGCAAGTGGCGAAACAATCACTCAAGCAGTCAAACAACCACTCAACTCCAGCCACCTCTCAGGTCAGGAAGGTGGACCCTGTCCCCGCCCAAGTTTGAAAAGTTCAATAGTTCGACTGCGTATCACTCCAGTAGGAGTGAGATGTTTATAGACCAACTCACAACGCCAAGACCAGCTCCGTTCGGAGGAGCGGAATGATTCTCAGTGGTGAAGCTCTAGTTAAATTCCGCTCTTCCGAACGGAGCCGGAGGAATTTTTGCGACTCGATCTATAAACATGTCACCCCCTAACGGGGTGAAACCCGTTATCGCATGAATTATTGGAATGGTGATGAGTACCGTTCAAACTTGAGGCGGGGACAGGGTCCACCTTCCTGACCTGTGAGGTTACTGAGGTTGAATTGTTTTATTTGTTGGTGAGTGGCGTTCAAGGTTGAGGCAGGGACTAGACACAACAACGAGTTAACCGGGTCAAACACGCCAGGTCGTTCGAATGACCTACAGCGGATCCCCAATTAACTTTGAAAATGCATTCCTGATTGTTGCCACAATGCTTCCGGTTTCAATCGAATAGCGACGGAAGTCGAAAGTGGTGACAGGCGCAACTCCCAGCCCCGAAGAAGTCAGAAAGATCTCGTCCGCCTCAATGAGGTCCGGCATCTCGTAAACTCCCTCGACCAGGGGAATATAGTGTTTAGCCGCAAGTTCGATTACACACTCACGCGTAATACCCGCTAGGGCGCCGGTGCTCAGTGTCGGCGTATGAACAGTGCCGGCTTTTGCCCAAAAGATGTTTGCCATCGTCGCTGAAACAATTTCGCCTCGCTCATTCAACATCACAGCTTCGTCAAAGTCGCGTTTCTGCGCCTCTTCCCAGGAAAGCACATGCTCGAGGTAGTTCAAACTCCTGATCCCGGCTAGTGGCGAGAAAGTATTCAGACGATAAGGAGAGACAGCCAGCGATAATCCATTATGAGAAACTTGCTGAACTTCGCTTGTCAGGATCAATAGGTCGGTCTTTCGTGCACCGGGCATCTTAGCCTTCCAAATGTCCCGCCCGCTGCGAGCAAGCAGAATTATACGCGCGCGTCCGGCCTGAACTTGATTTACCGCGATCAGCTTCTGCAATGCATCTCCGACGTTCTTTTCCGTTAAGCCATCCAGATTTACATCCAGCTTGCCGGCGTGCGCAGCGAGACGTCGCCAGTGTCTGGGCCAAAGAAAGGGTTTGTTGTGATGAATCGCCAGCGTGGTGAAGACGCCGCGGCCATAGAGCATGGCGGATGAGACAGGCGCGACGCGAGCCTTGGTCGCTTCAACCATTATCTTGTTGAGGTAGATTACGGGATGCACAAAGGCTCCCTATGTCCGATATGCTTTAGCTTGTCGTTTCTGATCCAAGAGAGTCACTTGCGAACCTTAACGACAAGCTAAAGCATATCGGACATTCTCATTCCATGCCCGCGGCCATTGCTTCCGCCTGAAGCTTTCGGGAAAGAGAGTTGCGCCAGGTATTTTCAAGCTCACTTACCTCTGTGGCAATGGCCTCTTCTCCGTTTGCATTGATTCGCAATTGTTTGCCACTGACATGACCTATGACCACAAACGGAGAGCCGGCAAGCTCGGCCATCTTCTCAACCTCAGACCGGGCAGATGCTTCAAAGCTGACAATAATCCGCGAGGGCGATTCGCTGAACAGCAAAGTGGTTGTGGGAAGGGTGCTCTTAAGATCAATCTCCGCTCCGACTCCGTCACGCGTCAGTGACGAGAAGCAACATTCAGCCAGGGCTACGGCCAAACCACCATCCGAACAATCATGCGCTGACCGGAGCAACCCTGCCTCAGCGGCTTTCAGGCATACTTGTTGGACCGCCAGCTCGCGCTCCAGATCGAGGCGCGGCACTTTTCCCTGGGTCGTAATTTCCGCGGTGGAAAGACCCTGGACCGTTACTGCGTATTCGCTCATCGACAGATCGTCTTCAGAGGTGCCGAGTAAAGCGATCAAGTCGCCTTCCTTTTTGAAACCCTGCTGAACTGAACGCCTCACGTCTTCCAGGAGTCCGATCATTCCGATAACCGGCGTAGGTAAAATGCCACGGCCTTCGGTTTCGTTATAGAAGGAGACGTTTCCAGACACCACAGGGGTATTGAAGGCTCTGCAGGCCTCCGCCATTCCATCAATGACCTCTGAGAACGACCACATCACTTCCGCGCGTTCGGGCGAAGCGAAGTTTAGACAATTCGTGATGGCGATGGGTCGCGCTCCGACACACACAACGTTTCGTGCCGCCTCAGCCACGATGAGCTTCGCGCCTTCGCGGGGGTTGGCTGCGCAGTAGCGCCCATTTCCGTCGAGCGTCATCGCTAACGCCCGCCGAGTTTCTTTTATCCTCACAACAGCCGCATCAGCGCCGGGAAGAATGGCGGTGTTGGTGCGGACCATATGATCGTACTGGCGATAGACCCAATGTTTGGAAGCGAGATTTGGAGAAGCTACGAGCTTTTTTAGCGAATCACTGTGGTTTAGATCTTGGTGCTTTGCGCCTTGTGCTTTGTTCTCTAAGTTATGGCCCGGGGAAGATTTCAGGAAAGTTGCTTCATCCTTAAGCCCTCCGCCGTCATCCTTGCTCTTCATCGGGCGCTGGTAGACTGGTGCTTCATCGGTCAACGCCGAAACGGGAATGTCGGCGACGGTCTCCCCATTGTGAAGGACCTGCATACGACCGCTGTCACGCACACGGCCGATAACCACTGCATCCAGGTCCCACTTGCGAAAAATATCCATCACTTCGCGCTCGCGACCTGCGTGGGCCACCAGCAACATGCGCTCCTGTGATTCCGAAAGCAGCATCTCGTAGGCCGTCATTCCTTCTTCTCTTTGAGGAACCAGAGATAGATCCAGTTCGATTCCGGTCGCTGCTCGCGCTGCCATTTCACAGGACGAAGACGTCAAACCAGCAGCACCCATGTCCTGGATTCCGGCGACTGCCCCGCTGCGCATTGCTTCGAGGCATGCTTCCAGCAACAGCTTCTCGAGAAATGGATCACCAACCTGAACGGTGGGTCGTTTTTCGAGGGCCTCTTCGTCAAACTCCGCCGAGGCCATCGTGGCGCCGTGGATGCCGTCCCGACCTGTCTTTGCGCCAACGTACAAAACTGGATTGCCTATCCCCGCAGCTTTGCCAAAAAAGATCTGATCGTGTCGTACCAAACCGAGCGCAAATGCATTAACCAGCGGATTGAACGCATAGGCATCGTCGAAGGCGACTTCGCCACCAACGGTAGCCACACCGAATGCGTTGCCGTAGTGGGCTATACCGGCGACCACTCCTGCCAGTAAGGATCGATTACGCCGGCCGTGTTGCGGATGATCGAGCGAGCCGAATCGCAAGCTATTCATTGAGGCAACCGGGCGAGCTCCCATCGTGAAGATATCGCGCAAGATGCCACCCACGCCGGTTGCTGCACCCTGGAAGGGCTCGATGAACGAAGGATGGTTGTGTGATTCAATTTTGAAAGCGGCACACCAACCGTCTCCCAGATCAATCACGCCGGCATTTTCTCCGGGAGGCACAATGACGCGCTCACCAGTCGTGGGCAAACGCTTCAAATGGACACGAGAAGATTTGTATGAGCAGTGCTCAGACCACATAACCGAAAAGATCCCGAGTTCAACAAAACTCGGTTCGCGGCCTAACAGCTCTCTTATTCGTTGAAATTCTTCCTGCGTGAGGTTATGAGCGGAAATTACTTCGGGTGTGATCTGTTCCATAAAAGGTGGGCAGTAAGCCGCAATGAAGAAAGTAGCCTAAGCCGGGGTCGCGCCTGCTGTCTACTGTTTGCTGCCTACTAACTGTTCAATCGCCGCGCGCAACTCTTTCGGGTTTACACGTCCGAATTGTTTGTAGACGACTTCGCCCTTGGCGTTATAGAGAAATGTTGCCGGCAAGCTGCCTTGCCATTTCGGGTCGACTACAGCGATAGCCGGTTCCGGATCGGGAACGTTCAGCAGGTATGCGGGCATCTTCGCATTCATCTGCTGAAGAAACTTAGGTACTTCCGTCTTAATGTCTTTTAGATCGTCTAATGAGATGGCGGCGAAGTCTAACCTTCCGGGCCCGTATTGCTGATCAATTTTTACAAGATCAGGGAATTCATCGCGACAGGGATCACACCAGGTGGCCCAGAAATTCACCAGGAGTGGCAGCTGTGAGTCTCGTTTGAGCAACGCCTTGAGCGCGTCTGTATCGATCTCCGTGACGACTGGTAACGACGCTCTAACAGCAGACGAAGGCTTCGCGGCGCGGTTCTTTCGTGTTTGAGCCGGCGCCGCGAAGTTCGAAAGCAAGATGCCCAAGCCAATTGGGACCAGAAACAGTGCTCGAAGCAAACGCATCACTTATGCGCGTTTGATCGTGCATCCGAAAGCGGTTGCAGTTGTCTTCTCTATCGGCTTAGCAGCCAACGTTGCATCCAACGCTTCGCGCAATTCACTGGCATTGACTCCTGCCGGATCCTTGCTGTTGTCGATGCGACCGTGATAGAGAAGCTTGTTGTTGGCATCCAGGAAATAAGCTTCGGGAGTCTTGGTGGCGCCCAGCCGATCCGCAATCTTATTGCCTGGATCCTTTAGGATGGGAAACGTCAAATGCTTCTCGGTTGCGTGAGCTTTAACGACGGAGGCATTCTCGGTGTTATTCGCGTTGATGCCAATTACGCTGATACCACGAGCTTTATAATCCTGCGCAAGTTTCTCCATGCGCTCGTTGTAAGCGTTGGAGACAGGACACTGGACCGCGATAAAAATCAGCACCGTACCGTTCTTTCCTTTTAGCGAGTTGAGCGCGTGGTCTTTTCCGTCTACGTCGGGCAGGGTGAAATCCTCGATGGCCGTGCCGATGGCTGGAGGAGCAGGAATCTCACTGGTCGTAGCACGTCCGCTTCCAGCAATCACAGAACCGGCGATCACGAATAAGGCGGCGAGCAAAATCGGAACGATATTTTGCTTTTTCATAACTAAATCTCCTTTCAGAACATGTAGGAAGTGAAGGCAAAGATTAGCAGTCCCTGCGGAGACGTGGCAAGCGAGTAGAGACTTAGGGTGTTGTTCAGCTTGGGTTCCTGACCATCTCATTCACACCGGGGCTTTAGCCCGGTGTCAGCGCCAGCATCTCCTTGAACCGTTTTAACGGTTTTCTCTCCGCGACATCGATGAGCACGCTCCAAACCGTTAAAACGGTTACGGGAATCAAGGGCGCGCAACTATACCACCGGGCTAAAGCCCCGGTGTGAATGAGAGTGCGCAATTCCTGGGATGAATTGACCCAACACCTTCTTTGTAATTGACAGTGTGCGGCCACATCCACCATCTTTGTCTGCTATGTCCAATTCCGGCTCAACAGCAGAACAGAGCACTTCGATTGATACGCAAGAACCTGCGGGACCACTCTGTCACGTTTGTGGCCGCGCTCACGAAGCACTCGTTCCCTTAGACAATCTTCAACCCGGCGAAAAAAGAATCGTGTCTCCCAAAGCTACGACCATTGAGTCGCTTGCTCGAGTTTGTCCTCATTGTATAGAACTCCTGAACCGTGCAGGCGAGAAGCTCGATCCGCATTTGGCAACGCTGGTACAAACTGAGCAAGCACTACCCACGCCTCTCAGAATGGATGCGGATGAACGTTTCACCGGCCGTGGTGTAACCATCGCCTTCCTCGACTCAGGGTTCTATGCGCACGCCGATCTAACCGAGCCAGTCAATCGCATCGTCGCCTATCACAGCATTTTTCCCGCTGAAGACGATCCAACGTTTCTGCAAACTCCCGACGTAGCCAGCTGGCATGGAATGATGACTTCCGTTGTCGCAGCAGGAAATGGACACCTTTCTGATGGCCTCTATCGAGGTATTGCTCCGGAAGCGAAACTTGTGCTGGTGAAGATCGGCAAAAGCGGGCGTATTCCGGAGGCAGATATCGAGAGTGGTATGCGCTGGGTTTTGGCAAACAAAGACAAGTATGAGATTCGCATCGTCAATATTTCGGCGGGCGGAGATTTTGAGCAATCCTATTTGCACAATTCGCTTTGCCAGCTCGTTGAAGAGGCGGTAAGGAAAGGCCTGATCGTTGTCTGCGCGGTAGGCAATGCCGGTCTCGCTCCGGGACATCCCGTACTACCACCCGCCAGTTCGCCGGCGGCGATTTCCGTCGGCGGTCTTGACGATCAGAATTCGCTGGATCGGGCGCGCCGTGGCATGTATCGGTCATCGTATGGACCAACCATCGATGGACTACAGAAACCGGAGGTGATTGCGCCCGGTATCTGGGTGGCGGCGCCAATTCTGCCCCACACACCTACTGCCGATGAGGCTCACCTGTATGCAGAGCTTGACTCGGCCCCGAATGAAGAGCTGGGCAATATCATCGCCGCACACACAGGCGTAGATAGGGATCTCGAAGAGGCTCGCGACTTACCGGTTCCGCTGTTGCGCCAGTTGATTACGATCAAGTTGCAAGAAGGCAATGTCATCAACCAGTACTACAAGTTTGTCGATGGCACTTCCTTCGCTTCACCGATCGTTGCTTCAATCGTTGCGTGTATGCTCGAAGCAAACCCGAAGTTAACGCCGCAACAGGTCAAGCGGATTTTGATTGACAGCGCGGAACGCGTCGAGGGCGTTGAGGTTGAGCGACAGGGTTGGGGAGTAGTTGTGCCAAGACGAGCCGTGTCCCTGGCGCTTCAGCTCAAGAATTGAGCCGGTGCGCCGAGGAGGGAGCTCGAACAAGTCGTTTTTACAATCGGACACGCTTGCTACCAAACACTGACCGCTCTGGCGACTGAACTGGCTGGACACGCCCAATAGGCATATGCAACAATCAGGCTTAATCCCACCCGAAACCCAAGAGATTTGAGAGGAGAGTTTTTGAGTTCCTATGTCTGAAAACGAAATCGCCGCGGACGGCAGTGCAGCTCCAGTATCCGAACCGACGACCGAGCCTGCTGCAACCGTCAGTGCGGAAGAAATTACATATCACGCTGTGGAGAAGGACGGAGTAGTTACGGCTATCTGGGAAATGCAGGGGCGCAAGCACCTGCGCACGATCGATCCTCGCTCACGTCAGGGTCAGGACATTCTTCGCCTTTACACCACCGAACATCACGACGAAATAGCTGGAGAGGCCACCGCTTCCTGAAGCGGGCTTGGGTTTTTCGTCTTTGGCCTTCGGTCTTTCAGAATGTTGGCCTTGAATTCAAAGACCAAAGACCAAAAGACCAAGTCCACTTTTTACGAAACCAAATTCCGCGCCTCACCGCTGACGAACGCTTCCAAACTATCGACAAGCTGATCGCCCAATATCTGCATTGCCTGACGACTGGCCCAGGCATTATGTGGCGTCACAATAAGATTGGGCAGACTCGCCTCCAACAGAACATTTCCGTCTCGCGGCGGTTCTGTGCTCAAGACATCGATCCCCGCGCCGCCCAATAGTCCTCGAATCAAAGCCTGGAGTAGCGCGCCTGCGTCGACCAAACCGCCGCGCGCAGTGTTGATGAGGATCGCCTCCGGTTTCATTTGCTGAATCTCCGGCGCGCCGATCAGGTTTCTGGTCTCTTCTGTTAGCGGACAATGCAAAGAAAGGACGTCACTCAGCCGGAGCACATCCGAAAATGAAACGCGACCTTCACGGACATCAACTGCACCCTTGCGCTCGGCCACCAGTACGCTCATTCCTATAGAACGTGCGAGCCGTGCCATGGACTGACCCAGCGTTCCATAGCCAACAACACCGAGCGTGGTCCCCTGCAAATCATTAATGGGATGATCAATCAAGCAATACTGCTTTGCGGTTTGCCAACGCCCCGACTGCACATCTCCGCGATAAGCAATCAAGTTTCGACGCAAACACAGCATTAGCATCAGGGCATGTTCAGGGAGTGAACTGGCTGCATACCCGCGCACATTGCAGACCCCAATTCCACGCGAACGACAAAAAGCGAGGTCAATATTGTCGACTCCCGTTGCGGCAACCGCAATGAGTCTTAGCTTTGGCAGTTGTGCCACGACGTCCTCGCGCATAGGCAATTTGTTACAGATAGCGATTGTCGCGTCACGCAGTCGTGGGACAATCTCTTCGGGCGCTGTTTCGCCGTACTCGATCCACTCGTGGGCGAACGCCGGACGAGGGAAATCTATCGTGAAGGTATTGCGCTCCAGAAAAACTATCGATTCGATTCTTCGGTTGGTTGCCATGATATTTCGTAACCAATTTCCGGTCGTTTTGTACAACAGAATGGATGAATCCAATAATTTGAACAAGTAACAGTAGTTTTCTATCTGTCAGTTCCCGACAAAGATTCTGAGGCGGTCGGCTAATCTTTGCTTACACCTGCACTTAGTTTCTTCAAGCCCTGATATTCGCCTAATGGAATGTTTGTTGCGTTTGTTGTCTTCAGTCCACCGGGTGATCTTAAACATCTGAAGTCTCAAACACTTCCCCTCACCTCCGGGGCGTTACCGCCAACGCCGAGCGAAAAGGAGATCCGATGAGGAAAGCCACACTCCTCCCGCTGCTCTTCGCAGCCTTCTTCGCGTTTTTGTCATTTCCTGTTATGGCTCAAACCACCGGTTCAATCTCCGGTGAAGTCAGGGATGAAAAACAGGCGGTCATCCCCAACGCCACGGTCACCGTGCGAAATGTCAAAACCAATGAGACTCGCACCTCCCAGACCGAGAATGGGGTTTTGAATTGAGACACTACCTTTACCCAACCTTTACCCCAGTTAACTTTCTTTGCTTAACCAGGCAGAGTATCATCCGGTTTTCCAAGTTCACTTGGAGTAAGGAACGTCTTGGCTGGGAGAAAGATCCCTTTTCGGGCCCAGTAGAAAATTTCGACGAGATGCGCGCCCGGACTCGGAGTCAGGAATTCGAGTGAGAAGGCTATTAAGTCGATCGATTGGGATTACATCTTTCTGGATCGCGCGAGCCTCGACGAAATTGGCCATCAGCAATTTACTAGCGAGGATAAGATTGCACCCGGTAAAGCCAAAGAGTTGACCATCGTCATTAACAAGCCGCCCACACACACTATAAGCCTGACCGCTCTCAATAGTAATGAGCGCGATGCCTTGAGCGAGCGGGTGATTCTTGTGCGTATTGTGTATGGAGACGGCTCGAGATGGGAACGTCCCAGCGGACTTCCCCGTTAGCGCAATTCTGATTCGCAACTTGAAAATACGAAAAGCACAACCGGAAGAAGCCGCGACCCTGACTCGCCTTGCTCTTGATGCAAAGCGGCATTGGGGTTATCCCGAGCACTGGATCCGGCATTGGGAATCAGACCTCACCATCTCTCCAGAATTCATTTCCAGTAACCAGGTCTACGTGGCTGAAGAAGAGGGAGAGATTCAAGGCTTCTATGCGTTATGTATCAACCATACCAAAGCCGAACTCGAGCATATGTGGGTGGCGCCTGCATACATCGGCACGGGCATAGGTAAAGAACTTTTTCTCGATGCTATGGAAAAGGCTGCGACTCTGAATGTACGCGAGATTGAGATCGACTCGGATCCCAACGCCGAGGGTTTCTACGAAAGATGATAACGTCGCAACCGGCCCCGATACATTAAGAGTCTTCAACTTCGCCAAAGGCAACGTCAATTTAACAACTACATATTGTCATAGTGGTTGCTTCGGCCATGATCGGGATTGGGAAAGGTAACCTGTGTTCTCAGTGCCTCCGTGGTGATAAAAGCGCCGAAAACTATTTCACCACGGAGACACTGAGAACACGGAGAACCCCATAGGACACTACCTGCAAATTTTCTCAGCTTGATCGGCCAATCGGAAGATGGCTAGTCAAACCGATCGCGGTATTCGGTCGAGTTAATGAAAGCCTTGACCATCTCGGCTCGTCTAAAGTCACCACCAAACTGGTTCAGTTTCCCGAGCCAGAAATCGAAGCCCGCAAAGCCGGAATCAGGCGCGTCATTGGGATTTCTGCGAAGATAGCCGAAGTACTGCATCAGCACGAACGCTCGGTTAAACTCCGCCGCGCTGAAGTCCCCATCCTCCGCAACCTTCCTCAACACAGTCGCACGCGTCTCCTGTCCCCCGCTTAGGCCGTTAACCAGGGAATCTCGCTCCGCTTGCGAAAGTGCACCGCCAGTCATCGTGTTTAGCTTGTCCACATACTGCGCCGCCGTAAGTTGCGCCGGAAAGTTTGTTTGAAACTCCGCGCGCGCGACGAAGCTATTGAGGAACGCGATTGTATTTGCCTCAAGCTTCTGCTGCCAGCCAACCTCCCCGACTACAAGTCCGCTCCCGATTGTTTGTGTATCCTGAATGAACTCCTGAAGGCGCGGCAGTGCCCGTGGTCGATCCGGCCGCTCTGGAAAAGACGTCTTGTATAAGCGATAGACGAGAAAGCCGGTCCGCTGAAACTCAATTGAAAGAAAGAATGCTGCCGAGGTATCGATGCGCTTTACGTCGCGACATTGGGCATTCAAGCCGCAGAGATCGATATTGTTCTTCCAGAACAAGAGACCCGGTCCGTCTGCATCACGGTTCAGAAAATCCAAATACTGTTGCCTGACAAAAAACTGCGAGTTATTGAATTGAGTCGGGCCGAACCCCAGGCCTGACAAAGCCAGACTGCCGGAATCAGCTTGCGAAAAGATTTTGCCGTTCTGCAGGAAACCATCCTGGTTAGGATCGGGGAAGGCATCGATACGTGCCGTTCCGCCATTGCCGCTCGCACCATCGAATGACGCGCTGGCATCTTCGATTACATAGACACTACCTTTGCGATCCACGGCCATGCCATGCAGGAACAAGTTGTTATCAATCGACAGCCCCTCGACAGCCACTTCATCACGATCGCCACGGCCGTCACCATTGTCGTCGTAAATGGCGAGCATGACCGTGTCGTTTCCCGCGGAGTGGGAAAAAACAACGCCTCGTGAATTCACGGCGATGTCGAGCGGGGAATCGTCCGAAAACTGATACGAGTAGTAGGCGACGTTATCAAGCGTATCAGGCATGCCATCGCCGTCGGTATCACGAATAATGCGCAGTTCGTCGGAACGAAAGTCCGCGATCAAAAGATCGTTGTTGGGCATCAGGGCCAGTGCGTTGGCATTGAAGAGCTGGTTATTGCCAACACGCACGAGCTCGCGCGACCTCGAGTTGTCAAAGCCTCCGGTGTTGGGGTCACGTACCAACAAGACAATTCCTGGTGAGGGCTCATTATTAGGATCGTTTGGATCGGCGGAGTTGAAATAACCACTGGAAGAAACGACGACAAATTCTTGACCTGCCTTTGACGTGCCGGAAACTAGGGCCGCTGCTGAAGGTAAGCCAAAATCCCGCTGAAGATTGAAAGTGGAAGAGGCGTTGACTACGTAGTCGCCATTAGTGTCGAGCGCCACAACGAGAACGCCAACAAGCGTATTGTTGAGTGTGGCAGAATAAACTTCGTACCTGGCCCCGGATTTGCCAACCGCGATATCGAAAGAGCCACCAATCGAATCGAATGTCGTTCTTTCGTCGGCTACCAGGTCGCCTGTACGATCGACGAACTGTTCGTCAGTCCCTGCAGATGAGGATAAGCTCAACTGCGAGGTGTGCAACACGCGACTCAAACGCGTGCCAGGGCCAATCGACGTCGTCGCGGGTATATTCAGATCACTGCTGACGCGTGCCACGTGGTTCGGCAAAGATCCGGAACCTGTCAGACGAGGCCTCCGTCCGCGCACTTGTTCCGTTCGCGCCGGCTCATACGCACCTTTCCTGGCGGCAGCCGATCCAGAAGGTTGTTTTGACTCAAGCACGCGTCTAGTGTCAGGTCTCAGATCAGGATCGATGGTCTGCGCACTACCCGCTACCGCGAGAAGATAGGCGCCAATCGTTAGGGCTGCAATTAACGCAATAAAATAAATGGTCAACCGTACCAGTCGCATGAATCTCTCCCGTTTTTTGCTATGGGCCGCTTCCGCTGATCATGACTCTGAAGTCATGATTTGAAACGCGGCCCTCGCAACTCTGCCTCAGCGAACCGGATTGTTCGGAGTTGACGGACGATCAGGTTTCGCTGGCTCCGACCGCGGTTCTGAACGTGGCGACTCAGAACGTGGTGACTCAGAACGTGGTTCGGAACGCGGCGACTCAGAACGTGGCGACTCAGAACGTGGCGACTCAGAACGTGGTGACTCAGAACGTGGTGACTCAGAACGCGGTTCGGAGCGCGGCTCGGAGCGCGGTTCGGAACGTGGTTCGGAGCGCTGCTCGGTGCGTGGTTCGGAACGCGGTTCGGAGCGTGGTTCGGAACGCGGCTCGGTGCGTGGTTCGGAACGCGGCTCGGAGCGTGGTTCGGAGCGCGGTTCGGAGCGCGGTTCGGAACGAGGTGGAGGCTCATAACGCTCAGGCCGCTCGAGTCGTGCAGGAGCTTCTGAGCGCGGTTCACTGCGTTGTAGCGGCGGCTCATAACGCGGCGCCGGTGTTTCCGTTCGCGGCTGCGGTTCCGGCCGGGACGGAGCTTCGATTCTTTCCGGCTGTTCGCGCTGACGTTTCTCGCTCTGACTCGGAGGCGCAGTTGGCCGCACTATTCGTTCCGGTGGATTATCCTGACTTGGCCGTGCCGGTCGAACCACCGGGGCGCCGTCTTCACCGGCAGACGGTCGTGCAGGAACACCCGCAGGTCTTCGTTCGCGCGGCTGTTCGTCTCGTTCGTTGTTAGCTGGATTCACAGGCAATTCCGGTCTTGGCGATGTTCGACTCGGACGAGAGGAACGCTCATCTGGACTCACGTTGCGATCGACGTTGCGGTTGCTGTCATCCCTGTTGTTGCCGCCATCGGCTGGCTCGCGAATAGGCCGGGCCGGCCGCGCAACTGCGCCGGTCGGGCGCGATTCAGGAACGCCCGTCGTTGTACTTTCAGTGGGGATAGAAGAACTGGGATCGCGCCCATTGAGGACACGTGTTCGTCGCAGCTCGTCATCCAATGGCACGCCGGGAGTGCGCGCTGCTGCCCCGGTCGGCCTATCTGGTATTTGAACGCCGGGAGTAACACGCGCGGGTCGCGCCGCTTGGCTGCGATCCACGCGATCTCCTCCGGTTCCTCCAGCGGCTGCATTGCTTGATCCAAATGCCGGACGCAAAGGCAGGTCGCCACGCAGAGGCTCGGAACCTATTACTCGTCTGGCCAACTCTTCGTTAGCCGATCGCAGCCTAACCTTGTCGCCGCCCAGTTCTTTCGCCGGTAAGGTGGTGACCGCACGCAGATATGCAGGGTTCGTACGACGGAGATTTCTGAGTTCGTCCGGTCGCAGCGCTGTCAAACGATCGGCGTTGTGGTAGTAACGTGAATGTGGATCACGCTGGTGATAAGAGAGGGGATACCAACAGAAGTTGTCTCCGAAAGAAAAATGAAGTGAGACAAAGGCCACCAGAGCCGGACGCCACCAACTACGGTGCCGGTAGTAGTGACTGCGCGGACACCAGGCCCAGTAGTTGTT
>WNFR01014620.1_pt1 | contig 14499 bp, 17 predicted proteins | sample 5400221 | NCBI WGS metagenome assembly WNFR01 (sample SAMN13153357, study PRJNA577476) | soil metagenome | isolation source: 40 cm soil under Madrone tree | place: USA:California | collected 2016-06-14 | reverse complement strand
AGTAGACGATGATGTCGCCCGGAACGAAGCTCGCGCCGTCGCAGGTCACGGCGCGCAGCAGCGCGGCGGCGGGCGCCGCCGCGCCGAGCGCCCGCACGCGGGCCCCGTCACTCGAGCGGCACCGTGCCGGCGCAGTAGATCTGCGCCTGGTGCTGCTCCAGGAAGTCGCGCGTCATGTCGGCGACGCTGCCGCGCGCCGCCGCGTCGAGGCACGACGGACACGTGCCTTTCTGGTCGAGCTTGCCGCTCGCGGCGTCGTACTTGGTGCGGCAGGATTTCGCGCCGCTCTCGCAGGCCGCCTTGTCGAACGGCTTACCCTTGAACTCGACGGCGGCCTGCTTAATCTCGCACTTGCTGACGCAGCCGGCGAATGTCGCAACAGTCTTGGTGACGGCGTCCTCGCACTTGCTGGTATCCTTGTCCGGCGGCACGAACCCGGAGTCATCACCGCCGAAGACGGTGGTTCCGGCACAGTACACGTCGCCCTGCTCGCTGCCGTCGATCGCGTTCGTCACCTGGTCGGCGAGGTCGCCGCGCGCGGCCGCGTCGAGGCACGACGGGCAGATTGCTTTCGTTTCGAGCGACGCGCTCGCCGCGTCGTACTTGGCGCGGCACGACTTATCGGCGCCGGTCTCGCAGCTCTCCTCGTCGAACGGCTTCTGCTTGAGCGCGAGATCGGCCTGCTTGATGTGGCACTTGCGGATGCAGGCGGCGAGCTTCGCGAGATCGCGGGCGACGGCGTCCTCACACTTCGCAGTGTTCTTGTCCGGCGGCACGAACCCGGAGGCCAGCTGGATCGGCGTCGATTCCGGGGTCGGTGACGCGACGAGCGTCGCCGTGGCGACGGGAGTGACGGTCACGACCGGCGTCGCCGTCACGGTCCCAACCGTCGGCGTCGGCGGCACGACGGTCGTCGTCGGAGTCGGCGAGCCGGTCGGCGTGGCGGTGCGCGTGACCGTCGAGCTCGGCGACGCGGTGATCGTCGGCGTGATCACGAGCGTTGCGGTGGTCGTCGGCGTCGCCGTGCGGGTCGCGGTGGCTGTCGCCGTCGCGGTGCTCGTCGCCGTTGCGGTAGTCGTCGCCGTCGCGGTTCTCGTCGCGACGACGGTCGCCGTCATCGTCGGAGTGGGAGCGGCGGTCGCCGTCGCGGTGCGGGTCGCCGTCGCCGTGACGGCGGCGGTGGCGCTCGCGGTCGGCGTGGTCGTGCGCGTCGCCGTCGCGTTCGGCGTCACGGTCGCCACGATCGCCGTCACCGTCGCGCTCGAGGTCGGACCCGTCGTCGGCCCGGCGCTGGCGGTCGGCGTGGCGGCGGATGCCGTCGCCGCACACCGGACAATTCGGATAGAACGTGGTCCCCAGCGCCTTGGGGTTGTCGATCGGCGGCGGATTGAAGGTGGCGCCCGCCTTCTGCGGCACGACGGCGGGAGGATGCGTCAGCACGATCTTCCCGCCCGGCGCCGCGATGTACTGCGACCCGGACTGGAACTGCATCGCGCCGACGGACGCGAACTCGATGTCGCTGCCGCCGCTGATGTTCGAGGCGTACGTACCGCCGGTGCCGTCGATCTTGACCGTCCCGGCGACGGTGAGCGTGCAACCCGTGAACGACAGCGTTTGGACGCTGCCGTTGCTCGACCCGGCGCTCGCGAGCACGTCGTCCAGCACCGTCAGCGCGCCCTGGGCGCCGCCTCGCGCCTCGCCGGAGAGGAAGTCGACGGTCCCGCCGAAGCCGGCGGCGACGGCCGCGTGCACGTCGATGAAACCGTTGACGGTCGTCGTGCTGCCCGAATCGGCGCAGACGACGCCGCCAGAGTCCCCGATCAAGGTGAGCGGCGCGTTGATCGTGAGCGCCTTGCCGGCGCTGAAATCGACCTCGCCGCCGTCGCCGCCGCTGTTCGTGGCGCCGCTGCCGCCGCCGCCGTTCGCGATGATGCCCGCGCCGATCGTGATGTCGCCGTCCAGCGGCCCGATAGTGAAGGAGTTGGCATCCCCGCTATCGAACGAGACGAACCCGCCGCAGCCGTCGAACGTCGGCCCGGCGCTCGCCTGGATCGCATTGAGCGCGCTGTTGCTCGTCACGAGGATCGTGCCGGACGCGCAGAGCGCGATGTCACCGCCGTCGCCGCCCGACGTCTGCGAGGAGCTGCCGTTCGCCTTCAGCTGGGCGTTGTTGGCGGCGTCGAGCGTGATGCCGCCGCCGGGCGTGCCGCCCGGGAGGCCGATGAAGTCCTCGCCGGCGTTGAGGCAGAGGGCGCCGCCGAACCCGGCGCCGGCGGTCGAGCTGACGTCGATGTCCTTGCTCAGGGTGATGCTGTCCCCGGCCTCGATGTCGACGCTGCCGCCGTCGCCACCGCCGCCGTGGGCGTCGATCGGCTGCACGACCGTGATGCCGGTCGCCGCCTGCATGTCGACCTCGCCGCCCGAGCCCTGATTGGTGCCGACGACGTTGATGGCGGCGCTGTCGAAGATGCTGCCTGCGGTGGCGTTGAGCACCACCGTGCCGCCGTCCGTGAACTCGCCGCCATTGGTGAAGCTGCTCGTCCCGTTGCCGTGGAGCACGGTGCCGTTGCCGAGGCTGATGCTGACGCCGCTCGCGTTGGCGCCGCCGGCATCCATCTCGATGGTCCCGGCCGCATCGCCAATGACGTCGATCAGCGCGCCGCCGCTCTGGACGATGATCGGTCCGGTGCTCATCAATGTGACAGAGCCGCCGCCGATGATGAAGCCGTTCGGCTCGACGAAGTCACCGCGCGCCTTCAGCTTGCCGGTGCTGGTGATCGTGATGCTCGGCGTGTTGAAGAACCGCATGAACGACGTGTCGCCGGGCATCTCCAGCGTCTTGTTGATGGTCAGCGTGCGGCCGCCGAGGTCGAATGGGCACTGCGCTTTGCTGAAATCGAAGTTCGCGCCAATCGAGATGTCGACGTTCTGGTTGAAGTTCACGGCGGTGGCGGTGCACGTGCTCGAGCCGACGCACAGAATGTTCGCCGTGTTCGCGACCGCGTTGGTCGGATCGCAGCTCTTGACGAGCTGGGCGGACGCGGAGCGCGCCGACGCGAGCAGCACGACGGCGGCGCAGATCAACGCGACGGCGAGACGCGAGACGAAACTCGGCGTAGTACGCATCGACTGTGAAATCCTTTCACTGGTGCGGGACCCCGCTCGGGGCGTGCGAGAAGCGAATTATGGGAGCAGCGGCTCGTCCCGGTCAACTGAATTCGGAGCTCGAAAAAGTGCTCGCCCCGTCGATCGTCGACGCGATCACGCGCGGCATCGGTAGGGCGGCACCGCCCCGCCGCGCCGTGACGCGTCGCAATTCCTCACCGACAGGGGCAGCCGTAAGGTGTACGAGGATCCGCTGGACGACGGGCGGATCCTCGATCGTGGCGATGAATCGGGGGCGGCCGACGAAGCTACTGCGCTTCGGCTTCGTAGCCGAGCGATTCGAGGAACGCCGCCTTCTCCTCGCCCGGCATGATGTAGATGCCGTCCCAGCCGCAGACTTCTTCGCAGAGCTTGCAGCCGACGCAGGTCTTCTCGTTGACGGCGACCTTGCCGAGGTACTCGGGGCCGTTTTCCGGTGACGGGTAGATGCAATCGAACGGGCAGACGTCGATGCAGACGCCGCAGCCGTTGCAGTTGTCCGGGTGGACGATCGCGATCGGACGCTCGTCGCGCTTCAGGACCTTGGTGATGTTACCCCAGGTGTCGAGGATCGCCTCGTCGGGACAGATGACCCCGCACGCCCCGCAGTCGATACAGAGCGCGGGCTCGATGAAGAAGGCCTTCTTCGGCTCGCCGCTGATGGCGCGGGTCGGGCAACGCTTCTCGCAGGCGGTACAGCCGGTGCAGTTCTCGGCGACGATCGTGAAGGGCATGCTACTTCTGCATTTCCTTCAAGATCTCGTCGGTGCGGCCTTGCTCGATCAGCTGATCGTTGCGACGCGCCTGCTTGAGACCGACCCAGGTGAAGAAGAAGACGAGGAGCAGCATGCCGGCGATCGGGATGTTGTCGGGCTTCAGAAGGATGTCGAGGAACTGATCGAGGCCACTCATGTGCTCCATGTGTTCTGGGTAACAACCTCGTCTCGGGATGTCAACGAGAACAATCGTTTGCGACCCGTACTGATGCGTCAACTTGCTTGCGGTCGCGTCCTCTTTTCGCTAAAGAGCGGCATTCATTCGAGCGGGGGGCAGGTTCGGGGGCGATCTCGAAACATCCGGGATGAACCGGTCGCGCGTCGGCTGAGCTCCGCGCGCGGCACGCCGCTACCAACGACCACTTTCACGAACACCACGCGGAAAAGGATGGGTGCACCCAGATGCTGAGCTGGTGGCTTCCACACAACGTCTCGAGCTACGGCGGCGACGTCGATTACCTCTTCTATCTCATCTTCTACATCACCGGCGTCGCGTGGGTCCTCGTCCAGGCGGCGATGCTGGTCTTCCTCTTCATGTACCGTCACCGCGAAGGTCGGCGCGCGACCTACACGCACGGCAACACGACGCTCGAGATCATGTGGACGATCGTGCCGGCGCTGATCCTCGTGATGCTCGGCTTCATGAGCAAGGCGACGTGGGACGCGATCCGCCACACCCATCCGCCGAGCACGACCGTCGTGCAGATCACCGCCAAGCAGTTCAACTGGGAGATCCTCTATCCTGGGCCCGACGGCAAGTTCGAGACCGCCGACGACAAGATGATCGAGAACGACCTGCACGTCCCGGTGAACGAGGTCGTCCGCGTCCGCCTGACCTCCAAGGACGTGATCCACAGCTTCTTCGTGCCGCAGTTCCGGTTGAAGCAGGACGCCGTGCCCGGGCGCGTGATCGAGATCTGGTTCAAGGCGACCGAGCCCGGCGTCTACGAGCTGCCGTGCGCCGAGCTCTGCGGCTTCGGCCATTCGGGCATGCTCGGGCACGTCACCGTACAGACCGCCGAGGATTACAAGGCTTGGACCAAAGAACAGTGGCCCTCGTGACGAAAGGAATCGATCGATGACCTCGCCGGCACCGGCCAAGGCGCACGCCGCGCACGCCGAGCATCACGAGCTCGGCTTCATCCGCACGTACGTCTTCTCTACCGACCACAAGATGATCGGCCGCCAGTTCCTCTTCATGGCGCTTTTCATGATGATCATCGGCGGCTCGTTGGCCTTGATGATGCGCTGGGAGCTGGCGTGGCCCGAAGGCAACGCCGGCCCGAATCCGAACGCCGGCACGCAGCTGATGTTGAAGCTCTTCGGCGATCCGGCGAGCGGCGACCTGCCGATCCCGTTCACGAAGTGGATCCCGGAGCCGTACATGTTCGACGGCCACATGCCGCCGGAGTTCTACAACGCGGCGTTCACGATGCATGCGACGATCATGATCTTCTTCGTCGTGATGCCGATCCTCGTCGGCTGCTTCGGGAACTTCCTCATCCCGCTGATGATCGGCGCCCGCGACATGGCGTTCCCGGTGCTGAACATGCTGTCGTTCTGGGTCGGCGCCATCGCCGGCGTGATCATGCTGAGCTCGTTCCTCGTCCCCGGCGGCGCGGCCGCCGGCGGTTGGACGGCGTACGCACCGCTCTCCGCCGTCCCCACGTACACCGGCGTCACGTGGGGCCAGCACCTCTGGTGCATCAGCATCATCGTTCTCGGCATCTCGTCGCTGATGGGGTCGATCAACTACATCACGACGATCATCAACATGCGCGCGCCCGGCATGACGTACTTCCGCATGCCGCTCGTCATCTGGTCGCTCTTCATCACCGCGATCCTGCTCCTGCTCGCCCTTCCCGTCCTGACGGCGGCGCTCGCGATGCTGCTGCTCGACCGCATGGCGGGCACGAGCTTCTTCCTGCCCGCTGGCGGCGGCGAGCCGCTGCTCTGGCAGCACCTCTTCTGGTTCTTCGGCCATCCCGAGGTCTACATCATGATCCTGCCGGCGATGGGCATCGGCTCGGAGATCCTGCCGGTCTTCGCCCGCAAACCGATCTTCGGCTACCGCGCGATGGCGTTCTCGATGATCGGCATCGCGTTTCTCGGCTGGATCGTCTGGGGCCACCACATGTTCCAGAGCGGCATGAACCCGACCCTCGGGACGAGCTTCATGATCTCGACGATGGTCATCGCCGTGCCGTCCGCGATCAAGACCTTCAACTGGCTGGGTACGTTGTGGGGCGGCAACATCCACTTCAAGGTTCCGATGATGTTCGCCCTCGGCTTCGTCGCCATGTTCGTGATCGGCGGCCTCTCCGGCATCTTCATGGCGTCCACACCCGTCGACATCTTCATCCACGACACCTATTTCATCGTCGGCCACATCCACTACGTGCTCTTCGGCGGCTCCATCTTCGCGCTCTTCGGCGCCATCTACTATTGGTTCCCGAAGATGTTCGGCCGCATGACGAACCCATTCCTCGGCCACGTTCACTTCTGGGGCACCTTGATCGGCTTCAACGGCACGTTCTTCCCGATGCACATCATCGGCATCGGCGGCCACATGCGTCGCATCTACAATCCGATGCAGTACGAGTTCCTGCACCCGCTCCAACATTGGAACGTCTTCATGACCTTGAGCGCCCTCTTCCTCGGGCTCTCCCAGATCCCGTTCGTCATCAACTTCATCTACAGTCTCTTCTTCGGACCGAAGGCGGAGCAGAACCCGTGGCACGCCAACACGCTCGAGTGGACCGCGGCGCCGACTCCGGCGCCGCACGGCAACTTCGGCCCGGTGCTGCCGACCGTCTACCGCGGACCGTACGAGTACAGCTCGCCGGAAGTCGAAGAGGACTACCTCCCGCAGAATCGCCTCCTGGCGGGCGGCACGGCGGGTACGCACTGAGGATCCACGCGTGATGGATGACCCCGCACGCACGCGTCTCGGGCTGCACCGCTTCGCGACCGCGGTCGCGGGCGCGACGCTGGTCCTGATCTTCGTCGGCGGCCTCGTCACCAGCACCGGCTCCGGTCTCGCCGTTCCCGACTGGCCGCTCTCCTTCGGGCAGCTCTTTCCGCGCATGGTCGGCGGCGTCTTCTACGAGCACGGCCACCGTCTCGTCGCCGGCACCGTCGGTCTGGCGACGCTCGTCCTCACGATTACCGTCTGGCTGGTCGATCGCCGGCGCTCGGTTCGCTTCGTCGCACTGGCGGCGATCGGCGCCGTGATCGCGCAGGGCCTCCTCGGCGGACTCACCGTGCTCCTGCTTCTCCCGCCGGCGGTCTCGGTCGCGCACGCGTGCCTGGCGCAGGCGTTTCTCTGCTTGACGGTCGCTCTCGCCGCGATGACGAGCCCGGCGTGGGACGACGGTCGTCGACTCACGGACGACGGCGCGCCGTCGATCGCGCTGCTCACCCGCGTCACCGCCGCCGCCGTGTACGCGCAGCTGATCCTCGGCGCTGTCATGCGCCATACCGGCGCCGGCCTCGCGATCCCCGATTTCCCGCTGGCGTTCGGTGCGCTCGTGCCGCCCTTCGACCGCCCCGGCGTCGCGATCCATTTCGCGCATCGCATGGGCGCCGTCGTCGTCCTCGCGCTCGTGGCGTGGACCGCCTCGACGATCCGCGCCCGCCATCCGCGCGAGCGGCGCCTGCGCCGCCCCGCGCTCCTCGCGTGTGCGCTCGTCGTGCTGCAGATCACGCTCGGCGCCGTCACCGTGTGGAGCGGCAAAGCGGTCCTGCCGACGACGCTGCACGTCGCCGTCGGCGCTGCCCTCCTCGCGACCACGTTCCTGTTGGCATTGCGCGCCGGCCGCCTCATCGCGGTGACGCAGCCGAGCGCGCCGCCGTTGGTCGCGCCCAGAGGGGTCGCTGCATGATCGGCAGCCCCGCACTGCCGATCGCCGCCGACCACGCCGGGCGTCGGGTCGCGGATTTCCTCGCGCTCTGCAAGCCGCGCGTCGTAGCGATGGTGCTGGTGACGACCGCCGTCGGTTACTATCTCGGTGGCACGGCGGCGCCGATCGATTACGCGCGGTTCCTCTCGACGCTCGTCGGCACCGCGCTCGCGGCCGGCGGCACGCTCGCCCTCAACCAGTACATGGAACGCGAGCGCGACGCGCTGATGCAGCGCACGCGCGACCGCCCTCTCCCCGACGGCCGCATCGTCCCCACCGATGCGCTGCTGTTCGGCACCGTCATCACCGTAGCCGGCCTCGCGTATCTGGCATTCGCGGTCGATCCGCTGCCGGCGCTGGTGACCGCGCTCACGACGGCGACGTACCTATTCGCATACACGCCGCTGAAGGCGCGGACGTCGCTCTGCAGCGTCGTTGGCGCAATTCCCGGCGCGTTGCCGCCGCTCACCGGCTGGGCCGCCGCGCGCGGGTCGCTCGGCATCGAGGCGGGCGTGCTGTTCGCGATCATGTTCCTGTGGCAGATTCCGCACTCGCTCGCGATCGCCAGTCTCTACCGCGACGACTACGCCCGCGCCGGCATCCGCTTGCTGCCCGTCATCGAGCCGGACGGCTCCAGCACCGGCCGGCACGTGCTCAGCAACTCCTTCGCGCTCCTCATGGTCGCGCTCATGCCGACGATGATCGGTCTCGCCGGGTCGACGTATTTCGTGGTCGCGCTCGCGCTCGGGCTCCTCCTCGTGCTTGCATCCGCACGGCTCGCACGCTCGGCGTCGCCCGCCGATGCGCGACGCCTGCTCCTTGCGACGCTCGTCTACCTGCCGCTCCTCCTCGTCGCGATGGCCGCGGACAAGCTCCCGGTGTCGCCGTGGTGAGCACGAATCGACAGCTCGGGCTCGCACTCTTCGGCTTTTTCTCGATCATGTTCGTCGGCTCCGTGATCTACATCGTGGTGCTCCATTGAGCACGGCGGTGGCTCGCCGTCTCACCCGCACGGGCTCCGTGCTGCGCGTCCCCCAGGGCGGCCCCCCGGTCACGTCGCCGATCAGCAACGCGCGGCTGGGGATGGTCATCTTTCTCGCGTTCGAGTCGATGTTCTTCGCCGCCCTGATCGCCGCGTACCTCGTCTTCCGCGTGCGGACGACGATCTGGCCGCACCGGGCTCCTCGGCACGGTCTTCCTCGCCGTGCAAGGCTCCGAATGGATCCGGCTCGTCGGCCACGGGCTCACGCTCTCAACGGGCATGTACGGCGCGACGTTCTACACGTTGATCGGCTGCCACGGCTTGCACGTCGCCGCGGCAGTCGCGTGGTTGCTCGTCGTGCTCACGCGCGCACAACGGCATCGCTTCGCCGCGCCCGTCCGCGTCCCGCTCGAGCTGTGCTCGATGTACTGGTTCTACGTCGTCGGGCTGTGGGCCGTGCTCTTCCCCTTGGTGTATCTGCTGTGAAAGGACGAACCATGCGCATCGGCACGCTCATCGCTCTCGCCGTCGCGATCCTCGCCGCGGCGGCCTTCGTTCCGTCCGCCGTGCTCGCGCAAGGGTGCGCGATGTGCAAGACGGCGCTCGACGGCCCGGTCGATCCGCTCACCGAAGCGTTCAACGTGAGCTCGCTGTTTCTCATGGCGACCCCATACACGGTCGTCGGCACGATCGGCGCCTGGATCTACATCGCCTCGCGCCGGCGCGGGCGTCAGGTCGATCACGACGACGCCACACCCGAGGTGCAATGACACGCATCACTGACAAGGAGACGCGATCGTGAGCCAAGCCGCCGTACTCGAACACCCAGGCGTAGAGCCCGCCGAGTCGCCCCTCACCCCAGAGAGCTGGGGCAAGCTCGGGATGTGGATCTTCCTCGCCGGCGACGCGATGTCGTTCGGCGCGCTGCTCGCCGGCTACGGCGCGCTCCGCTACAGCAGCGGCGATTGGCCGACGCCGTCGCACGTCCTCGGCATCCAGCTCACCGCGTTCATGACGTTCCTCCTCATCTGCAGCAGCGTCACGATGGTGAAGGGACTGTCGGCGATCCAGCACGGCGACCAAGCCGGCTTGCGGCGCTTCGTCGGGCTGACGATCCTCGGCGGCGCCGCGTTTCTCAGCATGCAAGCGTACGAGTGGACGCACCTCATCGAGCATGGGATGCGTCTCTCCGGCAACCCGTTCGGCGCGTCGCTCTTCTCGACGACGTTCTTCTGTCTCACGGGCTTCCACGGCTGCCACGTCTTCGGCGGCGTCGTGTACTTGAGCTGCATCTTCGTCCAGGCGTTCCGCGGTCGCTATTCGGCGACGGACAACAACCCGGTCGAGATCGCCGCCCTCTACTGGCACTTCGTCGATCTCGTCTGGATCCTGGTCTTCACGTTCGTGTATTTGGTGTAGGAGAAGGTGACCATGACCGTCGCTCACGAAGAGCCCAACTACATGGGCGTGTTCTGGTGGCTCCTGGTGCTGACGATCCTCGAGATCTGCGTGATCTACGCGCCGATGGCGCACCTGGCGATCGTGCTCTTGCTGATTGTCATGGCGCTCACGAAAGCGTCGCTGGTCGCGATGTATTACATGCACCTCGCGTTGGAGAAGCGGACGCTCGGGATCATCGCGCTGACGCCGCTCGTCCTCTGTGTGTTTCTGATCTTCGCGCTCACCCCCGATCTTGGCGCGGTCGTCCATCAGTCGCCGAAGGCCGAGGCGGCAGCCGAGGGCGTACACGGCGAGCATTGATCTGACGCGCGCCGATGCGGTGCACGACGTACGGTTGCGCCGGGTCGTCTGGACGGCACTCGCGCTGGCGCTCGCGGCGCTGACGATCGTCAGCGCCTGGCGCATGCATCGCGGCTCCGGCCGTCCCGCGGAGCTCCCCGTCTACGGCCGGGTGCCGCCCTTCGCGCTCGTCGAGCGTAGCGGACGGCCGCTCACGGCCGACGATCTCGCCGGCGGCATCTGGGTCGCGGATTTCATCTTCACGCGCTGCGGCGGCATGTGTCCGGCGCTCACGACGACACTCGCCGCCTTCTTGCGGCGGTTACCGCCGTCGTCCGCCGAGCGCCTCCGTGCCGTCACCTTCACCGTCGACCCGGAGCATGACGATCCCGCGACGCTGCGCCGCTACGCCGAGGGCTTCGGCGCCGATCGCGCGCGCTGGCTCTTCGTCACCGGCGACCGCGGCGACGTCGAGCGGCTCGTCCGCGACGGCTTCCACTTGAGCATCGCCGAGCTGCCGCCGGGGGAGCGTGAGCACTCGCCCGAGCCGATCACGCACAGCGATCGTTTCGCGCTCGTCGATCCGCAGCGACGCATCCGCGGCTACTACCACGGCACCGATCCCGACGACGTCGCGCGCCTCGAGCGCGATGTCGCCCTACTCAGCGGGAGCGGCACGTGATTCCGATTCGCGCGCTGCCGTCGCTGAACGCGATTCTCAACGCGACGAGCGCCGTGCTGCTCGTTCTCGGCTACGCCGCGATCCGCCGTCGCGACGTCCACGCGCACCGTCGGTTCATGGTGGCGGCGTTCGTCGTGTCGGTCGTCTTCCTCGCATCATACGTTCGATATCACGTCGCCGTCGGCTCCGTGCCGTTTCCGGGAACCGGGTGGATACGCGGAGTGTACTTCGCGGTTCTGATTCCGCACGTGATACTCGCGGCAGCAATCGTGCCGTTGGCGTTGGCGACGTTCCGTCTCGCGTGCCGTCGCCGCTATCGTCGTCACGCCGGCTTGGCGAGATACACGCTTCCGCTCTGGCTGTACGTCTCGGCATCCGGCGTCGTCGTCTACGTCATGCTGTATCACTGGTAGCGGCCCATCGGCGCATCGAGCTCTGCCGCTCCGAGCGCTCCCGTGATGGGGGTGCTCGGGACACACCTCCGGCGTCGCGCCTCGGATACACCTCCGGCATCGTAGTCGCGTGAGGCCCGCGCGCTCGCGCCGCTCGTGACGCGATCAGCTGGTGCGGCGAGCGACGGCGGTCGCCGCGGCGAACGTCGCCAGCGCGAATGCGAGCGTCGCCAAGAGCGAGATCCCGAAGGGCGGAACGGCGCCGATACGTGTCGGCGCCGCGACGTACAGCGCCCGTCGCAGGGCCGCCATGCCGTACATGAGCGGGTTCAGCCGCATCACCCATCCGAGCCACCCCGGCGCGCCGGCCACCGGAAAGAACGCGCCCGACAGCAACCAGATCGGCATCAAGATGAGGTTCATGATCGCGTGGAATCCCTGCGTCGATTCCATGCGCCACGCGATCACGAGTCCGAGGCTCGTGAGCGCGAACGCGACGCCGACGAGAACGACGGTCACCATCGCGACAGACGTGAGCGTCAGCGGGATGCCGGCGAGCGGCGCCAGGATGAGAAAGAGGATACCCTGCACAAGCGCGAGCGTCGTTCCACCGAGCGCCTGCCCGAGCACGATGCTGGCGCGCGGAATCGGCGCGACGAGCACGCCTTGCAGGAAGCCCGCCTTCCGATCCTCGACGACGGCGATCGTGGCGAAGATCGCGGTGAAGAGCAGCACGAGCGCGATGATCCCGGGATAGAAGTACTGCAGGGCCCCGACGTCCGCCGGCGTACCGGGCGCGCGAAACGAGGCGCTAAACCCGCCGCCGAGCAGCACCCAAAAGAGTAGCGGCTGCGCGAACGCGCCCACGAGCCGGCTGGGCTGGCGGACGAAACGCACGATCTCGCGCCACCAGAGCGCGGCGACGGAGCTGACGGCGGCGCGCGTCATGCCAACGCCCTCGATTGCGCGGCGCGTGTCACGGCGACTCCCTCCCCTCCGCCGCCCAGAACTGGTGGCCGGTCAGATGCACGAACACGTCCTCGAGCGTCGGCTTCCCGAACGTCGCCGCGGTGATCTCGCCCGGAAAGGCGTCGACGACCGCGCGCACGAACTCGTGCCCGCGCGGCAGCTCGACGCGGAGCGCGCCGTCGACGGGCCGCGCCTCGCAGCCGAACCGCTCGCGAATGCGCTCGCGGAGACGGTCGGGGTCGCTCGTCTGCACGACGACGACGTCGCCGCCGATCTCGCTCTTCAGCGCGTGCGGAGTACCGACGGCGACGAGTGTGCCACGATTCACGAAGCCGACGCGGTCGCAGCGTTCCGCTTCCTCCATGCCGTGCGTGGTGAGCACGACGGTCATCCCCTCGGCGTCGCGCAGGCGGACGAGATAGTCGATGAAGTCGCGACGCGCGCCGGGATCGAGGCCCGTACTCGGCTCGTCGAGAAGGAGAAGCTCCGGGCCGTGCAGCAGACCTTTCGCGAGCTCCACCCGGCGCGCCAGGCCGCCGGAGAGCGTCTCGACACGGTCGCGGGCGCGGTCGGCGACCCCGAGACGCTCGAGCAGCGTCGCGCTGCGCGTGCGAAACGTGCTGCGCGCGAGGCCGTAGAGCGCCGCGTGGCAGCGCAGGTTCTCCTCGACCGTCAGCTTCGGGTCGAGCCCCGGATGCTGGAAGACCACGCCCAAGCGGCGGCGGACCGCGAGCGGCGCGCGCGCGACGTCCTCGCCGAAGATCTCGACGCGTCCTTCTTGCGCCGGCGTGAGCGTCGCGAGCACCTTGAAGAGCGTCGTCTTGCCGCCGCCGTTTGGACCGAGGAGACCGAAGATCTCGCCACGGTGCACGTCGAGGTCGACGCTCGCGAGCGCTCGACGCTCGCCGTAGCGATGCGACAGGCCGCGAATGACGACCGCGGCCGGAACGGCGTCGTCGGCGCTCGGGCGCGCGGCGATCATCGGACCTCGCGCAGCTCCGGGGCCTCGGGATTGAAGACGTAGTCGATGCTGAGCCAGAGGCTGCGGGAGTAGCGGAAGAAAAAGAGCGGGAACGTGATGCCGAACACGCTCCAGAGGACGATCTGCGTGCCGATCGAGAGATCGCTGTAACTGTCGAGGAGGAGAAACCCCGCGACCGTGATGCCGACCGTCGCCGCGTAGTTCACGTAGATCGCGCCCACGAAGTAGCCCTGCTCGCGCTCGAGCACGAGCCCGCACGCGGGACAGCGCTCGTGCATCGTGAACGGACCGCGAAAGAGCGCGCCGCGGCCGCACCGCGGGCACCGCAGACGGAGCCCGCGCCGGAGGATGGCGATGATGTGGCGTGTGTCCATGCGTACGGCGTGGCCGCATCCTGCCACACACAAGGAAGGCGGGCCAGCAAGCGCCCGCGCACACGCCGACGAAGCACGCAACGACCGAACAGACGAAATGGGGAACGACGACGAAGCTACGGGAGGGTTGCGACGAGGACCAGAGGCGGGCGTCGAGAGGTGGGAATAAGGTGGGTTAAGCCGAGGAAGTAGCGCGAGTGCTTTGCTGCGAACCCTACTGATCGAGTTGTGAACCAGACGACACGCGGCGTACGTGCTCGAGCTCCGAGTCTGCCGATATGCGGTACTTGCTCGAGCTCCAAGTCTGTCGACACGCGGTACTTGCTCGAACTCCGAGTCTGTCGACACGCGGCCGGTACTGGGTCGAGTTGCGAGCCAGACGAGGCGCGAGGGAAGTGAGCAGCGCAGGCGTAGCAGCGCTACGCCGAGCAGCGGAGCGACCGAGCAACGACGTATGGCGAAGCAAATCGGCCCAGTACACAAATCGGCCCAGTACCTGTTAGCGGCCAGTGATTGTGTCCGCTTAAGCGGCCAGTGAAAATGTCCGCCTCCGGAG
>WNFR01004991.1_pt1 | contig 14499 bp, 16 predicted proteins | sample 5400221 | NCBI WGS metagenome assembly WNFR01 (sample SAMN13153357, study PRJNA577476) | soil metagenome | isolation source: 40 cm soil under Madrone tree | place: USA:California | collected 2016-06-14 | reverse complement strand
TCTCGCGGCGGGCGCGCCGCCGAGCGCGGCGTTGCTGGTCAACGACCTCGAGCGGGTCGTGCTCCCGGCGTTCCCCGCGATCGCCGCCGTGAAGCGCCTGCTGTGCGAATACGGTGCGCAGGCGGCCGTGATGTCGGGCAGTGGCTCGGCGGTCATCGGCTTGGCCACACCGTCGACGGCAGCGCGTCTCGCGGCCGACGTGCGCCTGGCGGCGCCGGACGTTGTGACCCATGCCGTCATCGCCGGCCGCGTGCCTCGCGAGCGCCCGCCGGCGGTTGACCCGTCGGGTGGGGCGGCCTAAAATCGCGCCCTTTCGAGATTTCCTGCGACCAAACGATGCCTGATCGGGAGAGAGTGCGCCGCTGACCCGACGGTCTGTGCCGGCTTGCAGGTTGATGGAGGCATCGTTGCGTGATGGGCGGTCGCCAAGCGGTAAGGCCCCGGACTTTGGATCCGGTATCGAAGGTTCGAATCCTTCCCGCCCAGTTGTGAGCAAAAGGACGACGTCATGGCGCTCCGTGCGAAGGACGAAGTGATCATCTTCACCGGCAGCTCGAACCCGACGCTCGCCGAGGAGGTGTGCCGCTATCTCGGCACCCGCCTCGCGAGCGCCAGCGTCGGTCGTTTCAGTGACGGTGAGATCGCGGTCGAGATCACCGAGAACGTCCGCGGCGGCGACGTGTTCGTGGTGCAGTCGACGTGCCCGCCAACGAACGATCACGTCATGGAGCTGCTACTGATGCAGGACGCGCTGCGGCGCGCGTCGGCCGGACGCATCACCGCCGTGCTGCCGTACTACGGCTACGCACGCCAGGACCGCAAGGTCTCGCCGCGGGTGCCGATCAGCGCCAAGCTCGTGGCCGATCTGATCACGGCGGCGGGGGCGGCGCGTGTCTTGACGATGGCGACACCGCGGGGACGATCGTCGCGGCGGCGGACGCGCTCCGCGCCGCCGGCGCGCAGGACGTCTTCGCGTGCTGCACGCATCCGGTGCTGTCGGGTCCGGCGATCGAGCGCATCGCGCGCTCGTCGCTGAAGAAGCTCGTCGTCACCGATACCATTCCGCTGGGCGACAAGGCGCGCCAGACGCCGAACATTGCCGTGCTCTCGGTGGCACACCTCATCGGCGAGGCAATCCGGCGCATTCACAACGAGGAATCGATCAGCTCGCTGTTCATCTGAGCTCATCAGGAGGGTTTCGAATGGAAGAGATCGCGCTCAACGTCGAGGAACGAGACGGCCGGGGTAAAGGACCAGCGCGGCGGCTGCGGCAAGGCGGCAAGATCCCGGGCGTGTTCTACGGGCCCAAGCGCGGCGCGACGCCACTCGCCATCGACGGGAAGGAGTTCACCTCGCACGTCTCGAACCTCGAGGGCTCGCATCTCATTCGCTTCCGCTCGCCGGTCGCCGACTTGCAGCAGAAGGTCGCGCTGGTGCGCGAGGTGCAGGCGCACCCGGTCAGCGGCGCCATCATCCACGTCGATTTCTACGAGGTCGACCTCACGCAGCGGCTGCAAGTGAGCGTGCCGCTGCACTTCGTCGGCAAGGCCATCGGTACGACGGAGGGTGGCATTCTGCAGCCGATCATCCGTGAAATCGAGGTCGAGTGCTTACCGACTGACATTCCGCAGTTCATCGAGATCGACGTCAGCGGGCTCGCGATTCACGACGCCATTCACCTGGCGGATCTGCAGATGCCGCCGAACGTCACGGCCGTATTCGAGAGCAACGAGGCGGTCGTAAGCGTCCTGCCTCCGACGGTCGAGGAAGTGAAAGCGGCCGAGCCGGTCGAGGGCGCCGTCGAGGGTGTCGTCGCGGCGCCGGCCGAAGCGGGCGAGCAGCCGAAGGAGGCGACGAAAGAAACGAAGGCGTAGCGGCGTCCGCTACGACGATCGTGGAACACGGCGATGCATCTCGTCGTCGGGCTCGGGAATCCGGGCGTTCAATATCGCGCGACGCGACACAACGCGGGCTTTCTTCTCGTCGACGAGCTCGCGGCACGCTGGCAGATCCCGCTCGGAGAGAGGGATGCATTCGCGGAACACGGCGCCGGGCTCGGGGGTACGGCCGCCCTCGTGCTGGCAAAACCGATGACGTTCATGAACGCGAGCGGCGATGCCGTCGCCGCGCTCCGCGTGCGGTTCGCCCCGGATTCCATCGTCGTCGCGTACGACGACCTCGACCTGCCGCTCGGTCGCGTCCGCATTCGTCCCGGCGGCGGTGCCGGAGGTCATCGCGGCGTGACTTCGATCATCGCCGCATTGGAGACCGATTTCGTGCGCGTGCGGATCGGCATCGGTCGGCCACCGGCGGGTCTCGATCCCGTCGCGTTCGTGCTCGCGCCTTTCACGGACGAGGAACGGGACGCGCTGCAGCACGCGCTCGTCCGCGCCGCCGACGGCGTCGAGACCTTGCTGCGTGACGGCGTCGACGCAGCGATGGACGCCTGCAATCGGCCGCCCGTCGAGCCGTGATCGGTCGCGCTGGCAATCGACGGTTCGTTCAGGTACAAACTCGGGGTTTACGAAGGAGGCTAGGTGGCACGAAGCACTGAACCGCGGCGGTACGAGACGATGATCGTGTTTCGCGCCGATCTGCAGGAGGCGGGCACGAAAGAGCAAGTCGAGCGCGCCCGCAAGCTCCTGGAGGGCAACGGCGCCGTCATTGCCGGCATGCACGAGTGGGGCCTCCGCGAGCTCGCGTACGAGATCGAGAAGGAGCGCCGCGGGTACTACGTGCTCGCCGAATACACGGGAACCGCGGCCGCCGTCGTCGAGCTCGAACGTAACCTCAAGCTCTCCGACGCGGTGTTACGGTTCGTCTCCGTGCGGCAAGAGAAGGACGCGCCGCTTGCGGCAGAGGTCCCGCGCGACGACCGCGCCGAAAGTGGACCTGCTGAGGTCGAAGACGAAGACGAAGAAGGTCTCGGTGCGGCGACGGACGTCGGCGACATCGAGTAGAAGGTGAGCTGAGCATGCCAGGACGATCGGGAGGGCGCAGCGGAGCCGGTGGCGGCGGGCGCGGCCGGGGGCGCGGTCGCGACGACCGTGGACCGCGCGGCCGGCGTGGCGCCGGCCGGCGCAAGGTTTGTCGCTTCTGCGCCGAAAAAGGGATCCGCATCGATTACAAGGACACGCGCGTTCTCGGCGGCTTCATCAGCGATCGCGGCAAGATCATTCCGAGCCGCATCACCGGCAACTGCGCGCGTCACCAGCGCCGGCTCACGACCGCGATCAAGCGCGCGCGCAGCGTCGCCCTCCTGCCGTTCGCGTCGGTGAGCTGAGGAGCGGCGATGCAGATCATTCTTCGTGAGGAGGTCGCGAACCTCGGCACCATCGGCGACGTCGTCAAGGTGAAGCCCGGCTATGCGCGCAACTACCTCTTGCCGCGCGGCCTCGCCATCGAAGCCAGCACACGCAACCTGAAAGAGCTCGAGCATCAGAAGCGCGTCGTCGCCGACAAGCGGCTGCGCGAGCAGAAGAGCGCCTCCGCCGTCGCCGACAAGCTCGGCAGCGTCACGCTCGCGTTCGCCCTGCGCGCCGGCGAGGAAGGGAAGCTCTTCGGCTCCGTGACGAACCAGGACGTGCACCGCGCGCTCGAGGAGCGCGGCTTCACGATCGAGCGCCGCCGCGTCCTCCTCGACGAGCCGATCAAGACGCTCGGCGAGCACAAAGTCGCCATCCACGTCGGGCCCGACACGCGCGCCTCGATCACCGTCAACGTTACGCCGCTCGTCGAGCAGTAATTTCGGGGCGTCGACGGTCGTAACCCGAGTCGCCGCGGGCGGGCGGGCGGGTGGCGTCGGTCTGCACCCGACGTGCGCAATACGGTTCACATGCGCACAACGGGTGCAGACCGACGCCACCCGCACGCCCGCCCGTGACGCCGGTTCCGGACCGTCGTCGCCGCAGAAATCGCCGCGCGACGCGCAGCGCCGATGACGCTGACGGCGAAATGTGCGGCGGAGCCGCGCGGGAGCACCCGGGATTCACTCCCGGGTGCGACGCCCATCGGAGCACGGCCGCGCAGCGGCCGCGCGCACGGGGGCTAATGGACTCAATACCCGCCGGCGAGCTTGCGGTGATCCCAGCTCGCGAGGCGCTCGGGGGTGATCCGCAGGACGACGCGCTTTCGCGCCTGCGCGCGCATGAGATCTTCGATGCCGTCGGTGGCGCCGCCGGCGTGCTTGGCATGGACCTGCGACAGCACGCGTACGCACAGCTCGAGGTCGTCGACGACTTCGGCGGTGCCGCGGATGAGTACGCCCTTCAGCTCGTCGTAGCGCACGCCCGACTCGACGAGCAGGGCGACGCGCGGGTTGCGGCGGACGTTGACGGCCTTTTGCGAGCGGCCATAGGTCGTCATGTAGATGCGGTCGTCGTCGCCGACGATGAACCACATCGGCACCGCGTGCGGGTAGCCGTCGGCGCCGATCGAGACCAGGATCATCGTCATCGCATCGGCGACGTAGCGGCGGCGCTCGGCCTCGTCGATTGCGATCGTGGCGCGACGATTCACGGGCGGCGATCTAGCGCCCGGACGGAGCCTTGTCCATAGACGGCGAGCAAGATCGCCGCGGAAGCGGCACGGACATGGTTCGCAAGCAAGATTTTCAACGCGCTCCGAGACCCTGATCCAGCGGGGATTTTTCTCGACTGCGAACTTTACCTTGGACACGACCCGGCGCGGGAACATATACGAAAGTGTCGACGAGCGATCGGCGGTCGGGGTCGTCCGAGCATACGACGCGATGAGAACGATGGGCGCACAACTGCGTAACGCGGGCAGCGGGCTGCCAAGCGGGTGGATGGTCGCGACGCTGCTGGCCTCTCTGCTCGTGTGCTCGCCGCGTGCGGTGTGTGCGTTCACCGCGACCTGCGATCCGAGCGACGCCGTCGGCAATACGAGGAACGTACTGTGTGGCGCGGCCAACTCCGCCGGGACGGCCTCGGTCTGCACCGCGACGAGCGTGACGGTGAACGACAGCATCGACGTCACGAGCGGCGCCTGCGACTTCGATCTCGGCGGCCGGACGCTGACATTTCAGAAGGCGTTCCAGATGACGGGGCTCGGCTACATCAAGGTCTTCAACGCCGGGAACATCTCTGTGACGGGAACGGCGCGTCTGAAGGCACGCGGCGACTTCGTCATGCCGGACGGCGTCATCATCCAAGGCGGGGTGATCTCGCTCGTGAGCGCCGGCACGATCGGCGTCCTGAGCGCCGGCGTGATCGACGTCAGCGGCGACCCGTCGGGCACGATCAGCTTGTCGGCTGCGGGCGCGGACGGGGCAGGCGTCGCGATCAATTTGCAGAGCGGCAGCATCCTGCAAGGCAACGCCCAGAGCAGCTCGGTCGACGGCGGCGACCGGTTCAGCGATGGCGGCGTCGTCGAGCTTCTCGCGCCGACGGGCTCGATCTTCGACGCCGCCCAATTGTTGATCCACGGTACCAACCAAGGTCAGGGCGGCGAGTTCGACGCCACCGCCGCCCGCACCATCACGATCGCGCAAGCGATCGATGCCACGGGCGGCGGCGGTGACGGCGGCACCATCGACGTCAACGCCGGCGACGACGTGCTGGTCTCGAAGACGATCGACGTCAGCGCGCTCTTCGGCGGCGGCGACGGGGGCTCCATCGCGATCTCCGCCGGCCTCGACGAGATCGGGCTGCCGAACGGGACACTCGGCGGCTCGATGACGCTCGACGCCACCACGGCATCGCTCAAGTCCGACGGCGTGAACAGCGGCGACACGAGTCAGTCGAGCGGCGACGGCGGCGACATCGAGATCGACGCGAACGGCACGATCCAGTTCATCAATGCCGGTACGCGCACCGTCGTGCACGCGGACGGCGGGCCGACGTACGCCAGCTCCGGCGGTACGCTCTTCATCGACGCCGGCGATCCGGATCCGTACGTCATCAGCGCGTACGACGGTAACGTCGTGCTGAACGGCGTGATTCGGATGACGAGCGGCGGGCAGGGCGGTTCCGGCGGCGAGTTGGCGGTGAGCGCCGGACGCAACCTGACGATCAACAGCGATATCACCCTAAGCGGCGTCGACGGCGGCGGCGACGTCTCCGCCGACTCCGGCGGGACGACGGTGGTGAACGGTCACATCGACGTCCACGCGACTGTCGCGACAGGAGAGGGGGGCGCGGTCGATTTCGAGGCGGGACAGGCGCAAGGCGGCGCGAACGGTGCGTTGACGATCGCCGAGGACGTGCTGGCGGCCTCGGGATCGACGAACGGCGGCGTCGAGACGTTGTCGTTCGCGGGTTGCACGCTGACCGTGAACGGTAACGTCAAGATCGACGGCACGGGCGGCACGACGGCGACGAACGTGCAGGGCGGGGCCGATATCGAGCTCATCGCGATCGGTACGATGAAGCTGACGTCGGGATCGCAGTTCCTCGCGCCGCCCGGCGGTGTGATCGTGCTCACGCACCCACTCGGCCAGACGCCGCAAAAGTCCGGTGCCGTCTTCAACCCCGCGCCCGTCGACAATCCGCGCACGCTCGACACCGGCTTCTACCCGAACTGCCCCGTCTGCGGTGACGGAATTCGCCAGATCGGCGAGGTGTGCGACAACGGCGCGGCCGCCGACGGCGGGTGCTGCAACTCGACGTGCACGGCGTTCACCTGCGCCACGCCGACGCCGACCGTAACGCTATCGCGGACGCCGACACCGACGGTCGCGTCGACCGGCGTCGTCACGAGCACCCGTACCGCGACGCCGACGCCACATGGCTCCGCGACGCCCAGCGCGACTGCGCCGGTCGTTACCGCGACGGCGGCGCTCACGCGCACCCCGACTCCCACGGTCACCGCCGGCCCACCGACGTCGACACCCACCGCGAGTCCGACGCCGGGCGCTGCGGCGATCGATCACTTCAAGTGCTATCTTGCCAAGACGGCGGTTGGAACCGCCGGCTTCGCCCCGCGGCAGATCGCGCTCGATGATCCTTTCGAGTCGAAGCTCACCGACGTCACCAAGACCGCGGGCTTCTGCAACCCCGTCGACGTCAACGGGCAAGGCATCGACGATCCGGCGGCGCACCTGCAGTGCTACCATGTGCACGACGCGGCGGGACAGCCGCGCTTCGATGCCCGAGACGTCGCGGCCGACGACGAATTCGGCGTCAAGGAGGTCTCCGCGCGGCATTCGAGCTTGCTGTGCGTGCCGTCGCTGCAAGACGGCGCGCCGTCCCCGCTGAGCCTCGATCGCTTCAAGTGCTACAAGGCGCGGCGCGCAACTGGGTCGTCATTCGCCGCGCGGACGGCGACGCTCACCGACGAGTTCGAGTCGAAGATCATGAAGGTGCAGGCGCCGGCGAGCGTCTGCAACGCCGTCGACGCGAACGGCGAAGGCCTCGTCCACGCCGGGTCGCAGCTCTTTTGTTACACGGTGAAGCAAGCGTCGGGGCAGACCCGCTTCCAGCGCCGCACCGTGACGACCGCGAATGAATTCGGCTCCGAGCAGCTCGCGGTCCAGAAGGAGCAGATGGTCTGCGTCCCCTCGCTCGGCGGCGCGCCCCGCTGCGGCGACGGGTTCCTCGATCCGGGCGAGCAATGCGATGACGGCAACCGTACGAACGGCGACGGTTGCAGCTCGACGTGCACGCTCGAGTCGTGCGGCAACGGCGTCGTCGACGCCGGCGAGATGTGTGATCACGGCGCGCAGAACGGCAGCGACGACTGTTGCGCCGCCGACTGCACCGTCGTCGACACCGACCACGACGGCATCTGCGACCGCGACGACAGCTGTCCTGCCGATTCGGACAACGACAGCGACGGCGACGGCTTCTGCGTCGGACTGGGCTTCAGGCCGCCGAAGCTCGGCGGCGGCGATCCTTGCTCGCGCCTTCCGGGCTCGCTGGCGTGGATCAAGCCGCACCTCGTGCTGCGCAAGCTCGACACTCCTCCGGGCGGACAGAAGCTCGCGTTCAAAGGTGCGTTCACGATTCCCAGCGGCCGGCCGGCGATCGCGCCGCAGAGCTACGGCGTCCATTTCCGCATCCTCGATCGGGCGCAACGCCTCATCGTCGACGAGCACGTGCCGGGCGGACTCTTTCCGATCGCCGACCGCAAGATCGGGTGGAAGGTCGCCGGCTCGCCGGCGACGAAGTGGACGTACACGGACCGCGCGAGCGACCCGCCGACGCAAAACGGAATCATGAAGATCATCGTCAATACGGCGACGCCGAACGTCGTGAAGGTGGCCGTCACGGGCCGGAACGGCACCTACGTGGTCGCGCCGGGCGACGAGCCGGTCACCGTTGGCTTCGAGCTGAACGACACGTCGATACCGCCGGGCGGTGTCGCGGGGACGGATCTCTGCGGCGAGGTCGCCTTCGAGGTGCCGCCGAACGTGCCTGCGTGTCAGTTCAGCGGCGGCGCGCTCGCCAACCAGAAGCTCATCTGCCAGTAGCGCCGGATTCGGCCGGCGCGCTTTCCCGGCACCCGACGATTGTCTATAGCCTCGTCATGGGTACCGTGCGCGACATCTATCGCGGCCGCATCGTGCACCTCACCGCGGAGGCCGTCGAGCTGCCGAACGGCCACCGCATGGAGCTGGAGATTGTCCGTCATCCCGGCGCTGCCGCCGTTGCGGCGCTCGACGCCACCGGCGCGGTCACGCTGCTGCGGCAATATCGTCATGCAGTCGGCGGCTATTTGTGGGAAGTGCCGGCGGGCAAGCTCGATCCCGGCGAGGAGCCGCTGCCGTGCGCCGCGCGTGAGCTGCGCGAGGAGGCGGGTCTCGAGGCCGATCATCTCGAGGCCGTAGGCTCCATCGTTACATGCCCCGGGTTTTGCGACGAGGTCATCCACCTCTTCGTCGCGACCGAGCTCCGCTCTGCGCCGCGCTCGCTCGGCGCCGACGAGGTGATCGACGCGGTGCGCGCCGTACCGCTCGCCGAGGCGATGGCGATGATCGCGCGTGGCGAGATCCGTGACGGCAAGACGATCGCCGCATTGGTGCACGCGGAGCTGCGGCTGCGGCAGGTCACCGCCGGGGCGGAGCGATGAAAGTCGGCATCGTCGGATTTCGCGGCGCCGGCAAGACGACGATCTTCAACGCGCTCACCGGGCTCCATGCGCAAGTCGGCGGCTACGGCGACGCGACGCGCCCGAATCTCGGCGTCATCAAGGTCCCCGACGATCGCGTCGCAGCGCTTGCCGAGATCCATCATCCGAAGAAGACCACGTACGCGGAGATCAGTTTCGTCGACGTGCCGGGGCGTGGCGAGGAGCGCGCCGCGCTGGATCCGGCGACGTTGGTGCAGATGCGCGACGTCGATGCGCTGGCGCAGGTCGTCGCCGCGTTCGCCGACCCGACCGGCGAGCGCCCGAGCCCGCTGGCGCAGCTCGAGAATTTTGCGGCCGAGCTCATCCTCGCGGACCTCGGCATCGTCGAGAAGCGTCTCGAGCGCGTCAAAAAGGAGAAGGGAAAGGAGCGCGAGCAGCGCCTGCTCGAGCGTTGTCACGAGCACCTTGCGGGCGAGCAGCCGCTCCGCACCTGCGCCTTCACGCCGGAGGAGGTGAGCGCGCTCGCGGGATTCAATCTCTTGAGCCGGATGCCGCTGCTCGTGCTGCTGAACGTCGACGAGTCGGCGATCGGCGCCGCACCGCAGGCCGACATCGCCGCCTGGACCGCGGCCCGCGGTCTGGAGCTGGCGCGGGTGCCGGGGCGCACCGAGATGGAGCTCGCCGAGCTCGACGAGGCGGACCGCGCCGCGTTTCTCGCGGACCTCGGGATCGCGGAGCCGGCGAAGAATCAGTTCATCCGGGGCGCGTACGCGCTGCTCGATCTGATCAGCTTCCTCACCGCCGGTCCCGACGAGTGCCGCGCCTGGCCGATCCGTCGCGGGACGACGGCGGTGAAGGCCGCGGGCAAGATCCATAGTGACATCGAGCGCGGCTTCATCCGCGCCGAGGTGATCGCGTTCACCGAGTTCATGCAGTATCGCAGCGAAGCGCGTTGTCGCGAGGCCGGGAAGCTCCGCCTCGAAGGGAAAGATTACGTCGTGGCGGACGGCGACATCATCCACTTCCGTTTCAACGTCTGACGACGATCGTCAAGCGCCGGCGGCGCGGAAGAGGTTCCGGCCGTCGGGCGCGGCCGAGATGGATCCCGCGGCGCCGACCATCTCCTCGCGCTCGAGCGTCGCGAGGAGATCCGCGTCGGGCCCGACGTTGGCGAACGCCCGCGCGCCGTTCTCCAGTCGCGCGACGATGATCGCCTCGCGCGCGGCTCCCTCGCGATCGTGCACGACGCTGTAGGTCTCGATGCGTGCGGGTCCCTGCGCGCGCTCGACGCACGCCGGATGCGGCGTGGCATCGACACGCGCCTGCAACGCCGTGCGCGGCGGGCGTTGCCAGGGACCCTCCGGCGGCGCCGCGCCGTAGATGCCGACGGCGTGCTTGGTCAGGTACCATCCGAGCGCCGAGACGAGACCGAGCGTCGCCGGCGCCGCGCGCAGGCGCTCGACGAGCGTCGCGACCGCATGCATCGCGTAATTGTTGCCGGCGCCTCCGAAGTAGGGGAGGCCGCCCGTCACGGTCAACGGGCGCGAGCCGTCGGTCGGAAAGTCGAGAAGCCGTGCGGCGAGCTGCGGCGCCACCGGGAAGCAGCTGTATAGGTCGACGGGGCCGAGCGCGGTCGCGTCGATGCCGGCCTGCGTCAGCGCCTCCGCGAACGCGGCACGCATGCCGAGCGACGAATGGTAGTCGACGCGGTCGCGCACGTACCACAGATCATCCGCGTCGCCGCCGCCGTGCAGGTGAATGCAGCGCGACGCCGGAATGCCGATGCGGCGCGCCTCGGCAACCGTCGTCATCACGAGTGCGGCGCCCTGATTCACGTCCAAGACGGCGTTCATGAACTTCGTGTACGGATACGCGACCATCCGGTTGCGATCGGTGACCGTCGCGATCTCGGTCGCCGACCTCGCGTCGCGAAACCACGCGTGCGGATGCGGCGCCGCGATTTCCGCGCAGCGCGCGGAGAGGGCGGCGATCCGGGCCGCGTGGGCGCGCGGCGTCCGATGCTCGTGCGCGCGGAGCGCGATCTCGAAGAGCGGGTAGACCTCCGCCGGCTTCTGGGCGCCGTGTCGCCACTCGTCGGGGTGCGAGCCCATGCGTGTGTCGCCGATCATCATGGGGCGCGACGCGCGCTGCGCCCACGGGAGCGCGACGCCGCGTTTCGCCGCGAGCCGCAGCGTGTACATCGCCTCCGCACCGGCGAGGAGCGCGACACGGACGCGGCCGGCCGCGAGGTCGTCCGCCGTACGGTTGACGAGCCACTGCGGCCCGTTGCCGCCGATCGCGGTGTAAAGCCGTTCCCCGTCCGCGAGCCGGAGCCGCTCTGCCAATGCTCCCGCCGGGTCCCCATACACTCCCGAGAGCATGTTGATGACGCGCACCGAATCGACGTGCGACGTGACGTTTGCCTGGCAATCCGCAAGCGCGATCCGCGCGGCGTCATCCATCAGCGCCAAGGGCTCGCGCCCGTCCGCGAGATCCTCGATGTGGTTGGTGGATTGTCCGACGCCGACGACCACCGGCAGGCGTTCGAGCATCCATCTGAGCTAGCGTCCGCGCCGTGTCGTGTACAGCGCCGCTGGCGGCCCGACACGCGGGCGAAACGCACCCGCGGCGACGGACGGTGATTTGACACCCCGCGCTTGCGCACCGTACTGTTCGTCGTCGACGATGGACTTGCCGAGCTTCATCCCGATCTTCCCGTTGCCGAACGCGGTCCTCTTCCCGGACGTGCCGCTGCCGTTGCACATTTTCGAGCCGCGCTACCGCGCCATGGTTCGCGACGCGCTCGCCGGGTCGCGGCTGATCGGCATGGTCCTCCTGCGCGACGGGTGGGAGGCGGAGTATCAGGGAGCGCCGGAGGTGTACCGCGTCGGCTGCGCCGGCAAGATCGTGGAGGCGACGCCGCTTCCCGATGGCAAGTTCAATATCGTGCTCGCGGGATTGCGCGAGTTCGAGATCGTGACCGAGCAGCGGGAGCGTTCGTATCGCCAGGCGAGCGTCACGTGGCGCGCGGAGCAGCTCGACGAGCGCCTGCCTGCCGACTTACGGGCGACGCTGGTGCACGTCATCGAGCGCTACACCGGCCGGTTCGGCGACGACGATATGCAGCAGGTCCTCGGCGACGCCACGCTGTCGGACCGGACGCTCGTCAACTTTTTCGCGTTCTGGCTCGATCTCACGCCGGTGGAGAAGCAGTGTCTTCTGGAGGAGGCGGGAGGGGCGCCGCGCGCCCAGCGCCTGCGCGAGGTGCTCGAGTTCCGCCTCTACGCCTCGCAAGCGGGCGAGCTCGAGCACACGTCGCGACGGATGCACTGACCGTGATTCTCTGGCTCCTGATCCGCCGCGGTCTCCTGCGCAAGCTCGACGCCGAGAAGCTGCGCTTCTTTTTCGGCGTAACGGCGAGTCCGCTCTATTTGTCGCGGCGCTTCCCGCTATACCGGCGGCTCGGCGTCCTCCGCATGCTGATCTCGCCGCGATACGCGCGCGGCGTCGCCGATTGGCTGGCGTATCGCGCCGATCTGTACGACGGGCGCCAGGGATAGGGGCGCCCATGGGCAAGGTGACGGTCGCGGCGACGCTGCTCTCGACGATCGTGCTGCTGGTGACGTTCGGCAAGGCGATGTTGGTTCTGCGCGGGGGCGCTGATATCCTTTCCCACTTGTACTGGTCGGTCGCGACGCTCGTCATCGTGCTCTCCGCCAACGTCATTGCGATGGTGCACGCGGCGCGCGCCGACCGGTTGATCGCCGAGCTGCGGGCGGCGCTCGAGGTCGAGCGCGCGCGCCGGAGCTGAGAGAGGACCCGATGGCCAAGACCTTCAAGCAGCTGATGGAAGAGGCGCGGCGCGACATCCCCGAGATGAGCGCCGACGACGTGCGCCAGCGTCTCGCGCGCGATGGCAATGCCACCCTGCTCGACGTCCGCGAAAGGGAAGAGTACCGCGAAGGACATCTCGACGGCGCCGTCTCGCTGCCACGCGGCTTCCTCGAGATGCGCGTCGAAGAGACGGTCCCCGATAAAGGCGCACCCATCATCGCGTACTGCGGCGGCGGGACACGGTCGCTGATCGCCGCACGCACGCTGAAGGAGATGGGCTACACGAACGTCGTGTCGATGAGCGGCGGCTTCAGCGCGTGGAAGAACGCCGGCCTGCCGTTCACGCAAGACCGCCAATTCACCCCCGAGCAGCTGACGCGCTACAGCCGCCACTTCATGCTCCCCGAGGTCGGCGAAGCGGGGCAGGCGAAGCTGCTCGATGCGAAGGTGCTGCTGCTGGGCGCCGGCGGACTCGGTTCCCCGACGGCGCTCTACCTCGCCGCGGCCGGCGTCGGCACGCTCGGCATCGTCGACCACGACGTCGTCGACTTGAGCAACCTGCAGCGGCAGATCCTCCACAACAACGAGCGCATCGGCGTGCCGAAGGTGGAGTCGGCGCGGATCGCGATCGAGAGTCTCAATCCGGACGTCCGCGTCGTCGCGCACCAGGAGCGTCTCAGCTCCGACAACGTGATGGAGATCTTCAAGCAGTACGACATCATCGTCGATGGCTGCGACAACTTCCCGACGCGCTACCTGGTGAACGACGCCTGCGTGATGCTCGGCAAGCCGAATGTCCACGGCAGCATCTTCCAATTCGAGGGGATGGCGTCGGTCTTCGCACCGGGGCGCGGCCCCTGCTACCGCTGCCTCTTTCCGGAGCCGCCGCCCCCGGGAGCGGCACCGAGCTGCGCCGAGGCGGGCGTGCTCGGCGTGCTGCCGGGCCTCATCGGCTGCGTGCAGGCGCTCGAGACGATCAAGCTGATCCTCGGAGCCGGGCGGCCGCTCATCGGCCGCATGGTGCACTTCGACACGCTCAGCATGGAGGTGCGGGTGAACCGCCTGCGGCGCGACCCGAGCTGTCCGATGTGCGGTGATCATCCGACGATCACGAAGCTCATCGACTACGAGGAGTTCTGCGGGCTGCGTAATCCCGGCGCGTCCCCGTCGACGCACGCGGCGGCCTGACGATTCCGTCGTCCTTCGGCGGCGCGCGCGGCACGCTCCTCCTCGTCCGCCACGGCGAGACGGAGTGGACGCGCGCCCGCCGGGTGATGGGTCGCCGTCCCGTCGCGCTCAGCGATGCCGGTCGCCAGCAGACCGCGGCTCTCGTCCCGCTCCTGCGCGCCCTTGCTCCTGATCGCGTCGTCACGAGCCCACTCCTGCGTGCGCACGAGACCGCCGACGCCGTCGCGGTGAGCCTCGACGTGCCGCTCGCGCGCGAGCCCGATCTCGTCGAGCTCGACTTCGGCTCGTGGGAAGGGCGGTTCTACGACGAACTGATCGCCGATCCCGAGTACCTCGCCTTCTCCGAGGACCCGGTCGCGGCGTCGCCGCCGGGCGGTGAGTCGGCGCTCGCGGCGCAGGCACGAGCGCTCGGCGCGCTCGGCCGTGTCCTCGCAACGACGCCGGGCG